>Ga0272441_10002063_pt1 | contig 41644 bp, 33 predicted proteins | sample SSMProp6N_FD_193582 | JGI IMG/M metagenome (GOLD analysis project Ga0272441, IMG submission 193582) | Marine sediment archaeal communities from Little Sippewissett salt marsh, Falmouth, MA, United States - SSM-Prop-6N | ecosystem: Environmental > Aquatic > Marine > Wetlands > Sediment ...
GGACTTGTGGCCCTGGGGTCTTATCTTGTCATCCGGGCCGTCATCCACATTCGCCATTATGATCGGCTAATGAAAAGTCTAAAGTCGAAGCACAGCAAAGTCGCCGAATTCATCGATTAGCCGGCGACATGTCGCACGGCCGGACTGCGGCAAACCGGCTTATTTTGAAAACCGGCGGTTCTGAAGGGATACGATGCCGGGCTGGCCCTGAACATCATCTCGACGATCATTGCGGGACGTTAAGATGCTCGATATCGTCATCGTGATCGGCTTTGCAGTGATTATGGCCGTCGTCGGGGCTTTGGTCTTTGTAAAGCGGAAGCTTTTTTAACGCAGCGGAAGAATCGAGTGATGAAAACCTATTTATACCACCACAGCCACTTGACGCAAAATACATCATTAAAAATGGTTGTTTTGTTTGCCGCTGTAGTCGAGCTGGTCGTTCTTTTCGGGATCCCGATTGTTTCTTCTTCCGCAGCTACCGATCTGAATTCGTTCGAAATGGAAGCCGAGGGGTCTTATTCGCTAAGGGGCGGGGACACGAAGCCTCTGGCGCAATCCCTGGCCGTCTTTGCAGCCAAGCGCTCTGCAGTTCAAGCAGCCGCCAGGTACTTTTCGCAAAAAGAACTGATCGAGTTATTCGGGAAAAAGAGGGCAGAAGTCATCAACATTACAGCCGACAACCTCACTTCCATTACTTTGCAGGAAAATTGGCCGATGATGGAGAACCAACCAATTTGTTCGGTACGGATCAAACTCGTCATTAAGCCTTCCGATTTCATCGAGGCCCAGATCGAAAACCTGCAGTTGGAAAAGAAAGTCTCGGCGCAATCATACCGCGAGGAAATGGAACCGGTTATTTCTAATGAACTGCTTCCGGGACACGACATCGCCGAGGCCTATCGGCTGATTCGCCTGCAGTCGCTGCGAACGGCGCTAATCTACCTGGATCGTTTGCAACAGAAATATCCGAACTGGCCGGATATCTTCGAAATCAAGGCACTTGCCTTCTATCTCCAGCACGAACCGAAGAAAATGGAAGCCGCCCTCCAAAAGGCCTGTGAGTTGGGAAGCCAAAGCGGTTGCAGCGATTTAAAGATGTTCCCTCCACCGAAGGTTCGACCCTGACCCTCCACCTTTTCTTTGCGGGGATCAAGCCGCAGAAGAGCGCAATTTTTCAAATCTAAATCCACCCTGCTCGTAGAACCCATTGCCACAGAACAAAAGCCGTCATGCCGCCGACGATTGTGACCAGCAGGTTTTTACTGAGTCGGCCAATGACGGCTGTCAACAAGGCACCGACGAGGTAGGGATTGGAGAAAGAAAACTGCAGCGTGTGTCCATCAGGCAGCAGTGCCGCCGGCACGATGATGGCGGTGAGCACTGTCGGCGGCACATAGCCCAAGGCACGTGTCGTGCCCTGGGAAAAGGTGATGCGGCCCGAAAGCGGCAGCAGGCTATAACGGATAAGAAACGTTACCAGGGCCATGCCCGTTATCAGGAAAAAGGTGTCCATTTCAGATCTCTTTTGCTTTCCCGGCGTCGGTTTTGCGCGATGCCAGCGTATCGGCGGCGATGCCGGCGGCGATGCCCGCGATGGTGGCAAGGATGAGGCCGAGTTTGTGGGGCAGACCGTGTAAGAGCAACGCGGCCGCGCCGGATACCAGCACGGCAAAGTAGGTGGGACGATTTTTCAGATAGGGAATGATCATCCCGATAAATGCGGCCACCATGGCGAAATCGAGGCCCCAGCGGCCGATACTCGTCAGCATGCGGCCGGCGGCCAGACCGACGGCCGTGCAGAGGTTCCAATTTGTGTACATGAATACCATGGAACCCAGTTGATACCAGTGCTTATAGGGATTGGCATCGGAACAGCCATAGCGGCCGACGGCAACGGCAAAGGTTTCATCGGTCAGCCCGAAGGCCAGCACCGCCTGCCATCCCGGCGGCAGGCGTTTGAGATACGGCAGCAGTGCGGCCGTGTAGAGAAGATGCCGGAAATTGACCACGAAGGTGGTCAGGACGATCAGGGGCCAAGCCGTTCCGGCACCCACCAGTCCCATGGCGATAAACTGGGCCGATCCGGCGAACACGAACAGGGACATTCCCATGGTACCGGCTGTCGATAAACCGGCGCCACCGGAGAGAGTACCGAAAATGATGCCAAAGGGAATGGCGCCGATCACCAGCGGCAGGGTATCGCGGGCGCCGTTGAAAAACTCGGTGCGCTTCGATTTTATATCCATGTAATCAAGAGGTGACGACAGGGACAGTGTCACCGTATTTGTGTATTGCAGGAAACCGGCTGGGCGCGACTTTTTGCCGATGACCAGCAGCATTAAGAGCGCCTCTTTCCGGGTGAAATTGGGAACCGTGTCTACTTCCCGGCGTCATGACGAGCGATGGAATCGGCTTCTGCCATCGCTCTGCGGATGCAGTTTTCGTGATCCTTTTTTTATACACCTGTGCGGGCGTGAGCAGGTGTGAAAACCAGACCGGTCATCACCGGACAAGATAGAACCACAGTCCACCGCAAAACTTCTCGGCTCGCGCCTACCAGCCCTTGAGGCCCATTATTTTCTTCATTTTTTCTTCGATCTGTTTCTCGACGACCATCATTTTATGGGCATGGGCTTTCTTGATCTTCTTCGTCAGCTGGTTCATGTCGGCCGGTTTTTCCAGAAAATCGACCGCCCCGAGTTTCATGGCCTCGATCCCTTTTTCCAGGGTTGCATGCCCGGTCAACAGGATGACCTGCGTTTCCGGTTTTTTCTTCTTGAGGAGTTTGAGGGCTTCGATTCCGTCCATCTCGGGCATCATCAGATCCACGATGATGGCATCGAAAGATTCTTTTTCCGCCAGCCGAATCGCTTCGGTAGCCGATGAGGCGGTTGACACTTCGATCCCCCGGGCCGCCATGCGCTCGGCCATCACTTCCAGAAAATCTTTTTCGTCATCGACGAGGAGTACTTTTTCAGGCATTTTTCGGCTCCTTTCCTGTTCGATGTTGACAATAACCGGTGCTTCCGGTGTTCACGAGGCCGGCCTCATCGATCGGAAATAATCAGAGTGAGCGTTCCGGCCTCGGTATTCTTGACCAAGCGGGCATCGATAGATGCGGCCAGACAGGGGTCCTGGTCCGAGATCACGGCATCCGGCAAAGGTCCGAAGTGAACGCAGGCGCCCGTCGCGGTCTTTTCGGGCCGCAGGTCGATCGAGCGGCCCCGGCCGGCGGCGGCCATGGCGAACTCGAGGCATAGGAAGAGCGCGTTCAGCAAGCCAAACGGTGACGTTTCGATTTCGACCGGGTCCGAGGACGCCCTTACATCCAGGGTCGTCTCGCACATCGCGGCGAACCGGACCGACAGGGCGGCCAACAGTTGCAGGATCTCGTTCAGGTCCACCTTTTTCAAGGAATCGTCGACGCTGTGGGCGAACCGGTTCATGTTTTTCAACAAGGCGTCGGCCCGCTTGACCTGGTCCATGATTCTTACGGCCAGAGCATTGACCCTTTCCGGGTCCAGCGGCTTGCCGCGTGCCGCCATAGCGGCATAATCCGTCAGCAATCCGGCGTTTTCGTTAATCGTGGCCAGTGAGTTCTTGACGTCGTGGGTGACCGACGCGGTCACTTTCCCAAAAAACCGGAGTCCCGTATCTTTGTTTTTTTGTAATGTCGTGTTCACGCGTCACCTCTTGGGTTACTGAACAGGGTCTGCATCTTTTCGAGCAGAAGTTCGATATCGACAGGCTTCACCAAGTAGACCGCCGTGTTTCCGCCGGCCGTAGCCGACGTGAAGTCTTTCTCCGAGCCATAGCCGGTCAGAAAAATAAATTTCATGTCGGGACATTTGGCCAGCAGTTTTTCACGCAATTCCAGCCCCCCGATTTTGGGCATCTTCATGTCAAGTACGGCCAGGTCGAAACACCCCGACTCCGCCCGCTCTAAGGCGGCGCTGCCGGTCGTGAACCATTCGGCCTCGATGTCGCGCAGAACCAGCCGTTCGCCGAGGGCCGATACCAACTCTTCCTCATCGTCTACGAGTAACACGCGCATGGTTTTGCCTCTTCCTTGGGTTGCGTTTTCAACGGCAATGTGATGGTAAAACACGTTCCTTTGCCGATGTCACTGTCGACAGTGATTTGACCGCCGATTTCATGGGTCAGGTTGCAGGTAATGGAGAGTCCCAGTCCAGTGCCTCCCTGACTGGTTTTAGTCGAGAAAAAGGGTTCGAAAATACGGTGTAGATCCTCTTGGGCAATGCCGCAGCCATTGTCCCGGATTTTGACTGCGACTGCCTCTGCGCCCGCGCGGTTGACCTGAATCGACAAATGACCGCCGTCGCACATGGCGGCAAAGGCGTTGTTGATGATGTTCAGAAAGATCTGCTCGAGTTTACCGCGATCCGATTCGATGACCGGAGTATCGTCCGGCACATCCACCTGGATGCCGAGACTGCGGTATTCGGCTTCCTTTTGCAGAAAACTCAGGACTTCATCGATGATTTCCCCCAGGTGGACCGGTTCGATGGTGGCTTCGAGATTCCGGGCAAAAGTCAACAGTCGCTTGGTAATCTTGCCCGCCCGTTTGACCGAGTTGAGGATCGAATCGAGCTGGCTGTAAAGCTTGGGGTCGTCGGCGTATTGCTTCTTGATGGTGAAGATGTCCTTGACCAGTCCCGCCTTTTCATTGATGATGGCCAGCGGGTTGTTGATCTCGTGGGCCACGCTGGCGGCCATGCGGCCGATGGAGGCCATCTTGTTCGAATATTCCATCTGATGCAGGGCCATGAGCCGTCTCTCATCAGCGGCGTATACCTTGTTCACCATGAAGGTGACGGTACCGATGATCACCGCCAGGATGAACGAGACGCTGACCAGCAGGAAGATGATGAGCTCCAGACGGGTTTTGAACCACATTTTCATGAGCTCGCTTTTCTTCTTGACGATCATCAGAATGAACGGTGTGTCTTCGATGAAGCGGTAGCCGATAAACAGTGCTTCACCGGTGGGATTTTCGCCTTCGAACACCTGGGTTTTGTCGGAAAATTCAGGAACGGGCAGAGGGATTTTTTCGAGCACCCGCCCATGGTAACGGGAATTGGTCTGGAGAATCCCCTTTTGGTTAATGATAAAGGCATCTCCGAGACCGCTCAGCTCAAGATTCGACAGCAGGTCCTCGAACGGTTCGATGGCGATGGAGGCACGCAGGACATCGAAGGAGCGATCCGGCAGGCTCTGCTTAACCGCAATGACCAGATGCGGGACGTTGCGGTACCCCAAAAATACGTCGCTGGTATAGACGCTCCGGTCGATGACCTGTTCGAACCAGGGCTGACCACTGTAATCTTTGTCCTTGAGCCCGTATGGTCCCACGTAGGTTTTCTGCTTGCCGGCGGAGTCGACCAACCCCAGATCCACAAAGCCGCCCCCGAAGCTGCGCTTGAGGTTTTCCAGGATGGCCGATAGTCGGTCCGGACTGCTGAGGACCTCGGATCCATTGTCATGCACGATAAAATCGAGCGCCGAGCGACGTTCGGTGAGGAAAAAAGAGATCGCCCGCCGCGTGTTGGAGACCGTGCGGGAGGTTCTCAACAGATATTCGGACACCATGGCGTGCTCGGTGAAGTTGTAGTCGACCAAAGTGATGAAAATAAGAGGCACCAGCGCCACTACGCCTGTGAGTAGAATCGAGAGCCGCCAGATGCGTCGATAGTTGAAGAGGTACTCGGACGCACCCGGGGCAGACACACGCATCTGTTTGTCCCAGAAGGTGGGTTTCAGGTTTACAAGTCCGAACATGTTGGCTCCTGTCATTTTTTCAATGCCGGCGGTAATAGCGTTAACGATCCGCCTCGATCGGCTTCATGTCGTCGCGCGTGCGGCGAATTTTATCGTGGGCGGCTTTGATGGTCCCGCTCAGCTCGTCGATATCGACCGGCTTTTGCAGGTAGGCAAACGCTCCCAGTTCCATGCACACTTTTTTATCGGCTTCCGATCCGTGGCCGGTCAAAATGATGACCTCGATCGCCGGTTGGGTCTTTTTAACGCGGCGCAGCACCTCGATGCCGTCGATACCGGGCATTCTGAGATCCAGGATCATGACATCCGGTTCGTCCTCCCGGGCCACTTCCAGGGCCGATTCGCCGTCATAGGCCACGGCCGAGCCCAAATCACGCATCATCAAGCGCTCGGAGAGCGTTTGGACGAATTCCCTTTCATCGTCCACCAGCAGAATTTTGGAGGGGATTTCGAAATCCTGGCGGCGGTAGATGTCGGCCTGGTAATACCCCGGTCCCACCTTGCTCTCCACCGATGTGACACCCGGTACACGGTTTGCAATCGACGTGAGTTCGTCTTCGAGGCGGTTGAGCATCAGAACGTGCTTGTTGATGGTCAAGGTGACGGCACCGGAGCGGGCCTTGACGCCGACGTTGTGGCCTTCCGTAATCAGGGCTGTTTCCACGCGGGCGGCGAGATTAAAATCGTCGACGGCTTTTTTGGATCGGCTGGTGGGCTTCACAACGGCTTTGGCGATGTTTTCGGTGATCGTGCCGGCCACTTCGGCCGGCGGTATTTTGTCGGTTGGAACCACGATATCATAGAGGGACGCATCCCACTGATCTTTGGTGTCGAATAGCATCTGCGTCCAGGCGGCGCGCTCCTCGTCTTCGCGGCGGATGATTTTCAGCGCCTCCAGTTCGGACATCTTGTGCTCGCGGAGGGCAGCAGCAACCCGCGCCTTCATATCCGCGATCAGGCAAACCCGCAGCACGTGGCCGATGTCGCGCGGGATGAGCTGACCGGCAAAGCCGGTAATGATCAGGCCGTCATCGGCGAGACGCTCGGCCAGGGCCACCCGCAGGTGCGCCAGTGACCGCTCCCGTTCATGGGTGAATTTATTGAAGACCGAGGTTTTAGCCGAAAACGCCCGCTCGATCTTGTTTGCCGGGATATGAGAGATACGGCTGGCATCGGCAACGACATCTTTGTCCGCGATCAGACCGTAACCGGTTTGAGAGAGGACTTCCTCGACCACCTGTTTCTCGTTGCAAAAGCTGCCGCTGAATATTGTGATGACTGGCATGTTCAACCCCTCCTTTATTTAGGCTTCGATAAGTCGGCAAACGGTCAACAGAGGACAGGCCTCTTCTTGGCCGTTCTCGTGAGCGGTTTGATGGACGGTGGTGATGGCCTTTTCCATTGTCGGGAAAATATGATCTTCCCCGAGTTTGGCCGGAAAGTGCGTCCGTCTGAACACTTCCATCACCGACTCGTTGACGCCGCTCATCGATATGTCGACACCGGCGCTTCTGACCCGGTCTACCAGCAATGACAGGGTTTCTTCACCGGATGCATCGATGTCGTTGATCCCATTGGCAACGATAATGATGTGTTTGAGATTCCTTTTAATGCGCATTATTTCCATTATCTTGTCTTCCAGATAGCTGGCGTTGGCGAAAAACAGGGGGCCGTCGAAGCGCACCATGGCCACGTATTCGCATTCCCGCAGGCCGTGGGTCGTTACGCAGCGCAAGGCCTCGTCCTCGGCCCTGGCCAGGGAAACCACGCTGGGGCGCATGCTCTTGTAAAGAAAGACCATCAGGGAGAGCACGACTCCGATCATGATCCCTTTGTCCAGATGGGGGGCAAACGCCAGGGTGCTGACGAACGAAATGATCGAGATAGCACCGTCGTACCATTTGGCTTCCCAGGCGTGGATGAAGCCGGTAACGTTTACCAGGCCGATGACGGCCATCATGATGACCGCTGCCAGGACGGCTTGAGGCAGATGATAGAGCAACGGGGTGAAAAACAACAGCACGATCACAACCGCCAGGCTGGTGAAGACGCTTGACAATCCGGTAACGGCCCCGGCCTGAAGATTGACTGCCGAACGCGAAAACGATCCGGATGTCGGATAGCTCTTGCCGATGGAGCCACAGATATTGGCCAGCCCCTGACCGATGAGCTCCTGATTGGGGTCGAGGCGTTGTCCGGTTTTTCCGGCCATGGCCTTGGCGATGGAGATCGCTTCCATGAACCCCAGGAGTGAAATAATCGCTGCAAACGGTAATAGATGCAACATGATCCCCAGGTTGATGGGCGGCACGTTCAGCGCCGGCAGGCCCTGCGGGATTTTACCGACCACGGCGCCGCCGCCCATCATCAAGAGATTTTGCGTGTCAAGGGGTTCGTTGCCGACCTTGATGCGCCAGGTTCGCCCGTCGGTTTCCATTCCGGCGGGAGTCTTGTCTTTTGGATAGAATTTCAGGGACCCGTCGGCTTGAGGTGCCGCCGCGAGAAGAAGATATCTGAGCTGCTGCCGGCTCTCGTGGGCTTCTGCCTTCTTGCGCGCGATGTTCAAATTCACGACGTTCACATCGTGCTCGGCATCCAGGACACCGATCTGGTTATGATTCTGCTTGGCCGTGTTGAGCGCTTCACTCAGGTGGGTCCGCTCTTCGGAGAGCGACGGAATTGACGAGGCGGCCTCGTTGAAACTTTCGATCAGGTTGCGGGCGGCAGGGGATTCGATGGCCTCTATGGTAACGGTCTGATCGTGTTGGAACCCGGTGGCCCAGGAGATGACAGTGGTGATGACGACGGCCACCAGTACGTTGGGAATGCGCGGTGAGAGCCATTTGAGACCGTACATGACGGCGAAAGCGAAGATACCCATCAGCAGGGTCGGCCAGTAGGTGTAGTGAACCGCCGCCTTGATGACCTGTACGATAGTTTCGTAGTGGTGCGGAGCCGTGTCGACATAGACGCCGAACATTTTGGACAGCTGGGAGGAGGCGATGATCAGGGCAGCTGCATTCGTGAAGCCGTTGACAACCGGGTGAGATAAAAAATTGACCACCAGTCCCAGCCTCAGCACGCCCAGGACCAGCTGGAAGATGCCGACCATAAGAGCCAGCAGGATGGCATAAGCGATGTACCCGGGGCTGCCGCCGGTGGCCAGGGGTGCGAGGGAGGCGGACGTCATCAAGGAAACCACCGCAACCGGTCCGGTGGCGAGCTGGCGGCTCGAGCCGAACAACGCCGCAATCATCGGCGGCAGAAAAGAGGCGTACAGGCCGTAATAGGCCGGCAGTCCAGCCAGCTGGGCGTAAGCCATCGATTGAGGGATCAGAACCAGGGCCACGGTCAGGCCCGAGAGCGCGTCAAACCGCAGAGACATCATATCGTAGTTTCTGAACCAGGTCATGAAAGGAAATACCTTTGCCAACATGTGCCGCTCCTATCCTGAAGGTTGAAAGTTCATGAGAATCCGACTGATCGATGTGATGAGGTCGTCGTAGAGCGCACCCGCATCGTAAAGGTTGTAGGTGTTGAACCGTACCAGGCCGTCGACCATCGTGAAGATGATCAATGCGGTTCTGCGGGCCGGCAGTTCTGCGACCGAACCGTCTTTTTGACCGGTCAAAATGGCCCTTTCGAATATGTCGATGAAGCAGTTGTAGATCGATTCCAGATAGTCCCGACAAACCGGGTTGACACGGGCCAGTTCATAGGCATCGTGGCGGTGCAGGAGCAGAAAGCGGTCTTCCATCTTTCCGGCCAGGTAGAGGTAGAAGCCAACCACTTCCTTCATCATTTCCAGGCCGGAGTTGAAATTCCTTTGCGCCAGATATCCATCGAATTCCTTGAGGATCTCTATCTTGAACTCTTCTAGAATGGCGAGAAAGAGCTCTTCCTTGTTGTTGTAATGGTAAAAGATCGTTCCCTGGGCGACACCGGTTATTTTGGCCAGCTCGGCCATGGACGTGTCCTTGTAGCCTTTGAGCGAGAGCATTTTGGTCGCCACTTGCAGGATCTGGTCTTTTTTGTTCATAGGCACGGCATTTCTTGCTAACTGAGTACTCAGTCAGTTTCTCATGCCTACCCAAACCTTAAGGTTCTGTCAAGGAAAAATTTTTTTCGCCCTAAAAAATGCTATTTGCGGACGGAAACCAATCAGATAGCGGGATGGCAGGCGGCGCTGTAGGGTGCCAAGGCAGAGCGGATCCGTTGCCGGATCAGCGACCTGGGTACTGGAAGGAGTTCTCCGGACTGGATGGTCGGGTAGAGGTCCGGAAAATACTGGCTGAGAAGCATGAGCGGAATGGGACGGTCCAAGTTGACGAGCAACTGCTCAACGGCCTGATTGACTGGGGGAAGATTCCAGTAATACCGGATGCGGTCCCGGTAGCTGTAGTGACGTAGGAAATTGAGATCAGCCGCCGAACCGCGATAATATGACCGCCAGTGCTCGGGGTGGCTCAGCATGACGGATTCCAGAACCTCCCGGAGACCGGAGAGTCGGACACCGTGTTTGCCGGTTAGCCAATCGGTTTCAATATGAGACAAAGCGAACAGCGTTTCACGGTAGGCATTGGTCAGGCAGGGGCCGGCCTTCAGGAGGGTAAAGTGATCTCGGACCATCTGTGCCAGAGCCTCCGGAGTCTGGTAATCGGTGGCGTGAATCTCATAGGTCATGATGCCGGGCAGTTTGGCGTGACTGGCGGACAGCGCGGCCGCCTTGTCCGATTGGTAGCGGGCGACCCGGGTGTCGCCGAAGTCCACTCCGGGCTGAACCACAACCGCCATTACCCGCTCCCAGGCTGCATCGAGGCCGACCGACCGCAAACACCTTTCGGTCACTGCAATGATTTGGGCTACTTCCCCGGCTGTGGTCACTTTCAACTGAGCGGGATCTTCCAAGGCGCCGCCGGGAGGCGGGACCTCGGCGCCGATGACATACAGCGGCCGGGGACGGTTCGCCGGTTGCCGTTCTGCGGCCGCTTCGGCCGCGCGGCAAAGGACGGCAGCCCGCTCGGCCGTGATTTCCATCGGCAGGTGCGATCCGGGATCGTCCGCACACGCCAGACCGGTATCGAGATGGATCTTGCAGAAGCCGGCCGCAACACATTCTCGTACGAACTCTGTGGCGAAATTCATGGCTTGGGCGGCGGGCTTTTTCCTCCAGGGATGGGGACCAAGGTGATCGCCGCCGACCAGCACCTTCTCCAGGGGAAATTCAGCGGCAGCTGCCAGGGATTGAACCAAGGTGACGAATTCCGCGGGCCGCATGCCGGTGTAGCCGCCAAACTGGTTGACCTGGTTGGCGGTGGCCTCCACCAGGAGCACATCACCGTCTGCCGCCGCCTGTTCGATGGCGGCTTCCAAAACGCTTCGGTGCGACGAGCAGACGGCGGTGATGCCCCCTATTTTGCCGGTTAAGTGATCATAACGCAGCCCTGTCAAACGGTCTGTCACGATGGGATTCCTGTTGATTGTGGCTTCCGGCACAGCCGGGTCTTCCGCCGAGTTGCGGTTTCCTTTTATCGGCTAACATAAGCAAGATCGGATCACAAATAAAGGGAAAACGGTTTAGCCGGTTGAGCCCGTTAAGCCAGTTGAGCCGGTTGAGCCGGTCAAATTGGTAGACGCGGACGGCAAATGGCGAAGGGCCAATCATTCAAGGGCGACCAGCTTAATGGCTGGGCGATCTTAACCGGCTAAACGGGCCAAACGGGCTAAACCGGCTTAACGGCCCTGGCGTTTTTCGCCATGGACCATCACGGCCATCACCGCTGTTTGCAGAGTCGAGAGCCCGACGAAATACCAGATCCAGGCCGGAACGCCTCCCAAAAGAGGGTGTGTTTTACCCCAGGACCAGACATCGATTGATAAAAGAAAAATCGAGCCCAACAGGAAGGTGAAAGGACTGCGGAGCCAGGCCGGCCAGAAAAAGACCAGGGTGCGTTCGCGCCACGCCAGGTAAAGATGAGGCAGCAGGTAGGCTGCAAAGGCCGTCAGCATGACCCACACGACCGGTAAAAAACCACCGCTTGGAAGCCACTTCAAGTAAAAGGCAACCAGAACGGCTTCTCCGCACACAATGGAGAGGATAGCCGGTGGCGCATAGCGGCGGCGGAAATAGAGACCGAAGATAACGGTGGGAAACAGGACCGCGAGGCCCGTAAAGGTCTGGGTGGCGATTTGAAGAATCGTGGCCGGTGGCCGGTAGGCCAGGGCCAGACCCATCAATCCGAGAAAGACCACGAACAGTCGCCCGGTTGTGCTCTCTTCTTTTTTTTCCCGGCGCACCAACGGCAGAACATCGCGTGTGAATATGGAGCTCAGCGTCAATAACTGGGAGTCCATGGTCGACATCAAGGCGGCCATGCCGGCTGCGATGACCAGGGTGGCCATGACGTCGCCCGATATCGAGGTCATCAGCATCGGGAGAATGCGGTCGGCTTGTTTGCCGGTCAGGTCCGGTATCGTCAACCGGCCGATAACCCCGATGGCAATCGGCATGATGAAGACCACCGTGCAAACCAGGGGATAGAGGAGCATGATACGGTCGATGGTTCGCCGGCTCCGGGCGGCAAAGAAGCGTTGAAACAGCTGGGGGAACATCGGGTCGCAGAAAAACCAGAGCATCATGAAGCTCAGCCAGATACCCGGTGAATATTTTCCCAGGGCGCCGGGACGCGAGAAAAGCTCGGGTGAAAGGGCCAGGATCTTCTGGTTGGCTGCCGCAAAGCCGCCGTGATGTCGAAGGACGACCACCAGGGATGCAAAGAGCATGACGAACATCACCGCGCCCTGAAACAAATCGGTCCAGGCCACTGCCCGCATGCCGCCCCGCAGGGTATAGAGCAAGATGATGACGGTGACCAGAACGCAGCCGGCGAAATACGGTAGACCGAGCAGTTCTTCGAGGGCGTATCCGGCCGCCATCGGCTGCAGGGCCAGATAAGGGATGGTGAAGACGACCATGACCACAGCAAAAATGAAGGAAAGTGTCCGGCTGCCATACAGGTGGCGGATCAACTCCGGAGGCGTGACCACACCGCTACTGCGGCCAATTTGCCAGATCCTGCGGCCGATGATCCAGAAGGTAATCGCCATGAAACCGGTGCCGAAACCCATAATCGGGAAAAAGGCATAGCCATCGCGGTAACCGGCGCCCGAGGTGCCGAATACGGTGAAGGCCGAAAAGTTGGTGGCCACCATGGTGCCCAGCAACACCAAGGTGCCGAGTCTGCGATCGGCCAGAAAATAACTTTCGGGGGTCGATTTCCATCGTGTGCGGGCAACGATGCCGATCACGAGAACCACCAAAAAGTAGGCCGTAAAGACGGCGATTTTTATCAGCATTGCATTTTCTCCCTGGTGTCCGTCCAGAAATGGTCAATTTCGGTCCCGGTCAAGGCTGCAGTCCCACCGATAGTGATACAACCGCAGGTGCAGCGGCCACACCTTCGCGTGACCGGGGATTGCAAGAGCGGGAACGCCGGCCCGGGCCGAAAGTGGCCGTAACGTAAATAAATGGGCCATCTCTAAATAAAAAACCATCCCCGTGGGTCGGGATGGCTTTGCCTGGCATAACCCTTTACGATCTTGCGTTTTTTAAGAGCTTTTATCTGAAGGGCAGCCGATGGTCAATGATTTTTCGCGGGCGGTTTTTGGGGAACCGTTAATCCCGCCTGGGATGGAATCCGCTCAGCTTAGGAGGACATATAACATAGCCATTGTTTCCGGCTTTGTGCGCAGGGAGGCATAGGCAAGCCACCATAACAATAAGAGTTGAGAAAGAAATTTATTATTGCAAAAAATATCCTGAGCTTATACGGAAGGTGTCGTTAACTGATTTGAATTATTTCATCTAGGTAACCGTCATGCAACCAATTGCCCCTGCGAGCCTGTCTCCCTGGGTACCGGGCGTCTTCAGCCTGATCGTCTACTTTCTCGTAGTGGCGGTGCTGATCGGTGTGCTTTTGTTTCTATCGGCCTGGCTCGGTGAAAAGAAGCCCAACGTTGAAAAGTCGCGGGCTTACGAGAGTGGGATTATTCCCACCGGCACGGCCCGGTTGCGGTATCCGGTTCCTTTTTACCTCGTGGCGATCTTTTTTCTGATATTCGACGTGGAAGGTGCTTACATTTTCGCCTGGGCCGTGGCCTGGGAGGACCTGGGCTGGAAAGGCTGGCTGCAGATATCGTTTTTCATCACCGTGCTCTTACTGGGTCTGTTCTACATCTGGCGTAAAGGAGGACTGGAGTGGGGTCCGGAAGCCAAAAACAGATGAACGGACGTCTGGAGAGCACCGTCGACTACCTGATCAACTGGTCGCGACAGTTCAGTCTGTGGCCCATGTTTTTCGGGCTCTCCTGCTGTTTTGTCGAAGAAGCGACTGTCTTGACGGCACGCTACGACCTGGCACGTTTCGGCGCCGAGGTGTTGAGGCCTTCCCCCCGCCAGGCGGACCTGTTGATCACCTCCGGTACGATCTTCAAGAAGATCGCTCCGGTCGTGTTGCGGCTTTACGAACAAATGGCCGAGCCGAAATGGGTCATCTCCATGGGGTCGTGCTCCAACTGCGGCGGCATGTACGATGGTTACAGTGTGGTGCAGGGCATCGACCAGATCCTACCGGTGGATGTGTATATTCCCGGATGCCCGCCTCGACCCGAGGCCGTCGAACTGGGACTCATGATGCTGCAGCAAAAGATCATGGCCGAGGAAAGGCCGACCCGCCCCATTTTGCACCTCCCGGGGGGCGCCCAGGGCAGCAGCGCACCGATCCTGGTCGATGGACAGACGAAATCGCGCGACCCCAGAGGACCCGGAATGGACGGAACGGCCATTCGCGGGACCTCGGTTACCCCGCCGTTCTTTCGGGGCAGCCGGTCCGATATGATGTGGACACCGCCGCCGCGGCGCATCGAACTCGGCCCGACCGAAAGTGGTCTGGCCGACCAGTTGCGTGAAAAGTTCGGTGATGCCGTCGAACCAGTACCGGAAACCGCCGACATGCCCACTTTTCAGGTGAGCCGGGAACGCGTCAAGGAGGTTCTGCGCCACCTGAAAACCGAAGCGTCTCCCCGTTTCCGGCGGCTTGAAGACCTGACCGCGATCGACGAATCCGACCGACGCAATCGCCGGGACTATCCTGACTACAGTTTGGTCTACAATCTGCTCGCTTTCGATTCCCCCTGCCGGGTGCGCCTGAAGGTCGGCCTGAATGGCGCGGAACCTGCTGCGGCCACCGTTACCGACATCTGGCCGTCGGCTGCCTGGTACGAACGCGAAGCGTTCGACATGTTCGGGATTAAATTCGACGGCCACCCGAACCTGCGGCGGTTGCTCATGCCCCACTATTGGGAGGGACATCCCCTGAGAAAAAGTCATCCCGGACGGGCGACGGATATGCCCCCCTACACGCTCGAGGATGCGCGCAATCGTCAGCCGTTGGACGGTGGGGACTACATCAAAACAGACGGAGACAGGCAGCTGCTGATTCTCAACATCGGTCCCCATCACGTCAGTACCCACGGACTGATGCGGTTCATTGTAGCCCTGGACGGTGAAGAGATTACCGATATGGACATGGACATCGGTTACCACCACCGCTCAGTGGAAAAAATCGGCGAACGTCAGACCTGGAACCAATTCATCCCCTACACCGATCGCGTCGACTACCTGGCCGGAGCCGCCAACAACCTGCCCTATGTCATGGCGGTGGAGACTCTGGCGGACATCAAGGTTCCGAAGAGGGCCCAGTATATCCGCGTGATGCTGAGCGAACTGTTCCGGCTGAGCAACCACCTGGTCTGGTTTGCAACCTATGCCCACGACGTCGGCGCCATGACGCCGAATTTTTACACGTTTCGCGAGCGGGAAATGATCCTCGACATCGTCGAGCTCATCACCGGCGGCCGGCTGCATCCCTCTTGGTTCCGGTTGGGCGGCGTGGCGGCCGATCTGCCGGACGGCTGGAAGGAAGCAGTCGATGCGTTCGTTCGGATTTTTCCCGACCGCCTGCGGGAATACGAGACTCTGATCCGCAAAAACCCCATTTTCAAAGCCCGCACCGTGGGGATCGGCCGGATTTCATTGGACGAGGCGATCGACCGGGGTGTCAGCGGCCCCAACCTGAGGGCCTGCGGCCTGGAGTGGGACCTGCGCAAAAAATTTCCCTACTCGAGTTACAATGAATTCGATTTCGAGGTGCCCACCGCCGTCGAAGGCGACTGCTACGCCCGTTATCTGGTACGGGTCGAGGAAATGAGGCAGAGCTTGAGTATCATCACCCAGGCCGCCGAACGGATGCCGGCCGGGCGCTACGTGACCGATGACTACCGCTACGTGATACCGAAGCGCGCGGACATGCTCACCGACATCGAGAGCCTGATACACCATTTCATCAATGTGACCCGCGGACCGAAGATTCCCCGCGGCGAGGCCTATGCCGCCTGCGAAATTCCACGGGGAGAGCAGGGCTACTATGTTGTGAGCGACGGACTCGGGTATGCCTATCGCATGCGCATCCGGTCGCCTGGATTTGCCAACGTGCAGGCCATGCCGCTGATGTCCGTGGGAGAGACGATTGCAGACCTGATCGCGATCATCGGGTCGGTGGACTATATACTACCGGACATAGATCGTTAAATCTGCTTATGCTACCTGAAGAGATTCGAGAAGAACTGCAACGACAGATCATCGCAATCGAACATCCGCGCGAGTTGGCGGTGGACGTGATGTTCGCGCTGCAGGCGCATTACGGTTATTTAAGCGATGCGGCCCTGCAAGAAGCGGCAACGCTGCTGGGGATGACCCCCCTTGAAGTGGAAGAACTGGCCACTTTCTACACCTTTATCTACCGTGAACCGGTGGGGAAATACGTCATTCACCTTTGCGACAGCCTGATCTGCTGGATGGACGGTTATGAGTCCATCCGCGACTACATGTGTCGAAAACTGGCGGTCGAGTTGGGAGGCACCACGGCCGACGGGTTGTTCACGCTTTTACCGGTGTGCTGTATCGGCTACTGTGACCGGTCTCCGGCCATGCTGATCAACCGCAAGGTATACGGCTTCTTGACGCCCGAGAAGATCGACGCGATCCTGGAAAAACTGAAAGCCGAAGCGTAAATGGTTTAATCGCCCCCTGCACCTGAGGCGCAGGGGCGATTGAAACATGAGTAAAATGATGCCGAAAGACTACCCACAAGTTTTGTTTCAGAATCGCAAGCCGGATCGGATTAACACGCTCGACGAGTACCGTCAAAGCGGCGGTTATTCGGTACTGGCGCGTGTTCTGGAAGAGGGATCGCACGCTGCGGTCAAGCAGCAGATCTTCGACGCGGTGCTGCTGGGACGCGGTGGGGCCGCCTTTCCGGCCGGCATGAAGATGGAGACCATCGCCGATGACGCGCCCTTTCCGCGTTACATCGTCTGCAATGCCGATGAAATGGAACCGGGCACCTTCAAGGACCGGGTGCTGATCCACGCCGATCCGCATATGCTAATCGAGGGGATGATTATCACCGGTTACGGGATTCTGGCGGATAAGGGCCTTGTTTTCATCAGACCCGAGTATGAAAACGCGGCAAAAATCCTGGAAAGAGAAATTCAGGTCGCCAGGGAGGCGGGCTACTTGGGCCAAAACATTCTCGGCAGTGAATATTCCCTGGACATCGTGGTTCACCGCAGTGGCGGACGCTACATCTGCGGCGAGGTAACGGCGCAGTTGAACGCGCTGATGGGCAAGCGGCCGAACCCCAAACAACCGCCTCCGTATCCCACCGAAAAAGGTCTTTGGGATCGACCCACACTGGTCAACAATGTCGAAACCCTCGCCTGCGTCCCGCACATCATCCGCAACGGGGCGGACTGGTTCAAGAGCCTGGCGTTGACGGATGGGGCCGCCGGGACGAAGATTTTCTGCGTCAGCGGCCACGTCAACCGACCGGGCTGTTATGAACTTCCGTTGGGAGTGCACCTGAGCGAAATCATCGAAGAACACGCCGGCGGCATGCGCAACGACGCTGCATTCAAGGCTTGCCTGCCGGGCGGGGCATCGACCCGCTTCATGCCGAAGCAGTTCTACGACATCGAAATGGATTTCGGGTCATTGAAAAAAGAAGGCCACCGGCTTGGAACCGGGGCGATCATGATCTTCGACCACACCACCTGCATGGTGGCCACCGCCTTGAACCTGATCGAATTTTTTGCACGTGAGTCCTGCGGTTGGTGCACGCCTTGCCGGGAAGGTCTGCCTTACATTCGGGACCTGCTGGCCCGCATCGAGGCCGGGGAGGGCGAAGAGGCGTTTATTCCCGCGCTGGAGGGTATGAGCCGGCACTTGGGGAATGCTTACTGCGCTTTTGCACCGGGGGCCGCGGCTCCGGTGGAGAGCCTTATGACCTATTTCGGGGACGAAGTGCGGGAGCACATCGCGCAGAAGAAATGTCCGTTTAAGGGTTCACGAAAAAATAAGGTCGCAATTTTGGGCGTTGAGGCGCCCGGCCGACAAGGCGCGAAAACGTAGTAATATCTGGATATTAAGAGTTTTTGCAACGTAGCCGGACGGGATGCATCGGCGTCCAAAATGTGACGTTATTTTTGAGTGAGCCCGAAGTAAAAATACCGGTGATTGCCACTGGTATGTGGTGAAAGACTCCAATAATGGCGTAACGGCAACGCGCCACTGACAACCAGCAACTGACGATTAAAAAACAGATGCCTAAACTCGTCATCGACAATCGGGAAATCGAGGTGCCCTCCGGGACCAAAGTGATCGAAGCCGCAGAAAAGCTGGGCATCATGATCCCGCGGTTTTGCTATCACCCGGCCCTGGGATCGGTGGGGGCCTGCCGCGTCTGTGCCGTCAAATTTATAGAGGGACCCGTAAAAGGCGTGCAGATGAGCTGCATGGTCGATGCCCGTGACGGCATGGTGGTGTCGACAACCGATGAAGAGGCGGTCGACTTTCGTCGCCATGTCATCGAGTGGCTGATGCTGCATCATCCCCACGATTGTCCGGTCTGCGATGAAGGCGGCCACTGCCTGCTGCAGGACATGACGGTTTCAGGCGGTCATGGACTGCGACGCTATCCGGGTAAAAAACGCACTCACACCGATCAAGACCTCGGTCCCCTGATCCAGCACGAGATGAACCGCTGCATTCAATGTTATCGCTGTTCTCGATTCTATCAGGAATATTGCGGCTACCGCGACCTCGGCGTCATGCAGAGCGGAAATCGCGTCTATTTCGGTCGCCAAGAGGACGGAACACTGGAGAGCCCGTACGCCGGCAACATCACCGATATATGCCCCACGGGCGTTTTCACCGACAAGCCCTCGCGGTTCAAGGGACGGCGTTGGGACTACGAGCGCACGCCTTCCATTTGCTTGAACTGCTCCCTCGGGTGCCACACGGTAGTGAGTGCCCGCTATCGGGAGGTCGTCCGTCAGGAAGCCCGTTTTAGTGCGGCCGTCAACGGAGATTTCATCTGCGACCGGGGCCGTTACGGGTTTTTTTATGCCAGCATTCCCGAACGGCCGCGGCAGGCTGTAATCGACGGCAAGGCGGTCACCCGTGAAAAGGCTCTCGACGTTGCGATCGAGAGGCTGGAAGGCATCGTGCGGCAGTCGGGAACTGCCGCCGTTGCTTGTGCGGGTTCGCTGCGCAGCAGCCTGGACACCTTGGCGGCAATCGATCGCTTGAGTCGGCAAAACGGTTGGCACGACCCCGCTTTTTGGATGGACCGATGCGTCGCCGCCCGGGTCAAAACCGCTGCCTCCCGTCTCGAAGACGATACGGCCGTTTCCCTGCGGCAGGTGGAACAGGCCGATGTCATCCTGGTTGTGGGCGCCGACCCGACCAACGAAGCACCGATGCTCGCCATGGCCATGCGACAGGCCTGGCGGCGGGGCGCACGGGTGGTTGTGATCGATCCCAGACCGGTGTTTCTGCCGTTTGATTTCGACCATCTGCCGGCCGCCCCGGAGGAGATGGCACGTGGACTGGGGATGTTGATTAAACGGGTCATCGAGCGTGGGGAAGTCGAACAGCTGGGTCACAGGGCGCTATCTTTTTACGATTCAATTCCGGAGGTGTCTCTTCCGGTTAAAGACCGGCTCGAAGCCATTGCCGGTATTCTCAGGGGCAGCCACCGACCAATTGTGGTCTGCGGCACTAAGGTCGTTCCGGATGGTGCCCCGGCCCTGGCCGCCGATTTTGCCCTGCTGCTAAAGGCGAAAAATCGTTCGGCCGGTCTTTTCTATGTGTTTCCGGGTGCCAATGCCTTCGGGGCAACGCTGCTGCCCGGCGGTCAAGCGGCTTTCGAGGATATCCTAGCGGCTGTCGAAAACAAGGCCGTTCGGGCACTGGTGCTGGTTGAGTGCGATCCCCTGTACACCTTCGCGGACCGGCCGCGGCTCGAAAAAGCGCTGGCGTTGCTCGACGTGCTGGTGGTCATGGACTATCTCGGGGCGAAGACGGTGAAGCGGGCGGACATATTTTTACCCACGACTACCGTTTATGAAAGCGGCGGCCTGTTTGTCAACCAAGAGGGACGCCTGCAGTCGACGCCGGGGGTTTTCAAGGGCGGCCTTTCGATAAAAGTGGCCGGCGACGGTCGTCACCCGCCACGGGTCTACGGGTCGGGAATGCCGGGAGCGGATCCTGCACCGGCCCGCCAACAGCTAGCGGCCCTGGCCGGCAGTAAAGGGCCGCTCGAAGGGGACGCCACGTGGCGGGAATGGCTGGTTGATTTTTTAGGGCTGTGCGACTCTCTGCCGGCGGTCGATGATCTCCCCGAAGACGGGGTTCGGGTGCTGGCGGGCGCTGCAACGGCGGAACGGTTTGGACTGGACTGGGCTGCGGCGCCAAATGACGATCGTGCTGCGGACGATCGCCTGCGGCTTGTGATCGTCGATTGGACCTTCGGCACCGAAGAGCTTTCGGGCTATTCTGCGTGCCTCGACACGGTCGTGCCGTCACCGGTTTTGTTCATGCACGGGGAAGACGCGGAAAGATTGGGACTGGCGGATGGGGAACCGGTCGTGTTGACCACCGATACCGGTTCGGTTACAGTCGAGCTTCGCGTTGCCAACAACATGCGCGCCGGTGTGCTGATCCTGCCGCGCCACCACAGGCTTGACTGGCAGCTGTTGGGCAGCGGGCCGATTTGGATTGCCGCCGATCGGATACAAAAAGCCGAACACACTTGACCCGACGGATCTTTGGGGAATATAGGAAGTAGTCGAATTACTATGTCAATGTGGATTGTCGGAATCATCGTCTTATTGGTCAAGCTGGCAGTGGTGCTTGTGGTGTTGCTCCTGCTGGCTTCCTACCTCGTATGGCTGGAGCGCAAGTTTCTGGCGAGGCTGCAGATCCGTTACGGGCCTAACCGGGCTGGAAAGTTCGGCCTGCTTCAGCCGATCGCGGACGCTGTCAAATTGATCGCCAAGGAGGACACGGTTCCGGCCGAGGCCGATCGGCTTATCTTTCTGTTGGCTCCGGCGATCGTGGCCGGTACGGCCCTGCTCATGTTCGGCGTCGTTCCCTTCGGTAGTGACATCACTCTCTGGGGTCAAAAGATTCCCTTGGTGATTTCCGATATCAATGTCGGCCTGTTGTTCGTGTTTGCGCTGTCATCCTTGGAAGTCTATGGAGTCACGCTGGGTGGGTGGGCGTCCAACTCCAAGTTCAGCCTTTTGGGCGGCATACGCGGTGCCGCTCAGATGATCAGCTACGAGCTGGCCCTCGGGCTGTCACTGGTCCCGGTGGTCATGTACGCCCGCTCGTTGAGCCTGGTCGATATCGTCAATGCCCAAGAGCCCTATCCATTTATCTTGGTCCAGCCGATATCTTTTGTCATTTTCTTCATAGCGGCCATGGCGGAGAGCAAGCGCATCCCGTTCGACCTGCCCGAGGCCGAGAACGAACTGGGTGCCGGCTACCACATGGAGTACAGCGGCATGCGCTTCGGCCTCTTTTTCCTGGGGGAGTATGTCCACATGCAGGTCTTCGGCGCCCTTTTGGCGGTATTTTTCTTGGGCGGCTGGCACGGCCCCCTATTACCACCCTGGATATGGCTCCTATTGAAAATAATCGCTATTTCCCTGTTGATGATTTGGATCCGGGGAACGCTGCCGCGTCTACGATACGATCAGCTGATGGCCATCGGTTGGAAAGTTCTCATACCCGCGGCACTGCTCAACATTCTGATAACGGGAGCGGTTTTGTTGATTTAGCCGGATATTGACCATGGGGGTTTAGTACCGTTAAGTTTCACACGAGCTGTTTAAGGGCTTTTCAACCCGGAACGTTGAACCCTGAACCGCTCAACCAGGTATTATGATGAACAATGCATGGGAAGCCATAACAGCGCTGGCAGCCGGCTTTGCGCTCACCTTCAAACACCTTTTTCGCAAGCCGATCACCGAGCAGTACCCGGAGTATAAGAGGCCGCTGCCGGCTCGCAGCCGGGCCCGCATCGTCCTGACGCGAGATCCCGATGGCGGTGAACGTTGCGTGGCCTGCTATCTCTGCTCGGCGGCCTGTCCGGTCAGCTGCATCTCTATGCAATCGGCTGAAAGAGAGGACGGCCGCCGGTATGCCGCCTGGTTTAGGATCAACTTTGCGCGGTGTATTTACTGCGGGCTGTGTGAAGAAGCCTGCCCGACGTCGGCGATTCAATTGACACCGGATTTCGAGAACTGCCGGCGCGACATTTTGACTCTGGTTTACGAGAAAGAAGATCTCCTGGTGGATCATTGCGGAAAGGACCCGCAATACAATTTTTACAAGTATGCGGGTGTTATAACCGGTGAAGGCGGCAAGGGAACCCACGTAAAGGAAGACGAGCCGGTGGATGTAAGAAGCAACATGCCGTGACCGGCGAAAGGTGGGCCGCGAAGGCCGGCCGACACTAAATCATTTGTTGTGCGGTTCGCGGTTAGGGACCGAGGTCATTTTTTGACATTCTTGATGTTGGGAGTTTCATGACGCTCTACACCATTCTATTCTACCTTTTGGCGGTTGTCATTGTCGCCGCGACGGTGCTGGCGATCACCCGGCGGAACATGGTGCATGCGGTGATCTACCTGGTGGTCTCTTTTTTCGGCAGTGCGCTGCTGTTTTATCTGTTCGGTGCGCCGCTGCTGGCGGCTCTCGAGGTGATCATTTACGCCGGGGCCATCATGGTGCTGTTTCTTTTCATTATCATGATGCTCAGAGACGTGAACCTGCTGGAGAAGCTGTTCCCGCTCAGTCAGTGGGCACCGGCCGCTGTCATGGCCGTCATTTACCTGGTCGTCGGAACCGTTCTGATCTTAACCGATCCCGGTGCTCGCGCCCCTTTAACCGGCGCTGTGGCCACACCCCGGGATTTCGGACGCTTTGTTTTCGAAAACCACTGGCTGGCGATCGAAATCGTTTCCTTACTGCTGCTGATTGCTCTTGTGGGTGCCCTTTATTTGGGTAAACTGTCACGGAAAAGCGACGCGCCGCAAAGCGAGGGGAACCCATGATCGTATCCTTCGGACATGTGCTCGTTCTATCCGGGCTGCTCTTCTTGCTCGGCACCGTATGTGCGGTGGCACGGCGCAACCTGATCATGATCCTGCTCGGCGTCGAGATCATGTTGAATGCGGCCACCATCGCCTTTGTCGGGGCCGCTCTGCGCTGGCACGATATGGAGGGCCAGGTGTTCGTGCTGTTTATTTTTGCGGTGGCTGCCGCCGAAGTATCGGTCGGTCTGGCTCTGATCATCGGCGTTTACCGCCGGACGGGCTCTGTTGATCCTAACAACTTCAATCTGTTGAAATGATGGCAAAATGACCGAACCCGGATTCGTTCTCCCAACCCTGACGCTGGTGGCCCTGGCCACCTGGCTGCCAGCGGTTGCTTTCGCGCTGATCATGATTTTTTTGCGACCGCATCCACGCCAGGCTGCCGGCGTATCGATTGCGGCCGTATCGGTCTCGCTTTTGAGCGCCGTGTGGCTGCTGATCAGGCACTGGCACATGTCCACACCGATCCATTTTACGGTTCGTTGGGTGGCATCCGGGGATCTCACCATTCCTTTCGGATTTTTACTCGATCCGGTCAGTCTGCTCATGTTGACCGTTGTGGCAGTGATCTGCTTCCTCGTCCAAGTCTATTCTCTTGGCTACATGGCCGGGGACCCGGGATTCTGGCGCTATTATGCCTTCATGTCTTTGTTCGCCTGGGCCATGACGTCGTTGACCGTCTCCCTGACCCTCATTCAACTCTACATCTTCTGGGAACTGGTGGGATTGGCTTCCTATCTTCTGATCGGCTTCTGGTATGAAAAATTCAGTGCCAGCGAGGCTGGAAAGAAGGCTTTCGTCATGACCCGTTTTGGCGACGTGGCCTTTTTCCTCGGCCTGCTGCTGCTTCTGATTCACTTCGGCAACCTGGACATCATGGAACTGAACGGCCCGGCACCGGCAGAAAGCATGTCGCCGATCCTTCTTACAGTCTCGTCTCTGTTGATTTTCGGCGGCATCATCGGCAAGAGCGCCCAATTCCCGCTCCTGACCTGGCTGCCGGACGCCATGGAAGGCCCGACCCCCGTGAGCGCTCTGCTCCACTCGGCCACCATGGTGGCCGCGGGCGTCTACCTCTTCGCGCGCTTGTTCCCGCTTTTCAGTCACTCCGCGACCGCGATGGCCGTTTTTCTGTTCATCGGCACGATCAGCATGGTGGCGGCTTCCACCATGGCCATGGTCAGCCGCGACATCAAGCGGGTCTGGGCCTATTCCACCATCAGCCAACTCGGTTACATGATCATGGGGCTGGCGGCAGGGGGATTTTTTGCCGGGGTCTTTCATCTGACCACCCACGCCGGTTTCAAGGCCATGCTCTTTCTCTGCTCCGGCGTCTTCATCCACCACTTCGGCACCAACGACATGGTCGAGATCGGCCGACGTGGCGGCCGCAGCTTGATGATACCGATGGTCTGCATGGTTATCGGGGCGGCGGCTTTGGTTGGTCTGCCGCCCCTCTCCGGTTTTTTCAGCAAAGAGTTGATTCTCGGTGTGCTGGCCGACCGGCCGAATCCGATTTGGGTGGCAACCGGTTTGGTGGGCGTATTCTTGACCGCCTACTACACCTTCCGTCTGATTTTTATCATCTTGTTTCCGAGAACCGTAGATGAGGTGAAGGTGCAACATGGGGAAGACAACCACGCCGACCGCACCTCGGATCGTTTGATGAACTGGCCGCTGATCGTTCTCTCGGCCGTCACGCTTTTGTTGGGATTTTTCGAGGCGCCCCTGGAACATTTTCTGGCCCGCGGCCGGGCGGTCGTCGAGCCGGCGGGCGGTCACACCTGGGTGCTCTTCGCCTCCCTGGGGCTGGCTGCAATCGCCTTGGGACTGTCCTGGTTTGAATTCGGCCGTCGCGGGGCCGACCAGGTGGGGTTTGTGGAGCGGATTCCGTGGCTCAACGACTTTTTTGCCGAACGCTGGTACATCGATCGCTTCTATCGGTTTGTCCTGGACCGGTTCGTTTACCGGGGAATTGCCGCCCTGTGCGCTCAGAACGATCAGAAAGTCATCGACGGCGGCATCGACGGACTCAGCCGCGGCACGGTTAGCACCGGACGACGGGTTGCCTTTCTGCACACCGGAATGATCCAGTACCGGCTGCTGATCATATTCGTGGTAATGGTGCTGCTGGGGATGTTTTTTATTTTTTGAGACAGCCCCCCCGGACGGTTTGCCGGATAAAAGACGCGAACGGCAGACGGGCTAACGGACACGATTGACACACAGGATTTGTTTGACATGCTTACAGCATATGCCGACTTCCCATATCTGACCGCCATTCTCCTGAGTTGCGTCATCGGATTGCTGGTGATTCTGTTCATCCCCGAGGAGCGCCAGACGGCCATCAAGTGGGTCAGTGCGGTATGCTCCGGTATAACCCTGATTCTTTCCACTTATCTCTTCTTTGCTTACGATAAAGGCCGCGGCGGCCTGCAGTTTGCCGAGAAACTGTCGTGGGAGCCGTCGCTGGGAATCACTTACTTCAATGCGGCAGACGGCTTCAGCCTGCCCATGCTGCTTCTCACCGGCATCGTGTTTTTTACGGCTGTCCTGACCATGTGGGAGTTGGAATACCGGGTCAAAGAGTTCTTTGCGCTCACCTTCCTGCTGGTGGCCGGGGTCTTCGGCCTCTTCATGAGTTTCGACCTGTTTTTCATTTTTATTTGGTACGACGTCTCCCTTTTTCCGATGTACCTGCTGATTGCGGTCTGGGGCAGCACCCGCAAGGAGTACGGGGCCATGAAGTTGACCCTGTACCTTCTGGCCGGCAGCGCCCTGATTCTGCCGGGAATGATTTACCTCTTCGTGCAATCGGGCCTGAACACCTTTAATTTGGTGGAATTGATGCAACCGGGCCTGTTCACTCCGTTTCAGCAGAAATTCGCTTTTCTACTCTTCTACATTGGGTTCGGTATTCTGGCCGGCGTGTGGCCGTTTCACACCTGGTCACCGGTCGGACACGTGGCCGCACCGACCGGCGTGAGCATGATCCATGCCGGCGTATTGATGAAAATCGGAGCCTTCGGCATACTGCGGATCGGTATGTTCCTCTGCCCGCAAGGCTGGCAGTACTGGGCCCAGCTTATGGCCCTACTGGCCGCGGTCGGCATTGTTTACGGTGCTTTGGTGGGCTTGAAGCAGACCGATCTCAAATTCGTGATCGGCTATTCGAGTGTGTCGCATATGGGCATCGTCGGCCTCGGATTGGCCACCGTGACCGTGGACGGTTTGAACGGTGCGGTTTTTCAGATGTTTGCTCACGGCGTCATGACGGCACTCCTCTTTTCTTCCGTCGGCTACATCTACGATCGCACGCACACCCGGATGATCGGGGAACTCGGTGGGTTGAGCCGCATCATGCCGGTCGCCTCGGGTTACTTCATCATTGCGGCTCTGACCGGAATCGGCGTGCCGTTCCTCGCCAGTTTCTGGGGAGAACTGCTGGTTTTTATCTCCTCCTTCAGGGTCTATCCGGTCCGCGGTGCCATGGCCGTTGCTGCACTGGTGATCAGCGCGTTGTTCATGCTGCGGGTGGTCCAGAAAGCTTTTTACGGGCCGCGCAACGAAAAATTTGCCCAGCTTTCCGACATCACTCCCGTCCTCGGAATACCGCGCATCATTCTGGTGGCGGTCATCGTGATTTTCGGTATCTATCCGTCTCTCATGTTCGACATGATCGACACGGCATCCATTCCTTTCGTCAACGGGTTACCCTGATGCAATGGCTTCTCTTCGGTCCTGAACTTTACTTTTTCTTAGCGGTGGTCGTTTTTACGATTATGGCCATGCGGCCGGCCTCCGGCTCCCGGCATGAATATTTTACGGCCCTTGTTCTGGCGGCCTTGGGCATGGTCGTCTGCCTGGCCGGTGTACGGTCGGACGGTGTGCTCTTTAGCGGGACCTATCGGGTGGACCTCTATTCCCAGGTTTTCAAAACCATGCTGTCCATGGGGCTGTTCCTGGTTGTCTGCATCTGTACCAACCTCGGGGGCGTCAACCGGAAGTTCCATCCCGAGTTCTATCTGCTGCTCTTTACCTCCACCCTGGCCATGATGATGCTGGTCAGCGCGGTACACCTTTTGACCATATACGTCGCCCTGGAGCTCAGCAGCTATTCGCTCTATATCCTGGTGGCCCTGCAGCGGCGGCAGGAAATCGGACTCGAAGCGACCCTCAAGTACTTCCTGGTCGGCGTCTGCGCCTCGGCCGTCATGCTCTTTGGCCTGGCTGTCCTTTATGGCTCTGTCAAGGCTGTCTACCTGAGCGAACTGGTCCAGGCGCTCCCCGCCGTGATCGATCGGCCGTTGGTCGTCATCGGCCTGTTGTTGAGCCTGGGTGGATTTTTCTTCAAACTGGCGGTGTTTCCTTTTCATTTCTGGGCGCCGGATGTCTACCAGGGTGCTCCCAACCAGGTGGCGGCCTTTATTGCCTCGGCGTCAAAAGTGGCGGCCGTTGCGATCCTGATGCGGTTCGTCGCGGTGGGCAGCGGCGGCAGCACCTACGTCGCGCAGGCGCTGGTGGCGCTCGCCATTGTTTCCATGACCGTCGGCAACCTGGCGGCCGTCGCTCAGAAAGACTTCAACCGGCTGATGGCCTATTCGAGCATCGCCCATGCCGGCTACGTGCTCATCGGGATTCTGTGCATGGACGCGGCGGGTTATACGGCGACCATCTTCTATGCGCTGTCACTGATGTTGATGAAATTCACCTGTTTTCTGGTTTTGGTCAAGGTGGCCGGAGACGGCGGCAGCCTGCAGATCGATCAACTGGCCGGGCTGCACCGGCGCTCGCCGCTGCTGGCCATGGCCCTGATGCTGGCGCTGTTCGGTCTGGCCGGCATCCCCCCGACCATCGGTTTTACCGGTAAGCTGCTGGTCTTTATCGCCGCCATGCAGCAAGGCTACTTCACCCTCGTGCTGATCGCCATGATCAACGTGGTCATCTCGCTTTACTACTACATGCTGGTCATCAAGGCGGCTTACCTGCTCGAACCGCCAAACGATCTGCCGGCTCTGTCCGTCTCGCCGCCCGTCAAGCTTTTGACCGGCACCCTGGTGACGGCGATGGTGGTGATCGGCGTCTTCCCCACCTATGTCATTGCGCTGGCGCGGGCAGCGGCCCGCTTCATCATCTAGTGCCCACCCATCGAACATCCTTTTCCGTGAGGATGTTTGGAATTTCTCGACCTGGTCCCTTGCCACCTGACAAAACGAATCGCCGATCCTGTGGTCGGCCGGTGGGGCCGTTCAAAATGATGCGGAGTCAGCCGATGCGCGCGAAATTATTACTTTTTTTATTTTTTTTTATTGTCTTGCCTTGGGTCAACGGTTGCGGTGAAATCGGACCGGGCACGGTCGAAAAGTCGTCCGGCCGGACCGCTCGGGTCGAGGTCGCAATGGTAAAGCCGACAACCCACCCGGAAATCTACGAGGCGATGGGGACGGTTCTGGCCCAGACCACCAGCATCCTCTCCAGCAAACTGATGGGCACGGTGCGTTCCATCCTGGTGGAGGAAGGGCAGCCGGTCAAAGCGGGCCAGCCCTTGGTGTTGCTCGACCAGCGCCAGGTGTCCGCCCAGTTGCAGCAGGCCGAAGCCGCGTTGTCCGAGGCCCGCAAAGCCGAGCAAGCTGCTGCTTCGGCTCAGGAATCGGCCCGCGCCGCCGCCGAATTGGCGCATTTGAATTACGATCGGTATGTGCTGATGCTCAGGGAGGAGGCGGTAACGCCGCAGGAGTTCGACACAGTTGCCGCCCGCCATCGGCAAGCGCAGGCGGCACTGACCCAGGCCGGTTCTATGGTGGCGGCCGCCCGCAGCCGGGTGCAGCAGGCCCGGGCGGCGGTTGCGGCCGCATCGGTCACCCACAAGGATGCCGTTATCAATGCCGCCTACGATGGCGTTATGGTCGACAAGCTGGTGGAGGTCGGTGATCTGGCCGCTCCGGGAACGCCTTTGGTGAAGATCGAACGTACCGGCAACTACCGGGTCGACTTGGAACTGCCGGAAGGCCACATCCTGTCTGTTCGTATTGGCGATACGGTGGCCGTGCGGGTGCCCGGCCTGATCGACGAGCCGCTGGACGGGATTGTGGCGACGATCGTTCCGGCGGCCGATACTAAAAGTCGGTCCTTTCTGGTCAAGGTTCGTTTGCCCGATGCGGCGAACCTGAGATCCGGTGTGTTCGCCCGGGTTGCCGTTCCGATCGGCACCGGCCGCCTGATCCTGGTGCCGACCTCGGCGGTGGTTCATGAAGGCCAGTTGACGGGGATTTACATCGTTGACCCCGATCAGATCGCCCGGTTCCGCTTGATCCGTACCGGGAAGAGTTTGGGAAACACCATCGAGGTACTCTCCGGTCTGCAGGAAGGCGCGCGGTTTGTTGTCACCCCGCCTCCGGGTTTCAGTGACGGGACCAAAGTGGAGGCCGATTCATGAACCAGAATGTCGGGCCCTCCGGCAAGATCGCCCAGTTTTTTATCGATTCAAAGCTTACGCCCGTCATTATCATTGCCGCCATTCTCTTAGGAGCAGCCGCGGTCATCGCCTTGCCCCGGGAGGAGGAACCGCAAATCATCGTTCCGATGATCGACATCTTCGTTCAGATGCCGGGTGCATCGTCCAAAGAGGTCGAGCAGCGTGTTACCAGCCCCATGGAAAAGTTGTTGTGGGAGATTCCGGGTGTGGAATACGTTTATTCCACCTCCAGTCCGGGCATGGCGATGGTGGTGGTGCGGTTCTTCGTGGGCGAGGACGAAGAAAGGTCGATTGTCCGGCTCCAGTCGAAGCTGATGGCCAACATGGACCGCATTCCCTGCTGCGTGACCCCGCCTCTGATCAAACCCAGTTACATTGATGACGTTCCCATCCTGGCCCTGACCTTCTGGAGCGACAGCGCCGATCACTACACGTTACGGCGGGTGGCCGCCGAAACGGAGAATCTGGTCAAGCGGGAGAAGAACGTTTCAATTACCACTCTCATCGGCGGCTACCGGCGCCAGGTCCGGGTCGAACTGGATCCGGTGCGTCTGGCCGCCTATGGCCTGTCCGATCAACAGGTCATCAATCTCGTGCGTGCTGCCAATCAGGAGGCCGATGCTGGGAGTTTCCCTTCTTCAATGAACGGCCAGGTTCTGGTCCATACCGGATATTTTTTGAGAAACGCCGAGGACGTCGGTCGGGTCGTGGTTGGCGTTCACGACGGCCGGCCGGTTTATTTGAGAGATGTCGCCGCTATAACCGACGGTCCCGAGGAGCCGGATCAATATGTGTTTTTCGGTGCAGGCCCGGCGGCGGCCAAAAAGGATATTCCGTCCGGGAGAACGGCCGAAGGGATCCGGCCGGCGGTGACCCTGACCGTGGGCAAACGCAAAGGGACCAACGCGATCGACGTCGCTCGAAAGGTGATCGGCCGGGTGAAGGAAGCCCGCGGTACGGTCATTCCAGACGATATCCAATTTACGATCACCCGCAACTACGGGGAGACGGCGGAAGAAAAATCGAACGAGTTGCTGCTCCACATGCTGATTGCCATCGTGTCGGTAACCCTGCTCATCTGGTTTACCCTCGGACACCGGGAATCCGGCGTGGTGGCCCTTGCCATCCCTGTGACCCTGGCGTTGACACTGGCCGTTTTCTATCTTTACGGTTATACACTCAACCGTATTACGCTTTTCGCCTTGATTTTCTCCATCGGAATTCTGGTGGACGATGCCATCGTGGTGGTAGAGAATATCGCTCGCCACTATCGGCTCCCCGAGAACCAGGGGCGATCCAAGTTCACGGTGGTCATCGAGGCAGTGGATGAAGTCGGCAACCCCACTATTCTGGCGACCATGACGGTCATCGCCGCCATTCTGCCCATGGCTTTCGTCGGGGGTCTCATGGGACCTTACATGCGACCGATTCCGGTGGGCGCTTCGGCCGCAATGGTGTTTTCGCTGCTGGTGGCTTTTATCGTCACGCCCTGGGCCTCGGTGCGTCTGATCCGGCGTGAAGAACACGCGTCGGTAAACGCCACAGGACACCATGAGCAGGAGGATTGGGCCACCCGGCTCTACCGACGTGTCATGGACCCTTTGCTCCACCGCCCGGTCTGGCGCTGGTCCTTTTTGATCGGGGTCGTGGTTATGCTGCTTTTAGCCTGCGCCATGGTGGTCGTCGGCCTGGTGCGGGTCAAGATGCTCCCGTTCGACAACAAGAGTGAGTTCCAGGTCATTATCGACATGCCCCAGACGGCCACGCTGGAAGGGACCACCGCCGCCGCCCAGGAGATGGGAAATTACATCGAGACCGTCAACGAAGTAACGGACTACGAGATATATGCCGGCACCGCCGGCCCTTTCAACTTCAACGGCCTGGTGCGGCACTATTACCTGCGGCAGGGGCCCAATGTGGCGGACATCCAGGTCAACCTGGCGGCCAAGGGGGACCGTCAGCAGCAGAGCCATCAGATTGCCAAGAGAGTACGGGCGCCTCTTAAAGCCATTGCCGATCGCTATGGCGCCAGGGTCAAGGTGGTCGAAGTGCCGCCGGGGCCGCCCGTTCTTTCGACCCTCGTGGCCGAGGTTTACGGACCCGATTATAAGCGCCAGCGCGAATTGGCCCTTGAGATCCGGCGGATTTTCACAGAAACCCCGGGAGTGGTAGACGTTGACTGGTACATGGAAGGAGACCAGGTGCGCTACGTTTTGGCGGCTGACCAGGAAAAGGCCGCCCTGAACGGGATCCGGGTCGCCCAAATCAACCAGGCTCTGGAGTCCGCTCTCAAGGGCAAGGCCGTCGGGCTGATGCACATGCCGGAGGAAAAGGAAGACGTTCAGATCTATTTTCGGTCTCCGCTGGCGGCGCGGGCCGGCATCGGGCGCCTTGAGAGCTTCAAGCTTCCTGGAGACGACGGTCAACTGGTCCCGCTATCCAGTCTGGTAACGCCTCGCAAAACCAACATCGACCGCAGCATCTACCACAAAAATCTACTGCCGGTGGTCTATGTCATCGGGGATGTGGCCGGTGTGAAAGAGAGTCCGGTTTACGCCATCCTGGAGATGTATCAAAAAATAGACGCCATCGATTTGCCCGAAGGCTACCGGATCGCCCAATACAGTGCCGCTGTTCCGGAAAGCGACCGCAAGTTCGCCATGAAATGGGACGGGGAGTGGCACATCACCTACGAGGTATTTCGCGACCTGGGCATTGCCTTCGCAGTCGTGCTGGTGCTGATCTTCGTGCTGGTCGTGGGCTGGTTCCAGTCGTATTCCACACCTCTGGTCATCATGGTGGCCATACCGTTTTCGCTGATCGGCATTCTGCCGGCCCACTGGGCATTCGGTGCTTTTTTCAGCGCCACATCCATGATCGGCTTTATCGCCGGTGCGGGCATCGTCGTGCGCAATTCCATCATCCTGGTCGACTTCATTGAACTGCGGTTGCAGCAGGGGGCGCCCCTCGACCAGGCCGTGATTGACGCCGGTGCGGTAAGGTTTCGTCCCATGATGCTCACCGCCGCTGCGGTGGTGGTCGGTGCGTCGGTGATTCTCTTCGACCCGATTTTCCAAGGGCTGGCGATCTCCCTGATGGCCGGCGAGGTGGCGTCCCTGCTGTTTTCCAGGATGACGGTCCCCGTCCTCTATTTTCTGGACAAACGCTGGGAGGCGGCGCACACCCATCACAAGCCCCAAGGGGAGGCGGTTGAATAGCTTATCGATCGGCGCCCAATTCGCTCCCCTGCTTTTTTAAAGTAAAAAAACCAAGAGGAAATTCCCGATTCGATGACAATGCCATACCGGCAGGCTGCCTGTCTTCAAAACCTTCGGCTAAGAGCCCGCATCATCCGGACTGTCCGGCAGTTTTTCGCCGAAAACGACTATCTCGAAGTGGAGACCCCGATCCGGATCCCCGCGCCGGCCCCGGAGGCTCATATCGACGCCCAGCCGTCCGGCAGCTGGTTTCTTCAGACCTCACCCGAATTGTGCATGAAGCAACTTCTGGCCGCCGGTTATCCCCGTATCTTTCAGATCTGCAAATGCTTTCGCAGAAATGAGAGAGGACGCCGGCACCTGCCGGAGCTGACCCTGTTGGAATGGTACACGTCCGGACATGGTTATTCCGACATGATGACCCAGTGCGAAGCATTGTTAACCAAAGTAACCGAGAACATCGGGCTCAGAGATGGGCTGTGCTACCAAGGTCGACCGATCGATCTGTCCCTTCCCTGGCCGCGCATGACGGTTGCGGAAGCCTTCGAGCGTCTGGCGGGCATTTCCGCAGAACAGGCAATGGAAGAAAATCGGTTTGAAGAAGTTTTGGCGCTGGAAATCGAGCCGCGGCTCGGGGTCGAAAAACCACTGTTTCTTTACGACTATCCCGCCGCCTGCGGCGCTTTGGCGCGCCTGAAGCCTTCGAATCGGCGGCTGGCCGAGCGCTTCGAGCTTTACATTGGCGGCTTGGAACTCTGCAATGCTTTTACGGAGCTCACTGACGTGAATGAACAGCGTGCTCGATTCGACGCGGCAAGAGAGTTGCGGCGTCAGACCGGCCTGACGGTCTATTCAATGCCGGAAAGATTTTTGGAAACCCTGAAAGACATGCCGGATGCGGCCGGAAACGCGCTCGGTATCGACCGTCTGGTGATGCTCTTTGCCGATACGACAGAGATAGACGATGTGGTGGCCTTCACGCCGGAAGAGCTTTGATTTTTCTCCAGGGAATTGTTTTCATTTGTCATGTTGTTTATGCAACTATGGGGTTATTTCAGCCACCCTTTAGCTCTTTGTACCTGAAGCAGTCCACCAAATGATCGTTGACAATGCCGCCGGCCTGCAGGAACGAATAGCAGATGGTAGTGCCGACAAAGGAAAAGCCCTCGCTCTTCAGCGCCTTGCTAACGGTATCCGAAAGCTCGGTGTGGGCGGGGATTTCGTCCAATTCCCGCCAGTTGTTGTGAATGACCCTGCCATTGGTGAACGACCAGATATAGGCGTCGAAGGAACCGTGCTTTTTCTGAAGGTTTAGAAACGCCGTGGCATTGTTGACCGCCGCGCGGATCTTAAGCCGGTTGCGAATGATAGCCGGATTTTGACAGGCTTTTTCCATGGCTTTTTCAGACATCCGGGCGACTCGAATCGGATCAAAGCCGCGGAACACCTTCCGAAAGGCGACGCGTTTGTGCAAAACAGTCCTCCATGAAAGGCCGGCCTGAAAAGCATCGAGAACGATGTATTCAAACCAACGCTGATCCTCGTGAACAGGCACACCCCATTCATCATCGTGATAACGACACATCAACTCATCGTTGCCCATCCAGCCGCAGCGGGGTCGGTTCTCGGTAGTCATCGAGATATTCTTTCTGTAAGCGTTCACAGGGCACCGCATCTGCTTTGTTGTCGGGCACTTGAAGTACAAAAGTACGTCTGCGTACCCGACGCCTTGCATCTGCGGCACCCTGTAAACGCTTATAATTAGGTGGTTTGAAGCGCATCGGACTTTGCAATCCTGTAAACGGTTACTTCTTCATGATAATCTTTTATATGTTGCTCGGATTAAGCCAAGTTCAGTAGGTACCTTTTTCTGTCTTTCTCATGAAGCTTTTCAATGGCATAGCGTAGCATCGTGCGCGGCATGTCTTTGTAGTGCTTCTTCAGAAATCTTTCTTCGACCGGCAGGTCGCGCTTCCCGATCTCTCTGAGCATCCATCCAACCGCTTTGTGAATGAGATCTTCATCATCTTTCAATAGGAGACGTGAAACCGCAAGGGTTGCCGTGAAATCGTTTGCTCTTATCATCGGGAAGGTCGACATGATGGCGATCCGAAGCTCCCACAGGTTTATTGATTCGGCCATGCGGTAGATCGGTTTTTTGTCTTTATCCGCCAGGTAAGCACCAACGATATGACCGGCGGAACTGTCCACCAAATCCCAGTTATTGATATACTTGGTGTGCCTTAAATACAGCTCGTAGATTTCTTTTTTTTCGTTTGCTCCTCCCTTTGCGAATTTATGCACCAGCATGAAAAGCGCCAGCAAGCGTTCTTCATGGAAGGAAGAATTGAGAACACGCATGATTTCCGGAAGAGGCGTGTTTTTAAATTCTTTGCCCTTTCGTCTTAAAACCGGTACCCGGATACCCAGATATCTGTCTCCTTCGCCATATTCTCCTTTCCCGGTCTTGAAAAAACGCCCGGAGTGAGCGGCGATGTCGGGATCGCCCAGGCGCGCGAGTGCAATATGTATTTGCTTCGCAGTCATAATGACATTGAGTGAGCCCTAAGCCCATTGAAAATTCTGCCGCAGCACAACATAGCGTAAATCGGCAAAGACTCAACTGACGACGTACGCGAAATCACCCGACGATATGAAGAGCAAAATAGGGAATCAGGATGAAAAGTAATGTCCCCATCTTAAAAAAGGCCATTCCCGCATAGTGGATAGCATCGAAGGTTTCAACAGAAATGTTGAACCATTTGCTGTGGAGGCGATACATCCAATCATGGGCGAGCACGAAAAGTATAAACCACCACACCAGCAGCCCGATATTCATCACAGCGCACCAGGCCAGAACTTTTCTTATTATTTCAATTGTCATGGTTTCTCCTCGTTCATGATTCTATAGGTTTTAAGATAAAGGTTTTGGCAAGGGCAAAGAGATGAGGCTGTATTGTGTAATACGCCGACAACCGATAACACTGCCCAAAATTTTTATCTTAAAGCCTATGCCTCACAATTTCTTGAAAGCGGATAAATCTGCTCTAAAATGCCCTGGAAAGGAGCTGACTATCGAAAGCAGATACGCAGCATAACGCTGTGGCTGAGAGGCGCGATGTAAGGAGCGGCCTTCTCCAGCCGATTGTTAGCCGTTCAGTGCGATTTCGTTATCTTCACACCATTCTCTGAGAGTTTCCGTTTGCCTTGCATTCTCAAAGTCATACCACTTTTGTAAAATGTTCCGATCTTCGAGTAAATCCTTGTATTTTCCGTATGCCCCTTTTCTTCTAAGTATTTCCCGGACCCTCTCAAAATCTTCTGGCATATACTGCTCAACAAATTCAAAAACAAGGTTTCTTCCCAAATCTAAATCATTTCTGTGCGGAATCTCTATGCAATCCTCGCGAAAATATATCTCTTCGGGTATTTGATTCTCATCATCATAATCTGAGGCATAAAATATTTCACCGGTTTCTTTGCACAAGATCGCAGTTTTTGCCGTCATTGGTGCAGAACTAACATAAAAAAATGCGTGTTCGATATCGCTAAATTTAATTGCCATAGCATCGTCTCTCATAGGCTAACAGTGTAAATAAGTGGAAACTTTCCATGATATTAAACGTAATAGATGTTGCGATTTTCCGCTTATTTGAATATCGAGAAAAAATATGGAAAACCATTTACAGTTGTGATTATTTATCTTTTATTTTTCCATTAATTATATAATTATCGAATTGGACATGGAAAACAAGTCAAGATTTAGCCCAAATCCGAAACTCAAATTGATGGATCGGGTTCGTGAGGTTCGGAGGTATCATGCATTTTGCATACGGTATCGAGCAAACCTACTGCCTTTCAAGGAAATTATCTCCTGCATTATGTAGGTCCCATATACCGGCCACCGAGTGAAGCCGACAGCCTATTGATTCAGGCTACGGTGGGGTGTCCGCACAACAAGTGCACCTTCTGTATGGTTTACAAAAAAGGACCGTTACACCCGGTAAGGCCTGTGACAGAAATCTGCGAGGACATCTTACCTGGATCTGTCGGGGAATTTGCCCTCAGACAAGGGCCGGCTTCTCGGTGAGATCGACCAGGCCTTGAAATGGAGCCCAGGCCGCTTTCGACCTTTCTTTATCGGGACCCAATAGCACGCTGCATTTCCGGATCGGAAACTGATCAGTACTTATCCTGAAATCGCGGATGGGCACACGTTAGGAGAAAAACATGGCCCACATCGCCGCCCAATTTGCATACCAGCGCCTCACCGAACGCCTTAACCTATTTCCCCAGGGCGCACACCCCTCAGCTTTGCTCACGAAGATCCTGATGATTCTCTTCGAAAAAACAGAGGCCGAACTGGTCTCGCTGCTGCCCATAAAGCCATTTACGGCAAAGCGTGCCGCTCGCATCTGGCGAATTCCCGAAAGCAGAGCGCACACGTTCCTGGATAGGCTGGCGGACAAGGCCTTGTTGGTGGACTTCGACGTGGCCGGAGAAACCCGTTACGTGCTGCCGCCGCCCATGGCCGGGTTTTTCGAATTTTCGATGATGCGTGTCCGCCACGACTTAGATCAGAAGCTGCTCGCAGAACTTTTCTATGAATATCTGAATGTCGAGGAAGATTTTATCCGGGAACTGTTTACCAATGGCCAGACCCAGCTTGGGCGCGCCTTTGTCCATGAACCGGCCCTCTCGGATGGCATTTCCCTGCATGTTCTCGATTACGAGCGGGCCAGTGAAGTGGTCCAAAGCGCGTCCTACCGGGGAATCAGCATGTGTTACTGCCGCCACAAGATGATGCATGTGGGTCGGGCCTGCGAAGCCCCCATGAATATCTGCATGACGTTCAACACCACGGCCGAATCCCTTATTCGACATGGTCACGCCCGGGCGGTCGAGGTCTCCGAAGGGATGGCACTTTTGGCCAAAGCCTATGAGAACAACCTGGTTCAGTTCGGCGAAAACGTACGCCAAAAGGTCAACTTTATCTGCAACTGCTGTGGGTGCTGCTGTGAGGCGATGATCGCCGCACGGCGTTTTGCCGTCATGCACCCGATTCACACCTCGAACTTTTTGCCGATCGTAGAGGAGAAAACCTGCAACGGTTGCGGCAAATGTGCAGCCGTTTGCCCGGTAGAAGCCATGACGCTGGTGTCGGCCAATGACCCGAAGCGCCCCCTTAAAAAGTTGGCCCGCCTCGACGAATCGCGTTGCCTCGGCTGTGGGGTATGCGTTCGGGCCTGCACGAAAAGCGCCAGCATTGCACTGGCGCCGCGGTCTCAACGGGTAATCACGCCGTTGAACGGAATCCATCGGGCGGTGGTAATGGCCATCGAGCGCGGCAAGCTGCAGAACCTGATCTTTGACAATCAGGTACTGTGGCACCATCGGGCGCTTGCGGCCGTGCTTGGCGCTATCCTTCGGTTGCCTCCTGTAGATAAAGCCATGGCCACCAAGCAGGTCAAGTCGCGCTACCTGGAAGCTTTGGTGGCACGCTTCTCCGATTAGTGACTTTCGTGTTACGAATAAAGAGATTGCCGATAATATAGAATAAACCTGCTATATAAATATCAAATTCCAAGCACCAAATACCAATGCAATTCCAAATACCAATATCCAATGACCCAAACAGGTTTGACATTTTGAATTTTGGTCATTGTAATTTATTTGTTATTTGTTATTTGTTATTTGCGATTTAGAATTTTCCACCAAAACTTAATAGTTTCCTCTTCAATCAAACTGGATGTTTGAGGCAGAGGCAGTGCTTGCATGAAACTACGCCAAAATCGCACAGTTTCTTTCTTGATCAGAGTGGTCGCTCACGACCAGAGGCTGGTGATGAATACTGATTTAATTGCGGCCGAAGGCCTGCATTGGGGAATAGCTGTTTAACGTCAATGACGAGATCCGAGTTCACTAAAGCAAGCATAAAGAAACAGCAGACCGGCACGCTCGGCACCTTCGCCGGCGTGTTTACTCCCAGCATCCTGACCATCCTCGGCATAATTCTCTTTTTGCGGCTCGGTTACGTGGTGGGCAGCGCCGGACTGGGGCGGGCTCTGTTGATCCTGGCCTTGGCCAACGGCATATCGGTGCTGACCTCGTTTTCGCTGTCGGCCATCGCCACCAACCTGCGGGTCAAAGGCGGTGGTGATTACTACCTGATATCCCGAACATTAGGGCTGCAGTTCGGCGGCTCGATCGGCATCGTGCTTTACCTGGCCCAGTCGGTTTCGATCGCGTTTTACTGCATCGGCTTCGGGGAAGTCGTCGCCGAACTGATCGGCAGCCGCCTGGCGTACATGCCCCAGGTTATTGCCGCCGCCGCGGTGGCGTTTCTTTTTATCTTCGCCTGGTTGGGGGCGGATTGGGCCACCCGTTTCCAGTATGTGGTGATGGCGATTCTGGCCACCGCCTTGGCTTCTTTTTTTGTCGGTGGCATTGGCCGCTGGGACGGAACTCTTCTGGCCGCCAACTGGTCGGCACCGGTAAACGGTCCGGCCTTCTGGGTGATCTTCGCCATTTTCTTCCCGGCCGTGACCGGCTTCACCCAGGGGGTGAGCATGTCCGGGGACCTGAAGGACCCCGGACGCAGTTTGCCGCTGGGCACATTTGCGGCCGTGGGCCTGTCAATCGTGGTTTACTTCATTTCGGCATTTCTGCTGGCCGCCGCTTTGCCCCAGAAAACCCTGGTTCAAGATTACGGCGCCATGGGCAGCGTGGCCCTTTTCCGCGGACTGATCACAGCCGGCGTGATTGCCGCCACGCTTTCCTCGGCCATGGCCTCGTATCTCGGTGCCCCCCGAATAATGCAGTCCCTGGCCACCGACCGTATATTTCCTTTTCTGAACCCGTTCGCCAAGGGCTATGGCCCGGCGAACAACCCCCGGCGCGGGGTGCTCCTGTCGACCGTCATTGCATTTGGGACCATCGGCATCGGGCAGCTGAACCTGATTGCCCCCCTGGTCTCGATGTTCTTTCTCATTTCATACGGCCTGCTCAATTACGCCACCTTTTACGAAGCCCGCTCGGAAAGTCCCTCCTTCCGGCCACGGTTTCGCTGGTTCGATGCCCGTGCCAGCCTGGTGGGGGCCCTGGCCTGCCTGGGCGCCATGCTGGCGATCGATCCGCTGCCCGGCGTTGCGGCGCTGGCCATCCTGACGGCCATTTATCTTTACCTGAAGCAAAAAGCCCGGTCACCGCGCTGGGCGGACAGCCGGCGGTCGTATCACATGCAGAGAATTCGGGTACACCTTCTCGAAGCGGCTGCAGAACCCGAACACCCCCGGTATTGGCGGCCGCAGATGTTGGTTTTTGCTGACAAGGCCGAACAACGGCAGGCCCTGCTGCGTTTTGCCGCCTGGATCCAGGGTCGAAGCGGGTTTACGGCAGCAGTCAGAATACTCACCGGGCAGACGGCCCGGTTGCGCAAGGAAAAGCAAACCGTTGAAGATGAATTGAAGGCCGATATCCGCCAAAGCGGCCTTGACGTTTTTCCTTTGGTTGTGCTGGCCGGCGATCGCAAAGATGCCGTCCAGGTGTTGGTGCAGTCCTTCGGGATCGGTCCCCTGCATGCCAATACCGTGCTGCTGAACTGGATCAGCGACACCCCCGATTCCCAGGAGCATTACATGGCTGCAGTTTACGGCCGCAGCCTCAGGGAGGCGTATCGATTCGGCTGCAACCTGATCATCATGGATGCCACATCCGAGGAATGGAATGACTTGAAGGAAATACCGGCCGAAAACCGCCGGATCGATGTCTGGTGGCAGGATGACGCCACCGGCAACCTTATGCTACTTTTGGCTTATCTGATCACCCGCAACGAGGAGTGGGAGGGCGCGGCTATACGGTTGCTGGCGGTTCGGGACGACAACCATGCTGAAAGACCCACCGAGGAGACGTTGCAGCAGAGGTTGGAGGAAGTGCGCATCGAGGCCGTTCCCCTGGTCGTTGACAACTCTGATGCCGATACGGTGATCGAGATTTCCCGGGACGCATCCCTCGTTTTGCTGCCCATGCGGCTGCGCGATCTTACTTCGATCAGCGCTTTCGGCATCTCACCGGAGAACTTTTTCAGTCAACTGCCGCTGACGGCCCTGGTTCTGGCGGCCGAGACGATCGACCTTGATGCCGAACCGGAGGAAGGTGAAGCCGCCGAGCGCGCCTCTGCCCTCGACGCCGTATCCGATGCGGAAAAAAGGGCTGAAAAAGCACAGAACGAAGCGGAAAAAGCAGCCGTAGCGGCCCAAGCTCTGACCGTCAAACTCGATAAAGTTCGGTCATCGATAACCTTGCAGGAGGATGAATCGTCCCTTGTCGATCTCATGGCCGAAATAAGGGAGGTTGAAAAGGAATTGGAAGTAAAAAAACGCCGCCTGGCAAAGGAAAAAACCAAGGCAGAGAACGCCGCCCGCGAGGCGGAGGCCATAGGGGCAAAGGATCCCGAGTCTCCCATAGATCAGGATCCCTGATCTATGGGTATCCCTTATACCATATCGAAAAAGATGTCGCGCCCCTTTTTGCCCATTGACAGAACATGATACTGGCCGTCTTCGCACCTGATCTCCCATGCCCG
>Ga0272441_10002065_pt1 | contig 41619 bp, 41 predicted proteins | sample SSMProp6N_FD_193582 | JGI IMG/M metagenome (GOLD analysis project Ga0272441, IMG submission 193582) | Marine sediment archaeal communities from Little Sippewissett salt marsh, Falmouth, MA, United States - SSM-Prop-6N | ecosystem: Environmental > Aquatic > Marine > Wetlands > Sediment ...
TGGATGACCGCCATCATCCGGTCATGTTCTGCTGCGGTTGCCACCGTGACCCGTGCCCCCTGACGGGAGAGGAGGCCCATGATTTCATCTCCGGCAGCAGACATGCACCGGGCGGGCACCGCGATCACCGTCTGGCCCGCGAGGGATGATACACCCGGGCCGAACATCGGGTGCAGGCCCAGTACCTGCGCAGGGGTGGCAAGCATTGCTTCAATGGCCCCCTGCTTGACCGAGGTGAGATCACAGAGGACCTGTCCGCCGGAGAGAAACGGGGCAATATCGTTGATGACCGCCACCGTCTCACGAATGGGTACGGACACAATGATAATGCGGGCCTGCTGTGCGAGGTCGCGGGCGGAGAGTGGTGTTTCGCGCCCGGAGACGATGACCCGGTAGCCCTCCTTTTCGAAGACATCCCGGAAGAACCGCCCCATGGCGCCCCTCCCCCCGATGATCCCCACCGTATTGTCGTCAGGTCTCACGTATCGTCTCCTCAACGGCGACACCGAAATGGCGCCCGCCCTGCTGCCGGTGACCGAGGATGATGTCACCCGGTTTCAGGGCGGCAACCGAGACGGCAGTGGCGTTTGGCCCAACCAGACGGACCGTCTCCGCATTCTGCAGCACAAGAGACGAATGCATACCGTCCTGCTCTACCTCCACCAGGACCAGAGGACGCCGTTCGGTCTTCACCCTGCCGACCATCGCAACGGTGGTCGACCCGTCTGCACGGACGACCAGCACCCGGTCGCCCGCCACGACTTCAGAGAGATATTTGGTCTTCCCGTCCGCCATCATGACGTAGGCATGCACCGCCCCTGCATTCACCCGGAACGGGCGGGGTGCCACATAGGGGTTCTCCAGTGTCTCCGCCTGCACCAGGAGGAAGGCGGAAGAGGTGTTGCCAATGAGCATCCCCTCCCCGTCATGAAGAAGGGAGCAGGTATCAACACAGACACGGTCACCCATAATGCCCGGAGAGATGGCCGTTACGGTAAACGGCACCAGATCATAGTCCGGAGTGATGGCACGGACGCGGGCGGCGGTCGCGATGATCTCTGCCGGGTCATCTGTTTCGAGGCAGATACCTGCCGTCCCGCGTTCAAGGACGGTCAGCGCCATCTCCGCCTCATCTGCGTTCCGGACGGCCGCAATGATACGGTCAGACTGTGATACCAGATTCTCCAGCGGGATCACCGACCAGTCTGTGGTGGTGACGATCACCGGGGTCTTCTCTGCAAACCGGAGGGCATCCTCTTCACCCTCCTTCCCGTCAATACAGACCTCATGCACATCGGTGCCCAGCACCAGATCGCCATCCGGTGCGATCACATTCACCCGTCCAAGTGCGTGAAGCGGTGCCGCCTCAATTGCCACGAGGGCATCCGCTCCCTGCTCGATTGCCGTTGTCGCACATTCCTTTCCTGCACAACGGACATCCACCCAGAATGTCTTCATGCATCCCCTCCGAGCGCATCCTCAGGTGTGGCATCCTGGTGCACCACACGGGTGATCGCACGGATGAAGGTAGCAGGGTCATCGCGCTGGAACGCATTTCTTCCCATCGCGACCCCTGCCGCACCGGCACCCACGGCCTCACGGATCATCGCAAGCGTCTCCAGATCGCCACCCTTCTCACCACCTGCGACCACTACCGGCACCGCACAGGCACGGGTGATCGCGGCAAAGGTATCCGGGTCACCGGTGTAACTGGTCTTGATGATATCAGCGCCCAGTTCTTCTGCGACACGCACACAGAGACCAATTGCCTCCGGGTCCTGCCCGTCAATACCTTCTCCCCGGGGGTAGATCATGACGAGGAGCGGCATCCCCCAGCGGGTGCACTGCCGTGATATCACGCCTGCCTCCTCGATCATCTTCGATTCGTTCGGGGCCCCGAGATTGATATGAATCGAGACACAGTCCGCACCAAGAGAGATCGCCTCCTCCACCGAACAGACCGAGACCTTGTCATTCGGGTCCGGGTTCAGGGATGTGCTCGCCGAGAGATGAACAATGAGCCCGATATCAGGCCCTGCCTTCCGGTGACCGTGGGGCACCATCCCCTTATGGAGGACAATCGCGTTCGCACCGCCCTCGCTCACGGCAGAGATGACCTGCGGCATGTCATGGAGGCCGTAGATCTGTCCGAGTGAGAACCCATGGTCCATCGGGATGATGACCGACCGACCGGTGTTCCGGTTCATGATCCGCTCCAGACGGATGGCTTTTCCAATCATGTGCGGGTCCCTGCCCTGAGAATCTCTGCCGCTTCTTCTGCACTGCGGCGTTCATGGACGACCTGTGTCATTGCACGGACGAAGAGGTCGGGATGCGGGTGCTGGAAGGCGTTTCTCCCGATGGAGATACCTGCCGCACCGCCCTCCATCGCCCCTTCGACCATCTGCAGGGTCGCAAGGTCATCACCGCGCGCGCCTCCGGCAACGACCACGGGGACGTGGCATCCGGTGGTGACCTCACGGAATGAATCCGGGTCACCGGTGTAGGGGGTCTTGACAATATCCGCACCCAGTTCTGAGGCCACCCGTGCCGCATGCTTGACCTCGTCTTTCCCTTTCTCGTTGAGCACATTCGGACCCCTCGGGTACATCATCGCGAGGAGCGGCATCCCCCACTCCATGCACTCCACTGCAATGCGGCCGAGATCCTCCAGCATACGCGCCTCGGAATCAGCGCCGATATTGCAATGCACCGAGACACCGTCCGCCCCCATCTTCAGGGCATTCGTGACCGTATTGACAATGACCTTGTCATTCGGGTCAGGCCCCATATCGGTGCTCGCCGACAGATGGAGGATCAGACCGATATCGGGCCCGCCTCTCCGGTGACCATGCATCGCAAGGCCAATATGACCAATCACCGCATTGGCACCGCCCTGCGCCACCAGGTTCACACTCTCATCCAGGTCGATGACACCTGCTATCGGTCCGCTCGATACCCCGTGGTCCATCGGAACAATTACTGTTGTACCTGTGTCACGGTTCATGATTCTTTCCAGTCGGATTTGTTTTCCTCTCATGGTAGTTACTCCCGGCATTTGCTGCCAGACTGATAATATGCACCTACCTCAGAGAGTAAACGCAAACAGGTTATAGGTTGCGCTCACTTCAGAGTAGTGCCAAAAAAACGGAATAAAACGATATGTGTCAGGTGAAGAAGAGCCTGCGCTGGAGATACTGCCCATCGCAGGTAATGCTTCACCACACATTGGCTCAACATTAGGAACATCATAGATATAAATGTTGGTGTGGGTGATGAATGATCGATACCACCCACCCCTTCAGGTGTACATGCCCGGTAACAAAGATAAACGATTAAAACCTATTTTCTGAGTACAAATGCGCAGGATTGGATTACTGGGGTGCGGTAATGTTGGCGAAATCATCGCACGCAAACAGGAGGGATTTGTCATTGCAGCCCTTCATGACGCCGTATATACCAGGGCACAGGCCGTAGAGGATGCGTGCGGGGCGAAAGCGTACGAGTCATTTGATGAGTTTCTTGCACAGGACATGGATATTGTGGTGGAGGCCGCATCCGTTGCTGCGGTGCAGGCCCATGCAGAAGAGATCCTGCTTGCGGGAAAGGATATGGTCATCCTCAGCGTGGGCGCCCTCACAGATGTTTCATTCCGGGACCGCCTGAAGGCATGTGCGGTGGAAACCGGCGCACGGATATACATCCCGAGTGGTGCCATCACTGGTCTTGACAACCTGAAGGTCTGCCAGATTGCAGAGGTGGACACGGTGCTCTTACGGACCACCAAAAACCCGCGCTCACTGGGCATTGAAGCAGATGAACCGATGCTCCTCTTTAAGGGAACAGCACGCGACTGTATCCGCCGGTATCCCAAAAATATTAATGTGGCTGTCGCAATAGAACTCGCCTCAGGCCATGAGGCAGAGGTTGAACTCTGGGCAGACCCCAATACCGACCGCAATACCCATGAACTCTTTGTGGAAGGTGAATTCGGGGATATCAAAATCACCGTAAGCAACCGCCCCAGCCCGGAAAACCCGGCGACCAGTTATCTTGCCGCACTCTCCATCCTGTCATTGTTGCGCAATCTCGATAACCCCATCCAGATAGGGACCTAAACCATGAATACCGACCAGTTAAAACGGATACAACAACTCAAAATTGAAAAAAACGCGATCATTCTTGCTCATAACTACGAGCCTCCGGAGATTCAGGACGCCGCTGACATTATCGGAGACAGTCTTGAGCTGGCCGTGAAGGCCCAGAATGTCACAGAGGGCACCATCGTCCTCTGCGGCGTCCGGTTTATGGCAGAGACAGCAAAAGTGCTCAACCCGGAGAAGACCGTTATCCTCCCGGCACCGGATGCCGGATGCCCCCTTGCAGACTTTCTCACACCGGAGATGGTGCGGGAGGCACGCCGTGCCCACCCGGATGCAGCAGTGGTCCTCTACGTGAACAGCGACACAGCGGCAAAGGCCGAAGCAGATATTGTCTGTACATCGGCAAACGCGGTTGATGTCGTCCGTTCACTCAAAGAGACCACCATTCTCTTCGGCCCGGACTCAAACCTTGCAGACTATGTGGCATCCCGGTTGCCGGAAAAAACGATCATCCCCCTGCCGCCGGGAGGACACTGCTATGTCCATGCTAAATTCACCTGCGATGACGTCATCGCAGCGGCAGAACAGGGATGCACCACCATATGCCACCCGGAATGTCCCCGCGAGGTCAGAAAGGGCGCAGACGTGGTGGCGTCAACCGGCGGCATGGTGAAGTTGGCAGAGAATGCGGATTCATGGATGCTTCTCACCGAGAAGGGAATTGGATACCGGCTCCAGAAACTCTTCCCCAAAAAGGAATTTCATGTTCGGGAAGATGCCATCTGTGAGGATATGAAGAAGATCACACTTGATATGCTGGAACAGTCACTCATCACCGGAGAGTATGCAGTAGAACTCCCCGCCGATTTGATGGAACGGGCACGCGGCCCCATCGAAAGGATGATGGCACTCAAAAGAGAGTAAGAGAACCATGGCACTCCGCGAAGATCTCCTCAGGTTTTTGAATGAAGACATCCCGTCCGGGGATGTCACCTCACGGGCAGTCATCCCGGACCGCCGGTGTGCGGCACGCATCACCGGGAAAGAGGATGCGGTCATCTCAGGTATACACGAAGCAGAAGCGCTCTGCATGCACTGCGGCATTACATTTACCCGGAAGGTGGCAGAAGGTGCGGAGATACGGGCGGGCACCGTCATTGCGGAACTTTCCGGCACTGCGTCTGCGATTCTCATGGTGGAACGCACGATGCTCAACCTGATGAGCAGGATGAGTGGCATCGCAACGGCAACCCGCCGGGCGGTCCGGGCAGCAGAGGAGGCGAACCCTGCTGTGCGTATCGCTGGGACGAGAAAGACCGCACCCGGTCTGCGTCTCTGTGACAAACAGGCCCTCATCACGGGAGGCGCTGACCCGCACCGGATGAACCTCTCTGATATGATCCTCATCAAGGACAACCATCTGGCGCTCGTCCCTCTCGGGGAGGCGGTCCGGAAGGCACGGGCCTACAGCCGGTATGTCAATGTGGAAGTGGAGGTTGAGAACGCGGATGACGCGCTCACGGCAGCACGGGCGGGAGCAGACATCATTCTCCTTGATAACATGCCTCCCCGGAATGTACAGGAAACGCTTGACCTCCTCACACAGAACGGTGTACGCGAACAAGTGGTCATTGAAGTCTCCGGCAACATCACCCCCGATACCCTCGAGTCCTATGCCGTTTTGGGCATCGACACCATCTCGATGGGCAGTCTAACCCATACCGTGAAAAATATTGATATTTCACTGGATGTCATGGCGGCACTGAGCACCGTCAAAATATTCTGATCCATCCTCTGTTTTTTCGCACCTCCCGGGGTCGATTATCGATATACAGTCTCAAGCATCGTGTCGGAAAATGTGCACGACCATCATGATGGCAATCTTTCCTGTCTGCTGCCAACCCCGGTATGTCTGCTGTATTGATATCCGGACACTATTCAGCCATTCCGTTCCATCAGATGGACTCCCTCACCCCGGGGAAATGCAAAGTCCTGCTGCGCCGGGCGAGTGAAAAGAGCATACCCTCTCCACAAGTGAACAGTCACTCCTTCTGATACCGTACTTTCATATCACAAAAAACGCAATTTTCAGCCCTGAATGCACAATTCCGTCAGCACACAGGGGGACAAAGAAACAAAAAAAAAGATATTGGGATTAGACCAGCTTGAAGAGTGGGTGGTCGTCGGTTGCGACGTCAACGCCAAGCTCTTTTGCTGCTTCTGCAAGGACAATATCAGTGAATGCGATTGCGGTGGATGCACCTTCACAGTTCTCGATAGGTCCGTACATGATAAGGTCTGCACCAAGGGTTGCTGCCATGATGTTACATCCGATATCAGGTGAAGACCATGCGGCCTGCTTGATACCGTCGAATCCACCAAAGTGGTGGTGTCCCATCTGCTCAAGGAGAAGGTCCTTGCCTTCATACTGGCTGAGAAGCACGGAGGGGTTCTTTGCAGTTCCTCTCCAGCGCTTGAGCCACGTCCAGGAGACAGTCATGTTGTGGTATGCACCACCGGTTGGAAGACCGTGGATTGCCTTGCATGCAAGAATCTCACGGAATGAACCGCCTGACCCGAGACCGAGCGGGGTTGCTGCGGTATCGAGGATGGGGCGGGTAATGCCGCACTCTTCTGCGATTGCAAGCATGGACTTCTCCTGACCAGCGACGCCACCCTCGGAGAGCACTGCCTCACGGCCCCTTACGGTTGCATCGCCAGGGTTGAATGCAAGCACAATAGCTGCGTCAACGTCACTGTTCTTGAGCGCCTCAATGTTCTCCGGAAGGATTGAACCATTGATTGAGTTGTAGATAGCACGGTCTGCCAGTCCGACCTCGGTCACATACTCACATGCGTGAGCAAGTGCCGGAGGCATGGACGAGTCCATAAGGAATGCTGTCTTTGAGTCAATGGAGTCAAACCATGAGAAGTAGCTCTCAAATGCCTCTCCTGATTCTGAGATGATCTGGATAAAGTGTTTCACACCCGTCTGGTCTGAAAGTTCCTGACACCTGTTCCAGAGCGCCTCTGCGCGATCCTTGTCAATTATGCCCTTCTCATCATCAATAACAGTCTCGTGCTTGTTATAGAAGATGGATGCACCGAGAACCCGGGGATATTCTCCGGGCTGCCCGCCAATCTTGGTACCGTTAAAATCGTGTACCGCCTGTTCTTTCTCGAATTTGAACATTTCTTTTCCCCCTCCTCAGATAAATCCGCCTAACTTGGGGAGTAATACCAGTAACATCATGAATACAATCAGACCAGCGACAAGGCCATAGAGAATGCCTATGTCGCGGCCGACCTTACGGCCATAGCGCTGAGCAAGTTCTGCATCAGCAAACTCCAGTTTTGTCTCGATAGCATTGAGTTTTGCCTCAATTTCAAGGAACTGTGGATTTGCCGTAGCAGCGACTGCACCGCCATCGGCGCCGCCCTCACCCTCGCTGACATCGATAACCATCGCATCGCCTTCGAATGCACCGGGGTCTTTCCCGACACAGTCGTTGATCTTTGCGGTGATTGCACCCATGTCTTCGCTTTCCATGATGTCGATAATCTCGACCTGCTGCTGGAAGCGCTCGATTGCCGGTGCATCAAGATTCTCAATGAATGCGATAGCACCCTGTGAACCGACAATCTTACCGCCCTCGACACCATTTTCGTGCAGTGCCTTCAGTGACTGGCCGGATAAGTGACCCTTCACTTCAGTTCCGCAGAAGATGACGAAACGGATGTTCGGATTCGAGATGGTGTTTGCAATCAGCTTCTCAAGTCCAAGGTTCTCTGTCTTACAGGAACCACAGATAGCAGCGCCTGCGTCACAGATACCCTGTTCGTCAAGGTGAGATCCAAATGTACAGACCGCTACAGGGCTCTCTGCACTTCCGGAGTGGTAGTCACCCTGGATAATTGGCCAGCCTGATGCCGGAGATTTCTTGTCTGCCATTTCAGAAACCTCCTATCAGTAGTGCCGGTACCATCACAAGGACGATGGAAATGATCAGACCAAGTGCAAATCCCATGACACCGCTGGCACTTATTGCAGAATCAAGCTTGTTGGTACGCGCAAGAATCTGCCCTTTGTACGAGATATCAGACATAATGTCGTCAATCGCCGCAGTACGAATTGTTGTGGGTTGTTTTTCTTCATCTGCCACTTATCTCACCCCATCAAAAGGAAGCCCAAAAGGACAAACGATATGACCAGTCCGATCATTATTCCCTCGACTTTACCGGAATACACACCCGCTGCGTAGCGGTTGCGGTATCCCATGTCGGTGACCATCATCTGGATTGTTTTCATCCGGGCTGTGATCAGGGCAAGTTCGCCGGACATCTCTGCCTCAACGCCTTCTCCTTCTCCTCCAGCACCGCCACCATCTTCATCGCTGACATCAACGACCATCGCTTCACCTTCGAATGCACCAGGATCCTTCCCTGCACACTCGTTGATCTTTGCGGTGATCGCGCCCATGTCCTCGGATTCCATGATGTTGATGATCTCAACCTGCTGCTGGAACCGCTCGATTGCGGCTGCGTCAAGGTTCTCGATGAATGCGATAGCACCCTGTGAACCAACGATCTTACCACCCTCAACGCCATTCTCGTGGAGCGCCTTCAGTGACTGGCCGGATAAGTGACCTTTCACTTCAGTTCCGCAGAAGATGACGAAACGGATGTTCGGATTCGAGATGGTGTTTGCAATCAGCTTCTCAAGTCCAAGGTTCTCTGTCTTACAGGAACCACAGATAGCAGCGCCTGCGTCACAGATACCCTGTTCGTCAAGGTGAGACCCGAACGTACAGACCGCAACACAGCTCTCTGCACTTCCGGAGTGATAATCGCCCTGGATAATTGGCCAGCCTGAGGCCGGTGATTTTTTATCTGCCATATCATATCACCTCATAAGAATCCAAACGCGATTACCCCCGCGATGAACATTCCGACGGCAAGACCATACCACATTGCTGTGACACCACCTGCATAGAACAGGGATGTGTCTCTGCCTGGGAACGATGCACGGAATTCACCAACACCTGAGAGCATGTTGACGATGTCGTCAGCGACCTTGTCGAGTTCATCGACACGCTCGACAACCGGACCGAGGGATGCCCCTGCGGTGGTCACAAGCCCGATGACGGGGTCAGCGACAAGACCATACTCAGGTAAGACCTGAACATATCCCATTACTGTTCACCTCCGACTTCACGGATAGGCTGTGCGTCAAGCCAGTCGTATGCATCACGCTTCGAGAGCGCAATCAGCTCACTGTAGGACCATCCCCAGATGACGATGGAAATAACGAATGAGATGACAACTGCCGGAATTGACAGGAATGCAATGGACATGATTGCAACGGTGATCATGCTTAATGCACCACATTCAATTGCGCACATCTGTGTGCGGTCCCAGGATTCGTTGGGGCCGAGACATGCATTGAAGGGGTGCTGGATTGCGATTGCACCGAGCATGAAGATTGTTGCGAGCACACACCCGCCGATAACGGATGCTGCGTAGCTTGCAATTTCCACGCCAAAGACTGTTGTTGCACCGGTAATGAGGTCTCCAAATGAGAACGTACCTGCAACCATTGCGGTGAACCCAAGCATTGTCAGTGAACCGACAACGGTGAGCTCTGCAATCATGCGGGTCATAACCGGGATGTTCATGTTGAGAACCTTGTCTGAAATGAATCCGAGGATTGCTCCGAGGATTGCTGCAACGACAACACAGCCAACAGGCACGAGAAGCGGGCTGATGCCTGCGAGTTTTGTTGCAAAGAGCATGGCAACAACACCGGAACCAAGCGCGATCATACCCGCGGATGGCACACCGGTACCAATACCATAGCTGCAGAGGCTCTTAATTGAGTCCGTACCCCACCAGAGTGCGATGATTGCCGCAAGTCCGCCGAAGAAGGCGAAGACTTCAGTTGACATCAGGGTGTTGAGCCAGACCAGATAGATACAGACCAGAGCGCCGACGAGACCGATGCCAAGCATGACATTGTGGTCCATTCCGCCTTCTGATGCTTCAATTTTAACTGACATTCTCTAACACCTCAGATTACCACCAGAAGAATTGCGACAAGACCGCAGACTGCTGATGCTGCAGATGATCCAATGACTGCACGGGGCCATCTCTTGAACTTCGGGTCGTGAGGACCTTCGATGGTACCGGTAATGTTGTACGCGGTAAGCACCGCTGCCACAAGGAACATACCGACAGCAAAGATACCTGCAAGGGATACTGCAAGCGTCTGCATGCCCTCAGGGGTCATGCCGAGGAATGACGGAAGTGCCTCCTCGTAGACTGACAGAAGCTCGAGATAGATGAGTGTTCCACCCATACCACCGAAGAGACCACCGAGCACACCACCAACGTAGGAGATGAACGGAAGTCCGTGACCCTCGGTTCCCTGTGATCTGTAGCCATCGTAAGTGTCACCGGTAATGGGGTCTTTGTCGACCTTTCCGGATGCAGCGGGAATACCCATTGCATATACGTAGATGACGTTCACCATCAGACAGGTAATTGCCATCAGGAGACCACCACCAACAGCGCCTGCACCGAGTGCAACCCATATGCCGAGTTCAGCTGCCCATGCGCCTCCAAAGAGACCTGCAAGGCCACCACCAGCAGCGAGCATTGCAACACCGGTAGCGATACCGGGCGCCTGCCCCATAGCTGCAGGTGCACCACCAACCGGTACGAAGTGCACACCAAAGGAGATGAGCACGCCACCGACGATAATGCCGATCAGCGGAATGAGTGCTGCCGGATAGAGAACATATGCAACACCGACTGATGCAAGAACGATAACAAGTGCGATCACTGATGCGGCCGGGTTGATACCCTCGCCACCAGCTGAACCGCCGCCTAATGCACTCATGCTGTTGCCTCCTCTTCTGCTGTTTCTTCAGTATACGGGCCGTAGGTCTTACGTGCCCAGGTCTCGACATAGCGGTCGATGACCATGAAGATCATAATGATTACTAAACCAGCGATCACTGCTCCCCAGCCTGCTGCAAATGGCTCGAAGAGAATGGTACGCCATAATTCGAAGAACACAATCAGACCGAAACAGATACCGGATGCGGGACCTGCTCCCTTGGATGTGAACCATCCATTGTCGAGTGAACTTCTCTGTCCTGCCTCTGCATACCGGACAATGTCACCAGATGCGGAGATAGGTAAACCTGCTCCGAAGTCGTACTTCTGGTACTGGCGTTCTTTTCCGTAGAACGGGTTACCAGTTGCAGACCCTGCTGCTCCCAGTGCAATTCCCCATACAATACCCATCAATGGCAGCGGGAACGGGTGTCCCAGTGCCTCGATGATGAGGAAACACATAGTAACAGTGGTGAAAATCGCCACGAATGCGTGGGCCATAGTCACGGATGTAACCGATTTCAATATATCGATATACACCGGCTGTTCAAATTTTGCGAGACTTGCCGTACGACCGAGATATGCAGTCGTGGCGTACACGCCCTGCACAAAGACTGCGACCGCAGAACCAATGATGAGAGCAAGAACCGCATTGTACTGAATCGCCATCAACGCCCAGGCAATACCAGCAGCTAATGCCACCCATAGACCATACGCAGGAGGTTCACCGGATACTGCTTTATTGTAGATCCTGTGAATATACCCCATCTGCGGAGCCAGCTGAACCTGTGAGTTCGGGTCACCCTGTGATCCGATATCAGATTCAGTGTCTTCCGCTGCGCCAGCTACAGTGGCAAGAGCGCCGGCTAAAGCGCTGATACCGATGCCAAATAGTATTTCTTCCATTCAGGCATCCTCCTGTGTGTCAAAGCACCAGAGTAACACGTTACACAAACCCTTTTTGGTTCAATTAAACCTCGATAGGGATTTTATTAAAGGTTTCGAAAAAATGAGAATCACTATTTTACAATAGAAAAAGAATCCAGGCTACGTTTTAAAATAAGAAATGAATCGATTTGGTTAAACAAAAAAAAATTGGGTTGATCTTACCGTGCAGGTATGATCAGTGAGCGCTCGCCAGCTGGCTTGAACTCGCGGATTGCACCCTTTGCGAATTCGCGGCGGGGTTCTGCGAAGTCGAAGGTCAGTGAGGGGTCTGCGAAACAGACCTTGATCAGTGGGTCGAAGCAGAATCCGTCGCCGCGTCCGTAGTGAGCACCACCGACGATAGCTGCGTATTCTCCCTGGTGACCGACATTCATGGCGTAGTTCGGGTAGTTTGGTCCACGAAGTTCGCCCATCAGACCGCGGTCAGGCTCCATGGAGAGGGAGTTTGCTGAACCACACTGGTCCTGAAGGTCGTATCCGAAGAAACCAAGACGTGACCAGCCTTCCTTGTGCGTAAGCATGGAAAGGTACCATCCGTTCAGACCGGCATTGGAGTTTCCGGTAGAGATTGAACAGGTCAGACCACAGGCCGCTGCATTGACACCAGCACGCTGGGAACCGCCGAAGTGGTCTTCCATCAGTGTTGGGAACTGTTCGTACTGCTCGTTTGCATTGAGACAGACTTCAGTTGCAAGGTCGTTTACGATGTCCTGGGATGCGGTAAGCATGTTCTCGCCAGGGTTCGTGTAGTCGTAGCCGTACTTGTCCTTTACGTAGTCCATACCGTAGTAGGTGAACTCGTCGAGGATGTTGTCAGTGTATGCTGCGGTAGCATACTGGGTGAACCCGACACCACCGGACATGTAGGAACCAAGCCAGATCTGGTCGAAGAGCATCACACCAGCACCGACAACCTCAAGGGATGCGCGGGCAGGGTCTTTCGGGTATTTCCGGTTTGCCTGGATAATATCGGAGAAGACACCGAATTTGATACCACCGGGCTCGTTTGGACCACGGGCACGGCGGGCCGGAAGGATAGATGCCATCTGTGAGACACCGGCGTGCTTTGCGGCGAATGAAAGGTCAGCGACTGCTGCTTCACCGGCGCACATTCTGTATGCTGCGATGAAGGACATACCGATCTGCATTGCAGACCACCTGGAGGTGGTTCCACCGTCACAGGTACGTGATACAATGGTCGGGATGTGAATTGCCTGGTACATCGACTTGCCGACCTGTGCCTTCAGGGCCTCTGCCTGGTCGTCAGGGAAGAGCTTGTCGATGTTGATCAGGAACTGCGGCTCGATGTCGTCTGCCATGGCGTCGTCGCCGGTGAAGACCTTCACGTAACAGTCATCGACAAGACCGGGGTGGGTCTCGACCATGTGTTCCTGAACCACTGCTGCACCGGGCATTGCGTGGTTGAGGATGTGGAGGTATTCGTTGATCGTCTCAGGAGTAACTTCCTTGCCGAGACGCTTCTGGAGTGTGGCGTGTGCCAGGTCCATACCGACAACAACTGTACGGCGGATGTCATCCCACATCTGCTGCATAGCAGAGTTGTTCACAAAGTGCAGGTCGTCACCCTCTACGAAGACACCGGACTGGGAGACTTCGTAGGTCATGAGCTGTCTCTGACCCATGGGCAGTCCGCCAAGGTGGCAGTGTTCGGGGTCGTACATGGAAATTCCACGCTCCATCTCGATACCCTGTGCAGCCTTCATGAATTCGCGCTTACGCGGAGACTGGCGGACACCGTTGAAGTTGTAGAATGTGGTCTTTAGTGCCTCAGGATCCTGGTCCTGGAACTTCTCTTTGAGTGCGTCAAGGAAAAGCTTCTGTGATCTCTCAATTTTTCCCATTAAAATCACTCCTCAACCGGCATGAAGCCGTATTTTGTCCTCAGCGTGTGGATGCGCTGGATGTATTCAACGTACTCCTCATCATCACGGAATGCAAGACCCATAAGTGAGTGGAAGATGGTCGAGTGCGACTTCACCCATGCGTCGTCGAGCGGCTTGCCGACTGCAACTGCACGGTCGAGTGGCTCTCCAATCTGGTCTTTCACGTAGGTAACAACACCGTCGTCACCAAGGATACACCTCTGGAGCATGTCGAACATCAGGCCATCTTCTGCAAGACGCAGAGAGTGCCCGTGCACGGTTGCGCCACGGATGGAGGTCAGGGCGGGCTCAAACATTTCGGTCTCGATGAGCCACTTGGAGTATGCCTCGAGGTCACGCTCACGGCACTCGACGATCTGACGACCGGAGAGTGTACCGGGGTCGATACCACGGAAGCGGTAGCATTCTGTGTAGGTACGCTGGTATGGCTGGGACGGACCGTCATACATAGAGTCAACAAACTGAATGTAGCGGACACGGTCTCCTGCCTTTGCACCCTCAGTCGGTGCAACAATCTTGCGGATTGGGCAGTCAGGTTCCTGCTGCTCTGCAAGTGGTGGGTGTGCTGTTGGATATGCGGAACCCGGTGCACGGTGACCGAGGACCAGCACAACATCTTCATCAGTTACGTCACGAACTTTGTCAAGTTCAATGCTCGGGTTCATCTGACGGCGCCTGTTCTCAGCGACGTGGGAAGTTCCCGGGCCATACTGTGGTGTGTATGCCATTATTTTTTCACCTCAATTTGGATTTTTCATTTCTTTCAGTACTGCCTGAACGACTTCAGCTAGTTTATCCCGCGGCGGAGTCTGACCCCGTGTCACCCCGCTGACAATGGCTGCCACCTCTCCCTTCGTCCGGATATGCTCCGGTGGCGGCCTGACAAATGCGGTTTTGACACCGACTTTTGCGAGATCTTCATAGTCAATTGGTGCCTGTGAGACAACAACTGCGCGGACATCGGCCTGTGAGAGAATAAAGCGCACCTTTTCCACGATATGGGAACGAACATTCCCATGGTGTAAAACGGCCACCTTATGCTGCTCAATCTGAGATACCTCTTTTCCTGAGAGACCAAAATACGCCCCCAGGACGGAACCGGCAATCTTCGGAGCATCGGCAGGAACACCGCTTCCGGCATTGAGCACCAGTGTACTCACCGAAAATTCCACACCTTCTCTCCGCAGGGCGGATGTAATATCACACACGGGTTTTGTCACATGACGCCTCCCGGGCGACATCCCGACAACAATCACATCAGGATGCCGGCACTCTGAAATGGTGCCACGCTGGGCAAGACCTCCGCCTTTGCCCATTCCCATGGATTCCCGACAGTCAACAACCTGTGTTACTCGACCTATTGGCATGATGTACTATCGTCCCTGAATGATTATCGGTCCTTCTTTATTCCGCGGATCTGTAAGCCCGAGCATGCGGGGGTCCGCGTCAGGACCATATTTGGCGTAGTCCACAATCGTCGGCTGGGTTCTCATATACTTCTTCCCGGTCTGGAGCTGATACGGGAATTTGGTAAAGAACCGGTCACATAGCGCACGGATTTCTTCAATGACACTCTCATCACGCACCTCAAGGATGATCGTTCCAACCTGAACACGGAGTTCAAATTCAGACCCACCAACCACGATGACTCTCCGGTTGGTGTTGGGGTTGGGTTTCCCCCGCGCAGGGCCGTAGGGCACGGTGCGCGGGAGATTGGGACCATTTATCATCATCCGGATTATACCGGGAATCTTCACTATCTCATTGAGCAGCGATTCCGCGGTATCCGGCTTGAGCATGCGGAGGGGTGTGATCCGGCACTGGGGATAATCAACGACAGCTTCAGTCATTCAAATCAATACTCTGTTCAGACACCGTCTGCGATATTCTGGATCGGTTTGTTAAACACGTCGATCTGGCCGTATGTCTCACCCATGATAGCAGAAGTGCCCTCTGGAGTGAACATCTGTGTACCTGCATCAAGTGCACATGCAGCTACGACACACGGAATTGCACAGCCATTTGCGTGGCGTGTTACGACGTGGTTTCCGTTGAAGATACCAGGACCACCGCCACCATAGATGGAGTGGCTGAAGAAGGAGAAACCGACAGCAGTTCCCATCACACGACCGAAGTCAGTGGCGGGGAGACCGGTCTCGTGTTCAAGCAGATCGTTGAAGTACAGGAGAGTCGAGGAGACTGCCTGTGCGAAACGTCCTGCACCACAGTTGACCATGGTTGCTGCCATCGTACCTGCTGCTGCGTATGCGTTCCACAGCATGGGGTCCTTGGTGTCATAGTACTGGAAGTATCCACCCTTCTTGCCGGCAATGATGACCTTGTCTTCGATTGCACGCTCAACGAGAGACTGGACAACTGTTCCGATGGTACCGCTTGCACCGTTCTCTTTGGTGAGTTCGTAGACGAGGTTGTTTGCGTTAAGACCCTGGTATGCATACTGCAGGAGCATGTGGCGCTCGAACGGGCCGATTGCACCGCCCATCTCGAACTCTCCTGCAGTCTCGAGGGTTGCCGAGAGTGCGGCACCCTGCATTGCATTCCTTCCGGTCATCATAACATAGTGGTTGACACCGATGTTACGAAGTGCGAAACCGATACCCTCGTTGTTCTGTGGAATGTTGAGAACAGAGCTTACCCCTGCGCCCGGCATGTCCATGGTGTGGGGGTATCCGCCCCAGCAGGCTGCCTTAACGGTGGATGCGTTGAATGCATCAACGTCAAACTGGTCAACAATTGCATAGGTGGTTGCTGCTGCAACGGATGAGATAGCTGCATCGTAGGTTGCTGCTGCATCGAGGCGTGCCTTCGGGACCTCAATGAGGAGAAGGTTGCCGCCCTTGAATTCGTTTACAACTGTGTCGCCTTCTTCGACGTCAACCATCTCTTTAATCTTGGCGACGATTGCGTCTTTGTTGGCCATAATCGGGAGGTCAAGCTCACGACCGGGGATGGTACCCTTGCCGAGTTTACCGGCTTTGAGTCCAGCCTCAATACCACCGAGGTTGACTGCGATTGACCTCTTCGTGAGGTCGATGATCTTCTTTGATGCCGGGTTGACGAGAGGGCTGACCTTGTCGATGGTCACACCGCTCTTCAGGAGCTTTCCGTCATCTGAATAGAGATCGATAGTGTCGGAATATTTTGCCATTTATTTTCCTCCAATTACCTTTTTGTGCAATGCATTTCGTTTTCTGAACAAAGACAGGAGAAAACCTGTCGGAAGTCGATGATAGTGTCTACTGCACGTCCCCGCATGGGACAAGGAGATATACACAATGTCAACATATAAGTATTACTAATACACAGTTTAATAAATTTTAAAAAATAAAAACTAAAATGAGAGAATATGATAAATAAACGGCTATTTTAGCTAATAATCACACCCAGTATTACAAACGATATCAATACGTAGCACAATATGCAACAAAGAATCCCATTTTTGTCAATTTTTTGATGCGCTCCTTCTCAGCCATTATTTCAAAAATTAACGAACATTCGACAAGTAACAATATCACCGGAAATGGGAAGAAAAATTGGGATTCGATTCACCCCCACCATGATGCCCCCCATGCCGTTTCTTTACCGGTTAATACCGGCTAATACCGGTTAATACTAATCAATACTGTTCTACAAGCGACCCTTCCGGCAGTTTCGCAATGACGGACGCCACAATCCGGTCAAATCCAATCTCATCCAGCTGGTCTGCAAGAAGATGCGTGCCGACTGCCTGACGGTAGATACGGTACATCGCCTCATCAACAGCAATCTCTGCCGCCTCAAGGGAGTTCACCGTCACCAGGTGCCTGCCAATCTTCGGATGACGCCCCCGTCTTCCGCCAAAGGTAATTTCATATACCGGATCACCTGCGGTGATCACACCATACGGGCAGGTGTGCACACAGGCGCCGCACCGGATGCACCGCTCGTCATTCAGTACAACAATCCCGTTTTTCACTTCAAGAGCGTCTTCAAGACAATGCTCCACACAGGCACCGCACCCTGTGCACTGCTCCGGATGACGTACCGGCTTGAGGAGTCCCGTCACCCCCACCTCACAGAGGCGCTCACTCACACATGAATTCGGGCAGGCGGAGATCCCGATACGGGTTTTTACCGGCATTTCACGACCGAAATATTTCTTGTCCATTCTGAGGGCAAATGGAATGGCATCAATATTTGCGAGACGACACCGTTCAATGCCGGGGCATGCGGTCACATTGACAACATTCAGGTATTCAGCTCCGAATGGCGTCCCGTTTTCCTCAAGTGCAATACCCAGTGCCTGCAGGTTTTCCTCGGGGACATGCGGGATTTCTATTGTCTGTCGCGTGGTGAGATGGATTCCACCGCCCCCATATCTCTCCGCTGCATCAGCAATACCCTGCAGTTGGTGTGGTGTAACAATACCCGCCGGGATACGGAGTCGTACTGTGTACGCCTTCTCTCCACTTTCCACAATTACTCCGCTCTGGGAATCAGGATCATATGAATGGCTCATTAGTTGTAACAATGCTATCTCCAGCGTATTAATTTTCACGTACCATCCATCATCATGACAGCCCTGTTTTCCATTTAACGTCAAATCATAGATAAATAGAGATTAAATTAAGTATACTGACTTTATCCACTATTATTAAACGAAATTACACCCAATCTGCGGTCAATTAAAATAGTTTACACCACCCAAATATTAAGGATATTTTATGACATTCAGATATGTTTCAACAGTATGTCCATTCTGCTCAACCGGATGCTCATTTAATCTGGCAGTCCGCAACGGAGCAGTTGTGGCAGGCGGACCATATCACCGCTCTCCGGTAAACGACGGAAAAACATGCCCAAAGGGTCATTATGCATTTGAAATGAGTGCAGGGAATGGCCGCATCACAACACCCTATATCCGTAAGGATGGCGCACTGGTAGAATGCAGTTGGGAAGAAGCCCTTGCATACGTTACGGAAAAAATCGGAAAGTATGCCGGTCCAGAGATTGGTGTTGTCGCTTCAGGACATGCCACAAATGAGGACATCTATACCCTGAAACGTCTCGCAGAGACTCTTGGCTCCGATAATTTCACCTCGCCTGCTTCAGTGGGCATCGATGCCTGTGCAGGCAGCATCGCCGATATCGCTGACGCAGACTCCATTGTTGTCGTGGGAAACCTTGCACTCTCCCATCCACTTACCGCACGCAGGGTGGCAAACGCAAAGGACAATGGGGCAACCGTAACCGTTGTGGACACCTACCTCAGTCCGACAGCCAAACTGGCCGATACGTTCATCCGCGCAACTCCGGGAAGTGAATGCGAAGCAGTTGCACAGGCTGCGGAAGGCATCAAAGGAGAAAACGCCTATGTCCTCTTCGGTATCAGTGCAGGAGATGCTGAGGCGTCAATCGCTGCAGCGGCACTGAGCATTGCTGAAGAAAAAGGAGCAGCATTCTTTGCATTTCCGGCAGAGAGCAATGGACGTGGTGCAATGGACGTGGGCGCCGCAAAACCCATTGAATCAGTAATGGCCGACGAAAAGATCAAGGCATGGTACATCATGGGGGCAGAGATGGGCCCGCTTACTGCTGATTTTGTTGTTGTGCAGGATTCATTTATGACGGTCACTGCACAGCATGCAGATGTTGTTCTGCCTGCAGCCGTATTTGCCGAAACAGAAGGCACTGCCACCAATGCGGAACGCCGCGTCCAGCGTCTTCACCAGGCCGCAGAACCGCCGGAAGGTGTCAAACCGCACTGGAAAATCATTGCAGATGTTTCCTCACGCATGGGAACAGACCTCGGATATGAAAACCCTGAGGCAGTCTTTGCAGACATTACTGCACAGATCAAGGGATATGACGGACTTACCTATGCAGCCCTGGAAAAGGACGGATTCCTTATTCCGCCCCGGAAAGCTACTGTTACCGTCGGCCCGGAACCGGCAGCGGTCAAAACCAACGATGAATTCCCTGTTGTTCTTTCGATGACCCCGACCATCTGGCATGGATTCGGCAGTGCCGGTACCTATTCAATGAACTGTCCCACACTCATGCAGGAATCACCTGACATCTGGGTCGGTATCAATTCAGAAGACGCCCGGGAAAAGGGATTCATCAATGGCACCATGGTTACTGTAACGTCTGATATCGGCGCGATGGACGTTCCTGTGAAAGTAATGGAAACCGTCGCTCCGGGAACCGCAATTATTCCCGCAATGAGGATGGGCACCACCTGTGCCTGCGAAGTCACAGGGAAGCGAAAGACCTGTGCAGTACGCATAGAGGAGGTGGCATAATATGTCAGCAAAAGGAGATTTTGTATACGCATGGGCATCTGATGCCGGCATGGCAGAGAGAGGAGAGTGCGGAGGTGCAGTATCAACACTTCTGAAATATGCACTGGTAAGCGGCATGGTGGATGCCGTCCTTGCAGTGAAGAAGGGTGTCGACCTCTACGACGCGGTACCCGCGCTCATCACCGACCCCGCAGACGTGGATGAAACCGCCGGGTCACTGCACTGCGGCACCCTGCTACTCCCCAAACTGATCAAGAAATACTGCGATGGTGCAAAGGACAAAAAGATCGCCGTAACCCTGAAGGGCTGTGACGCAAAGGCGATGTATGAACTTGCCAAGCGCAACCAGATCAACCTCGACAATATCATCATGATCGGTCTCAACTGCGGCGGTTCCGTAAGTCCGGTGCAGGCACGTAAGATGATTGCGGAGAAGTTTGAGACAGACCCCGACACCGTCATCAAAGAAGAGATCGACAAGGGCCAGTTCATCATCGTCACCGAAGACCATGAGCACAAGGGCATCAAGATCGATGACCTTGAAGAAGAAGGATACGGACGCCGGCCCAACTGCCAGCGCTGTAAGACAAAGATCCCACGCCAGTGTGACCTTGCATGCGGAAACTGGGGCGTCATCGGAGAGAAAGCAGGACAGGCCACATTTGTTGAGGTGTGCAGTGAAAAGGGCGCCACCCTCCTGGATGCCGCAGTAAAAGGCGGTGCGCTTGAGACCTGTGAACCGGTCCCGCAGGGACTGGTCATACGGGGGAAAGTGGAGAACGCGATGCTCAAACTTGGCGACAAGTGCCGTGCGGAGCAGTTTGAAAAACTCGGTACGAGTGAAGACCGCCTGAAACTGATTATGGACAAGACGTCCCGCTGTATCAAGTGCTACCAGTGCATCGAGAACTGCCCCATCTGCTACTGTGTGGAATGCTCAACGAAAAAGCCGCACCTTGTCACACCCGGTGAAGTGAACCCGCCCTTTATGTTCCACCTGATCCGGTTCAGCCACATATCAGACTCCTGCATCAACTGCGGACAGTGCGAAGAACTCTGTGCTATGGACATCCCGAACTCACTCTTCATGCACTCGCTGCAGCTGGAGATGGAGAAGATGTTCGGATTTGTTCCGGGCGTCAATATGGACCTTCCCGTTCTTGCACTCGTGGAAGAACCCACGGAACGCAGGCGTCTTACCGACACCGGTGATGACCAGATATTCAATATCTTTGCATAAATCGCCCTCAATCATTTGGGAACCTGACAGAACCAGAACGGGGTGCGTCAGACCATGGCAGCATTCCCACCCCCCATATATCCCCTCTCATATATCCCCTCATTTTTGAGCAATACCTGAAGTATTGTACTGAGATGATTCTCCGGATACCAGCACAATGCATATACACTCCCGCATGGGCAGAAAAAGCGAAATTACCTAACGAAGGAAATGAAAGGGGGACTATTCAGTCCTTTTTTGAGAGTTCATTCATTGTATGCGTATATGACCGCATGATATCCGTTGAGGTAACAAATCCCAGAAGGAGAGCTGGGTCATCACGGTCAACCACCGGGAGATGATGAAGACTCTTCTCCATCATAATGGAGAGGGCCGTTTCAAGACTTGAATCAGGATGAATCGTATAGAGAGAGGAATTCATCACGTCCCTGATGAGCGGGTTGGTATCGTCCCCCGGCACCACACTCCTGTGGGTGACAATACCCACCAGTTTCCCGTCTTCAACAACCGGAAACCCGGTGTGCTGCGTCTGATCCATGATGCTGACCATCTTCTCCCATGAATCATCCGGGGAAAGACAGATCAGATCCCCCCTCCTCCTCATGGCATTTTCGGCGGTAATATCCTCCAGGATCTCGATCTGGTACTCACCCCGGTGTGCCGGCGACTGCGCCTTTGTCCTCAGCTGTTCAATGAAAATGGTCTTCTCACCGGTCAGAACATTGGAAATGGCAACGGCACCCATGGCAGGCACCAGCAGGGAAAAATCGGCCGTCATCTCAACAACCATGATCATGACCGATATCGGCGAATTCGCAATACCGCCAAAGAGAGCGATCATACCCACAATGACAAATGCAGGAACAGAGGCCAGCGGCACGATCTGGGGCACGACCTGATGAAGTCCCATCCCGAACGCACCTCCCGCGGCACCCCCAATAGCAAGCCCCGGGGCAAAGACACCCCCACTGCCTCCGGAACCAATGGTTAACGACGTGGTGAGAATTTTTGTGAACGGGAGAAGCAACAGTACGCTCAGGGGCAGCATATTATACATCGCAAGCTGCAGGAATCCATATCCGGTACCAAGGCTCCCGAGTGCGGTTACCATCGTCTCCGGTGAGAGATAGGAAAGACCCACCACCAGGACAGCAATCAGAAATGCACCGGCAACCGGTTTGCAATATTTTGGCAGGCCATATCGTTCAAAAACCTTGTTGAATGTGCGTTTGGTGCCATAAAAGGTGGAAATATAGAGGAGTCCGACAAAGGCACTGATCGCTCCCAGCACAAGGAACAGAGGAATTTGTGCGATCTCCCACTCAATCCCCACCGTGCCAAAGACAGGGTCATACCCTTCAAAGAACCCGAATATTGAATAGCCGATTATTGATGCCAGAAAAGAAGGCATGATGGCTTCTGATTCAAAGTCACGTGTATAGAGAATCTCTGCGGCAAGAATGGCACCACCCAGCGGTGCCTTAAAAATTGTCCCGATACCGGCACCTATACCGGTTGCAAGAGCAATCCTTCGTTCACGCGGGGAGAGTTTGAGTGCATCAGCAGCAATCGAACCGAAACCCGCCGATATCTGCGCAGTCGGCCCTTCCCTGCCAGCACTCCCCCCGGTTGATATCGTGAGAATCGATGCCACTGCCTTGACAAGCGGGACTCTCCAGCGGATCTTCCCTTCACCGTGGAATGCCTTAATGGCAGCATCTGTACCATGTCCTTCGGCTTCAGGGGCAAATTTGTATACCAGGAGTCCGGAGATAAATGCACCGCCGCATATCACAGGAAAAATAAGCCAGATGAGTGCCGGAGGTGCCCACCCGGCGATGCTTTCCATTGACTGCCCTTCCAAAGGGAAGTGATACCCAAAGATGGACTCCATCACAAACAGGGTACCGAATTTCAGCCCCCAGAAGAAAAGCAATGCACCAATTCCGGAAATGATGCCAACGACTATCCCTATCAGCATTATTTTCCGAAACGAAGACGAGTTTTCCACCGTTGGCATACGCTGAAAGATAGTTTTGTCCTCTATATAATTAGCATATAGTATTTTGTACTGCCTCTGCTATCCGATTTCAATGAAGCACATGCCATGCACCACAATGGATGACAGTTACGCTGTTTTCCGGATGCACACCACCGATGCCATCCATCAGAAAGAATCTGCCCGACAGACGTCCACGTCTTCACATGAAGGGAACCATACACAACGGCATCCCGGATACCGCACGAACGGGACAAAAAAAGGGGTTTAGTATTTCATATACAGCTGACCGTAGATGACTTCGCCCTTGCGCTTAGAATGACGCTCGCCCATGTCTCCCTCATACAGAGCAAAGTGTCCTTCCTCGCCATCTACTTCCAGGTCAACATCGTTCCGATACTGGAACCCTGGCATCATTACGTCAATATCTCCATAGACGTAAATCGTTCCTTTCACCATCTGTCCGCCGACACGGGTCTTTGCATCGCCCTTGACAATGATCGTGCCGCCTTCCATATGTGTTCCGACATGCACGTCGATGTTGCCACCAACGATGATGGTTCCGCCACGCATGAATGTACCGACATCACTGCCTGCATTGCCGCTGACGCGGATCTCGCCGCCCTGCATACCACGCCAGTCGCCACGGTATGCCGCACCGAGATAATTGCCAGCGTTTCCGTTGACAATCAGCTCGCCGCCGGTCATACCAAGGCCTGCGAATGCATCGATATCGCCGTTCACGGTGATCTTGCCGCCGGACATCCATCCGCCGACATACATGTCTGCACTGCCATTCACGATGACCTCGCCCGCGGTCATCTTCATGCCAATGTATTTCACACGACTGACATCGCCATTGATGACAATCGTGGTGTCTGCTGCCGTCTCTCCACCTGCACCCTCAATGGTGAAGTACTCACCAAGGGTGACAGTGGTCTTGCCGATAAAGGCATGCAGTGCTGCGATCTCCGCTGCACTCTTCCCGGCAAAGACATCGGGTGTGATGTTCTCTGCCTCAAGGAAGAGAGTAGGGGTCTGGGTTGGGGTTAGAGTTACTTTTGCCATATCTCTGTCACCTCACCTGGTTGCATCAACCTCAATGACATACGGGTTTGGCACATAGTGGGGTCCCTCAACCGTATAGTTGTTCTGCGTCACGGTGTAGTACCGGCGGAACTTCTCAGCAATGTCACGCTCGACCATCGGGTTTTCATTGACCTTGGCATCGACCCAGAAGGTACGCTTGTTGCCCATGTCAACGATCTCACCCTCTTTCACGATCATCCTGCCGCCCTTGATCAGATATGCGGAGTTGCCGAATGCATACTCAATCTTCTCGGGGTCGTCAGTGTCGGTCTCCGGGTTGTACGGATAGATGGCAACATCACCCTCCAGACCAGGCTTGAGTGAACCGAACATGTGGCCAAGACCAAGGGTCTTTGCCGGTCCTGCACGGGTCATCATCGCAAGTTCGTAGAGTGAAATTTCGCGGTCAAGTTCACCGATGTAACACCGCTCACGGACCTTGTCACCGTATTTGAGCGTGTTGTCAAGCATGTCGTCACGTGCCTTTACACTCATGAGCCACTTGTAGACACGCGGGTAGCGGCACAGTGGTCCTGCATTGGGTGCATCGGTGGTGATGTAGGCACGCATCGGATCCTTGATGAAGAGACCACATTCAAGACCGACAGCCCACTGGGCACCGGCAATGAATGTCTTCGGGTTGTAGATGAACGGCACAATACCGGACCCGGTCTCGAGCTCCACATCTGTGTTTGCCCACTTGAGGTTGTTCATGTGGGAGAGGTGGTGCTCGAAGGGACCGTCTGCAGTCATCGTGGTCGTCTCGTCAAGGGTCACGACACCCAAGTCGTAGCTGATGTTGTCAACGGAGTTGACGTATTCAACGACTTCCTTGGACTTGGACTCAAACGACTTGGACGCATAGCTTTCACCGCCGTAGCAGTGGAACTGCAGGTGCGTGTTGTGCAGTACAACTTCACGGCCAAAGTCATTGTTCGGCTTGTAGTCCTCTGCAATCTTCAGGGTGTCAAGGGTGATCTCGTAGTTGCCCGGTTCACCAAGACTGTTCCCGTGGACGTGCATACAGTGGGGAAGACCGAGGTACTCGTCTGCGGCGATCAGGCCGGAAACGATCTGACGGGGGGTCACGTCAAAGTACGGGACCACATCATCGACGGTCTCACAGTTCATTCCCCATCCCCAGGACTCAGTACCGCCAGGGTTCACGCACTTGACGCCAAATCCCTTGGTCTGGTTCAGAAGCCAGGCAATGTATGCTGCCGTGTTCTCAACCTCGTTCTCCTTGAGGTATTCAAGGACAAACCAGTTGTTACCAAAGACCGGGAGTGCTCCCTGGTCGATGATCGGGGTGTCGCGGATCTCCTCATGGGTATGCCGTGCATACAGAGGCGGCATTGCTGCCTCCATAGAGAACCCGAATCCCATACGGGCATACAGGTATGCCGTTCTGAGAACGGTCGGGACAGAGAATCCACCCTCCATGCGCTTCTTGCCGGTGCCGGCTACCCCACGGAAGAGCTTGTCTTCCGGACGGAAGTTCCGGCCGACATTCACCTTGGGGCCGGCAACGTGTGCATGCACATCGACACCGGCAGCCATCACGGTCATGCCGGCAGCATCGATGATGGTTGGTTTTGCAACGTCGCCTGCATCGACCATCTTGCCGTCTTTGACAGCGACATCTACTTTGTCTCCGTTAATCCCCAGGATAGGGTCGTAGACAAAACCATTTTTGATCAGATATTCTGTCATGATTATGCTGCCCCCTTCAGTTCACGTACACGGGTGAGGACCTTCTGAAGGAACTCCTCATCGGTAAGCATACCCTCGGGAGGTTCAACAACCTTTCGTGTTTCAATCGGGACATTGTCCATACGATATGCACACCCACCGACTTCCACACCGACAAATGCCACAGGGACATGCAGTTTTGAGACTGCGGATGTCGGGGTGATGTGGGGATCAATGCATACTGACGGAAGCTGAGCGATCTTCTTTACAGACCCGACCGGGAAGTGTGCCCCGGGGTCGGAACCGAGTACAAAGACTGCATCAACCTCATCACGAATGAGCAGGTCGTTGGATGATGAATCGCCAGGGTTGTACCGGGCAAATCCACGGGTCAGGTCAAGACAGAACGGGAATCCGAACTGCCATCCCCATACCTGTCCGGAGCCGGTCACATTGTAATGGCCCCGCATCGGTACGATGGCTGCTTTTGTGTAGTCGTTGAGGTCCCGTGTCACCGCGATTGCGATGTCGATGTTGTGGTTCTTTCCGAGCGAGTGGGTCACACCCATGCCGAAGAAGATTACCGAAAACCGACCGGACTTGAGCGTATCTGCAACCTCGTAGATCTGGTCCTTTGGAATACCTGCAACGACATCCGGGAGTGCCTCGCCACGGATAGCAACCCGGATTGCGCTCAGGAGTTCATAGTCATGTCCCTGTTCGAGCTGGAGATGGACATCCGCCATCTTTGCAGTGTCGGTCCTGCGCGGATCGACAACGAACATCTTCCTTGACTTTGAACCCTTGCCGGTGAAGAAACCACGGGGGAAGATCGAGTACCGTGACATGTGACGCGGGTGGGCATGTGCCGGGTTGCATCCCCAGAACACCACACGGTCTGCACGGTTTGCAATCTCACCAAGGGTCGCGGACGGTACACCGACATCCTGCACAGCAATCAGGGTTGAACCGTGACAGACTGTTGCAGTGTTGTCCATGCATGCACCGACTTCTTCTCCGATCTCGGATCCAACGCCCTGTGCAGGACAACTGGTAGATGACCAGCCATACATCAATGGCTTCTTTGCATCTACAAGCAGATTTGCAGTATATTCAACTGCCTCATCATATGTTACTTCTTTCCAGGAGCCGTCTTCCTGCTTCATCTGGGGGCGTGTTAAGCGATCTTTTGCCTGGGAATGGAGAAACTTTGTTGCTCCAATGGTGCAGGCATTGTAGACCTCAAGGATCTCCTTTCCGTCATCGGAAAGGGCGACCTCAAGGTCATCGCAGAGCGTCCCGCAGAACGGGCAGACGACATCTGTTACTATTTTCGCCATCTTTTACACCGCCTATAAGCACTCCTCTGTAATCAGAGCAATGGAATCAAGGACCACTTCATCCTCAGCGACATCAACCGTCACTGGAGTGCCCTTGAATGTTGGCATCCCGGTAGAGTAGGTGTTGGGGTCAACTACTGCATTGGCCCACGGTCCCATAGGAATCCACCCGAGCCCGGGGTGCGGGCCCTGGGTTGCGCCAATTGCCTTGACAACAACACTCCCAAATTCGCTGGTAACACGAACATTCGTGTTCTTAAAGCACCCGAGACGCTTAAACTCAGCGTCATCGAGTTCGAGGATCCCGCACGCATCCCGATAGGCAAGTTTTTCCTTGCCGTTTTCCATCGAGACGCCCTGCTGGATCGTCCTACCTGAAATCAGGTTTATCTGAATAGCTGCCACACCTTCATCTCCGATTCAGTTATCTCTCGTACTTTTTGAGCGGACTTGGGCCGAGTTCTGTGACCGTTTTAACAACGTCTTCCATGACCATTCCCCACTTTGCACCCTCGGATGCAGAGACGAAGGTCATTCTGAGACGTTTGTCATCAAGACCGATATTCTTCAGGAGGGTCTTTACGAGGAACATGCGCTTTGCGCATTTGTAGTTGCCCTCAAGGTAGTGGCAGTCACCGAAGTGGCACCCTGAGACAAGTACTCCATCTGCACCATCCTGGAATGCCTTCATAATGAAGAGCGGGTCCACACGACCGGTACACATCACACGGATAGCACGGACATCAGGCGGGTACTGAATACGGGCACCGCCGGCAAGGTCTGCTCCTGCGTATGAACACCAGTTACAGATGATTGCGATAATCTTTGGTTTCCAGTTCTCATCTGTCATTACTGCTCCCCTCCCTCAAGAAGGAATGCATCTATCTGAGCACAGATCTGTGGTGACGTAAAGTGCTGCATTCTGATTGCACCGCCCGGACAGAATCCACCGCAGGTACCACAGCCTTTACACTTTGCTTCGGTAACTTCCATTACTGTACGTCCATTCTTCTCAACAAGCGCAAGTGCACCATACGGGCACTGGTTGACACACATTCCACATCCTGCACAGATCTCTTCAACACACTGTGCGAAGTACGGCTCGAGCTGCACTTCTCCGGTGTGAATCGGGATTGATGCTGCGGATGCGGCACCCTCTGCCTGTGCGACGGTGTCAGGGATATCCTTTGGTCCCTGGCAGACACCAGCAAGGTAGATACCAGCTGTCGTGGTACCACACGGGTTCAGCTTCGGGTGTGCCTCAAGGAGCCAGCCGTCCTGAGACTTCGAGACACCGAACATCTGGCGGATCTTCTCTGCTTCAGGCTTTGGCTGAACTGCTGCAGCGAGGACAACCATGTCCATCTCCATTGCAACAGGTCTTCCAAGAAGGGTATCCTCGGTGTAGACCATGAGGTTCTTCGTGGTCGGGTCTTCCAGAATGTTTGCCACACGGCCGCGGATGAACTTTGCACCCTCGTTCTGGATACGGTAGTAGAACTCCTCGTACATCTTTCCAAAGGAACGGATATCCATGTAGAAGATGTAAGGCACTGCACCAGGGATCTTTTCCATGATCTGGTGAGCGTGCTTCAGGGAGTACATACAGCAGAAACGGGAACAGTACGGTTTGTTCACGCCGCCGGTGTTGTCACGGGAACCTGCACAGAGCACGAAACCGACCTTCATCGGGGTCTGTCCGTCGGACGGACGGATCAGGTGACCGCCGGTTGGACCGGATGCACAGATCAGGCGCTCGAACTCAAGACCGGTGATGACGTTGTCAAACTGCTTGTATCCCCATTCCCTCTTCTCTTCGATTGGGATGTAATCGTATCCGATTGCAAGGATACAGGTACCGACACGTACCTGCTCAAAGGTATCGACTGCTTCAAGGTCAATTGCCTTCTTCTCGCCACATGCCTCGACACAGAGACCACACTTCACACAGGAGTCGAAGTCAATGGTGTACTGCAGGGGCATAACCTGCGGGTGATAGATGTAGATTGCCTTGCGTGGTGCCATACCCATCTCGAATGAGTTCGGCTTGATGACCGGACAGACTTCTGAACAGTCACCACAGCCGTTACAGCCGCCACCGACAAAGCCGCGTGCTGCTGCTTCGGTTGGGTCGAGGACACCGCGTGCCTTCTTCCGGAGGGTGATCGTGAAGTTTCCGATGTACCCCTCAACATTCTCAACTTCCGTGTAGGTGTAGAGTTCAATGTTGGGGTGACGTCCGACATCCACCATCTTCGGGGTAAGAATACACTGTGAACAGTCGAGTGTCGGGAAGGTCTTGTCGAGCTGGGACATGCGTCCGCCGATTGACGGGGACTTCTCAATGAGGTAGGTCTTGATACCTGCGCCTGCAAGGTCGAGTGCTGCCTGCATACCACCGACACCGCCACCAAGGACAAGTGCGGAGTGCTCGACAGGCACACTCTTGGGCTCAAGGTCCTCAAGCATACGGGCCTTTGCAACAGCGATACGGACCTGGTCCTTCGCCTTGTCGGTTGCACCATCCCAGTCGTGCATGTGTACCCATGAGTTCTGGTCACGGATGTTTGCCATCTCAAACCGGAACTTGTTCAGGCCACCTTCTTCTGTTGCTGTACGGAAGGTTGGTTCGTGAAGACGGGGTGAACATGCCGCAACGACAATACCGTTCAGGTTGTGCTCTTTGATTGCGTCAATGATCTTTGTCTGTCCCGGAGTTGAACACATATACTGGTATTCATCTGCGACAACGACACCGTCGAGGGTTTCTGCGTACTCTTTGACATCCTCAATAGAGAGGGAACCTGCGATGTTTGTACCGCAGTGACAGATAAATACGCCAATTCGTGGTTCTTCTTTAGTTTCAGCCATTCATTTCACCTCTCAAAGGATTTTCTCCAGGAATGGTTTACAGTCGACAGCATGCAGATCAAGAGCAAGCTCCTGCGGGGTCATACCCTGTGCAAGACCGAGGAGTTCATTGTAGTGAAGAACCGGAAGGTTGTATGTCTGACCGAACTTCTCCTCAATTTCAACCTGACCACGGTCATACTGAAGCTGGCAGAACGGACAGAACTCGGTGAGTGCATCGGCTCCGACTTCCTGAATGTTGAGCAGCTTCTCGTTGGTGATATCCAGTGAGTGGGTCAGATCGTATCCACGGACACCGCCACCGGCACCACAGCACTGCATCTTGTTGCGGTACTGGACGGATTCTGCTCCGAGTGCATCAATGAGTTCCTCGAACCACATGGGGTTCTCGGTGTCGCCAAAGTGTCTCTCTTTCTTCGGTTTGAGCAGGTGACATCCGTAGTGCGGTGCGATCCGGGTTCCGGTGAGCGGGTGGGTCACACTTGCACGGACTTTATCAACACCACAGATCTTCTCATCGTAATAGAGTTCAATCAGGTGCCAGACGTCAATGGAACCCTTGAATTCCATATCGACTTCTGCAAGCACTTCATTCACACCGTCGCGGAGTTCATCGTTGTGCTTGAGGATGTGATTGACTTCCCAGATGGACTTGTAACATCCGTTACATATGAGCGTGATGTCCATATTCATCTGTTCTGCAAGTACAAGGTTGCGTGCTGCAAGTGCATACCAGACCTTCAGGTCGATAGCACCGAACGCACCAGGTGCGGGACAGCAACCTGCGCCTTCCAGCGGAAGAAGTTCAATACCCAGTTTTGCACTGGTCTTGATGGCTGCTGCCTCACATCCAGGGTACCGGTTTGGTGCAATGCAGCCAAGGAAGAATGCATACTGACGCATATTTCCTGACATTTACTGTTCCCCCTCGGCGAGAATCCGGTCTGCATTCTCTTTCATCTTGTAGAAATCCATAATCTTCTGAATACCCGGAATAAATTCGGGATGACTGTGTGTCGTTGGCGGGTCTGCCGGCAGACCGAGTTTTTCACGGGCTGCTCTGTTGACATCATTATTAGGCACACCATGTCCAGTGGTATAGATCAGCTGAACGGTCTTGAGGAAGTTGCGCGGCACAATATCAATCTTGAACGCAAGGTTCCTCATTGCCATGATTACATCAGTTGGTGCAAGGTCACGCGGACAGCGGTCTGTACAGGAATAACAGGTGGTACAGAGCCAGAGATCCGGGTCATAGAGAGCTTCTTTCTCAAGACCAAGAACGCCCTTGCGCATGAAGAGACGAATCCGGTACGAACTGCGGGGTGCTGACGGACATGAACCTGTGCATGTTCCGCACTGGAAGCACATATTGGCAGCAGTACGACTGATTTTCTTCACATCTTCGAGAAACTGAGGGTTAGCATCATCAGCATAATAAGCTGTGTCTCTGAGTTTCTCTTCCAGTTCGGCATTGCCGTAATCTTTTACTTTTGCCATTTCATTTCCTCACGCGGTTTCGATCATCTTGAGTTCAACCTCGTCACGCACATCCTCTCTTACTTTGGATGTCCGGGGTGTGCAGAGCTTGTCCTTGATACTCAGGAAGAGATCAGTCTCTTTGCCCTTTACCCGAATGCCGGTCCGCTTCAGGGTGATGATATCCTCACCAGGACATGCATTCACACAGGCACCACAGAGAATACAGAGGTCCTTGTTGACTGCAATAACCGGTTCGTTCTCGCCCTTCAGCTCATTTGCAGGCTTTGGGGTGGGGAGATAGATCGCGTTTGCGGGACATACCTCAACACAGGTGGAACACCCGGCAGGGCACTTCTCTGCATTGAACTCGATGTCACCCTCGAAGATCTTCTCAACGGTGATTGCGTCTGCGGGACAGTTCTCTGCACACCAGCGGCAGGTACAACAGTTCTCTTCGATAATCTCGACCTTGCCGGTAAGTTTTGCAGATTCAACAACACGCTCGACCTTGATTGCCTCTTCAGGGCATGCCTCGACACAGACCTGACAGGCGTCACAGAGCTTTTCGTCCCAGACAACTTCGCCTTCGACTGCGCCGGACTCTGCAGAGAATGGTTTGCGCTTCACATCAATTGCAGGACAGAGTTCTGCGCAGATGCCACAGCGGGTACACTTCTCATCATCAACGGTGAAAGTGGTCTTCGCAGCGAGCGCAGCCTGCTTCCCTGCTGCACCCTCAACGGTCCCCTCAAATACAGGGACTTCACGGCTGATGGCATCGCGGGGACAGACGTCCTCACAGATCGTACATTTAACGCACTTGTCCTGGTCAATCTTGGTGACCATATCATATTCAGGGAACCCTTCACGCTCAACAATCGGAAGGGCTTCCTCGCCGTCAATTTCAAGTGTCAGGGAATTGAACGGGCACATCACAACGCAGACGCCACAATATGAGCATTTTTTCTCATCAATGTTAATGGGTTCTGCATAGTCAACTACACCTCGACGGACAGCACCTACCAGTCCAAGACTGATTGCTTCCTCCGGGCAGGCTTCTGCACAGATTCCGCATCCGGTACATGTCTGTCCGTTAAGAATCAGGTTGTTAACGTTCTTGAGGAGCTTCTGCTCCATAATGACATTAACGCCTTCTCTCCTTTTGGAGAATTTAGGGAAGAATGTATCCATGTTTAAACCTCACTCCATACCTTCTGCCAGGGATTTGGATTTCGAATCCCACGGTCCTGCCAGCCGTATCACATCAAACGGGCACGCCTCAACACATACGCCACACCCGGCGCAGAGTTCATGATCCACATCGAGAACAATGGCTTTGCCATCCTTCACTTTGTAGATCTTATCATCGGTCACCGGGTCTACGGTAAATAGCTCCAGCGCATCGACGGGACATGCCACAACACATGCGTTACAACCGGTACACCGCTCCATGTTAATATGCAATGCAAATGCCATGGTTTCACGCACCAGTATCGATTAAATCGATTACAGGAAAAGTTGTTGAAAAGAATAGATAAAGGTATTGAAGTGGCGCGTTTTGTGAAAAACGGAGCATTTTCCCCCTTTATTGTTCAAATTGGTTTACTATGCCCAGACATAAACAAAATTTCATTAATTTTTGGACTGGCAACCCACCATTAATCCCCATATAATTCCAAAAATATCCAATTCAGTCTGCTTCAATTCTTTCCAATTTCTGCTTTCCCGGAACTGGCAGAATACGAACAAAATTTACCCCATATTCGTCGTATTTTATCCAAATTATCGATATTTGATGACAAATACCCAATGTCGGAAAATTATAATATCCGCACGCTGACATTCGCGTACAGTAAACCTAATTTCAACCGAAGACCACTATTTGTATATGCCAACAGAGGAACTTGCAAAAATCTTCAAAGAATACGGAATCGAAAATGAGATCACCTGCCCACAGGCATTTGAAATATCTGAAAAATATGGCATCTCAAAGATTGCCATTGCCCGCTACTGCAACAGCCGGGACCCCCGTGTCAAAATCAGGGGATGCCAGTTGGGCTGTTTCAAATGAGTATATTTCTTGAACTGATCGCAGTCTCCCGTGCTGAGGAGATCCTGTCGGATATTGCACCTCGTATGGAAGAGGAGCCCATCCCATTGCAGGATGCCTACCGGCGCGTCCTCTCCCAATCCATCACCGCAGATGACGACATCCCGGGGTTCACCCGTACCGTCGTGGACGGATATGCCCTCCGGGCCGCTGATACGGTCGGTGCGGCAGAGGCAATGCCTGCGATGCTCACCATCACCGGTCGTGTCGGGATGGGAGACGGAGACGCCGGCAGTGTCCAACCGGGTGAATGCCGATATGTCCCGACGGGTGCAATCATCCCGGAGGGTGCGGATGCCGTCGCCATGATTGAGTATGCAGAGGAGTCAGGCGATGATGTCCTCGTATACCGGGCAGTTGCAGAGGGAGAGAACCTGACGCTCCGGGGAGATGATTTCCGCAATGGTGATGTCGTGTTGGCTGCCGGAAGACGCCTGTCATCACGCGATCTCGGTGTCCTCGGCGCACTCGGTGTGACCACCGTTCCGGTCCGCAGGAAACCTGTCCTTGGAATCATCAGCACCGGGAACGAACTGATCAGCCCGGACCAGATCCCGGGGCCGGGTGAGATCAGGGATGTCAATACCTATCTGTGCCGCGGGTATGCAGAAGAGCGGGGCGCCGTCCCATGCATCTATGGCATCATCGCGGATGAACGCAGACCGCTGGAAGAGGCCATCCGGCAGGCAGTCGCCGAGTGTGATCTGGTCTGCATCTCCGGCGGCAGTTCCAAAGGAGAGCGGGACATGTGTGCCGCAATTCTTGCAGACCTGGGTACTGTCCACGCACATGGCATTGCGCTGGCACCCGGAAAACCGACCATCATCGGCACGATCGGTGATGTGCCGGTGCTGGGCCTTCCCGGCCATCCGGCATCTGCCTATGTAGTCCTTGTGGCACTGGGCGATGTGCTCATCGCCGCCATGACAGGCGGGACGGTTGAACGGACAACGGTGCCCGCCCGCTGCGCGGCACCTGTCCCGTCCGCACGCGGGCGTGAGGACTACGTTCGTGTCCGGCTTGAGGGGCATGACGCATACCCGCTCTTTGGTAAATCCGGCCTTACGAACACGCTGATCGAGAGCACCGGACTGCTCCGCGTCCCGGATGGCAGGGAAGGGTATGAAAAGGGTGCAGAGGTAGAGGTGATCCTGTGGTAGAAGAGATAACACGCTATCTTGAACTGGTTTCCCTTGAGGAAGCACTGGAAAAGACGCTGACCGCATTCCCGTATATCCCCGGCACAGAGGAGATGCCTCTCTCCCTCGCAGCGGGCAGGGTGACGGCAGCGCCGGTATTCACCCGGCAGTCAGTCCCTCCGGTACACCTCTCGGCAATGGACGGCATCGCCGTGAAGAGTCGTGACACCTCAGGCGCCGGTGAACAGCGCCCGGTCACCCTGCAGGATTCCCTGCGGGTCAATACCGGCAATGTCGTTCCTTCGGAATATGATGCGGTCATCATGATCGAGGATGTGGAGGAGACGGATGACGGGCACTATATCATCCGGAAGGCCGCCGCCCCCTGGCAGCACATCCGCCCGGTGGGCGAGGATATCGGCGAATCCGAGATGATCGTCCCCTCGGCACACCGTATCCGCCCCCATGAGATCGGTGCCCTCGCGGCCTACGGGGTAACGACAGTCCCCGTGCGGAGCGTACGGGCAGGACTCATCGCAACCGGCAGTGAACTGGTGCCCGTCGGCACGAAACCGGATTTGGGACAGGTCATCGAGAGCAATATGCAGATGGCGTCCGCATGTCTCCGCACACTCGGCGCTACCCCAACCCACTACGGCATTGTGCCGGATGAACCGGACAAAATCCGTGATGCAGTCATCCGTGCTGTAGCAGAGAATGACATGGTCATCATCTCCGCCGGTTCCTCCAAGGGAACCCGCGATTACACCGCATCCATCATCGAAGAACTGGGAGAGGTGTTCATCCACGGGGTTGCCATCAAACCGGCCCGCCCGGTGATCATCGGTGCCATCGACGGCAAACCCATCATCGGCACCCCGGGATACCCGCTTGCCGCATATACCATCATCCGCGAATTCATCGGCCCGATGATGGGCGCATACGGCCTGCAGCCGCCGGTGCCGGACACAATCCCGGTTACCCTCTCCACCCGGCTGGACTCGGCAGGGGGAACAGACGAGTTTGTCCTGCTCTCTGCAGGGAAGGTGGCGAACCAGTGGGTGGCCGTCCCGCAGTCCCGCGGCGCAGGTGTCCAGATGAGTGCCGTCCGTGCCAATGCATACATGAAAATTCCCGCACGAAAAGAGGGAGTGATGGCGGGCGAGGAAGTACAGGCAACCCTTCTGGTTCCCCGGTCCGTTGCCGCGGAATCCCTCCTCATCACCGGCAGTCATGACCCGTGCATCGATTATCTTGGTGACATGCTCAGGAACCATGCCGTCACCCTTCACCCCACCCACACCGGCAGCATGGGCGGCGTACTGTCGTTGAAGAAGAACACCTGCCATGTGGCACCGATGCACCTTCTCGCAGAGGACGGCTCCTACAACACCCGATACCTCGAGAAATACCTGCCCGACACCCCGCTCACCATCATCTGCGGCGCAGAACGCGAACAGGGCATCATCGCACCCGAACCGGTCACCTTCGATGAACTCCCCGGCAAACGGATCATCAACCGCCAGAAGGGATCCGGGACACGGATCCTCTTTGACCATCTCCTGAAGAAGAAGGGCATAGACTCTGCATCCATTCCCGGATATGAACGGGAGGCAACCACCCACCTTGCGGTGGCGCTTGCCGTTCGTTCCGGCGAGGCAGAAGCAGGCATCGGCGTATACAGTGCGGCAAAGGCACTCGGCCTTTCATTCACCCCCATCGGGACAGAACGCTACGAACTGGTGACACGGACGACGACCTATGAAGAGATGCCGGAAGTCAGACAGCTCTTTGATACCGTTGCCTCAGATGCATTCAAAGAGATACTCCACCGTCTTGGCGGGTACCGTACAGAAGAAACAGGGATAATCAGAAGAATACCCTGATATCAGTTTTTTGAAATTCTGAAAAAATTATTCTGCGGGAAGAACCTTCTTCCACCAGATGACCTGTCCGTCCTCAACCTTGAGCACCTTCAGGTAGTTGATCATGACATCAGCAGGCACCTCAGAGACATCAGCACCGGTTGGCACAAAGAGTGTCAATGGTTCAAGCGCCACTCCTGCGGCACTGGCTGCCTCGCACTGCTGCCGGATCTCCTCTGCCTTTGCAGCAGATACCGCTGCTTCCATGCTGACCTCCACAGGATAGCGTGCAGTCTTACCGAAACGCTTTCGGGAGACCATGTATGCAAATGATGCACCGCCGCACTCTGCCTGCCGTTCAATATTCCATCCCTCACCCGGTGAGAACATCTTTCTCAGGTCGCGGGTGACATATGAATTCATTACGTCTTTGGAATCGCCCATGTTCCAATCTCCTCTATGATATGAGATTTCATCTTACAAAATTTAAACTTATCTCATTTGTTGGACAGGACATTTTCCAAAATAACGGACACAACCCCCATTTTTTACGTAATTGTGTAAAATTTGGCGAAATCCCTGCCATTCTGCCACGCTACCGCGACCCTTCGCATCCACCCCGCTTCTGTCACAATGAACCGCAAAAAGAAAGCTTATAGTAAGTAGGTGTACCACATATTGGATTAGTATCGAGAGGTTTAATAATGGAATTAAACGGCGTTTTTATCGAAGATGAGTATGCAGAGGCATTCCCCAACTGGGCATGCCGTGTCATTATCACCGCAATCAATGAGAAATGGGCACTGAACGCAGCAACGGAGGCAACCGGATTTGCCACATCCGCTATCGGATGCCCCTGTGAAGCAGGAATCGAGCGCATTCTCTCCCCTGAAGAGACACCCGACGGACGCCCCGGCGTGGCCATCATGATCTTTGCCGGCGGCAAGAAGAAGGTAAAAGAGCAGGTCGTAGAGCGCCTTGCAGAGTGTGTCCTCACCTCACCTACCGCAGCAGTCTTTGACGGCATGCCTGAGGCAGAAGAGCGCATCGATGTCAAACTCCACTTCTTCGGCGACAAGTTCGAACACAAGGTGGAAGTCGGCGGACGCCAGTGCTGGGCAATCCCCATCATGAACGGCGAATACATCGGCGAGGAAGAGTTCGGTATTGTGAAGGGTATCGCAGGCGGCAACTTCTTCATCATGGGAGAGTCTGTTGAGGCAGCACTCGAGGCAGCAGAGAAGGCAGTTGATGCAATCAAGACCGTGCCGGGCTCCATCACATCATTCCCGGTTGTTGCATCCGGTTCCAAGGTCGGCTCAAACGCATACAAGTTCATGCCCGCAACCACGAACGAGAAGTACTGCCCGACCATCCGTGACCAGGTGGAAGACACCAAGGTCCCCGAGGGCGTCGCATGCATCTATGAGATCGTGATTGACGGTGTCGATGAGGACGCGATCAAGGCAGCGACCAAGGCAGGCGTTGAGGCAGCAGTCACCGTGCCCGGCATCAAGCAGATCTCAGCAGGAAACTTTGGCGGCAACCTTGGTCCGTACAAGTTCCAGCTCTCAGAAATCCTTTAAACACCCTTTTTTCCTTCCGGCTTTCTTCCGGCACACTACGCATTCCTTATATACCTTTGTTGCCGATAATTCTGTTAACGAAAATTTCGGTGACAAACATCCATGATCGTATACACACCTGACGAGATACAGAAACGGTTCGGGCGCCTCTTTTCTCAGCGCCTGCTGGTAATGGTAGACGAAGACGCAGGCCGGGCAGAGATTCTTGAGGAGTGCCGGTGTCGCGGGTCCATCGAATGGGACGTGATGAACCGGAAACGTGCCTGTGGTGCGATCACCGGCATCACCGTCGAAGGTACATCGATGACCATGCAGGCAAAGATCGGCCACTTCCCCGCCCGGTTCGGCCCTGCAGACCAGGAACTCGGCGGTCAGGCACTCGAAGGTGTGGAGATACAGGGTGACGAGGTGGTCACGTCATGGGCGGGCATCGCAGGCGCAGGCGTTGGCGTTGCGGCATGCCTCCCGCAGGCACCCGGCGTCATCCGGACCGAATATGAATCCGAAGATGACCTGAAGATCGGCGGCGCACGCCTCAGCAGGTCGCGGATTATCACCCCCCGCTACGAGAAGGTCACGATCGGCATCGACGACACCGATACCAAGGAAGAAGGGGCCACCTGGGTGCTTGCCAGCCAGTGCGCCGAGGCATGCACGATTGAGGGAGCAGAATACCTGAATATGCGCCTCATCCAGCTCAACCCGAAAGTCCCGAACAAGACGACCAACTGTGTGGGTTCCGCCCTGAACTTTGCAGTTCGCCCGGACAAGGTCGATGAACTGCTCGAATACGTGCGTGACTTTATTCAGGAGAACGCCGTAAGCGCAGACACCGGCATTGCCGTATACCGCGGTATCGGTCTCCCGGAGGAGTCACCCTACATGACGAAGGTCAAGACCGAGGTCTTAAACCAGCAGGAATGTGAGGCAGAGGCGGCACGCCTGGGCATCACCTATATCGACACCTGTGCAGGAAAAGGACGGATCGGAGCACTGGGAGCAGTGCTCTGGGCAAATGAAGGCATCGAAGCGGCGGGGCTCTATGGTGAGCATCTCTGACCCCTATACCATCCGTTATCCGGAGATCTGCGCAGTCGCAGATGACAACGGCACAACCGTAGAACTCATCGAGGAGTTTGCCTGCACCGGCGGGGCGATGTGGGCCGGACATAATTACCAGAAGAGTCCTCTGGTGCAGTCCGTCCGGGTAGTCGGAAACACCCAGCGCTTCCTGCTCTCTGCAGGAGAGGAAGACCTCCCGCTGGAGGGGTCCTATTTCCCGGCGGGGATTGCCGCAGTAGAGGTCACCGGTGATGAGATCGGCATCACCTACCGCGGCATGGGCGGCGGCGGTGTGGGGGCGACGGTCTGCCGTGCAGAGGCGGCAGGCGTCATCCGCTCCAAGAGCGACCCCTGCGGCGGCGGGCGTGAGGCAGAAGCACAGATCTGGCTGCCGCGGCGCGAACGGGTGATCATCGGTGTGGACGACACCGACACCCCGGAGGAGGGTGCCACCTGGACACTCGCGCACAACATCGCAGAAGCGGTGCAGACCGCTGAATCGCGCTACCTCTCCCACACCATCGTGCAACTCTTCCCGGTTCCCTACCGCACGAAGAACTGTGTGGGCGTCGCATGCGAGTTCGCCACCTCAGCACCTGACGCGCTCGTAAGCGCGTTCGAGGAACTGCTCCGGGAGTACACCCTCTCGGATGACACCGGCATGGCTGTCTTCCGCGGCTTTTCCCCGGCACCCCTGATGGACTACGGGTGGAAGGTAAAACGCGGCGAGGTCACGAGAGACGACCTCAACGAAATTCGTGAGCACATTGACATCCGCATAGAAGGCCGGGGCATCATCGGCGCTGCAGCGGCGATCCCGTTTGCAACCCGGTATAAGGAGGCGCTATCCATATGCACTGGGGAGACCTGAAAGCCCGGATTCTCGCATACGGCACCGTGCGCCTCGCGGGGACCTACCCGTTCCACCCCGAACACTCGAGTGCCGGGCCGGGTGCAGGCGGCGCGGGTTCCGTCTTTTTTGCCACCCTCCATGGCCGTATCCGCCTGACGATTGATGACCACTCTCTTCTTACCCTGACCGCCGATGCAGACGGCAGTGCACGCCTTACGGGGCCGGATATTGATGTGGAGGGCCACATCGAAGACGCCGTCTACCACTGTCCCCGGCAGGCGTTCATCACCCTCTCCGAGGGGTGCATCTTTTCCTGCCGCTACTGCTCTGTTCCGACCCTCCCGAAACGCATCAAGAGCGTGGATGAGGTGGTCGCTATGATTGAACAGGTCAGGGGCGACATCGACGCCATCTCACTCACGAGCGGCGTGATCGGCTCGGTTGAAGAGGACGAAGCCCGCGCCGTTGCCGTGGTGCGTGCGGTGGCAGGCTTCGGCATCCCGGTGGGCGTCTCCATCTACCCCCTGCCCGGCACCCCGCAGCGCCTCAAAGATGCGGGCGCCTGTGAGGTGAAGTTCAATATCGAGACGGCAACAACGGCACTCTTCCGTGATATGTGCCCCGGACTCGACTATGAAGGGACATGGGACATTCTGGAGGATTCGGTCGCCGTCTTCGGGAGAAACCGTGTCTTCTCCAACGTGATCCTCGGACTCGGGGAGTCCGACGAGGAGATGGAGACTTGCATCCGCCGTATGGTAGGCATCGGGGTAATCCCGGTCATCCGCCCCCTATCTCCCTCCCCCAATCTGCCGGGGCTTCCGCGTCCGACGGCAGAGCGTATCCTCCGTATGGCAGTGTTTGCGAGAGATGAACTGAAAAAAGCAGGGCTTGACCCCACACAGGCACAGACGATGTGCACCCGGTGCGGCGGGTGCGATCTGGTCGCCGGGAGGGACCTGTGACATCCCCTGCGCAGCACGCGGAGACCGGCGAGGCATGCCTTACCGCCGCCCTCCGAACGGCGGCAGACCGCATCTACACGGTGCCGGGCTATCCCGTCACCACTCTTGGAGCGGCATGCGACGCGGTCCACACCGGAAACGAGAAGGTGGCACTCGAATATGCACTCGG
>Ga0272441_10002066_pt1 | contig 41618 bp, 29 predicted proteins | sample SSMProp6N_FD_193582 | JGI IMG/M metagenome (GOLD analysis project Ga0272441, IMG submission 193582) | Marine sediment archaeal communities from Little Sippewissett salt marsh, Falmouth, MA, United States - SSM-Prop-6N | ecosystem: Environmental > Aquatic > Marine > Wetlands > Sediment ...
GTGCATCATCAGCATCAAGCACTGCGAGTGTTTCAGGATCGATAAGCACATTACATATATTTATCAGTTCATATGCTTCGATCCATGTATCTCTGATATATGAATTAGTAACAGCAATTTCCTTGTTTATTATCTCACGAGGCTGTTCATATGTACCGAGGAATCTCATATCATCGGAGGCTGCCAGCAATTCGCTGTATTCATTAAAAGTGCTTCCGAAAATATCAGCATCTCTCGCCTGAAGGTATGCTCCCACCAGTGTTGCCTGGATATTTTCGGGAGTAGTAAGAGCGACACTGGCATCAATTGATTGCTTGGGTTTAAGATCCAGTTTATCATCGCATGATGAACTGAAGATCATAACCGGTATTATAAGCAACCATAATAGTCTGTAAAATATTTTATTTTTCATGATATTCATAGTTTGCTATTGTTAGAAAGTAAGGTTTATACCAACAGAATATGTTCTTGCCTGCGGTGCAGTATAGAAATCATATCCCTGTATGATGTTCTGTGTCTGTGTTGTCCGGTTGGTTCCCACATAGTTTACCTCGGGATCCCATCCCTTGTAATTAGTGAGTGTATACAGGTTCTGTACGCCGATCCATATCCTGGCACTTTGCATCTTAATACGGTTAAGAACATTATCTGGCAGCTTATAACCCAGGGTAATATTCCTGAACCTGAGGTATGAACCATCTGTAAGATAGCGGTCTGAATCACGGGTGCCGTTACCCATTCCCAGGCGTGCCTGTGGTATATCGGTTATATCACCCGGTTGCTGCCACCTATCCATCTGGTCAACAGTTTGATTATCAAACCAATCTCCATTTGCCGATTGATACATTCCTCCACCGTTATAGATTTCATTCCCATAAACAAAACTGAGAAGTATATTAAGGTCAAATCCCTCGAATTCAAAGTGGTTTGTGAGTCCCCCGGTAAAATCAGGATTTGGTGATCCTACAACCATTGGAGTTGCTAGGTTATAGTTATTTGTTGTTTCATCACTGCCTTCCTCAACATAATAAAGCGCATCACCGTTAGCAGGGTCAACACCTGCGTACTTACGCATTTTCCAGACACCTATAGGCTGCTCTTCCATTACATAGTTAAGTCCATTTGGAGTGATCTCAGGCCCATCAACGCTCAGTACCTTATTCCTGTTAAATGCTATATTGAAATCTGTTTCCCATCTAAATCTGCCTGTAAGGTTATTTGAATGCAATGCAAATTCAACACCTTTATTCTCCAGTTTACCAACATTACTCCACACTCCGGTAAAACCTGATGTAGAAGGCAGTGTTTTGTAAAGCAGGAGGTCGGTAGTTTGCTTATTGTAATAATCTATTTCACCGGTAATCCTGTTAGCAAAAAAGCCGAAATCGATACCAATATCAAATTGTGCTGTTGTTTCCCAGCCCAGTTCATTAAAGGCCAGCTGTGTAGCCTGAAGGCCGTTACGACCGGCATAATTAACACCATCGTAGAGCGCAAGGTGAGCATAATCAGGAATACCTGAGTTACCTGTCAGTCCATAGCTTGTCCTCAGTTTAAAATAGCTCAGTACATTTTCTATCCCATCCATAAAACTTTCCTCAGATATTATCCATCCTAAAGAACCTGCAGGGAAGAAACCATACCTGTTATCAATACCAAACCTTGACGATCCGTCAACACGTCCGCTTAAAGTAAGCAGGTACCTGTTATTATACATGTAGTTTGCCCTACCGAAATATGAAAGGTAGGTGGTCCCTTCCTCCCAGCTGTCGAAAGTTGTAGCTTCAGCTGCACTTGCTATGTTCTGGAAGTCATCAGTCGGGAATCCTTTACCCACAACGTCTGAACCTGTGGTCATTGACTCCTGATACGACATACCACCTACAAGATTAAGATCATGGGCATTTCTCACCATTATATAAGTCAGGTAGTTGTCCCAGTTATAGTTAACGACCCTCACAGACCTGTTTTGTGCCTCACCGGCGGGTCCGGCACCAATGGTTTCGCGCCCCCAGAAATTCTTCTCCCTCATATCAATAATGTCAGTACCGAAATCTGTTCTGAAAGTAAGACCTTTAAGTATTTCGTAGGTACCATATACATTACCAAGTGTTCTGAAAGATATCTGGTTATTATATGAATCACGTATTGATATCAGTCCGTTATAATAGACCGTTTCCTTGTTTAGTTCGCCTGTATCGGGGTCATAAATAGGAGTAACCGGAGCCTGTGCAACGAGTTGCAGTGGCGTGGCAAATGCATTATCATTTTCCACCCTGTCCATCTCTGTCCTCATAATGCCCAGATTAATACCATAGGTAAACTTGTCTCCTGATTTCTGATCAAGGCTCACCCTTCCGTTAAACTTATTCATACTGTTACCCCTGAGTATCCCAACTGTATTATCATAGCTCATACCGGCATAAAAGCTTCCTGTCTCGGAACCTCCGCTGGCACTCAGGTTAATCCTGTTTACAGAACCTTTCTGGAAAGCCTCACTCTGCCAGTCGCTGTCCCAGCCCTGGTCCCATTCATCGCTTACGTATATTTCCCATATATCTTCTTTAGGCAGCCAGTCCCAAACCAGTCCATCTACGGATACATTATCCATTGATTCATTAAAAAGCTCCAGGTACTGGTCGGCATTTAGCCATTCGCGAAGTCTGCTGGGTTCACTTATACCAGTGGTATAGGAAACATTAAACCTGGTGTCGCCTGCCTGGCCATTTTTTGTGGTGATAACCACAACACCGTTTGATGCCCTGGACCCATAAATTGCAGCTGCGGATGCATCCTTGAGTATCTGGATGGACTCAACATCAGCCATATTTATATCAGCAAGCGGATTGGTTGGCTGGTTGCCACTGTTACTGAGGTTAACCGAAGTTACGGGCACACCGTCAATAACATATAGTGGCTGGTTATTGGCTGAAATGGATGATGAACCCCTGATTCTCATTTTCACGATCTCACCAAGTTTACCACTCGCCTGTTCAATGAATACACCAGCCGTCTTACCCTGAATAGCTGATTCAAAGCTAACAGTAGGCGTTTGTGCAAGACCCTCAGTTTCAACTTTAGTAATAGAACCACTAAGCTCTCGCTTGATAGCTGAACCATAGCCGGTAACAATAACTTCATCAAGGCCTATATTGTCTATCTCCATGATAACATCATAAACATTGTCTGCACCAACTATTACTTCCTGGGTTTTCATCCCTACAAAACGAAATACAAGAACATCTCCCTCAATAGCAGTAATTGAATAATTACCGTCGAGATCGGATGCAACACCCGTAGTTGTTCCCTTGATATTCACCGTTGCACCAATAATGGTATTACCATCTTCGGCAGCAGTGATAGTTCCTGTAATTGTTTTCTCCTGGGCGAAAGTCATGACAACCAGGCCACAGAAGAAAAACAACATTAATACTAGTTTTCTCATATTAGAATTTTTAGTTTAGGTAATTAAAAAGAATACATATCTGCCCAATACTTTTAAAAGACGCCCAAGATATAAAAAAATTGCATCCGGCAATAAATTTACTAAAAATTTTATTCATTCATTTTATTCATATCCTGTCGGATATTCACCCGGTATAATTTGTTAATTACTCAAACCCTTTTGACTCTTCTTGAAAGAGATTTTTGGTTACTTTTGTAAACTCTATCCCTTGCGGATTATTTTTTGTCAAAATCGCAACCTGCTTATTATGAGTAATTTCGTGCATATCCATCTTCATACTCAATATTCAATACTTGATGGTGCATCAAAAATAAGTGAACTCATGGATATAGCTGCCAATCTGGGCATGAAGGCAGTGGCAATAACCGATCATGGTAATATGTTTGGGGTGAAGGAATTTCATAATGCTGCAAAGGGAAAGGGCATAAAACCTATAATAGGAGTCGAGGCATATGTAGCCAGGAGAGGAATGTCGGAAAATACAACCAGGGATGACAGGTCCGGTGACCACCTTATATTGCTGGCCAAAAATTATACCGGTTACAGGAACCTTGTTAAGCTTGTATCACTTTCGTGGACCGAAGGTTTTTATTATAAACCAAGGATGGACAAAGATCTCCTGAAGGAACATAATGAAGGGCTTATAGCCACTTCAGCGTGTATAGCAGGTGAAATACCAACAGCTATTCTTAATAATGATCAGGATACAGCAGAAAAGGTCGCCAGGGAGTACAGGGATATTTTTGGTGATGATTTTTACCTTGAGATACAGCGGCATAAAACAGGTGATCCCTTATACGACAATGATACCCTGTCAAGGCAGAATGAGGTTATTGAAGCATACCGGGTGTTATCAGAAAAAACGGGTATAAAAATAGTCGCTTCCAATGATGTTCATTTCCTTAAAGCAGAAGATGCGGAAGCCCATGACCGTCTTATATGCCTTAATACAGGTAAAGAGCTTGATGACCCGGACAGACTGAGATATACCAAGCAGGAATACTTCAAAACTGAAGAGGAAATGAGGGAATTGTTCCCCGACTACCCTGAAGCTGTTGATAACACAATGGAGATAGCCAGTAAGGTTGAAAATTATGAGCTCAATCATGAGCCTATAATGCCTGAATTCCCCATCCCTGATGAGTTCGATAGCAAAGATGATTATTTGAAGCACCTTACTTACGAGGGTGCCATGGAAAGGTGGGGAGAGATCAGCGATGAACTGAAAGAAAGGCTCGACTTTGAACTTGATACCATAAAAAAGATGGGGTACCCAGGCTATTTCCTTATTGTACAGGATTTCCTGAGAGCTGCAAGGGAGATGGGAGTATCAGTTGGCCCCGGCAGGGGCTCCGTAGCAGGGTCCGCAGTAGCTTATGCTCTGAGAATAACAGATATAGACCCTATAAAATATAAGTTGCTTTTTGAACGCTTTTTAAACCCCGACCGTATATCCATGCCTGATATTGATATTGATTTTGACGAGGATGGAAGGGACCAGGTGCTCAGGTATGTGGTTGAAAAATATGGACACGACAGGGTAGCCCATATAATTACTTTCGGTACCATGGCAACCAAGATGGCAATAAGAGATGTTGCCAGGGTCCAGAACCTCCAGCTCTCAGATGCCGACAGGCTGGCCAAAATGGTCCCGGAAAGACCAGGCGTTACCTTCCAGAAAGCTTATGAGGAAGTTCCTGAACTGAAAAGAGAAAAAGAATCGGGTAACGAGCTTATTTCTCGTACTCTGCAGTATGCTGAAGCACTGGAAGGATCGGTAAGGCACACAGGAATTCACGCCTGTGGAGTGATCATTGGACGGGACCCACTATACGAACATATCCCCATAAGTACAGCTAAAGATACTGACCTTTATGTAACCCAGTACGATGGTAATCATGTTGAATCAGTAGGCCTCCTTAAAATGGACTTCCTGGGCCTCAAAACACTTTCTATAATCAGGGATGCCATTAACAATATAAAGGACTCGAGGGGGATAGATATTGACATAAGCATTATACCCCTGGATGATGCAAAAACATTCGAGCTCTATTCCAACGGCGAGACAACAGGACTATTCCAGTTCGAATCAGATGGTATGAAAAAACACCTTCGTGAACTGAAACCCAACCGCTTCGAGGACCTCATAGCAATGAACGCCCTCTACCGGCCAGGCCCCATGGAATATATCCCGAAATATATCAGGCGTAAGCATGGAGTGGAAAAGATAGATTACCTGCTTCCTGAGATGGAAATACACCTTAAAGATACATACGGTATTACCGTTTATCAGGAACAGGTAATGCTCCTGTCACAGGATCTGGCAGGATTTTCAAAGGGGGAGGCTGACTCGCTGCGTAAAGCTATGGGTAAGAAAAAGAAAGAGCTGATGGAAGCCCTTAAGGTAAAATTCTTTGAAGGATGCCGGGCCAGTGGATATAAGGAAAGAATCATTGAAAGGATATGGAGTGACTGGGAAGCATTTGCCCAGTATGCCTTTAATAAATCACACTCTACATGCTATGCATACCTGTCGTACCAGACAGCCTATCTGAAAGCCCATTATCCTGCAGAATTTATGGCTGCAGTACTGAGCCGTAATATAAATGATATAAAGAAACTGACCATTTTCATGGACGAGGCCAGGAGGATGGGTATTGAAGTTCTGGGACCCGATGTAAACGAAAGCAATGTAAATTTCACAGTTAATAAGGAAGGTAATATAAGGTTTGGGCTGGGCGCAATTAAAGGTGTGGGAACCAGTGCCGTCATAGGTCTTATTGAGGAAAGGGAGAATAATGGCCTTTTCTCTTCAATTTATGATTTCATTGAAAGGGTGAACCTGAACAACCTTAACAAAAAAAGCATTGAAGCAATGACCCTGGCAGGGGCGTTTGACTGCTTCAAAGAACTTAACAGAGCACAATATTTTGCCGAAGATAACAAAGGGCAGGTTTTTATTGAAAGTCTTATGCGATATGGTAACATGCTCAAAAATGAAACCAGCACTGCCCAGCAATCGCTTTTCGGAGAGGCTGATGGTTTTGAAATTGTTAAACCCACCCCCCCGGAAACACCCGAATGGCCTAAACTGGAAAAACTGACGCGAGAAAAGGAAGTCGTGGGTATTTTCCTTTCGGCGCACCCCCTGGATGATTACAGGCTGGAAATGAAAACCTTTTGTAATATACAAATCAGTGACCTGAATAACCTGAAAGATTTAAATAACAAGGAAGTGATAATAGCAGGAATGGTTACAGAGGCAAGGAGCGGTACCAGCAAAAACGGAAAGCCGTTTGGATCATTTACCTTACAGGATTATACCGATTCTTACAGGTTCATGCTTTTTGATAAAGATTATGTTAATAATAGTAAATTCTGCAATCCTGGTTATTTCCTCCTCGTAAAAGGTAAAGTGCAAAAAAGAATGTTCAGGGAAGATGAGCTGGAAGTTAGAATACAGAACATCCACCTGCTGACAAGTGTCAAGGACGAACTGATAAGGTCTTTTACAATAATTATCCCCGTGGACAGGCTAAACCAGGACCTGATAAACAAGTTTAAAGGATTGTTTACCGGGAATAAAGGTAATACTGAACTTAAATTCCTGGTAGCCGATCCTGTAGAAAAGATAAGTATTAACCTGTTTTCACGTACATACAAGGTTAATCTCAATAATGATCTGATAGACTTTATAGAATCTGTACCGGGGCTTGAATTTAAAGTAAATTAATTATATTTGCTGCGCAAAAATTTAATTGATATAAAACATATAATAAAATGGCTATACAGGTTAATGATTCCAATTTTGAAGAAGTTGTATTACAATCAGATAAACCGGTTATGGTTGACTTCTGGGCAGAATGGTGCGGACCATGCAGAATGATTGCTCCTTTCGTGGAAGAAATATCTAACGAATATGATGGCAGGGCACTTGTTGTTAAATGTGATGTGGATGACAGTCCTGGAGTAGCAGTTAAATTCGGGATACGCAATATACCAACGGTCATGTTCTTTAAAAATGGGGAAGTTGCTGACAAGCAGGTTGGTGCTGTCCCTAAAGCGAATTTTGTCTCCAAGCTCGAAGCTCTTATTGATTGACAAGGATATTAATTGACACGGGCCGTTCATTTTAGAACGGCTTTTTTATTGCTGCCATAATGAACATATGTGTTTTCGCTGCCTCAAGCAGTAAAATTGATAAGGTCTATATAAATGCAGCCTCGCGCCTGGGTGAGCTTATTGCATCAATGGGCCATGATATTGTCTTTGGCGGAGGAGGTATAGGCCTGATGGGGGCTATGGCCGACGCTGCAATGAACAAGGGCGGTAAGATTACAGGTGTTATACCTTCGTTCATGCATGATAATGGCTGGGGTCACGGTGGCATTGATGCTTTAGTTATTACCGAAGATATGGCTTCAAGAAAGAAAAAAATGTTTGAGATGTCTGATGCGGTCATTGCTCTCCCGGGAGGTATTGGGACAATTGAAGAACTTACGGAAGCCATTACCATGAAACAGCTTGGTCTTTTTAAGGGACCTCTCGTAATATTGAATACAGAATCATTTTACTCCCCCCTGATATCATTCCTCGAAGGCATAATAGAAAAAAACTTTATGAGGAAGGTGCATAAAAACATCTGGACCGTGGTCGGCACTCCTGAACAGGCGATGAAAGCGATAGGTGAGTATAATGACTGGCACGACGACCCTGCGAGCATTGCCAGGATATAAAGTTATGGCACCCTTGTTCCGATAATAAGTATATCATCAATCTGGCTTTTCCCTTTCATCCAGTCACCAAGTGTCTTTAGTAATTGCTCCTTTTGTTCAGCCATAGGCAGTGATGATATCCTGAGGAACTCATTTTTCAGGTTTCCCACCTTAAACTTCTTACCTTCAGGACCTCCAAACTGGTCGGCATAACCATCCGAAAACATATAAAGTATATCCTCCCGCTGAATATCCACATCTACATTTGTAAATTTCTTTTCACTGGTGGTTGCCATACCTATCGGGAACCTGTCACCTTTTATAGTAATAATCTCCCCATCCCTGACTATAACAAGGGGATTATATGCACCTGCGTATTCAAGCTTCCTGTGTTTTTTGTCATATGCTACAAGTGCAAGGTCCATACCATCATTGATCACCTCGTCACCTCTCTGCAGTAATGACCGTGTCACTTCCAGGTTAAGCTGATCCAGAATAGCAGCAGGTCTTGTAATACCATATTCCCTGACAATTTTGGTCAGTGAGTTATGCCCTATTATTGACATAAAAGCTCCGGGTACACCATGGCCGGTACAGTCAACAGCGGCAATAAACTGTAAATCGCCAGTATCATGCATCCAGTAAAAATCACCACTTACAATGTCTTTTGGCAAAAACAGCACGAAAGTATCATGAAAACTGTCTTCCCTGGGTAACATAGCCATCTGTATCCTTTCAGCATATCTTATGCTGGCAGTTATATCCCTGTTCTTCTCCTCAATAACCTTGCTTTTTTGCACAACTTCCGCAGTCCGCTCCTCAACCTTCTCTTCAAGCACATTCTTTTCTCTTACAAGGTTTCGCTCTCTTATTTTTATATAGAGTATGACTGCCAGCGCCAGGATAATTACCATAAAAATTATGAACAATGGCCTGGCATAAAAAGGTGCCGTGATGACAAAATCAAAACTTACCGGTTCTTCATTCCATATCCCGTCACTGTTCTGTGCCTTTACCCTGAATATATACCTGCCGGGAGACAGTGATGAGTAAATTGCCGTTGTTTGCTCTGTTTCAGGCCTCCAACCTGGATCAGCACCCTCGAGCATTACCTGGTACCTAACAGCTTCAGGGTTAGTGAGGCAAACGCTGTAATAATCAAAAGTTATGTTCTTTTCCGAATAATTCAGGCGTAAACCCGGTGTCATTTCCCTCTCTTCAAAATTAACCGTCATCCCTTTAATATGGGTTAGCGGGTTCATATCGGGTGGAGGTATATCTCCGGTGGAAAGCCTTGCTACACCATTAGCAGTACCAATCCACAAACGACCTTTACTGTCCAGGAAAGAAGCATTCTGCTTGGTCTCAATACCCACAAAACCATTTTCCTCGGTATAGGTATTGATTGTTAACTCTTCAATATTAACTCTGTTTAAACCCTTATTTGTTCCTATATACAGGGCTCCATTGTTATCAGATTGCAGAAGGTTGATATTGTTTGACAATAAACCATCTTTCTCAGTAAGATGAACAGCTAGAGTATCATGTCTAAGACCAAAAACACCATTTTGTGTTCCAAACCATATTGTCCCATCCAATGTCCCCGTAATACTTGTCGGTGGAAAGTTTAAGTCCAGGTTTATTATCTCGAATGTCCTGGTATCAGGGTAATACTTTGTCAACCCTGGTACCTGATCCGATCCTATCCATATCCTTTTGTCGTTATCAACATATAATGACTTGATATCATTCCCTGCGAGGCCGTCAATCTGTGTATATATTCTTCCCTCATTACCTTCTATAAACCATAGAGCAAGCCCGTCATTGGTTCCTATCCACAGATTATTATCATTGTCAGCCACAAGGGCAGTTACGCTAAGGTTATCATGAAGAATATTATTCAGTTTATAGTCGGATACAAAGTCATTTTTCTCGAAATCGTACCTGAAAATGCCTTCGCTGTTTGTACCTACCCAGAGATTTTTATCCTTATCATTTATGATATGTCTTATCTGTTTAGCTATGGTATGAGTTTCCTGGTGATAAAACAAAGGTAAGCCCATTTCAGGATCGTAAAGGCATATACCATCATTTGTTCCGAACCAGTACCTTTCGTATTTATCCTCGGTTATAGCCCATACAGTTTTATCCCTTTTAAATAAATTATCAGTATAATTTACCAGATAATCTCCTTTATAAATCTGTACACCGCTGTTCTGAGTGGTAATAATAATATTACCTTCACGATCTTCCATTATAGTATGGATTTCCAATGCATCCAACCCGTTGCTTCTATTAAAGTTATGCATTCTTCCATCATCGAAAACCGTTATTCCTCCGCCCCATGTTCCAACCCATATCTGTCCTTCTGAATCTTCCGTTATAAAGCTTATCCAATTATCTGCCAGTCCGTCTCTTGCATCATAAATCACTGGTTCTTCGCCACCCGGTGAGAAATAATAAAGGCCGCCATTGTAAGTGCCGAACCATCTTCCTCCCCGGCTGTCCTCGAACATGGCAATGGTATTGAAATAACTGGTCAGTCCTGCCGGCCTGTATGGTTCGAACTTATCACTTTCTTTATCATAGCTCTTTATTCCCAGATCAGCTATACAGTAGAGTATGCTATCCCTGTCTATATAAATCCCTGATACCTGATCACTTAAACCTTGCCCTCCCCTGTATTGCTTTGCCTTAAGAACTGAAGTTCCGGGGGCAGGATAATCAACAGAAAAAGCACCACTGAATCTTGTTGTTATCCAGAGTTTGCCATTATGCTCTTTTATACCTGTGATGTCTCCCTTCACTTCAAGAGTATCACAACTCACCAGCATAAAAGTATTATTTTCGTAGCAAGTCAATCCACCATTGATGTGCCCCATCCATATTCTGCCACTATGGTCTTCAAATATTGACTTTACTCCTCCGGTGGCAAGTCCGTCATCACCCGAGAAATTTTCAAATTCAGACCCGTTCCACCTGGTAACGCCGCTCTCTGTCCCTAGCCAGAGGTAATCTGCTCTGTCCTGTATTATTGTGTATACTTTCGAGGAGCTCAATCCTTCATTCACTCCATAACTGTCAAAATAATATTCCTGTGCTAGTGAATGATGATTATTAATAGATAAAACAATGATCATCAGGATTGTTTGCCTGATGATCATTCCTGGCCGGTCCGGGCTTTTATTATCCATTTAGTATTATTTTGCTATAAAGAAGAAAGTTGCATTTTCATTGTGGTCAAGTCCGGTTATCTGGCCGAACATTGGTTTTTGTTTATCTGCATTGGTAAGTGCAACCGACACGTTTGACACTATCTCTTCAATAGGGATACATGCGTATGGGTTACTCTCAAGTGTGTTGGCAAAAGTACGTGTGAATTCTGAATCATCTGATGCCAGTTCGCGGCCGGCCGACATAAAAACCTGGGATGACTTGTTCTGTGTAGCTTTCCAGTCACTACAGCTTTTTATGGTAAGCTCCGATCGCATAGCAGTATAAAAGCTTGGGCCTGACTCACAGGCATCGGTCACTACCAGTGTATGTGTCAGTATATTGGTATATGGTTCCATAGCCGCCCTGAGAGTATTGATATTAAAATATGTAAATTCATCATCTCTCTGTGCATCAATCGGTATCCAATAGCCAACTTCATTTACAACTTTTCCGTGTCCGGCGTACCATATCAGTAAGGAATTAACCTGGTTCGCTTTAATCATATCCCTGAGGTCTATTGAGAAGAATTTATCCATCTGTTCTTTAGTCAGGTCTTTCTTATGTATTATATTATGTATCTGGTAATTGGCAAGAGCGGCCTTCATAAGGTTAACATCCTTAACAGGCCCATCCAGGCTTGCAAAAGAGCTGTAATTTGAATTTTCAACAAATACCACCCACGTTTTACCCATAGGATTGTCAGCGGATATAACTGCTCCTTCCCTGTTGATCTTGAAAGTTACCTCATTTCTGTTATCAAAGACATCCTCAGCAATGACCGTGATTTTATCCTTATTTAAGATATCTATTGTAGCCGTGAATGTCGGATTTTCCTGTTCAACAGGATAGCTTGCAGTAACACCCTCGATAAATATTGATTTTATAAGGCTATTATCAGTTATCTTACCCTGTATATACAAACTGGGATTATTGTTGTCCAGGAAAATCTGGTCACTGTCATCGGCATATGGTCTAAGTATTGATATTTCCGGAGGCGTAATCTCGGTCCTGATAATAGTATACTCCAGGTCTGTCTTGTTATCATAATCATCCGTAGCTACCAGGTTAATTGTCTCAGTATCTTCAATATCTAGATTGGAGAGAAAATCATAATTGCCATTTGAACCTTTTTCGAACAGTGATTCATGGTTATTAATAACAAGTGATTTCAGTGGGCTGTCCTCCACTATAGTTCCTGATATCATTAATTTTTCAGCGTCTCCCCTTACCTCTATTGTTGAGCCTTTTATCACTGGACTAACAATCTGCACTTCCGGAGGCACATCCTCACGCTTTATCTCAAAAAGCCTTTGTTCAGTATCGCTTAGTAATTTCCGTGCTCTCATATCAAACTCCGACAGTTCAGTGATAGTGTTATAATCTTTGGCTGCCATTTCGTAATTCATTATTTCCTCGTAAGAGCGCGCACGCATAAAATAGAAATCGGCGTCAGAGGAGTTAAGTGATATTGCTTTCGAAAAATCATTTATAGCATTAGTATGCTGGTTAAATTCCTGATAATATGTCCCCCTGGTAAGATAATGCCGGGGATTATCAGGTTCAACCAGTATGTTCCTTGATATATCGTTAATGGCTGAGGGATAATCAAGTTGTGCAACGTATATCCTGCTTCTTGCCAGGTAAGCATCTGTATTCCTGTCATTATTTGCAATCACCTCCGAGCAATGTTCCATCGCTTCATCCAGTTTACCCGACCTGGTAAGCAGGTTTGCCAGTGCCAGCCTTGCTTCACTGAATTTCTTGTTTTTACTCACAGCTTTCTCGAAATCCTTTCTTGCCAGCTCATCATTATTAAGTTTTTCATAAACCAGTCCACGCTGATAATAATTTAAGTCATCCTCCCTGAAAAGCATTGCTGTATCAGATACTTTAAGAGCCTGTTCGTACTTGCCCAGCTCCAGTAAGCTTTTAACCTTCTCGGGGTATATGCGGGCATCTCTTTTGGCTACGCTGCTGGCCCTGTTGAGATGTGTCAGCGCCTGTTCATAGTTGTCCATTTTATTACTGACCCTACCTAACAGGTACAGTACATCTTCATCTTTGGGATCAAACACCTGTGCTTTTTCAAAATCAGCATATGCTTCCTCATACTTATTTATTTCCTCAAGAGCCTTACCGCGTGCAGTATAAAGATCAATATTCGTAGGTTTTAACTCGATGGCATGCGTATATTGTTCAATGGCATCTTCATATTTGCCATTCTCAACAAATTTTTCTGCTGCCTTTTTGAGCTTCCTGAAGTTTTGACCGCTTAGGGCTGTTGCTACGGTCAATAATACCAGAAGTGTAACTAATTTTCTCATGACAGTTATTATTTCGACTATTTCTGTTATACGATCATATCAAATATAAGATACATCAGGGATGTTAACCCATTACTCTTTACCTCAACATTTTACTCATACTCCAACAATACCAAAGGTAATATTTTTTTAATTTCTCCTATATATCACTGCGTGCAGACGGAATCAGGTATGCAAGGCTACTCCCTGGAAAATCTTTTTCCGCAATAATTTCACCCTCAATTACAGGTGAATCCAGGCCTTCGCCAAAAATGATATCCCCTGTAAATATCCTTGCCTCATCCCATAAGCCTGCTTCGATGAATTGTGAAAGGACAATCTTACCTCCTTCAATTATCAGAGACTGAATCTCTTCACTATACATAAAGGCAAGTATTTCCTCCAGCGCTTTCTCTCTGCATGTTATTGGAACATATATCGCCTTCCCCTTTGTTTGGTCTGCCTCAAGACTGAAAATTACGGTAGGTGGCTCCCCTTTAAAAATTCTCAGCCCTTCAGGAAGGTTTGCAGATTCACTCAGCACAAATCGCCTGGGGTTTCTCCCTCCCCATAATCTTACATCAAGTGCAGGGTCATCATTACATGCTGTCCTGTCGCCTATAAGTATTGCATCTTCTTCAGAACGCCATTTATGGACCAGCATCCTTTCCTCCATTCCGGTGATCCAATTTGGACCTGTCTCCTTGTTTAACCTCAACCTGTCCATGAATCCGTCAGAACTGCGGGCCCATTTGAGTATTATATACGGACGACCTTTTTCATGGTAGGAAAAGAATCTTTTGTTTAGTGCACGGCTTTCATCTTCAAGAACTCCTGTAGTAACATCTATCCCTGCCTCAATCAACATTTTAATGCCTCTGCCAGCAACTTTTTTACTTGGATCGGCAACACCTATAACAACACGTGGTATTTTTTCTTCTATTATCTTCTCGGCACAGGGAGGTGTACGCCCATAATGGGAACAGGGTTCAAGGTTCACATACAGGGTTGCATCACGAAGTAATTGCCTTTTTTTTACGGAATTTATCGCCACTATTTCAGCGTGTGCTTCTCCTGCTCTTATATGATATCCTTCACCAATTATTTTATTATCGTGTACAATTACAGCACCAACAAGAGGATTGGGACTGGTATTACCTGCTGCAAGGGATGCAAGCTCGACAGCCCTCAGCATGTATTTTCTGTCATTTACGTCTAACATATGACATATTATACTAAATTTGATAAACCATGAACCGGGAGCAACTGACAATATCTTCTGTGCGCCATTACCTCAGTGGTAATTTATCTCCACATTATCAGGGCAGGGAGCTTAATGCAATAATCAGAATAATCCTGTCACATATCAGCGGCAAGGATCATGCTTTCATCCTTGCCCACCCAGAGCATGAAATACCTTCTTTTACCTGGTTTAAAGTTAATAAAATATGTGACGATCTTAAAAACATGGTGCCGGTACAATATATTACCGGGGTAACGGAATTTTACGGGATAGAATTAAAAGTAACAGAACATACACTTATACCCAGGCAGGAAACTGAAGAGCTTGTCGGGCTTATAATAAAGGAAAATAGGAATACATCTCCCGTGATACTTGATATTGGGACCGGTTCTGGTTGCATAGCCATCAGCCTGGCCGTCAATATTGACGGCGCTCAAATAAGTGCAACCGACAGGGCTGATGAAATAATAGCAGTAGCTACTGACAATTCTAATAAAAACTCGGTGGAAATCAATTTCATGGTTGACGACATTCTTAATCCCTGCATAAATAAATATGGGAAATACGACCTGGTAGTATGTAACCCTCCTTATATAAGAGAATCAGAAAAATTGAATATGGAGAAAAACGTGCTTGACTTTGAACCCCATCAGGCATTGTTTGTCCCCGATGATGATCCCCTGTTATTTTACAGGGCGGCCCTGGTACTATGCAGTACCGTCTTGAAAAAGGACGGATACCTGTACTTTGAGATAAATGAAACCATGGGCAAGGAGATGACGGACCTTTTGATAAACTTTGGATACCATGACATCAAGATTATAAATGATATTAATGGCAAAGCACGCATAACCAAAAGTCGGAAAGCATGAATACTGACAATTACAGGAAGGCTCTTGAAAGAGCAATGTCAATCTGCAGTAAAAGCGAGAAATGCATCAATGACATAAGAGCTAAGCTAAATGAATGGAAGCTGACAGAAGATAATGAGAATAATGCAATCATTAAGGAGCTGGTGGAAAACAGGTTTATTGACGAAAAAAGATATGCAACAGCATTCACAAGGGACAAGGTCCGCTTTAATAAATGGGGTAAGATAAAGATTAAAGCTATGCTTAAATCCCGGGGGATAAATGAAGGGGACATTCAGCATGGGCTTGGAATGATTGATCAGGATTTATACTTACAAATGATTGAGGAAGAAATAAAAGAGAAGAATAAGAGTACAAGGGCAAAGAACCATTTCGAAAGGAAGGGTAAGCTTATCCGCTTTGCCTCTTCAAGGGGATATGAACAGGAATACATCTTTGAGATCATAAATAAACTTAAATCCTAAAGAAAAAGCTTAAAATAAAAAGTAAAAAACTGCCTGAAAGCGAGTGCGAAGGTAATAATTGCCAGGGATGAGTCTATTACTATTAGCTTGTTGATCTGAGAGGGTTTGCGTAATAGATAAACAATATTTGACAGCCGCATTACCAGGTGAAAAAGGAAGAACAGGAATATTCTCATTCCATATTTATTGTACATCTCAGCAGTGCTGATATCTCCACGCATAATCGACGAAAAGCTTCTTGACAAACCGCATGAAGGACAGGGCTGCCCGATGATTTGCTCATGAATACATTTTACAGGGTAGTTATTTTCTCCAGGAGAAAAAAAGCCGGAATATATAAATATGAGAATTATTATTCCGGCAAATATTAGATTTATTAACTGGTAAGCATTTCTGTTACCTGATGCTTGAGTCACATTGTCACTTTTGTATAGTCGTATCTATATGCAGTGTATCTTCTTTTTCTATTTCAACGCTTTCCAGTTTCTCCAATTCATTTCGAAGTTCTTCTTTTTTTGATGATCCTTCTATTTGGATCTTATCTTCACCATCTTCGATTGTAATCTTAAAATTACCACTTTCAAAATCCTCTCTCAAATCTTTCTCTACATCTTCAAAAGCTTCTTCAATCCTTTCCCCGATATTATCGAAATTCTTTGAAAATCCACCGATAAATACCATCTGACTAATTGCTATGAGCAGTGCCAGGGCACCTGTTACCAGTCCCCCTATCTGTAGCCCTTTAGGTGCTGAAGCCTGTGAAGCCTGTGATAATCCTATGGCCCCGAGCACAATTGCCACTATGCCTGTAAAGAAAGCCAGCGCCCCTACGCAGGGAATAATCGCAATTACAATACTGATGATGCCCATTATCAATGCAGCAACACCCATGCCATGTCCTGTGTTTTTAATTTCCTCTTCCATAATTATTTGGTTTTTGCTATTTGCATGTTGTTTAATCCCATATTAATATCTTTAACATATCTTTCTCTAAAGACGCTTCGGGATATTCAATGATGCGTCCCAGTTCAAATTTATTCTTATAAAAAATAAAGGTGGGTACCCGCTCAATATTTAAGGAATCATACCCTGTTATAGGTGCTTCTTTGTAAGAATCCACCCCGATGAAACGGATGCGATCCTTATCATAACCCAGGGTTTCAATGATTTTCATAAAGCGCGGTACTTCACGCCTGCTGTCGGAGCACCATGTACCCATCACCACCGTTATATCAATATCGCCAAGCCCTGATTTTTCAAGTTCAATAAATGCTTCCTCGTCGAGTTCGTAATCTCTGAATTCCTTACTGAACCAGTTTCCATGGGGCTCATCAAGCATTGAATTATAGGTGAAATCGCCGAGTAACCATGTTTGAGGATCAAAATAATCATATTCATCATTTTCCTGGGCCAACAATGAATTGAGTGAACAGGCAAGCATCAGACAGGAAATTGCCAGGATTCTGCATTGATTTTTCATGATAATTCTGCTAGCGTAATAAATCATTGTGGCAATTTACAATAAAACAATCATAAAGTCCAGAACTTTTTGCTGATCACCCTTATTCCGGAGGTTGTAACAATATCCCCAGAATTTTTCTTGCTGCTGTTGATACAGATGTACCCGGTCCGAATATGGCTGCCACCCCGGCATCATATAGAAATTTATAATCCTGGACAGGTATTACACCTCCTGCAATAACAAGGATATCTTCCCTCCCATGTTTTTTCAGTTCTTCGATCACCTGTGGAATAAGAGTTTTGTGCCCTGCAGCCAGGCTTGATACACCTAGTACATGCACATCGTTCTCAACAGCCTGTCGTGCAGCCTCTGCGGGGGTCTGGAATAAGGGGCCAATATCAACATCAAAGCCAATATCGGCATACCCTGTAGAAACCACCTTAGCCCCCCTGTCATGTCCGTCCTGGCCCATCTTGGCTATCATTATCCGCGGTTGCCGTCCTTCTTTTTCAGCAAATTGCCGGGTCATTTTACGTGCTTCCTCAAAATCATTGTCATTCTTGTATTCAGAGGAATATACACCTGAGATTGATCGTACCACTGCTTTATACCTCCCTACCACTTTTTCGCATGCATAAGAAATCTCTCCAAGGCTCGCTCTTTTTGCTGCAGCTTCAACAGCCAGTTCGAGCAGGTTACCATGGCCTGTCTTAGCAGCTTCAGTTAATTTTTTCAATGCTTCCCTGCATTCATTATCATTTCTTTCGGATTTCAATTTAGCAATTCTTTTTAATTGTGCCTCGCGAACCGATGTATTATCAACTTCGAGAATTTCCAGTGGGTCTTCCCTGTCAAGTTTGTACTTATTTAATCCTACTATTGTCTGGTTCCTTGAATCAATTCGTGCCTGGGCACGTGCAGAAGCTTCTTCAATTCTCATTTTAGGCACACCTGATTCAATTGCCTTTGCCATACCTCCCAGTTCCTCAACTTCCATAATCAGGTCCCATGCCCGGTGTGCCAGTTCATGTGTAAGACTCTCAACATAATAAGAACCTGCCCAGGGATCTACTGCACGACATATCTGCGTTTCTTCCTGCAGGTATATCTGTGTGTTTCTTGCTATTCTGGCAGAGAAATCCGTAGGTAAGGCTATAGCCTCATCAAGTGCATTGGTGTGAAGGCTCTGGGTATGACCCAGGGCAGCTGCCATAGCTTCTATACATGTCCTTCCTACGTTATTATAAGGATCCTGCTCGGTAAGGCTCCATCCAGATGTCTGTGAGTGAGTCCGGAGTGCCAGTGATTTGGGATTTGTAGGGTTAAAACGTTTTACAATCTTAGCCCACAGCATCCTGGCAGCCCGCATCTTGGCTATTTCCATAAAATGATTCATCCCCACAGCCCAGAAAAAGGATATTCTTGGTGCAAATGTATCAATGTCGAGACCAGCCTCCAATCCTGCCCGCAGATATTCCAGGCCGTCTGCCAGTGTATATGCCAGTTCAATATCACATGTAGCTCCTGCTTCCTGCATATGATAACCTGATATGCTTATCGAATTAAAACGTGGCATCTTTTCAGAGGTATACCTGAAGATATCAGCTATTATCTTCATCGAAAAGGCGGGTGGATATATATATGTATTCCTTACCATAAACTCCTTCAGTATATCATTCTGAATTGTTCCCGATAATTCTTCCAGCCTTGCTCCCTGTTCGAGGGCTGCAACAATATAGAACGCCATTATTGGCAGTACAGCACCGTTCATGGTCATTGAAACCGACATCTGATTTAGAGGTATCTGGTCGAACAATATTTTCATATCAAGAATGGAATCAACTGCCACACCTGCTTTACCAACGTCCCCAACCACTCTTTCATGGTCTGAGTCATAACCCCTGTGAGTGGCAAGGTCAAAAGCCACTGACAAACCTTTCTGCCCGGCTGCTAGGTTTCGCCTGTAAAAAGCATTTGATTCTTCAGCCGTTGAAAATCCTGCATACTGCCTTATGGTCCAGGGTCTCATGGCATACATTGCCGAATAGGGTCCCCTGAGGTAAGGTGGCAGACCGGCGGCATAATCAAGATGCTCCATGCCTTCAAGATCCTTCCTTGAATAGGTGCTTTTCACAGGTACCTTTTCCGGGGTAAGCCAGTCCTTTTCTATACCCATACTCTTTTCCCAATCCCTGAAATCAATCTTGGCCCCCAGCTCTCTGTTAATATCTGATTTATTGAATGATGGTCTCATGATAAGCTTTAAAATGATTAGTTTATCCCCAGTTCCCTGTTATATTCACGAAGTGTTTCCAGTAAGTTTGATCTCAGGCTGATGAAATGATCAACTCCTTCTTTTCTCAGGTCGTCCATACAATCAGGTTCACCTGCCACAACAAGTATTGGTTTATTATTTTTCACCTTCATCAGTTGATTTATACGCGGTATATAATCAGCATATTCTTCATCAGAGCTGCATACCACCACTATATCTGCCCCGGCCTTCACAGCTGCATAAACACCTTCTTCCGGATCACTGAAACCGATATTGTCTATAAGTTTATACCCTGCACAGCCAAAAAAGCCATGAGAGAACTGAGACCTGGCCTTACGCATCACAGGATCTCCTAATGTTAACAGAAATACCACCGGCTGTTTTTCCAGCCTGTCAACAGCCAGTCGCAGCTCTTCAAACTCATCGGCACCCCTGAATAAGCTTAAAGGTTCCACTTCATAAGTACCTTCCTCTTCCCTGGATCTTTTTGAGCTTACAGCCTTAATCCTGTCCTTCTCGTTGGGAAAAATATTTGTGCCCAGCAATTTCTCCTTTTTCCTCCTGATATCTGTTTTTCTTTTTTCAGCTGTTTCTTTCACCATTGACTGTAATAAGCCTTTCTGCAGACACCTTAGAAAGCCTCCTTCATTCTCAACTTCAATAAAGAGCTTCCATGAATGTTCGGCAATGGAAGCAGTAAGTTTCTCTATGTAGTAAGACCCTGCCGATGGATCATTAACTTTATCAAAATGAGACTCTTCCATGAGCAATATCTGCTGATTCCTCGCTATCCTCTCAGAAAATTCCGAAGGCTCCCTGAAAATACTGTCAAAAGGTTGAACAGTAAGGGAATTAGTACCTCCCAGCGTAGCTGACATTGCTTCTGTCTGTGTTCTCAGCATATTTACATAGGGATCATATACTGTCTTATTCCATTCACCTGTAATCGAATGAACATAGATTTTACAGGCTTCTTTTGATTGCGGATTATAAGCATCCACAATCTTAGCCCACAGTAGCCTGGCAGCTCTTATCCTGGCTATTTCCATAAAGTAATTTGATCCTATCCCGAATTTAAATCCCATCGATCTGGCAGCAATATCTGTATTTAATCCTCTCCCTGTTAACTGGTAAAGGTATTCACTCCCCAGGGCCATGGAGAAGGCAAGCTCTTTTACTATTCCTGATCCGGCATTGCCAAATGCAGCACCGTTAATACTTATGAGCCTGTAATTTTCAAGATGTGCAGCACTTTTAACCAGTTCAGAAAGATAATCCATCGCATCATTTACAGGCATGCATAAATTGCCATTAACCATCAATTTTCCGAGGGGATCGGTTTCAATTGCGCCCTTTACACTCCGTGGTCTAACCCCCTTATTCCTGAGCCATGAGGCAAAAACATCAAAGAGCTCTTTTGCTTTTCCCTCAGGTGAGAAATTAATTTCTATACCCTCACAATATATCCCGTTAAGAAGCAACTCCATAAGGGTGGCGGTATATTCCGTTTCCTCCCCTATTATAAACCCAAGCGAGGTAACACCCCTGTTCAGAATGTCAAGAGCCTTCCTGTTTGACTCTTCAGGATCCTTAACATAGATATCCTGCCTTATATACCATTCATTCCTCCCTGGATATATTCCCCTCAGAAAAGGGAACTCCCCGGGAGGATTATCAATATGAGGCAATGATTCAATGTCCTCATGGCGGTAAAAAGGATTTATGTTAATTCCCTCTGTTGTTTTCCAGACGAGCTTCCTGTCGAAATCCTGTCCCTTCAGGTCCGCTTTCACCCTGTTCATCCACTCTTCAGTAGTAACAGGTGGAAATTGTTCAAAAAGTTTTTCTTTTCCAGGCATTTTCCAGATAGTGATGTTTATCGGGCAAAGTTAAAAGAAATAAAGATGAATTAATCCATGCTTTTTGTCATTCCTTTCCGAATTCCATCAGGTATGCCTTTATAAAGTCATTAAGATCACCGTCAAGTACTGCCTGTACATTTCCGGTTTCATGATTTGTCCTGAGGTCTTTCACCATTTTATATGGATGCAGCACATATGACCTTATCTGTGAGCCCCATTCTATTTTTTTCTTTTGTCCTTCAATCTTTTGCTTTTCTTCCATCTGTTTCCTGAGTTCAAGCTCATACAGATTTGACTTGAGTATACGCAGGGCATTTTCCTTGTTCTTCATTTGTGAACGTGTTTCCTGGTTTTCAATAACAAGGCCTGTGGGGCGATGACGCAAGCGCACCGCTGTCTCTACTTTGTTCACATTTTGTCCCCCTGCTCCACTTGATCTGAATGTTTCCCATGTAATATCTGCGGGATTCACCTCGATATCAATTCTTGAATCTATTACCGGAGATACAAAGACAGAAGCAAAAGTTGTCTGTCTCTTACCCTGGGCATTGAATGGCGATATCCTTACCAGCCTGTGTACCCCGTTTTCACTTTTAAGGTACCCGTAAGCCTTTTCGCCGGTGAACTCAAGAGTTACTGACTTCACTCCTACCTCATCACCCGGCTGAAAATCCAGTTCCCTTACTTTATAATCATTCCGTTCTCCCCATCTTATATACATTCTCATCAGCATATCTGCCCAGTCATTACTTTCTGTGCCCCCGGCACCAGCATTTATCTTAAGATATGCTCCCAGCTGGTCTTCATCCTTGCGCAGCATGTTTTTAAGTTCCAGTTCCTGCATATATTTCAATGCGGTAGCAAACTGTTCATCAATATCTTCCTCCCCCGCTTCACCTTCCCTGTAGAAATCGTAAATAACCTGCAGGTCATCAACCGCAGTACTCATTTCCTCATATGATGATACCCATGATTTAAGGCCGGAGATCTTTCTCATATGTTCCTCTGCCGCACCAGGATCATTCCAGAATTCGGGCTTTCTGGTTACTATTTCTTCTTCTTCTATCTGTTTCTTTTTATTATCGATGTCAAAGAAACCTCCTTAACGCATCCCTGCGTTCGGCTAAATCTTTTATCTGCTCTAGAGAAACCATATTTTCCTGTTTCCTGCAAAATTAGCTTTTTGATATTGCACTCACAAGAATTTATTACTTTTGCACTTCAATAATTAAGAGTATGGGAAATTTTATGAATAGATTCCGACCTTATGCAAGGATACTTCTCGCAATATGGGTTATCCTTATAATTTTCCTTGCTATATTACCGGATCTTCCTGTCCTAAAAATAGGTGGCAGGACAATCCCTCTACGAATTGACTATCCTGTTCACTTCCTGGAACACACATTTCTTGCTTTCCTGGCAGTAATTTCCTTTGTCTATAACCAGACACAAAGAAGGGCGATAAATATTACGCTGTATTCGCTCATTCTCTTTGCCGTGGTAGTTGAGGTTATACAGGTATTTATACCCTTCCGAGCCTTTGAATTGAAGGATCTTGGTCTTAATGTAGCCGGCATATTAACAGGAACAATAATAGCCCTTCTGTCGCTGGCGAAAAAGAAATGATGATAAAATCAAGTTCCTGAAGAAACATGTTTTACAGCCATATGCATTCTTAAAGCAGATAAAATCCGTAAATTTATCCTTGATTTACTAATTAATAATAAATTAACCATGAGACCATACAGGCTTACAATTCTTATAATTTTATTAATGGTGATGTCCGGGCCTGCCGGTGCACAGGAAAATATTGTTGAAGTACCTAAAGCCAGGCTGAACAAAGAGAAGAAAACCGCCCTAAGCTACCTTGAACAGGAAAGCACAGTTGACAGGTTTGGAAAGATTGCGGACAGGATCTGGAACTACGCTGAACTGGGTTTACAGGAATTTAAATCGTCTGCATTGCTTATTAATACGCTTGAAGAAGAGGGATTTAAAGTTGAACGTAATGTGGCAGGCATGCCCACCTGCTTTGTAGCAACATGGGGAGAAGGCAAACCAGTGATCGGTGTCCTGGGAGAATTTGATGCCCTGCCCATGCTCTCACAGAAAGGCAGGGTGCCTTACCAGGATCCGCTGGTAAAAGGAGCACCTGGTCACGGCTGCGGTCATAATATGATGGGGACAGCAGGAGTCGCCACAGTTATTGCCGTTAAGAAAAGCATGGAAGAGCATAATATTAAGGGAACAATTAAATTTTTCGGATCACCGGCCGAAGAAACTGTTATAAGCCGCCCATATATGGTAAGGGCAGGTGTTTTCGATGATGTAGATGCGGTCATAGATAACCACTCTTCAAGTAATATGGGCACTGACTTTGGTGTAAGTGGTAATGCCCTTTTTTCAGTAATATTTACCTTCAGTGGTAAAACTTCTCATTCTGCAGGTGCTCCCTGGGAAGGAAGAAGCGCCCTTGATGCAGTTGAGATAATGAATATTTCTGCCAACTATCTGAGGGAACACCTCCACTTTACACACAGGCTTCACTATGTAATAATGGAGGGAGGAGAAGCTCCGAATGTTGTCCCTGATAAAGCCTCTGTCTGGTATTATGTGAGAAACACAGATGGGCGAATTGAAGAAATGTATGATAAAATTGTCAACTGTGCCAGGGGAGCAGCACTCGCCACGAATACAAACCTGGAAGATATAAGGGTCCTGACAGGAATTCACCAGCGACATGCCAACCGTGGTATGGCTGAACTTATCCAGTCTAATATTGATCTGGTGGGAATGCCTGAATGGACGGATGAGGAAACTGAATTTGCCAAAGCGCTGCAAAAAGAGCTGGGTAAAGAAGAAAAAGGTTATCCCGTAGAAGTCTCCAAACTTAAAATGCCCTCTGGAATACAGGTGGGAGGTGGTTCATCAGACGTGGGTGAAGTTACACTTGTTGCACCTACTGCCACGCTGAGGTTTCCCGGTGGTGTTCCCGGTATGATAGGCCATCACTGGTCGGCAGTATCGGCTTATTATGGTTCAGCCGCATGGAAGGGACTCAACACGGGAGCTAAAGTAATGGCAGCAACAGCCATTGACCTTTTTACAAGTCCAAAGGTGCTCGAAAAAATTAAAGAAGAATTTGCAGAATATTCAAAAGACCATCCTTATAAATCACTGCTTCCGGAAGGAGCTGAGCCACCACTTGATCTGAACAGGGAACTTATGGAAAAATACAGGCCACTTATGGAAAAAGTCGAGTATTAATTTAAATATCAGCTATCGATTCTCCAACTGTATGATCCATACCTTATTCACTCACAACAGTTATGACTGCACATGTTGCAATGACCTGAAGCGGAATATCCTGGCCAGAGCAAGTGGATATAACAGATCTTAACCTTAACAGAAAAATATTTATTAACAAATAATAAACAGACCTGTCCACAATTTATAAACAAAAAAGTAACTCATTTTCACCGGGTTCTTAACAAAATATTTTAAAAAGACCTGTATTTTTTTCTTTTTTTGAGCTTACAATTCATACATTTAATATCTGGTTTTTCTTACACCATAAGTAATATATGATTCCACATTTTATTTCAGACAATTATAGAAAATCATTTAAAGCTTAAAAAGATATGCTAAGGTCATTTTTTAGCCGAAGATTAACAGAAGCCGGATGCGATGAAGCAGGCAGGGGAGCGCTTGCCGGACCTGTTGTGGCTGCAGCTGTTATCCTGTCCAGGCGCTATAAAAACGAGATTCTTAACGATTCCAAAAAACTGTCCCCCTCCGTACGCGAAACTCTCAGGAAAGAGATAAGTGAAAAAGCCTTATCATGGAATGTTGCAATGGTTGATAATAATGAAATTGACCATATTAATATTCTCAGGGCAACATATAAAGCCATGCACCTTGCCATCGACGGCTTAAGCAGGAAACCCGAATTCTTACTCGTTGACGGTAATTACTTTATACCATTTAAAGATATACCATTCAAAACAATTATTGAAGGCGACAGCCAGTTCATGTCTATAGCAGCAGCATCGATCATGGCAAAAACATACCGTGATGAATATATGATCAAGCTACATGATGAATATCCAGAGTATGGCTGGAAAAATAATAAGGGATACCCCACCCCTGAACACAAAGAAGCTATCGACAAATACGGAATTACACCCTATCATCGTAAAACATTTAACCTGGGTGATTCACAGATGGATCTCTTTGCAAAATAATCTTGAGCATTAAGATTATAAAATAGTATATTTGAAGCTTAAATTTTCTAAAACTAAAAAATACATTTTATGAAACGACTTTTATCAATATTCTTTGCTCTTATTCTAACACTGAATATGAGTCTCAGGGCTGACGAAGGCATGTGGCTACTTCCACTTCTTGAACAGCTGAACATGGGCAAGATGACAGAACTTGGCCTTGAGCTGAGTGCCGAGGAGATTTATAGCCTTAACCAACCCTCAATAAAAGATGCAATAGTTATTTTTGGTGGTGGATGTACTGCTGAAATTGTTTCTGATCAGGGCTTGCTACTTACAAACCACCACTGTGGTTATGGTACTATTCAGTCCCACAGTACGGTTGAACATGATTACCTGAAAGACGGTTTCTGGGCTATGTCTAAAGATGAAGAACTTGCCAACCCGGGTCTGAGTGTAACATTCCTTGTGAGGATTGAGGATGTCAGTGATCGTGTCCTTAAGGATGTCACAAGCGATATGACCGAAGAAGAAAGGGCTGGTCTAATAAACGGGGTACGACAGGAAATTATAATGGAAGCTACGGAAGACAATCATTATCGTGCCAACGTAAATTCATTCTTCGGAGGTAATAACTTTTACCTTCTTGTTTATGAAATATACAATGATGTAAGGCTTGTAGGCGCTCCCCCTTCATCAATAGGCAAATACGGACATGATACTGATAACTGGGAATGGCCAAGACATACCGGAGACTTTAGTGTATTCCGTGTTTATATGGGCCCCGATGGCAAACCTGCAGAATATTCAGAAGAGAATATACCGCTTAAACCGAAACATTACCTCCCGGTGTCAATCAAGGGTGCTAATGAAAACGATTTTGCCATGATCCTGGGGTATCCGGGTGGTACACAGAGGTATATGACTTCGTATGGAGTTGAGGAAGTTTTATCTATCACTCATCCTAACAGGATCAAAATTAGAGGCATAAGACAGGAAATACTTATGGCCGATATGATGGCCGATCCAAAAGTGAATATACAGTATGCATCAAAATATTCAGGGTCATCCAATTACTGGAAGTTCTCAATAGGACAGAAACAGGGACTTGAGAAACTTAATATTAAAGGAAAAAAAGAGCAAATCGAGAAGAGGTTCTCAGAATGGGCAAATAAAAACAATAAAAGAAAAGAAAAATATGGTAATGCACTCGAACTCATTAAGACCTCTATTGAAGGAAGAGCAGAGTACTTAAATGCACAACAATACCTTGCCGAGTGCCTGCTTAGGGGTACCGAACTACCATCAATGGCCCGTAACGCCCAGGGCTTGATATCAGCTCTCGCAGGAGATGACGAGGCAGAAGTAAATGAAGCCGTAATGAGGCTAAAACAAAGAGCTGAAGGATTCTACAAGGATTATAACCCACCAACCGACAGGAAGGCCACTAAAGCTATGATTAAAGTATTCAAAGAGGATATTGACCCTGTATTCTGGCCTGAATTTGTCAGTAAAATAGATGAGGAATTCGGAGGGGACGTTGATAAATATGTCGACTATATGTTTGACAATTCGGTATTTATAACAGAAGACAAACTGATGAACTTCCTTACTGACCCTAACGGGGAAGAGCTGGAAAATGACCCTGCACTTAAAAATGGAATGGATGTGATGATGGCCTACAGGGACCTGATTCAGAAATCAGGAGAGTTCGATACAAACCTTGAAAAAGGCAGGCGCCTCTATATCGCCGGCCTGAGGGAAATGGACCCGGAGATAGTAAAATACCCTGATGCTAATTTTACCATGCGACTTACTTATGGCTCTGTACTACCATACCAGCCTAAAGATGCTGTTATCTACAAGTACTATACTACTATGAAAGGCGTAATGGAAAAATATGTACCAGGTGATTATGAATTTGATCTTCCTGACCACCTCATAGAACTTTATAAACAAAAGAAATTCGGAAAGTATGCTGACCCGGCCGGATATATGCCAATATGTTTCCTGACCAACTGTGATATTACGGGAGGCAACTCGGGAAGCCCGGTAATAAATGGAAAAGGGGAACTGATAGGTCTTGCTTTCGACGGTAACTGGGAAGCAATGAGTGGTGACGTAGCCTTTGAACCTGATCTCCAGAGATGTATAAGTGTCGATATAAGATACGTACTCTGGATAATGGATATTTATGCCGGCGCCGGTCACCTTGTGGAAGAAATGGATGTACGCAAATAAGAGAGACAAACGACCAAAGACTAACGACTAACGGTTTATGACAAAGGCAAGGGATTTTTATCTTTTGCCTTTTGTCTTTCGTCTTTTACCTTTAGTCGTCTATCTTTGTACCAAATTAATCCTGAGGTATGGAATTCCTGCAAAATTTTAGTCTTAAAGAATCGGTAGCTGCGTTCATGGTATTGTTTGCAATAATCGATATTTTCGGATCTGTACCCATAATACTGGATATTAAATCGAAAACCGGCGACGTTGGAGCGGTTAAAGCAAGCCTGGTTGCTTTTGTCATATTCCTGATGTTCTTTTTTGCAGGTGAGCCCCTGCTTCTGCTTTTTGGAGTTGATATATCATCTTTTGCAATAGCAGGGTCAATAGTAATCCTTCTGCTCGGCATTGAGATGGTACTGGGGATTGAACTGTTCAAGCATGACTCACCGGGCGGAGGCACAGTCGTTCCAATTGCTTTCCCTCTTATTGCAGGAGCCGGATCCATAACAACAATATTGTCTCTTAAAGCTGAATATGCCCCGATAAATATTCTTATTGCCCTTATTGTAAATATGATGTTTGTATTCCTGGTTATAAGATTGGCCTCAGCTGTTGAACGGATTCTGGGACCATCAGGAATTCATATATTAAGGAAAATTTTTGGTATTATTCTGCTTGCAATAGCGGTGAAATTATTTATAACAAATACAGGAATTATCCTGCCTGCTTGAATTAGATGAGGAATAAAATTATAATATTTACCGATGGTGCCGCAAAGGGTAATCCAGGGCCTGGAGGGTATGGGGTGGTGTTACAAACAGATAAATACAAGAAAGAACTGTCGGAAGGATACAGGCTTACTACCAATAACAGGATGGAACTGCTGGCAGTGATAATAGGGCTCGAAGCACTGAAATTCAAAGGATCAGAGGTCGTTATTTATACTGACTCAAAGTATATTGCCGATGCTGTAAATAAAGGCTGGGTTTTCCAATGGGAAAGAAAAGCATTCCGTAAAAAGAAGAATTCAGACCTCTGGAAACGATTCCTTAAAATATACCGGCAGCACAATGTGACTTTCAAATGGGTGGAAGGACATAGCGGTATTGAAGGTAATGAAAGATGTGACAGACTGGCCGTGGAGGCCTCAGAAAAGAATATACTGTTAGAAGATAAGGGCTACATCGCTGAAAGTGAAGGGGGAATACTCTTCCGAAATGATTAATTGACAGCAAAAAAGTAAAATTGCATATTTGTATAATATAAAATGTAAAAATGCAGAAACTATATCAACAACCGTCAGACCTTGATCCGGAAATTTCATTTTCCCATGACGAACAAATATTCAGGATATCCGGTACGAGCAGCCCGGAAAACGTCAGGGCCACTTTTGAGCCAGCAGTAAATTGGCTTTCTGAATACAGAAATAAAATAAATACAGATAAGATAATATATACTGAAGACAAGCCCTTTTTACTACAAATCGACCTTGAATATTTCAATTCCTCTTCAGCAATATTCCTTTACGATCTGGTCATGATAGTTAAATCTATGAAGGACGATGACATACCGGCTATTATTACATGGTCATATGATCCTGCTGATTCAGATTCACGTGAAGCCGGTGAAGACCTTTCCATCCTTGCTGAAATAGAATTTGAGTATATCAAAAGGCAGTAATAAATTATGAGGGGACAAAAAGAACTCTATATTCTGCTCGATAAACTTGATATCCAATATCAATACCGCGAACATCCCCCGGTAAATACAATTGAAGAAGCAACCAGGTACTGGAAAAATTACGATTCAGGAAGATGCAAAAATATTTTCCTGAGAAATCATAAAGGTAACAGACACTACCTTGTAATACTGGAACATTTGAGGCAGCTTAATATGAAAGACCTTGAAGCAAGGCTGAAACAGGGTAAGCTAACTTTCGCTTCCGAGAATAGATTGATGAAATACCTGGGGCTGAAACCAGGATCAGTATCTCCTTTCGGCCTCATAAACGACCATGATAAGCACGTATGTCTTTTCATAGATAAAAAACTCCTTGGATTCGAAAATCTTTCCTTTCATCCTAATGAAAACACTGCTTCCTTGATTATCTCAAGAAAAGATTTTATCCGCTTCCTTGAGCACCGGGGAAATTCTTATGAATTCCTGCAATTATATGACGATTAGATTACTACCTGAAGATTGTCCTAACACATCACACCGGTATCCTCCTTGGAGTTTATTCTTTATTCATATTGTCCTAAGCTCTTTATTAATTTAGAAATATTTTAATCAAGTTGTTGTCTGCAACATAAAGGAGACTTTTTCGTCTTTAATTATGAATTATACTAAATTATCTCACATGAAGAACCTGACACTAGTACTCCTGTTGTTTGCGGGATTTTTTCTGAATGCAACCAGCCAGGATTCTGAAAAGAAATTTTATGAAGCCGTCCGCATAGAAGATGCTCCTTCTATTGATGGTAATCTTGACGATGAGGCCTGGCTTCAAAATCATTGGGAAGGTGGCCTGATCCAGCATGAGCCATACGAAAACCGTCCTCCTTCACAACCTACTGAATTTAAGATCTGCTTTGACGATGTTAATATGTATATAGCCATAAAAGCTTATGATTCATCACCTGACAGTATCACTAACAGGATGAGCCGCAGGGATAATGGTGAAGGGGATATGGTTTTCATTGGATTCGACAGTTATCATGACCTGCGAACCCTCTTCGTTTTCGGGGTTAGTTCAGCAGGTGTAAGGTTTGATATGATAATGGCAAATGATGGTCAGACCGAAGATCCCACCTGGGATCCAATCTGGCAGGCAAAAACAAATATCCATGACTGGGGCTGGGCTGCAGAATTGAAGATACCTTTTACCCAGTTAAGGTTTAAGAAAAATTCTGATGAAGTATGGGGAATGTTAGTAGCCCGGCAGATATTCAGACAACAGGAAATGAGCTTCTGGCCGGCTATACCGCGTGATGCTCCAGGCGTTGTGCACCTTGCAGGTGAACTTGGTGGACTCGAAGGAGTGGAGCCCAGGAAGCAACTCGATATTACCCCTTACGGTGTTGCATCGTACAGCACCTATGAAGCTGAAGATGGCAATCCGTATATGACTGGCAGTGATTATAAACTAAAAGCAGGCCTGGATGCCAAAATAGGGGTAACCAATAATCTTACCCTGGACCTTACACTCTTCCCGGACTTTGGACAGGTTGAAGCCGACCCTTCAGAGGTGAACCTTTCTGCCTTTGAAACATACTTCGAGGAAAAAAGACCTTTCTTTATCGAAGGCAGTAACATAACAAGTTTTAACGTAGGATTGGGTGACGGAGATGTAGGTAATGACAACCTGTTTTATTCAAGGCGTATAGGAAGATATCCTCATGGGTATCCCTCGCTCGGCGAACATGAATATGCTGACGTACCATCATTCACAAATATAATAGGGGCAGCCAAACTAACAGGAAAAACAAAGAATGGATTATCAGTAGGCTTTATTGAAAGCGTAACTGCCGAAGTAAAAGCAGAGATTGACAGTGCAGGCCGTGGTTCAAAGGAGGTAATCGAACCCCTTACAAATTATTCACTGGCCCGCGTACAGAAAGATTTCAACAAGGGGAATACAATTCTCGGGGGTGCAATCACAAATACTATAAGACGGCTTGACGGAACAGGGATGGATTACCTGCATAAGAATGCCACAACAGCAGGAATTGATTTCGAACAGTACTTAAAAGAGAAAAATTATGTGCTGTCAATGAGCATGTACATGAGTCACGTGGAAGGATCGGTAGAATCAATTACCAGGACACAGATGTCTTCAGCAAGGTATTTCCAGAGGCCGGATGCCGAATACGTCGAACTTGATGAAGAAAGAACAAGCCTTTCAGGCCTGGGTGGCAAATTAGAGGCCGGAAAGATAGGGGGAAAGTGGAATTTCTTACTTATGTCAAACTGGAAAAGTCCGGGCCTGGAGCTTAATGACATGGGCTACCAGAGGGAAGCCGACCAGATACTTAATGTGCTGTGGACAGGGTATAATTTTACTGAGCCATTCAGCATTTTCAGGAGCCTCAGGCTTAATAATGACGTATACGCTGCACATGACTTTGGTGCCAACCTGTTAGGTATAGGCTATGAATTCAATGTGAACGCCAACCTTAAAAATTTCTGGTATGCAGGTTTCGGTGGTGGATTCGGATTTAAGAACGCATCAAACAATTTCCTCAGAGGCGGTCCTTCAATGTACCTGCCCAATCAATGGAGATTCTGGTCAAATGTTTCAACAGACAGCAGAAAAAAGGTTTATGCCTCATTGTTTGGTAGCATAAATGGCATGGCTGAAGATGTATCTTTCTCATACTCATATGGCATGAGCCTCAATATAAGACCGACAAATACTCTCAGGATATCACTCAGTCCAAATTATTCCTCAAACCTGGATGAATTTCAGTATATCACAAGAAGTAGTTTTAATGACGAAAACCGGTACATATTCGGCAAAATCGACCAGAAAGTACTGAGTATGTCAATACGGGTAAATTATAATATTACTCCTGACCTGACAATCCAGTACTGGGGTCAACCCTTTGTAGCAACAGGCGCATACACCAACTTCAAGATGATAACCGATCCTAAAGCTGATGAACTATCCGGCAGGTACCACGAGTATACAGATGAACAGATAACCCTGGAAGACGGATATTATGGTATTGATGAAGACACCGATGACTCATACGATTACGACATTGGCATCCCGGATTTTAATGTTAATGAGTGGTTGTCAAACCTGGTCGTCAGATGGGAGTTCCTGCCCGGATCAACTGCATACCTGGTATGGTCGCAGGTAAGAGATTTCTATCAGGCGGATGGTGAATTTGAAGTATGGGATAACCTGCACGACCTGTTTACTGATAAAAAGGCAAATAATATTTTCCTTGTGAAATTCTCATACCGCTTCGGCCTGAGATAAAGAATTTCCTTGTTTCGGGCTCATGATAATATTTTAATGGCCGGGCGTTCCACGTCTGGTAATTTCCCCATCAACTGGTTAAGCTAAAATTAAAATAGTATCTGCCTACCTATCTATTGCATTTATTATCTTTATAAACTTTATAAACTGTATCAACTTTAAAACCTTAATTATTGGATAAACACGGAGGAATAGTATTTTACCAGACAAGAGAGCTTGCAAGATTACATAATTTTTATGTAAATAAGGTGGGTGCTATTCTCTGGCTTGACCAGGGAGGCTGCCGCATTTACCGCTTCGCGAATATGCTCTTCGGTTTCTGCCAGAGAGAAGAAAATGAAACCGGGGCATTGCTGACATTCTTTTATCCAACCCGGCAGATGGTGGATGATATATACAGGAAACTTGAAGATGTGGCAGAAGCACCACCCAGGGACAACCCGGAATACAGGATATACCATTTTTATGCCAGGGATCCCGATAACAGGCTTATAGAATTTCAGTATTTCTGGGATGAAACAAAAGAAATTAAATAATGCTTCAGGTACCCGGATATATCTGATTCGGATCAAATTTCTTATTCCCTCCTTATTGCATTGGCAGGATTTATCAAAGCTGCCCGGTACGACTGGCTGCTTACTGTTATCAGGGAAATAATTAGTGCGGCAAATCCTACTATCACAAATACTCCTGCTCCAATATCAATCCTGTAAGGGAAGTCCTTCAACCAGTTGCTCAGATATAAATATGACAATGGAAAGCCTATTACTGCTGCAATAAGAACAAGGTACAGAAACTCATAGGAAAGAAGCAATACTACCCTGGTTACTGAGGAACCCATAATTTTTCTTATCCCTATCTCCCTCGTCCTTCTTTCAGCTATAAATGATGACAATCCATACAGGCCCATTGCAGCAATTAAGGTTGCAAGTATCGTGAAATACTTAAAAAGCTGGCTCATCCTGAGTTCGCTTCTGTACATATCATTAAGGTTCTCATCCACATATTCAAAGGTAAGCGGATAATCAGGTATCGATTCTGCCCATGTATCCTGAACAGCTTTGACAGCTCCCGCAGGATTTGTGGAAGACAGCCTGATAAAGATATAATTGAACCTCTCTGGTTGTCCAAGGATTATGGCTATTGGTTCAATCTTATCTTTGGCCGACTTGAAATGGAAGTCTTTCAATACTCCGACAATTTCCCCTCTCACGCCCATGAACCGGAACCATCTTCCTACAGGATCATCTACTCCCATAATTCTTACCAGTTCTTCATTTACAAGGAAATTTCCGGTAGTATCTACTTCCATATCTGCTGGATAATCCCTTGAAAAAGGCCTTCCGTCGGCTATTTCATAACCCATTGTTTCAAGTAGGTCATAATCCACTGCATTTAAGGAAAACAGAACGTCAAGATCGGGATCTTTACCTTCCCAGTTAACCCCGGATGAATTACTGCCTATATATACAGGATTCAACATCGAGGCTGATACTTTTTCTATCAGTGGGTTCCTCCTGAGTTCATCTTTAACAGCATTATATTTAGATTCAAAGTCTTCTGTTACAGGTATATATATAAGATTATCCTTATTATATCCCAGATCAAGATTCCGCATATGCATCATCTGTGAATATATAATAATACCACTTGTAGCCAGGAATATGGAAAGTATAAACTGTGTTATAACAAGTACCCTCCGCAAACCAGCACTTTTCTTTCCTCTGGTGTATTCACCCTTGAGTATGTTCACAGCTTTGAAGGAAGAAAGGAAAAAGGCGGGATAAATACCTGCTATAAAGCCAGCAGAAACTGCAACAAGCAGGTACCCCAGTATAAATTTAAGTTTGAACATGTCGGCAAGTTCAAAATCCTTACCAGAGATTGTATTAAAAACCTGCAGAAAGAGTCCAATTAGAATCAGTGCAAAAACCAGGGCAATCAGAACCTGTAAGATTGATTCCATCAAAAATTGCATAATCATATTTGCTTTCAGGGCACCAGATACTTTTTTAACCCCTATTTCTTTACTCCTGAGAGATGATCTGGCAGTAGTAAGGTTTATGAAATTTATACATGCAATTAACAGTACAAATAGCCCTATGGCACCAAAAATATAAATATTAACAATTGCTCCCGGGGATCTCTCATATCCAAAGTAACTGTGGAGATGTATCCTGGTAAAGTCAGCAACCATGAAATCGGTCAGTGATTCAGGCACGTATTCCCTCTGTATCTCTGTCATCTTTTCTCCGAGAGCTGCCCGGTCAAATTCCGGTACACACTTGACATAGGTTACAATACTGTTACTACCCCACTGATCATTTGTCATGCCAACTTCATCCAGAAACCTGAAAGGGATTAGTGCATCGAAATCTATAATTGTATTATCAGGCATTTTTTCCAGAACACCGGTAACCCTGAATTCAAACCTTTTCTCTATAGTAAGTGATTTACCCAGGGGATCTTCCTCACCAAAATATTTTTCAGCAAGTTCTTCTGATAATACTATCGTATGGGGCTCTGCAAGAGCGGTAAAAGGATTGCCGGACTTAAGTCTGAAATTGAACATTCTGAAAAAAGTTGAATCAACTGCGCACAGGTCGTCTTCAAACATTTTCATATCATCTTTCTCAAACAATACTCTTGGCAAACCGCTGAATCTCGTGTATTCAGTAATCTCAGGTATACGTTTCTTCCACTCAGCCCCACTGGGATAAGGTGTAACATTAACATGGTATATATCGCCACTATAATGCTGATCTTCTTCTACACGGTATATGTTTTCAGCATCATCAAAAAATTTATCAAAACTTAGCTCATGCTGTATCCACATTAAAATCATTAATGAAGCTGCGAGACCTATCGAGAGCCCTAAAATATTCAGCAAGGATATACTTTTATTCCTTATTAAGTTGCGAAATGCAACTTTGAAGAAGTTTTTGATCATCAGTGTTGGTTTTATCGATCAATAATACGACGTCTAATTATCATCTTCGTTGCATAAATAATACATTTTTTCAGCACATACCAAGTAATTCATAGAAATAATATCAGGTAAATTTTCTTTAAAGCAGCAAGAAACATTTAAATCAGTCTTTTATTACTGGAACCTTTTTATTACTACCAAATGATAATACCATGAATATGAGACTAAAATCTGTAACTGCAATTATATTGCTATTTCTTGGTACCGGATTTATCGTAGCCCAGGATCTGCCGGTACATCTTGAATTTCAAAGGGCTATTGAGAACAATACCAGGACAATGGATGGGAAACCAGGTTCTGAATATTGGATTAATCATTCTGACTATAAGCTTGATGCTGAAGTAACATTTGAGAATGATACCGTATGGATAAACGGTAAGGCAAATATCACTTATTATAATGAAAGCCCGGATGAACTAAATATAATTGTGTTACGCAGTTACCAGGATATGACTGCCGATGCTGCATTACGTAACTTTTATATCTTCCCTCAAAATGAAACCAGGCAGGTAAGTTATAGTGACCTTCTGATTGGTGATGATACAATACCATCACAGATGCTTATGCAGAGCCGGACATCAACCAACCTGATAATCCGGCTTAATGAGCCACTTGAACCCGGGGATAATATTGATATGAAGCTGAGCTGGAAATATTATATGCATCCCAATGTTAACATAAGGCAGGGTGTTTATGAAGATGACGCTATCTTTGTTGCGTACTGGTATCCACAGGTTGCAGTATATGATGACATATACGGATGGGATATGACCGACTATGCCGGCATCGTGGAATTCTATAATGACTTCAATAATTATGATGTAAGCATAACTTTACCGGCCGGATATCTGGTGTGGGCCGGCGGTTCACTGCAGAACCCGGAAGATGTATACCCTCATGAGCTCCGGGATAAAGTAGATAATGCTTTAAAGAGTGATGATATAGTCAATATAATAAAAGCAGAAGATCTGCCTGTAAACAATGGTGATAGGGAAAAAGTAACATGGAAATTTAAAGCTGAAAATACCCCCGATTTTACATTTGCCGCCAGTAAGACACATGTATGGGATGCATCCGGCCTCGAGGTTGAAGATGGTAGAAGGGTTCTTATTTCTGCCGTGTACCCCGATTCAAGCAAACAGTATCACAAGGCAGCACAATTTGCCAGGGATGCAATAAAATACCTGTCTTTTGAATGCCCCGGTGTAGCTTACCCCTGGCCATCAATGACGGTCTTTAACTGTGGTGAAGGTTCCGGGGGAATGGAATCACCCATGATGGTCAATAACGGAGACCAGGCAGAGGAAGTGATGGCAAACGAAGTGGTATTTCATGAAATATCGCACTCATACCTGCCTTTCTTCACAGGTACCAATGAAAGAAGGTTTGCCTGGATGGATGAGGGATGGGCCACGTACCAGGGAATAAAATGGAGCAAAGCAGATGTAACAGGAACTGCTGGTATTTATAAGCGGGTTTTTAATATGGTAAGTGGCACGGCCAATGATCTTCCGCTGATAATACCTACTTACTCAATATTTGATGGAATGGCATCTAACTTTAACAGTTATGTTAGATCCTCACAGGCCTTCATGACCATAGAAGACCAGCTTGGTACAGAGGGGATAAACAAGGCATGGAAGATTTATACCCAAAGATGGCATAATAAACATCCTGCACCATGGGACCTGTTTGCCATTTTTGAGGAAGTGGCAGGATATGATCTGGACTGGCTGCTCCTGCCCTGGTATTATGAATTTAAGACGCAGGAGCTGGAGCTTGCTTCTGTAGACACGGAAGAAGGAACGATAGTGATAAAAAATACAGGAGGATTACCGCTGCCTGTTTACATTGAACTTGAATACCAGGACGGAAGTAAGAAAACAGTACACAGGAAACCGGCAGTGTTTAAGTCATCCACGGAAGTAAACATTGAAATAGAAGATGCTGCCAGGCTGAGTTCTGTTAAACTCGGTAATCCATATTTCTTTGACAGGGATCTTTCAAACAATACCTGGCAAAAAGAGTGATGAGCGGTGAGTGATGAGTGATGAGTGATCAAACGATCAGGTATGTTTTGCAGAAATATACTTTCCCCTCCTTGATTTTTGAAAAATAAATTATCTTTATTATCTCCTCTATCAACTAAAAACAAAAAGAGATGAATCTTACAAAACCCATTTTTTCTTTCGCCGGCCTTCTTATTATATTCGCCGGCTATCTCAATGCTCAGGATCCCATAGAATCAATTACTAAAGCCGAAATCAGGGACCATATCTTCTTCCTTGCTTCTGATTATATGAATGGAAGGGTCGGTCCTTCTGATGAATATGAAATAGCCGCTCAGTATGTCGCAGCACAATTTGCCGGAGCAGGTCTTAAACCGGCAATAAAAAACGAGGAGGGTATAATGGATTATTTCCAGAGCGTACCTTTTACTAAAACAACCTACAGTAATGATATTAGCTGGAATTTAATAAAAGAGGGAAAAGAAATACCTCTGGAACATAAGAAAGACTTCCGAATTCTTTTCGGGAATAAACTCAACCATGATAAATTGGAATTAGTCTGGGTAGGATATGGCATTGAAGAACCTGATTACAAATGGAATGATTTTGAGAATATCGACGTCGAAGGAAAGATAATGGTCTGCATAGGTGGAGCCCCAACAAAGAAAGGTGAACCTGTGCTGCCAGAAGAAGTTCATAATAAATATACTGGCCTTAGAGGCTTCCAGTCCAAGATCTCTGCCCTGTTCAGCAAGGGCGCTGAGGGGATAATACTCGCTGATCTCGACGGATCAACCGGAATGCCCTTCGAAATGATACCCAGCGAATTTTCAACTGAGAAATATGTATATATAGGTTCTGAAAATAGTAACAGATCAGAATCCATACCATCAATATACTATGTCAAACCCGAATTCATAGGTATCCTGATGGAGGGAAACAAATTCAATCCTATGAAGGATACAGGGAATATTCTTAAAAACTATAAGCCGCAGGATCTGGAGGATATCTTCCTGAACAGTGAAATTAAGATAATTAACGAGGAACCAATAACAACAAATAATGTTATCGGTATGGTAGAAGGCACTGATCCTGAACTGAGCAATGAATATATCGTCGTTGGTGCCCACCTTGATCATGTAAAACCGGTAAATGGCCAGGTATGTAATGGTGCAGATGATAATGCAAGCGGTTCTGCCGGAGTAATGGAAATTGCAGAAGCTGTGGCAATGAATCCATGCCGGCGACCGGTTATCTTTATTACCTATACTGCTGAAGAGATGGGACTGATAGGCTCACGACATTTTGTTGGCAGCAATATATTTCCTGTGGATCAAATGAAATTCAACCTTAACATGGATATGATTGGGCGCACTGGCCCTGAAAATAAAGAAAGCCGCGCACACTATGTCGTAACAAATAAGAAATATTTACTTGCCATTGAAGAATTCATTACCGGTATTAATAAGGGCATAACTGACTTCCCACTTATATATGATAATGATGAGGATTCGCCGGGTGGCAGCGACCACCAGAGTTTCATAAGCCAGGGGATTCCCGCTTTCTTCTTTTTCTCAGGAGTACATGAGGATCTTCACCAACCCGGGGACGATCCGGACAAGATAGATTATGCCAAGGCCGAAAGTATCTGCAGGCTGGGATACCTTATTACCACAAAGCTGGCTAACATGGATGTTATACCAGCCTTTGAATAATATATTACCGATCTGATTGAAGATTGACTTCGTCGAGCTCGAATCACTCGCCCTCGATTGCTCGTGGCTCGCAATTCTCGGTTGAAGATTAACGATTTAAAATCCTCACTCCCGTGAGTTCCTCTGACACTTCCCAGAGCTTACTCGCTGTTTCAATGTCATGTGAGACACCATTCGAACTGACCTTAACCGGGTATCCTTTCATTTCTCCTCTTCCTGAAGGACCGTAATACTCACCTCCCTTAACTCCAGGATCAACTGCTGCCCTGATCTGTGGCAGTGCACCCATAGCCGCACTCTGTGCCATAAGGGATATCAGCGGGCTGAAAATTTTATAATATATCTTTTTGTCGATATAACGAACAAGATTGGTATCTGAGAATCCGGGGTGCGCAGCAACGGCTATGGCATCAGTGTCATCCGACTCAAACCGCCTCTGCAATTCGTAGGTGAAAAGCAGGTTTGAAAGCTTTGAACGTCCGTAAGCTTTCATAGGTTTGTATCCTTCCCCATCCTCGAATAAGAGGTTGTCAAAATCCATCCTCCCGGCCTTATGGGCATTACTGCTTACATTCACTACCCTTGCACCCTTTGTTCTTTTTAACAGGTCCATAAGATGACCTGTCAAAGCAAAATGCCCCAGGTGATTGGTCCCCATCTGACCTTCGAAGCCATCCTTTGTTCTGAAGTAGGGTGGGATCATTATACCTGCATTATTCAGCAGCACGTCAAGCCTGTCATATTTTTTCTTAAACTCATCACTGAAGGACTTAATACAATATAGGTCAGCCATATCAAGCTTCATAACTGAAATAATCGAATCAGGAGCTGTTTCCAGGATCTTTGTCTTTGCTTCCTCTCCCCTCTTATCCGATCGCGATGCAAGGATTACTTCCGCGCCTTTTTCTGCAAAAGCCTTAACCGACTCATAGCCAAGCCCAATGTTCCCTCCGGTTACCAGTATTACTTTTCCTGACAGATCAGGTATATTTGTTTTATCCCATTTATGTATAGTCATTTCAATCAATTCTTTTCTGTTATTATAAAATCTATCTGCTTGTCTAACAAAATTTCCTGTTTCTGGTTCACCTGTCTGCCGTAAAGTATTTAACAATAAATGTCGAAATCCAGAAAAAGCCTTATGAGGAGATAGTCACTAAATTCTGATATCTTTGTATTAATGCCCTTCAGAGCAATAATTTTAACAAACACCAATTACTATGAGTAGGTTCCTATCAAAAAATCCTTCATCACTTTCATTGATTATTCTCCTTGTCCTTTGTATATCTTCATGTACAGGGCAGAAATCCGGGATTATCGATGACGGACTGATTGTATGCCCGGATGCTCAGCCAGATAAACTGGTCAGGATGCAGGTGCTCACTGACAGGATAGTACATATCACCGCGGTACAGGGAGACGAATTCCCTGAAACGGAGAGCCTGATGGCTGTTAAAGACACCCTTATGGAAGTTGATTTCAATATTGAAGAAAACGATTCAACGTACGCTTTGAGTACTTCTTTCCTGAAAGCTTACATTTCAAAGAACACAGGCGAGGTATGGTTTACAGATCATAATAATACAAT
>Ga0272441_10002067_pt1 | contig 41571 bp, 35 predicted proteins | sample SSMProp6N_FD_193582 | JGI IMG/M metagenome (GOLD analysis project Ga0272441, IMG submission 193582) | Marine sediment archaeal communities from Little Sippewissett salt marsh, Falmouth, MA, United States - SSM-Prop-6N | ecosystem: Environmental > Aquatic > Marine > Wetlands > Sediment ...
ACCGGCCGCTCGCCGCCACCGTCGAGGACACCTACGCAAAATGGTCCGCCGACCCCCGCTACAAGACGTGGACCACCCGTCCCGAGTACCACAACTTCATCGGCCGGGCGGTAACGGGGAAAGGGGGTCACTGTCTACTCGCACGTTCGCATCTACGACGAGCGGCGAGCCGTTGAGGACCTTCCCGACATCGACGCGGACAACACGGGAGAGGAGGAAGACCGCCGTGCGGCATCGGCATGACCCGCTGAGGGGTTGTCGCACATTTGTCGCGCAAATCTGCGCCAAATGGCCCGAGGCTGCGCGCGGCTACGCATGAGTGTCGCCAGCCCACCATGCCAGGCGGCTCGCCGTAAGTACAGTAAATAAGAGGGCTTGCGCACGATTGCACGCGCAAGCCCGCGATAGTTTCTGGTGGGCCACCAGGGACTCGAACCCCGGACCCGCTGATTAAGAGTCAGCTGCTCTGCCAACTGAGCTAGTGGCCCCAAGGCGACGTATTGTAACGCAACGTGTCCCGCTGTCAACACCGCGGCCGACAAAAACCTAGCGGGCCGCACGGACGTACCGCAACCCGGCCGAGGCCGCCCCCGCAGCCGCACGCGGATGCGCCACACCGCCCATCCCACCATGGCGGCGCCATCAGGCGCGGGGACCGCGCCGCCCCGCGGGCGTCCGGGCCGGGTCGGCCTCGGCCGGAAAGGTGACGACGAACTCCGTGCCCTCGCCCGGCGAACTGGTCACGTCGATGCGGCCGCCGTGCAGTTGGACGACCCGGTGGATGATCGTCATGCCGAGGCCCGTGCCGTGCGCGAACGCGGCCTTGGCTTCCCGCCCGCGGAAAAACTCGTCGAAGATGTGCGGCCGTTCGTCGTCGGGGATGCCTATACCGGTGTCGGCAACGGCCAGTCGCGGCCGGCCGGCCTCGGTGCCCACGCGGACGGTCACGGCGCCGCCGGCCGGCGTGTACCGGATGGCATTGGAAACGAGGTTGTTGACGAGGTCCGTCAGGCTATCGCGGACACCCGTCAGGCGGGCTGAGGCGGCGTGCACCTCCAGTCGCAGGCCCTTCTCCTCGGCTCGTGGCCGGAACATCTCGGCCGACCCGCGGACGATCTCGGCGAGTTCCACGGACTCGCGGCCGAGGGTCCGGGCCGCCGACCGCAGGCGGCTGTAGCGGAGGAGGTCATCGATCAGGTCGAGCATGTGGCCGGTCCGGCCGGTGGCCCGGGTCACGAGGGCTCGACCGGGCGAACCGTCGGGCATCTGCCGCTCGGCCGCCTTCAGCAGGCTCTCGAGGGCCCCGATGGGCGCGCGGAGTTCGTGGCTGGTCTTGCGCATGAACGACGATTTGACCTGCTCCAGCGACTGGAGTTGATGGTAGGCGTCCTCGAGTTCCACCTCCCGTTGGCGCAGGCGGTCGGCGATCGTCGACGCGATGAACGCCGTCGTGAACACCGCAAACGTCATCACGAAACACACCTGGAACACGAAGACCCAGTGCTGGCTGGCGCCGGGGGCAACGAGCGGCTCGAACCGATCCGGGTTCTCGGCCACGAGCACCTGCAACGGGTAATGGCCTCGCTCGTACAGGGCGTACTCGATCCAGCCGATACCGTGGATAAGAACGGCCGCCGCCGTCGCGTACGCATACGCGGTGATCTTCGGGAAAAACTCGCTCGCAACGATAATCGGGAAGATGAAGAGGACAATGAAATGGTTCTCCACGCCTCCGATGAAGTGCACAAGGCCCGCCACCGCCAGGAGGTCGCAGATGACCATGGCGTGCGCCAGCACCAGGAGCCAGCGCTGGCTGATACGGCCGGCCTGGTAAATCTCGCGCGCGCACAGCGAGAAGAACGCGTTGTACAGAAACAGGCCGAAGACCACCAGAACCGCCGGCAGAACCGGGAACCGAACGTCGAACACGTACCATCCCAAGGCCATGAACACGAGGGCGAAGAAGCCCGCCGCCCACCGCACCTCGACGAACCAGCCTAACCGCTCAAAGAGAACCCGCTCGGTCAGCGTCAGGTCCAGGCCGTCGGCGGGGCGCGAGCCGGGTTCGGTGTCGGCCGTCATGGCATGTCTCGCATTACCGCGCGGTGGGTGCCACCGATTGCTTGCCAATCGGTGCCCGCCCGACCTGAAGACACGGTTTGACGAACAAACCGTGGCACCCGCGCGGCGGTCAGTCTCCGGGTCTGCGCGGTGGACAAGACTGCCCACCGCGCGTTCATCGCGGTTCGGCTGCAAACGTCTCGATGGCCGCAACGGCCCGCCGGACCGCCGCCGCCACCGGCGCGGTCAGACGGTCGGGTTCGTCGAAGCACTCGGGCTGGACAGCGATCAGCGCACAGGAAACGGCCCGCCCATCGGCCCCTTCTTCCGCCAGCCGGCGAATGGCCTCGGCCATGAGGCCCAGCGAAACCACGTGCGTTGAGACGTCGATCTCGGCCAGGCGGTCCGCGGGCACGAGGGCCATGCGGCCCGGCTCGGCGCCCAAGTCGGCCGCATCAACAAACAGCACGCCAGGGCAGCCAGAGGCCACGATGGGGCCCAGAAAACTCTCCGGCACGCCACGCACGTCGAACGGGCGGAGTGCGTCGCTGGGCCCGAGCGCCGCCACGACCGCCGGTCCGAACCCGTCGTCGCCGACGAGCGGGTTGCCCACACCCACGACGGCTGTCGGGCGGGGAACCGCGTGGCGGAGGGCGCCGACCAAGGCATCGGCGGTGTCGCAGAACTCGAGGCCGGTCGCGGGCATCGTGTGGCTTCTTTACGGCCCCCAGACCTCGCGGAGGACGGTGGCCCGCCGGCACGTGGGGCATAGGATGCGCATGGCGTCGGCGCGGCTCAAGGGGCGGTCCGGGTCGCGCGGGGCGGCCTCGCCCACCAGGCCCAGTTCGCCATCCGCCAGCAGCATCAGCGTCGGGTTGGCGTACCGTTTGGCGCCGAGGCGTTCGGCGAGCCAGAGCAGGTGGTCGCGGCAACCGATGACGGCCCCACACACCTCGCACAGCGTCAGGGCCTTCTCGACAGACTCCAGGCACTCGCTTCGGTCGAAGGTGGCCAGGTCGAACTCGGTCGTCAGATGCACGCCCTTCTCGGTGGTGCAGTTCAGTTCGCACTGTCCGCAGAAGATGCACGCCCCGTAATGGATGGTGAGCCGGCGGACGGGCACCTCGGCCGCCGTGTCGTCGACCACCTCGATGCACTGGCTGGGGCAGACCTCCGCACACGCTCGGCACCCGACGCAGTCGTCCTGGGAAAACTGCGGCTTGCCGCGGAAGATGTCGGGCGGCTCGTACGGCTCGGCCGGGAACTTCGTGGTGTACGGACCCCGGATGAGGGCCTTAACGGCTTCGCCGAGTTCGCGGAGTTTCGGCTTTTTCATGAGTGCGGCTCCCTGCCGGCAACCACGGTGTCGTGGCCGGCGGGCTCGGTGCGTTCGGCGGGCGGCCCAGCCGGATGCACTTCCTCGCCGTAGCGGTCGATGACACTGCCCTCCCACAACCGCACGCCGGATCGGTACGCCCCGCGGGCGATGGCGTGGGCCGCGACGGGGCTCGTCAGCAGAATGAACACGGCGCAGAGGAGGGCCTTGACGGCCATGGCCCCGCTCATGCCGTACACCGCCGTCCCCGCCAGGATGAGGCACGTGCCCAGCGTCACGCACTTGGTGGCGGCCTGGACGCGGTTGTACACGTCGGGCAGACGCACGAGGCCGATGCACCCGAACAGGTCAAACGCCAGGCCGACGCCGATGAGGATTTGTGCGGCCAATTCATTCATCGTACTGCCGCCCTTCCAGGTACTTGGCCAGCGCGATCGTGCCGATGAACGACAACAGCGCCCAGGCAATCGCAATGTTCATGTAGAAGTCCTGCTTCGTCACCAGGGCCATGACGCAGCAGAACCCCACGATCAGGGTGCCGAGGATATCGATGGCCACCGTCCGGTCCGGGGCGGTCGGCCCGTGCCCGATGCGGTACAGGCACAGAAACGCACCCACCAGCAATCCGACGGCCACGACGATCGCGAACGTCGTCACTCGAAGATCCTCCTCAAGAGCCGCTCGAACCGCGTGACGATGGCGGCCGTGTGTGCCTCCGCGCCCGTGCCCTCAACATGAATCCAGTGCACGTACAGGTCCTGACCCCGGATGTCCACCGTCAGCGTGCCGGGCGTCAGCGTAATGGAGTTGGCGAGGAACGTCTTGGCCACGTCGCTCGTCAGGGTCGTCCGCACACGCACGATGCCCGGCTGGATGGGCACATCCGGGTGCAGAACCCGGTAGGCCACGTCCAGGTTGGCCCGGATGCAATAGATGAGGAAATACGGGACGTACACGGCCGTCCAGAACCACCGCCGCGGGTCCAGCGCCTTGTGCGGATTGTCCGGGTAGATGTGCGACAGAAGCGTGGCCACCAGAAGCGACACCACCACGCCCAGGAGCACGTCGGGCCAGTGCTCGGCCAGCGGCAACGGGGCCACCAGCAGCAGCCACAACACAAACGTGAACAGGATGCACAGGACCTGTTTCATGGGGTTCTTCCTTGCCGGGTCACGGCAGTTGCTTGCGCCGAGGCCCCGGCGCTTCCTGCGCGGTGGGTCTCCGTACCCACCGCGGTATCGGGCGGAGCGCGGCCGTTCAGGACAGTTGCCAAGCGGTCTCGCGCGCCGGATTCCGCCTGACGCGGCGGGTGCGGAGACCCGCCGCGCAGCTCCCCGGAGACCTGCCGCACGGTTTCGGCGGCAGGCGCCGGCGTCTCAGCGTCGGCGGTGATGATGCGTCCGCGGGTATCCGCCGCCCTGCCCTCGGTCACCACCCGGCTCGCGGGGTCCAGCACACGGCTGCGCACGGCGGGCACGACCAGTAGCGGACTGACCACGCACAGGACCGCCAGCACGACCGTTGCCACGCACATCCCCAGGGGTGCCTCGCGCGACCGGACGACGCGCTCCGACGGCGCACCGCCCAGCACATACCGCTGCACCTTGGCGTAGTAGGCCAGGGTCAGGAACGAGACAATCGCCGTGATGGCGGCCAACACGTAGAGTTTGCCAAGCACCAGCGCCACGATGATGAACAACTTACTCCAGAAACCGTTGAGCGGCGGGACGCCCGAAATCGCCAGGGCCCCAATCCGCACGCACGCGCCCGTCACAGGCATCCGGCCGCCGATGCCGCCCAGGTCCTTCAACTGCCGCGTACCGGTGGCGTACTCCACGGAACCCGAACAGAGGAACAGGAGCGACTTGAAGATTGCGTGGTTCGCCAGATGGAATAGCCCGCCTACAACCATCAAGCCGACGACCCCGGCCGAGACGCCTCGAGCCTGCATCACGGCCGCCGCCCCCAGCGCCAGCACCACGTAACCAACCTGGCTGACCGAGGAATACGCCAGCAGCCTCTTGAAATCGCCCTGGCCCATCGCCATCAACGCACCGAGAACCATCGACAGCGTGCCCAGCACAACCAGGACCCACCCCAGGGCCGGGTCGCCGTCGAAGACCGAAAACACCAGCCGGGCCAAGGCGTACACGCCGCTCGCCTTGATCAGGACGCCCGAGAGCATGGCCGAGATCGGCGCCGGCGCCGACGGGTGCGCGTCGGGCAACCACGCGTGGAACGGCACCATGGCCGCCTTCAGCCCGAACCCCATCAGGAAGAACGCCGCCGCCACGTAAAGCGGCGCGGTCGGCCCGCCGGCCTGGGCAACGCCCTCGGCCACCTTCGCCCAGTTCAGGTGGCCCGTCACGTTGTACACCAGGGCAATGCCCACCAGCAGGAACGCGCTGGCCACCGTACCCAGCACGAGGTACTTCAGCGAGGCCTCCAGTTCGTCGGACTCGGTGCCGAACGCCACCAGGGCGTAACTGGCGATGCCCGCCACCTCGATAAACACAAACATATTGAAGAGGTCGCCGGAAAGAACCACGCCGTTCATCCCGGCCAGCATCAGCAGAAACAAGCTGTAATACAGCCCCGGGCTCGTGAACCGGGCCATGTAATCCATGCTGAACAGCAGGGCCACCAGGCTGATCGTGGCCACGATGACCACCATCAGCCGCGACAGGCCGTCCGCCACCAGGCTGACGCCGATGGGGAAATCCCACCCGCCAACCCAGTAGGTCATCGGCTCGGCGGCGCCCAGGAGTAGCCAGACGGCCATCACGAGGACACCCGCCGTCAGCAGAATCGGCAGGGCTGCCACCGACTCGCGTCTGCCCGTCAGCCGGCCCACGAGCGGCATCAGGAACCCGCCCGCCAGCGGCAGCACCACCAACAGCGGCACCAGGTGCGCCACGGCCTATCCTTTCAGGTTGCGCATCAGGTTCGTGTCGAACGTGCCGTACTTCTCGTACAGCCGGATCGCCAGCGCCACCACCAGCGCCGTCACGCTCAGCCCGATGACGATGCTCGTCAGGACGAGGGCCTGCGGAATCGGGTCGACGGCGGTGGCGGCCAGGGCGTCGGCCTCGTGCGCCCCGCCCGTCAGGATCGGCGCCACGGGGGCTCCGCCCGCCGGAGGCGTGCGGTACCCCATCAGCACCAGCAGCAGGTTCGCCGCGTAATCCAACACCAGGATGCCAACGATGATCTTGATCAGGTTCCGCTTCGCCACGATGGCGTACAGCCCCACCACCAGCAGCAGGAATGCCAGGATGAACGGCAGCATGGCCAGGGTCATGCGTCTCTCCTCACGGCACGCGGCGAGCAAGCCCGCCGGCGAACGGCGCCAACCGCATTCCTGTGCGCCGGCCGGAGTGGCCGGCTAGGCGTCGGGTTCGATGCTTTGTCCGGGTTCCTGCCCGCCGGCGGCGGTCCGGCGGAAGACCGCCAACGCCACGAACACGCCGAACAACCCCGCCCCGACCTTGATGCCGATGGCGAGGTTCGAGACCGGAATCGTCCCGGCCGACACGAGGCGTCCGACCGCCCCCACCGGCAGAAAGTTCGTGAAGAACACGCCGCCCACGAATCCCAGAACGGCCACCAGCAGGAACAACAGGGCCCCCATCGTGTCGCCCACGCGTGCCCAGCTGTGCGTCAGCACGTTCCGGGCGTAGTCCTCGCCGAAGGCCAGGACCACCAGCGCCAAACCGCCCGCCAGGATCACCCCGCCCGTAAAGCCCCCGCCCGGCGTCAGGTGCCCGTACAGCACGATATACGCGCCGAACAGGACGATGAATCCCGCCACGAGGCGCGTGACCGTCTTAACGATCAGACTCATTCCCTGCATGGTGGCTTCTCCCCACCTTCCGCAGCACGGCGTATGCCCCGACGACGGCCACGAAGATGACGGTGGCCTCGCCGAGCGTGTCGTATGCCCGGTAATCCAGCAGAATGCCCATGACGTAGTTGGCGGCCCCGCTTCCGCGGGAGGCCTCGTCCTGAAGGAGGCCATCCTGCAGAAACGCCCCGCCGACACTTGCCGGCGCGGTGGCCCCCGCCGGAGCCAGTTCCGGCCGGCCCGCCGGCGCCAGCAGCGTGGCGTCGACTATCTGGGTAAGGCGCGGCTGACCGAACGGCCGAAGCCGCAGGTCCTGGTCCGCCTCGCCGTCGGCGATGGTGGCGAACACGACGGCCGCCATCACCCCGAGTGCGAGCAGCACCACGCCCACCGGCAGCGTGGACCGGCTCGTGGTGACGGCCTCGTCGCGCCGCGTAATGACCACGCGCACCAGCACCACGAGCACGAGTATCTCGACCACGACCTGCGTGACGGCCAGGTCCGGCGCCCCCAACAGCAGGAAGATCAGGCTCGTGCCAAACCCGATCGCCCCCACGCAGATGACGCTCGACAAGAGGTCGCGCGTCTCAATGGCAATGAGCGCCCCAACCAGCATGAACGCCAGCAGGGCCAGAAGAATCCAGAGGATGGGGTCCATGTCGCCGATTCCTCTTTGCGCCTTGCCACCCCCGGCTACCGCCGCGGGCTGGTACCTGAATGCCCTACCCCAACGCCAGCCACGTCACCAGGACCACGAGGCCGATGATGATCCAACTCGCGTAGGCCGCCAGCAAACCCGAGTGCCAGGCGCGCAGATGCTCGACCAGCGTGTGGCCGTACTGGCCCACGAGCCGGTACACGTCGAACGCCCCGACCTCGGCATCGCCGAAGACCACCCGCAGGCCCGGCAACCGCCGGATCGTTTCGTAAAACTGCGTGCCGGACACGTGCCAGAGGGCGTCGCTCGACGCATCCTCGCCGGCCACGAAGTTCCCGACCACGCGGACCCGCAACGCCCGGCCGTACGCGTAAACGAGACCGCCCGCAAGGATGCCGATAGCGATGAGGGCCGTGGCGGTCGACGGCATCCAGAGCCCTGCCCCGTCGCCGATGCCGATGCCCCGGCCGGAGGCGCTAAGGCCCGCGGCGGGCAGGCCCACGGCCTCGGCGGCCGGCAGAATCAGGCCGCTCACCGCCGACCCGCCCCAGACGCCCAGCCCGATGCAGGCCGCCGCCAGGACGATCATGGGCACGGCCATCCAGCCGCTCTCGGCCGACCCGGATTCCGCCGGCGCCGCCGAGCCACGCGTCCCCAGGAACACCGAGTGCAGCACCTTGACGAAACTCGCCAACGTCAGCGCCGATCCGAACACCGCCACCACCAGGCACACCAATGCCAGGCCCGACCCGGCCCCCAGCGCTCCGTGGTACACGAGCCACTTCGAGACGAAGCCGTTCAGCGGCGGGACGCCGGAAATCGCCAGCGCCGCCACGATGGCGCACACGAACGTGGCGGGCAGCGTCCGCGCCAGGCCCCCGAGCCGGTCCAAGTCCATCGTGCCGGTCACACGATTCACGGAACCCGCCATCAGGAACAACGAGCACTTGTAGATGGCGTTGTTGAGCATGTGCAGCAGCCCGCCGCAGAACGCCACCGTCGCCACGGCCTGCTGGGCCGGCGTCATGCCGCCGGCGGCCCGGCCCTCGGCCAACACCCACGCCGCCAGGCCCATCCCGAGCACCATGTACCCCACCTGGCTGACGGCGTGGAACGCCAGCAGCCGTTTCAGGTTGTGCTGGATCATGGCCATCATGACCGCCAGCAGGATGGTGGCGGCGCCGATGACCATCAGCACCGTCGAGAGGGCCGACGACACCGCGAAAACCGCGAACGTAATCCGCGCCAGCAGGTAGATGCCCAGCAGTTTGTCGAGCGCCGCCGGCAGCAGCGCGAACACCGGCGTCGGCGCATCCTCGCTGACGGCCGGAACCCACGTATGAAGCGGCATGGCGCCGGCCTTGGCCAGCGCCGCGACCGCCATCAAAAGGTACGCCACCGCCAGGAGCGGCTTGCCGGTGTCCAACCCCTCGGTCATGGTCAGCAGAGGCATCACGTTCGCCTCGTCCTGAACCCGGGCGACCAGGGCCACGCCCAGCAGCAGACACACGTCGGCGAAGCCGAGGATGGCAAACGTCTTCATCGCCCCGGCCCGGCCCTCCGGTCGGCCCATACTGACGAGCAGGTACAGGCCAACGGTGGCCACCTCCCACGCCACGACGAGCAGCAGCAGGTTGTCGGCCAGCGCCGCCGCCAGCACGGCGGCCACCGTCCACAAGGCCCACGCGTGGAAGACGGGCGCCCGCGGATGCTCGGCCATGGCCCGAACGCTGTACAGGGTCACGAGCAGCGCGATGCCCGCCGCCGCCAGCACGACGAGGCCCGACAGGCCGTCCGCCCGGAACGCCAGGGCGACCCGCACCGGCCCGAGGTCCACCCCCCCGCCGGCCGGCGCGTACGGCTCGGGCGGCGACCGAAACAGGCCCACCGCCAGCCACGTCGTTACGAGCATCGCCAGCAGGGCGACCGCCACCGTCACCTTGCCCACGCCGCGCGGGCGCGACCGGCCCAGGAGCCACAAGACGTACACGGCCGCTCCCGCGACCAGCGGCACCGAGATGAGCCGAATCATGTCCATGCCGCGTCCTTACGTCAGTTCCCAACAACGATGTCATTCTGAGGGCCGCTCGCGGCCCGAAGAATCTCGCCGTGGTTGTCGCCGTTATTGCCTTCGCACGGCGAGATGCTTCGCTGCGCTCAGCATGACAGGCTTTCCCGCCGTCGCCCGGGCTTACACCTGCCCCCGCAGCCGGCGCGTGTACTCGCGGCTGGCGCGGACCATGTCCTGGAACGTTCCCATCGTCCGGCCCGTGCCGGCGTCGACCAGGCGGGCCATCCGCTCCGTACACGAGTAGCAGGGGTCCACCGAGGCGAGGATGATCGTGACGTCGGCCACCTGCTGGCCGATGCACGAGGCCCGGAACGACGGGATGTTGACGTAACTGGGCGCCCGAATCTTGTGGCGGACGGGCCCCGGTCCGCCGTCGCTGCGAATGTAGTGGAACGTTTCGCCGCGCGGCGCCTCGTAGTGGCCGCACGATTCTCCGCGCGGCACGCCCTCTACCTCGGCGGCGATAGGGCCGTCCGGGACTTGGTCGACGCACTGCTCGATGATCCTGATGGCCTCGAAGCACTCCAGGCACCGGACAACGGCCTTGGCAAAGACGTCGCCCTCGGGCCGCGTGATGACGTCCCATTCGACCTCGTCGTAGGCGCCGTGGGGCTCGTCGCGGCGAACGTCGATGGGCACCCCGCTGCCGCGCGCCGTCGGACCCGTAACGGCCCAGCGTTTGGCCTCGTCATACGAGAGCACGCCCACGTTCTTCAGACGCGCGTGCAGAACCGGGTCGTCGAGCACGGCGTTGGTGATGAGTTCCAGCGGCGCCTTGAGCGATTCGACGGCCTTGCGGATGGCGGGGTACAGGTCGGGGCTCACGTCGCGCCGCACGCCGCCGATGCGGTTGTTGGCGTAATGGATGCGGCTACCGGTCACGAGTTCCAGGATGTCCATGACCGGTTCGCGGTACTTCCAAGCCCACATCCAGACGGTGTTGTACCCGAGGAAGTGGCCGGCCAGGCCGAGCCAGAGCATGTGGCTGTGCAGGCGCTCCAGTTCCGCGACGATGGTGCGCAGGTACTCGGCCCGCGGCGGGGCCTGGACGCCGCACAGCGTCTCGACGGCCCGGATGTACGCCCACGGATGGCTCGCGCTGCAAATGCCGCAGACGCGTTCCACGAGAAACGGCACCTGGTCCCACGTGAGGCGCGTGGAGAGTTCCTCGATGCCGCGGTGGTTGTACGAGGTGCGGACGTCCATGTCGACGACCGTTTCGCCTTCGCAGTACAGCTGGAAGAACTCGGCCTCTTCCTGCAACGGGTGGAACGGGCCCACGTTGATGAGTGTCTGGCCGGGCTTTGGCGGTTTCGGCGCGGACGGCGACGGGGTCGGGGTTTTCGCCGGGTCGGGCGCCCCGGCCCACTGGTCGGTTTCGCGGTTGCCCTCGCCGTCGATCTTCGGCACGCGGAAGTCGCGTCTGAGCGGATACACGCCCTCGGGCCAGTCGTCGGCCAGGATGAGGCGGCGCATGTCCGGATGGCCCGTGAACTCGGCCCCCAGGAGGTCGTGCATCTCGCGTTCGATCCAGTCGGCAGCCGGCAGGTCCTGGCCGACCGAATCGATCGCCATCGCGGGCGCTGCCGCCAGGCCTTTCAGCGTTACGACGTACGCGTCGCCATCCAGGCACCAGTGGTACAGGATGTCGATGCCGTCGCGGACGTCGATGCCCGTGATCGTGGCGAGGCGGGCCTCGACATCGTCGACCATAATGCGCGAGGCTTCGCGTACGCGGGCGGCGTCGATGCGCACCCACCCGCGATCGGGCGTCTCGTCCTCGACCTCCACCACCAGGCCGCCCAGGGCATCGAGTACGCGCGCCAGGACCGGGCTTTCGACGTCGGCGCCGGTCGCGCTTTCGAGTTCCGACATGCGTTACCTTCCTTCTCAACTGCCAAGGCCGCTGTGGGCTCAAAAAACGTTGTCATTCTGAGGGCCGCTTGCGGCCCGAAGAATCCCGCCGTGGTTGTGGCTGTTCCCGCCTTCGCACGGCGAGATGCTACGCTTCGCTCAGCATGACACCTGCAAGCCCACGGGTCGCTCCTCTCACAGCGTCGCCAGCGCCTTGGCGGCCCCGGCGATCATGGCCTCCGGCTTGGGCGGGCACCCCGGCACGTACGCGATGATGGCGTCCGGGTCCTCGTCGCGGATGACGTGGTCCACCGGCTGACTGAAATGGTACCCGTGCCGAAAGATGCCGCCCGTGCACGCACACGAGCCGATGCAGAACACGACGCACGGCTTGGGCGTCTGGCGATACACTTCGCGCAGGCGCGGCTCGGCCTGGCGGCTGCACATACCCGTCACAAGCAGGGCGTCGGCATGCCGGGGCGTGCCCACGAGGACCATGCCGAGGCGTTCCACGTCGTACCGAGGCGTGAGGAGTTCCAGGACCTCGATGTCGCAGTTGTTGCACGCCCCCACGTTCACGTGGTACACCCAGGGCGATTTCTTGAGGCCGAACATCGTCAGGCTCATGCGTCACCTCGAGTGCGGCGCGGCTTGCGCCTGCCTTCGCACGTATCCGGCCGTTTCCGCGGCCGGCTCGAACAGCACTACATTCCAAACCACGCCAGCACCAGCGCCACGGCCGCCAGCGGCGCCAGGCCAAACCAGAACAGCCGCACCGCCTGGTCGATTCGCAGCCGCGGGTTCGTGTTTCGCATCAGCACGACCAGGACCAGCACGACCACGTACTTGCCGGCAAACGCCACCCACGCCATCGGCGAGGCGGCATCGCTCACGCCGCCGGCAAAGAGCGTCACGAGCAGTACGGGCGCCGTGGCCAGCAGCAGGGCCCGCGTCAGTTTGATCATCGCCAGCGGCGGGCCGGAGTACGCGACCATCGACCCGCCCATCAGTTCCGTCTCGGCCTCGGGCAAATCGAACGGCACCAGGGTCAGTTTGGCCTGCATCGTAACCAGCGCCACGGCGGCCGCGATCAGGCCGCTCAGACTCCCCAGCACCCAGCCGTGCGCGGCCTGGTACCCGACGATCGCACCGATGGCGAACGACGCCCCCCCCGCCTCCGGCGCCCGGGCCATCTGCACCACCGGCACCAACACCGCCAACACCAGCGGCAACTCGTACGAGAGCAGCAACTTCATCTCCCGGCTTGCCCCGAACGTTGCGTGAGGCGACCCGGATGCCAGCGCCCCGTAGATGGCCGCTATCGCAGGAATCGTCAGCACGTACAGCACGACCACGAGGTCGCCCAGGAACCCCGTCTCGGGCATGACGTTGGCAACCCACAGGATGGTGGCCGCCACCGCACCGGCGGCCAAGCCGACCACCGGGGCCAGCAGAAACCCGCGACCCTGGGCGCGCGCCGGCACCAGCGTCTCTTTGCCCAGCAGTTTCAGAATGTCGTACACCGGCTGCAGAAACGGCGGGCCCACGCGGTACTGCACGCGGGCCGTGACCTTGCGGTCGATCCAACTCGACACCAAGCCCATCGCCAGCGTGCCTACGGACGCCACCAGGAAGATTCCGATGATGCTCACCGTCTACTCCTCACCGAATGCCCGCCGCCCCGTCCAAGGCGCGCGGCCCGCAAGCGGGCCGGCGAACACGGGCGCCCCGGCGCACGTTGAAGCCCCTGTGCCCGTCATGTCGCCTTCCGCGTTCCTCATTCCGCTCAGCGCCTCCGTATGGGATGATCGCCGGCAATCCGCCCCCCGAGGACCGTCAGGCCCTCGGCCTCGATCTCCTGGGCCGTTGCGAACCGCAGGGCCCCGGTCGGGCACACGGCCACGCACCGAGGGTCCAACCCCTGCGCCACGCGGTCGTCGCACAGGTCGCACTTGGTCACCTGGTGGCCCACCATCTCGAGCGTCAGGACGCCGAACGGGCACACCCGCACACACGAGCCGCAGCCCCGGCAGCTGAAGACGCTCCGGGCCACGACGCCGCGCTCGTCGCGGCGCATCGCCTCGGCCGGGCACACCTCCACGCACGCCGGGTCGCCGCACTGCCGGCATACGACCGGGAGGACGGCGGGGCCGATGTCCACAAACTGGACCCCCGCCAACTGGCCGTGACCGTAAAAGCACGCCGCCATGCACGACTTGCACTCGATGCACCGGTCCAGGTCCAACACGACGCGGCGCTGAACCTGTTCGGCGATGGCTTCGTCCGGCATGCGTCGCTCCTACTAGCGCATCCCGCGCGGCGGGTCTCCCGACCTGCCGCACGCCGCCTGCGTCAGGCCTTCCCGACCTCCATACACACGGGATCGCCGGGATGATGTCCGTCCCACGACCAGCCGAACGCATCGCGGACCTCGGCAAAGCCGCGGCTGACCCAGGCCTGCCCCGGGCGCTGATCCGGGCGGACAACGATCTCGACCTCTGCCGAACCGCCGGGCCCCGTCAGGGTAGCGGTTCGGCCATCGGACAGGCCGGCGGCCTCGGCGTCCAACGGGGCAAGGGCGAGAACCGGCCTCGGCCGAACGGCCGTCGGCCACGCGGCCCGCCCCGTCACGCTGCCGTCATCGAAATGGACGGCGTCGGACGCCGGGGCTACAGCGATTCCCTTGCAATCTCCTGCTCCGGCCCCCACCAGATCAGCCGCCTCCGGCGCCGTCACGGGCGCTGAGACATCGACCTGCCCCTCGCCGGGCGCGCCGGCCATGTCCAATACCTCGTCCACCGTGGGGACACCCGCGGGTGGCCCAAGCAGTGGCGCGAATGCCACCAGGCGGTCGGCCCCCAGAAGGGCCCGGCCTGCCGTCTCAAACGTAAAGGCCGCCGGAATAACCAGAGACGCCCGCGCGGCGGTCCGGTTCGCCATCGGACCCACGTACAGCACGTTCTGGGCGGCGTCGAGGACACCGGCCGCCAACGTCGCCCCGTAGGCCGAGAGAAGGTCGCACCCGATGGCCAGCACAACGTCGGCCCCCGGGCGGAGGACGTCCGCCATGCAGGCGGCGCCCTCGGCATCGGCCAGGCGCATCGCGCCCCACGCGTTGCCGCAGGTCGTCAGCGGGCAGACCATGGCCCCGGTCTCGCGGGCAAGGGCCGCCACCTCGCGAGCCAGGGCGCAGGCGTCGGGGTAACCGAGTTCGGGCGTGACCACGATGGCCGGCCGCTTGGCCGCGGTGAGAGTGGCCTTCCACGTGGCCAGGGCGGCGGCATCGTCCGGCAAGCCACCCACGAGACCCGTACGGACGGCGGCCAGTGCGGCGCCGAACCGCCCCCTCTCCAGAACCGGCTCGAACCAAGCCGTCGCGAATCGAGCCGTGGCCGTGTTCGCGCCCGCCAACACCAGCCGCGGCATCCGGGAATGGGCGTCGCGTGCCGCGTAAATCCAGTGGGCCGCCACGGGGGCAACCGCAAAAACGTCGCCGACCAGCAGGAAGGCGTCGGCGTCGGCCAAGGCCTCCGGGCCCACCAAGTCGGCGCCCGAGGCATCCAGACCGTGCACCAACCCCGCGTCGCCCGGTGGAACGTGTACGGCCCAACGAGCCTCGACCTGCCGCGCGAACCGGCCCACGGCCGCCAGCGTGTCGAGACCCAGGTTCCCATCGGCCACGATCACCGGCGAGGCCACGCGGCGCAAGGCGTCGGCCATGGCCCGGGCGGCCTCTGGGATCGGCACGGCCCGGGCGTCCGGCCCAAGGCCGAGGCGGGCTTGCCTCAGGCGGTCCGGGTGATCCAGCACGTCGACCAGCACGCTGCCGCGCCCGCACAGACCGACGTAGCCGGCCTGCGGAACGTAATCCGGCTGGTACTGGTCCGGGCCGACGCGGTGGGTGCGAACCGGGCACCCCACGCTGCACATCAGGCAGCGTGCCGCAACCGCCTCGGTGGTGCTCGAACCCTCAGCCAAAGACATTGGGGTAGTCCTTGATTGTGGCGTAACACACGTCCGGGCCGTCCTTGCAAAGGTAATGGGGCCCGATGTTGCACCGGCCGCACTTGCCCACGCCGCAACTCATCCGCCGGTTCATCGAAAGATAGATCTGTTCGGCCGAAAACCCTTTCTCCAGCAGTTTCATCGCCACGAACTTGAGCATGATCTCCGGGCCGCACGTAAAGGCGTAGCAGTTGGCCACGTCGACGTCCTCGCCCACGTGGTCGAGCAGGGTCGTGACCACGCCCACGGGACCCGTCCAGCCGGACTCCGGCCGGTCGATGGTCACCTCCACGCTAACCCGGTCGCGTGCGGCCCATCCCTCGTACGCGTCGCGAAAGAGGAGTTCGGCGGTCTCGCGTGCCCCGTTCTTGATGACCACGCGGCCCAGGCGGTCGGTCATGGCGAAGAGTTGATGGATGAGCGCCCTGAGCGGCGCCAGACCCACACCGCCGCCCACCACCAGGACGTCCTTGCCCTCGAGTTTCTCAACGGGGTACCCCTTGCCGTAGGGGCCACGCAAGGTGCAGACGTCGCCGGCCTGCATGCGGTGGAGGCGTTCGGTCACTTCGCCGGTCCTCAGGACCGTGACCTCCAGATGCTCGGGGTCAAGGGGCGAACTGGAGGGCGTAAACGGGCCTTCGCCCAGCCCCGGCACGCCGAGTTGCACGAACTGCCCCGCCCGAAACGCCAAGGGGTCGGCCAGGTCGAAACAGAAGGTCTTGATGGTGGGGGTTTCGTCGATGACGCGGCTCAGGCAGGCCACCTGCGGCGCGTACGGGTTGGCTTCCACGCTTCGGGTCACGTCTCGAGCTCCCTCAGCACGTCGCGGATATCGACGCCGCCGTAGCACGCCTCGATGCACCGCCCGCACCCGGTGCATCCGAGCATCCCGTACTGCTGCGGGCTGTAGGCGTACTTGTGCAGCATCCGGTTGGCGAAACGGGTCCGGAGGCCGGGGCGAGGGCTCGGCTTGGCGCCCGCCGGGCCGGCCATCCGATGGTAATCGCCCAGGATGCAGGAATCCCAGGTCCGGATCCGCTCGAACGCCTCCTCGCCACCCACCTGGTCGTACAGGTAAAAACAATGGCAGGTGGGGCAGATGTACGTGCAGGCGGCGCACTCGACGCAGGCAGCCGTCTCGTCGCCCCATGCCTGGGCCTCATCCTTCGAGAGCAGGATCTCCTGGATGCGGTCCGACACCCGCCACCCGCCGGTCTGGGCTTCCAGGGCGCGGACCCACTCGTCGCGGCGCTCGTCGCGCTGCCCGCGTTGCTCGTCGGTCGCGGGGGAAACGGCATCGCCTGCGGCCTCGACCACCTGCGCGCCCTTCTCGGAGCCGACCTCGACGAGGTACCCGCCGTCCAGGGGCGTCAGGTTCAGGTCGAAGCCGTCTTCGGCAAACGGGCGGCCGCCGAGGGCCGTGCAGAAGCAGGTCTCGTGGGCGGCCATGCAGTCCACGCTCACGAGCACGTCGGCTTGCCGCCGCGCCGCGTAGAACGGGTCCACCACACTGCCTTCCTGAAAGACCTTGTCGAGATATGCAATGGCCTTAAGGTCACACGCGCGCAGGCCAACCACCACGCGGCGTTCGCTGGCGGGGGAGGACCTCTCGGCATCGACGCCCGTCGTGGCGTATACGGCCACGCGTTCCTTAATGGGCTGGAGGAAGGCCTTCGGGCTGGCCGACGGTCGCGGCTCGCGCAGGGCGAACCGGGCGTCGGGTTCGGTGTGCAGGTTCACGTACTGGGGGCCGCGCGATCCCTGGACGGCAGCAAACACCGTCCCCGCAGACGCAGCCTCGAACAGCCGCGACAGCCCCTCTTCGCCGGCATAACAGGTTGGTCGCACAACGGGCTCCCTTGCAAGCCGCGTGTGCAGCGATGCCCCTTTGTAATCTAGACGTGAGGGGCACCCCTCGTTCTTCCCATCCCGGTATGGCCTTGGACGTTAAGACACGCGGAGGCTAAGGGGCAGGCCAAGGGGCTGTCAATAATAAAAACCCGAAAAGCGAAAAAAAAGATGCGTCAACAGCACGGTCTTGAAGCCGGCCCGGGTCCGACCGCCGCCGAAAAGGCTGGCACACCGGCCCATGAATACCGGCCCACTTCCCTGCCGCCCGGCGCGGCAAGAGACCCGGCCTACCGGCGGCGCCGCACCAACGCCATCCCCGCCAGAAGCAACGCCAGCGTCGCCGGCTCGGGAATAACGTGTGTGAACTGTCCGGTGGCCCGAAGGGCACGGTAAACGAGGCTCGCGCGGGCAAAACACCGACAGCCAACGGGCCATCACGACCGCCCCTCGCCACAGCCGCTCACCCCGCCGGTTTCTGGTTCTTCGCGAACCACTCGAGCAGGAGTTTCTTGCGCGGCGTGGGCTCGGACGTCGGGTTGTGATCGTTTCGGTCCGGGCCGTGCTCCACGCTCCAGCCGTCCCATTCGCGGAAGGCGTGGTACGTCCAGTCCCAGCCGTGCGCCTCGAAGATGTTGATGCAATCGCTCAGGTAGCGGTGGGCGCTTCCGTCCGGAGCCCAGCGGATGGCGCTGAACTCGCCCAGGAAAATGTGCACGTTGTACGTCTTCTGGAACTCGATGACCTCGCGGACGGCGCCTTCCAGGGCCGCCTTATCCCACTGACGGCCCTCGATCGTGCCCGGGTACCGGACGGGCGACCGGCCCTGATCGTACACGCCCTGGTGGGTGAACGTGTGCGGCACATACATGTGGGCGCTGTAGACGACGTGCGGCACGTCGAGGGGCACAAGGTTCCCGATAGCGCTGACGCTGCCCCACGGGGCCGGCTCGACGATGATGCATCGGTCCGGGTCGATGCGGCGGATGGCCCGGGCCACCCGCTCGGCCAGGCCCTGCCAGTCCAGGACGCCCTCGGCGGCGCCTTCCTCGAGCGGCTCGTTCAGCAGGTCGTACCCCCAGATGCACGGCTCGCCCTTGTATTTGCGGGCCATCTCCTCCCACACTGCCACGAACCGGTCTTGCATGGCCTTGGAGGTAAAGAGGCTCCGGCCCGGCTTGGCCCAGTGGCCGGGGCCGGAGTGCAGGTCCACGACGACCATGAGGCCCGCCTCGCGGCAGACCGGGAGGGCGGCGTCGAGTTTCGCGAGTTCCTCAGCGAGCCGGCGGTCGTACTCGGCCAAGTCGCCCGTGTCGAACCGCGGCTTGAAGCCGAACAGCTGCCAGCGGATGAGGTTGGCCTGCCACGCCTTGCCGAGCGTTCGCAGGCTCTCGGCCGTGATGGTCGTGCCGACCATCGCCCCGCGGAGGCGCGGCAGGCCGTGGCCCTTGTACACGGGGCCCTTGTGAACGCGGGTGGCCGCGTCCAGGGGAGCCCGGCGGACGGTGATCCGCAAATCGTCGAACCACACCGTGCCGGTCACACCCTCGAGGCCCAGGAACAGGCGCATGACGGTGGCGTCGCGGGGCACCCGGGCCTGCCACAGAACATGCTTCCAACCGAACGATCCGACGCCCAGTTTGGCCTGCGGCCACTCGCGGCCGCCGGGCCCTACGATGGGCGTCATGAACTTGATGCCGTTCCAGTCGTTGGGCTTGGCGGAAACGTTCTCGGCCCGGACGCGGGCGGAGAGGAGCAGTTTGCACCCGCGGAGACGTTCGGCCGGCAGGGACCGTTGGGCGTGGGCCCCGGCGGCAGCGTCGGTGGCGGTTATGCGGAGCGCCCACCCGCCTTTGCCGTCGGCCTCCAGCGCGGCGCCGTCGGAGCGGGCGGGCCAACCTTTGAGGGCGTCGAGGGCATCGAAATCGGCCTCCAGGACGGTCTGGCCCGGCGTGGGGCCGTCGGCCGCCCCGCACGCCGGCCCGGCGGCCAATAGGCAGACGCTCAGCAGCACCATCAGGCAGGGCGTTCGCATGGGAATCCTCCAGAAACGGGCCGACACCGACCGTACCGCGAGGCCAGGGACGAATCAAGCGGAATAGCCGGGGGAGGGCGCAATGCCGATTTCGCATATACTTTAGGAAAACGTTTTCCCGCGGATACCCCGAAATCGGCCCTTTTCGGCCCCCGGATCGTCCTTTTTGGGGCATGAGGGACGATTCTGGGCTCGAATGTTAAACTAGGTAAGGCAAAACGCGCAGCTTTTTGACGGCTTTTTTCGGAAACGCGCGCAAACGCGCGCTTTTTGCCTCGATTTGTTCCGGTTTTTGCGCATCAATCAACGGCAAGCCATATGAACTAAACCGTCGTTTATCGGGGCCCGGAAGAAGCCCCTGCCCCTCAGGCACGCGGCTTCGTCATACCGTCAGGCACCCACCTGCGCCATGGCGGCGCGGACGGTATTCCGAAGGAGCATGGCCACCGTCACGGGCCCGACGCCGCCCGGTACGGGGGTGATGGCCCCGGCGACTTCGGAGGCGGATGCGAAGTCCACGTCGCCGACGGTTTTCATCTTCTTGCGGCCTTTCTCATTGAGAACCGGCTCGCCCTTCTCGTCGAGGACCGGCACGCGATTGATGCCAACGTCGATGACCGTGGCCCCCGGCATGACGTGCTCGCCGGTCACGAGGCCGGCCTTGCCGGCGGCGACGACGAGGATCTCGGCCCGCGTGGTGTGGGCCTTCAGGTCGCGGGTGCCGACGTGGCAGCACGTGCACGTGCCGAGGGCGTTGGTGATGAGGCAGATGAGCGGCTTGCCAACGATGGGCGAATGGCCGACGACCACACACTCGGCCCCCTTCACGTCGCACCCGGCGAAGCGGATGAGTTCGAAGGCGGCGGCGGCGGTACACGGCACGAGGTCCGCCCCCTCGTAAAAGAGCAGCCGACCGAGGTTGGCGGCCGTGATGCCCTCGACGTCCTTTTCGGGCGGAATGCGTTCGGCCATGTCGCGGGCGTTCACCCCCTCGGGCAACGGCATCTGGAGCAGAATGCCGTGGACCGAGGCGTCGGCGGCGAGGGCGGCAATCCGGGCAGCCAAGGTGTCGGCGGTCGTCCCGTCCGGCATCTCCACGAGGTCGTACGCCAAGCCGGCGTCCACGCACGACTTGGCCTGGCTGCGGGAATAGATGCGGGCGCCGGGGTTGTTGCCCACCAGGATGGCCGCAAGTTTGGGCGGCGCCCCGGTCCGGTCGGTGACGGTCTGAATGTCGGACGCGAGGTCGGCGCGGATCTCTTGGGCCAGGGTGTTGCCGTCGATAAGGGTGGCAGGCATGGGAACTCCTTATGGGGTGTTGCGCGTCGCGCGTCAGGGTTCGATTTCGGCGCAGGCGAGGACGGCCGGCACCACGTCGTCCCAGCCCAGGGTCATCAGGTGGGCGCCCTGGCACATGGGCTGGACGCGTCGGATGAGGTCGCCGGCGATCTCGGCCGACACTTTCCGGCGGTCCTCCTTGGGCGTGTCGGCCATCCGCTGGACGATGGCCTCCGGCACGTCGACGCCCGGCACGTTCTCGTTCATGTATCGGGCCATGCCGGCGGACTTCAGAAGGACGATGCCCACGAGAATCGGCACGCCGAGGCCCTCGGTGGCGGCGACGAACTGCTCAAACCGTCCCGGGTCGTACACGGCCTGCGTCTGGACGAACTGGGCCCCGGCCTCGACCTTCTTCCGGAGTTTGAGGATCTGGGGCTCCATCGGCTCGGCCCCAGGGGCCGCCACGCACCCCTTGAAGAAGGTGGGGGCGCCGTCCAGGTCGTTGCCGACCATGTCGTGGCCGCCCTCCAGGTCGGCGGCCACCCGGAGGAGTTGAACCGAGTCGAGATCGTAAACGGGCCGGGCCTGCGGGTGGTCGCCCATCAGCACGTGGTCGCCCGTCAGCAAGAGGACGTTCTCGACGCCGAGGATGGCCGCCGAGAGCAGGTCGCTTTCCAGCGCCAGCCGGTTCCGGTCGCGGCACACGACCTGGTACACCGGTTCGACGCCGCGCTCAACGAGCAACCGGCATACCGCGAGCGACCCGACGCGCATGACGGCCGTCTGGAGTTCTGTGACGTTCACCGCAAGGACGCGGCCCTTGAGGTGCCTCTCGGCCTCCTCGAGGACCGGGTCAATGGTCGTGCCTTTGGGGGGTCCGATTTCACCGGTGACGGCAAAGCGTCCGGCGTCCAGTGCGTCGCGGAGTCGGCTCATGCGGATTCCTCGCGTTTGGCCTTCTTCTTGGGCCGTTCGGGCTTCGGCCAGCGATACGACCGCGGGTGCTGATGGCCGCTGTGATCGTGCGGCGGCTGAATGGCGGCGATCTTGTCGAGGTGCCCCCGCGCTTTCAGACGCTCGTAGATGAGGAGCCAGGCGCAGTCCTTATTGGGATCCACCTCGCACTTGCCGTCCGCGCTGTACCCGCCGCAGGGCCCGTTCAGCAGGCCCTTGGAACACCGGGTCATGGGGCAAATGCCGTCGGTCATCTCCAGGAGGCACTCGTTGCAGACGGAGCACTTCTCCTCGTACCGGCCGAGGGCCTTGATCTCGCCCACGAAGAGGCTCTCGCACCCGGGATGCACCGGCTTCGTGTCGAGGCGGTCGCCGATGCTCTGTGTGCCTGTGCCGCAGGCCATGACGAGGATGGCGTCGGCGGCCTCGATAGCGGCCCCGTGGGCCTTGAAGCCGTCGCGGACGCCTCCGGCCCGGCAGGGGGTGTCGAAGACGTGTTTGCCGGTCACGGTTTTGCCGGCATCGGCGAGGCGTTTTTCGAGGGCGTCGAGTTCCTCCTGTCCGCCCACCTTGCAGGCGGTGGCGCACAGGGCGCAGCCGGCGATGAAGACGTTCTGCTCGCCGTCCATGGCGAGGAGGAGGTCGTCAAAGTCTTTCTGCTTTAGAATGATCATTGCGATGCTTTCAGTTGTTCGCGGTAGGTTCCCCGGGGTTTCGCTTCGCTCGCCCCGGACTTCGGGCACGTGGGTGCAAAGCATCCACCCTACCATCTTCATACACGGATTGACGAGCAATCCGTGGCACCCGGCTATAAGCGGCGGCTTCCCTTCCCTCACGGCATTATTCGCGCCCGCGGGGCGCTAGGAAAGCCCCACCACGTTGCCGTCCTCGTCGATGTCCACGTTCCGGCCGGCGGGCGTCGTCGGGAGGCCCGGCATGGTCTTCATCCGGCCACACAGCGGATACAGGAACCCGGCCCCGACGGAGGCCTGCACGTCGCGCACCAGCAGGTCGTAACCGGTCGGCGCGCCCTTCCAGGTCGGCTCATGCGAGAGGCTGAGGTGCGTCTTGGCCATGCAGATGGGCAAGTGCCCGTAACCGAGCGATTCGAACCGTGCGATGGCCCGGTCGGCGACCTTCTCGTACACCACGCCCCCGGCCCCGTACATCGTCGTGGCGATGGTCTTAATCTTCTCCTTGACGGGTGCATCGAGGTCATAGAGAAAATGAAAGTCATTGGCCTCGTCACAGGCGTCCACCACGGCCCGGGCAAGGTCCGTCCCACCCTCTCCGCCGTCGGCCCAGGCGCGGGAGCGGCACACGCACCGGGCGCCGGCAGCCTCGGCCCGCTCGCGAACGACCTCCAGTTCGCTCGGGGCATCGGTGTTGAACTCGTTGATGGCCACCACGCACGGCACCCCGTGCAGTCGAACGTTCTCGATCTGCTTCTGGAGATTCGCGCACCCCTCATCAACCGAGGCGGGATCCTCCTTCGTAAGCGCCTCGTCCAGCGGCTTGCCCGCCACCACCTTGACCGTGCCGCTGTGCATCTTCAGCGCCCGGACCGTGGCCACCAGGACGACGCAGTCGGGCGCCAGGCCGGAGGCCCGGCACTTGATGTTCACGAACTTCTCCATGCCCATGTCGGCCCCGAACCCGGACTCGGTGACCACGTAGCCGGCCAGGCGTGTGGCGATGAGGTCCGCCAGAATCGACGAGTTGCCGTGCGCGATGTTCGCGAACGGACCCGCATGGACGAAGCATGGCGTGTGCTCCAGCGTCTGGAGCAACGTCGGCTTGATGGCATCGCGCATGAGGACCGTCATGGCGCCGGCTACCTTCAGATCCTCGCACGTGACGGGCGACCCGTCGCGCCGCCAGGCAACGATCATCCGCCCGAGACGCCGGCGCAGGTCCTGGAGCCCGGTCGTCAGGCCCAGGATGGCCATCACCTCGCTCGCCACGGCGATGTCGAACCCCGTGCGGCGTACCACGCCGGACCCGAGGCCCGTAATGACCTCCTCAAGGCCCCAGCGGTCGCTGACGTCCACGACCCGCCTCAGCGACGGCGCGTACGGGTCGATGTTCAACCGGTTGCCGTGGTAGATGGCGTTATCGACGAAAGCGCAGGCCAGGTTATTGGCCAGGCTGACGGCATGGACGTCGCCGGTCAGGTGAAGGTTGAAGTCCTCCATGGGAATGACCTGGCTTCGGCCGCCGCCCGCCGCCCCGCCCTTGATGCCGAAGACGGGCCCCAGGCTCGGCTGCCGGAGACACGTGCAAACCCGTTTGCCGATTCGGGCCAGCCCCATCGAAAGGCCGATCGTGGTAACGGTCTTGCCCTCGCCGAGGGGCGTGGGGGTGATGGCGGTCACGTCGATGTACTTGCCGCGCGGCGCATCGGCCAGGCGATCGAGGACGGCCAGGTCCACCTTGGCCTTGGTCCGGCCATGCAGTTCCAGTTCGTCGTCGTGGAGGCCGAGGGCGGCGGCAATCTCCTGAATCGGTTTCGGCGCAACCGTGTGGGCAATCTCCAAATCACTCGGCATAAACGGCCCCTCGTGCATCGATAGATTCACATGCTATGGCGCGGATGCGCCCGGCGTGCCGGCCTTGGCGCGACCATACGGGGCCACTGTAGGAGGGCCGCCGCGTAGCGTCAAGCCCTTTTGAACACCCCCTCCCTCCCCCGCCGGCCGCGCCACGACCGCCACGGGCCGGGCTCTTGACTTCCGCCCCCTCTCTTCATACAGTGTGTACGCTCAGGGGCTTCGCCTTGGGGAACGCACGCGTCCCCGGCAAAGGCGGACCGTTCTGCAGGCGGGGCATAGGCCGGTCGTTTGGGCCCTTGTCCGGCCTTGCCTACCCGCGCCGGCGCATGCGCGTCGGGTTCTTCACGGTACCACCTGAGGTGTTGCAGGGGTTCTGGCAGGCACAGCTTATGAAGATTGCCATCAGCGGAAAGGGTGGCGTCGGCAAAACAACCGTCACGGCCATCTGGGGCCGGCAGTTCGCCGACCAGGGGCTGGAGGTGTTCCTGATTGACGCCGACCCGGACGCGAATCTGGCCGCCGCTCTCGGCGTACCGGCCGACGCCCTCCCTACCCCGCTTATCACCCTGAAAGACCTCATCCAGGAGCGCACCGGGGCCAACCCGGACCAAGTGGGCCAGTACTTCCGGCTGAACCCGCACGTGGCCGACCTGCCCGAGACGTACAGCGTGGCCGCCGACGGCGTGCGTCTGCTGGCGCTGGGTGGCATTCGCGGCGGCGGCAAGGGATGCGCCTGCCCGCAGGGCGCGTTCCTGAAGGCGATGATGCGGCACCTGATGCTCCAGCGCGACGAGGTGCTTCTCGTGGACATGGAGGCGGGCCTCGAGTTCCTCGGCCGGGCCTCCGTCCAGGGCATCGACGCCCTGGTGGCCGTCGTCGAACCCGGCCGCCGCAGCATCGAAACCGCCGAGGCGGTCGCCCGCATGGGCCGCGACCTTGGCCTCGCACGCTTCGGCGCCGTCCTGAACAAAGTGACCGACGCCGAGCAGGTCGAGACGGTCCGCGCCGCCCTGCCCGCGGGGATGGCCCTCTTGGGCCACGTGCCGCACAGCCCCGCCCTCGGCCGGGCGGACCTGGAGGGGCAAAGTGTTCTCGGCGCCGACGCGCAGGTCGACGAGGCCCTGGCCTCGGCCCGCATCAACCTTGAGGCGATGGTCGCAGCCGAACCCTCAACGACATCCTGAATGGAACCCATCACGTACCTCTCTCGGGAGGGACCATGAGTAAGATTATTGCCTGCCGTGTGGAGCGTTGCCTCGGATGCCGGTCGTGCGAGGTCGCCTGCGCCCTGGAACACTCGACATCGAAAGATCTGCGCGGAGCCGTGTGCGAATGGCCGCGGCCGCAGCGCCGCGTCGCCGTCGAAACGGCCGGCGCCCACAGCCTGCCCATCCAGTGCCGGCACTGTGAAGACGGCCTGTGCCAACTCGTCTGCCCGACCGGAGCCATCCACCGCGACGACGCCACCGGCATCGTCAGCGTGTGCGACGACCTGTGCATCGGGTGCAAACTGTGCACCCTGATGTGCCCGCTTGGCGTGTTGCGCGTCGGCCATGCCGGCCGCAGCACCATCAAGTGCGACCAGTGCCTCGACCGCCAGGCCGATGGGCGCGAACCCGCCTGCGTCGAGGCGTGCCCCACGGACGCCCTCCAACTCGTTGAGGCCAACGAGGTACGCGACGACAACCGGCACCTCGTGGCCGTCAACATCGTCGCCGCCCTGACAGAGGACGGCCAGGCCGAGCATGACATGGCCGGCAAAGCCGTACGGGCCCAGGCCGAGACGGTTGAGGCGCGCCGGGACCGGCACGTGGTGGTCGTGGGCTCCAGCGCCGCCGGCGCCATGGCCGCCATCCAGGCCGCCCGCGCCGGAGCACGCGTCACGCTGATCACGGCCGACCCGGTAACGTACCGCCGGCCGGCCATTCCGGCGCTCATCGCCGGCCACATGCAGGATCTGGCCTCGGCTCGCATCTTCGGCCCCGAGACGCTGTCGGCCTATGGCATCGAGGTCCGGGCCGCCACCCGCGCCATCGGCATGGACACCGCCGCCAAAACGATCACCTGCAAAACGGCCGACGGCGCCGTGCAGGAGGTGGCGTACGACGCAGCCGTTCTGGCGACGGGCGGCAGCCCGGTCCGGCCGTCCATCCCCGGGGCAGACAAGGACGGCGTGTGCACGTTCCTGTCGGCCGAGGGCGCAGAGGCCATCCTCGCGCGCCTGGTCGGCGGCGCCCGGCGCGCCGTTGTCGTCGGGGCCTCATTCATCGCCCTGGAAGTGGCCGAGGCGTTGCTGGCGCGCGGCCTGGAAGTGGCCTTCAACGTTCGCAGCCGCCTCCTTCGCCGCATCGTGGAGCCGGGCCTCTCGGCCTACCTGCAGCGCTACGCCGAGCAGCGCGGACTCGTGCTGCTCTCCGACGAGGCCATCAGCGAGATCGGCGGCGCCGGAAGCGTCGAGTACGTCGTGCACAAGGGCGCCAAGCGGCCGACGGACCTCGTGGTCCTCGGCACAGGCGTCCGGGCGAACACGGCCCTCGCCGATGCCGCCGGCATCGCCCTGGCCGACTCGAAGGCCGTTGCCGTTGACCACCGGATGGCCACAAGCGCCCCGGACGTATATGCGGCCGGCGACTGCGCCGAGACGCCGGACTTCGGCACCGGCCGGTTCACCTACGCCCCGCTGGGGTCGACGGGGGCCCTGGCCGGCGCCATCGCCGGCATCAATGCCGCCGGCGGCGACCAGAAGGTCGGCGGCTTTCTCCGTGCCCAGGCGGACGAGATTCTGGGGCTCCAGGTCTACTCCATCGGGCACACGAGCACGACCGCCGCCGAGGTGGGACTGGACGTCACGTGCCATGACCTGCCCCAGCCGCCCGAGGTTCGGCGGACCCGCGACGAGGTGGTTGGCCAACTGTTGACGGACCCCCAGGACACGATCGTTGGCGCGCAGGTCGTGGCGCGCCACCACGGGTCCCAGTACGGCTGGCAGCTGTACCGGGCCGTGCTGATGGGCGAGACGCGCGAGCGTTTCCTCGCGCACTGGACGTCGCCGCGGCAACGCGCTGCCCGGGCCGCCGACGAAGCCCGGGCAGGCGAGGTAACGGTTGAGACAGGTTGAGGCGCATCGAACAACCTTCACGGTTGTCATTCTGAGGAGCGGTGGAGCCGCGACGAAGAATCTCGCCTTGATGCCGTTTCGCACGGCGAGATGCTTCGCTTCGCTCAGCATGACACCGTGAAACGCTACCAGCATCGAACTCCGATGAAGGAGACACGGATGGACCCGAAGAAGTTGACCTGTGACCCGGCGGCCCAGGAGATGCTCGCCCGGATGCACGAGGAAGGCATCGAGACGATCTGGGACCGGCTCGAGGCTCAGCAACCCCAGTGCGGGTTCGGCCAACTGGGGCTCTGCTGCCGCATCTGCAACATGGGCCCCTGCCGCGTGGACCCGTTCGGCGACGGCCCGCAGCTCGGGGCGTGCGGGGCAGACGCCGACACGATCATCGCGCGGAACTTCATCCGCATGGTCGCCGCCGGGGCCGCCGCCCACTCCGACCACGGCCGGGGTGTGGCTCACACGTTCCTGGCCATGGCCCGCGACGAGGCGCCCGACTACGGCATCAAGGACCGCCCGAAACTGCTGGCCCTGGCCAAGGAAATGGCCATCGAGACCGACGGCCGGACCGACAAGGCAATTGCCCAGGAACTCGGCGAACTGATGCTCGCCGAGTTCGGCAAACCGCACGGCACGCAGCGGATGGCCGAACGCGCCCCCGACGCCACCAAGGCGGCCTGGGAAAAAGCCGGCGTCTTTCCCCGGGCCGTCGACCAGGAAATCGTCGAATGCCTCCACCGCACACACCTCGGCGTGGACCAGGATTATCGGAACATCCTGAGGCACGCCAGCCGGTGCGCCTTGGGCGACGGCTGGGGCGGATCCATGATCGCCACCGACCTGCAGGACGTCATGTTCGGCACGCCGAAACCCGCGAAGGGCAAGGTCAACCTCGGCGTCCTCCAGAAAGACCAGGTGAACCTGGTGGTGCACGGCCACGAACCGCTGCTGTCGGAGATGGTCGCCCTGGCCGCCTCGGACCCCGCCCTCATCGCGGAGGCCAAGCAGGCCGGCGCCGCCGGCCTCAACGTAGCCGGCATGTGCTGTACCGCCAACGAACTGGCGATGCGGCACGGCATCCCGATGGCCGGCAACTTCCTGTCACAGGAACTCGCCATCGGCACCGGCGCCGTGGACCTGATGTGCGTGGACATCCAGTGCATCATGCAGGGGCTCGCGGCCCTCGTCGCGCACTATCACACCAAACTCATCACCACGAGCGAGAAGGCCCGGATGGAGGGCGTTGAGCACGTCCAGATGGACGAGGCACGGGCCATGGACGTCGGCCGCGACATCGTCCGCAAGGCCATCGACGCCTACAAGAATCGCCGCGGCAACGTCTACATCCCCGACGAGACGAGCGACGCCATCGTCGGTTTCAGCCACGAAACGATCAACACCATGCTGGGCGGACGGTTCCGCGCCTCCTACCGCCCCCTTAACGACAACATCATCAACGGCCGCATCCGCGGTGTGGCTGGCGTCGTGGGGTGCACCAACCCCAAAGTCCGGCACGACTGGGGCCACACCGGCCTTATCCGGGAACTCATCCGACGCGATATCCTGGTGGTGACGACCGGCTGCGCGCAAATCGCCTGCGGCAAACAGAACCTGATGACGCCTGAGGCGGCCAGCGAGGCCGGCCCCGGGCTGCGCGAGGTCTGCGAAACCGTGGGCATGCCGCCCGTCCTGGCGGTCGGCTCCTGCGTGGATAACAGCCGCATCCTCGTCGCCTGCGCCGAGATGGTCCGCGAAGGCGGGCTGGGCGAGTCCATTGCCGACCTGCCTGTGGCCGGCGCGTGCCTGGAGCACATTACCGAGAAGGCGATCTCGATCGGCCAGTACTTCGTCGCCTCCGGGCTGCTGGTGGTCTTCGCCGAGCAGTTGTTCCCGGTCTGGTCGGAGTCGAAGGTCGCCCGGTATCTGTTCGACGAGATTCAGCAGGACGTGGGTGGCCGTTGGGCCGTCCAGGACGACCCCGTCGAGGCCGCCAAACTCATGGCCGCCCACATCGAGGCCAAACGCGACGCCCTCGGCATCAATGCCGAACGCGAACGCAAACTCTATGGCATGGAGGACCGCCAGAAACTGGCCGTGGACTGAATGAGTGCCGCGCGGCCCGCCGCCCAAGGCCCCGCGCAACGCCGAACGGTGATTCTGAGCGAGCCAGGCGGGGGTAGAACCTCGCCGTACAAAACGGCACGTAACCAAGGGCCCAAGCCACCCTCAGCCGAACAGACACAAGATGCACGCCGGTCGCAAGGAAGGAGTTGCCAATGTCGCGCATCATCGCCGCCGCCGCCATCCGCGGCGCCCACAGCCTCGCCAACCAGGCACGGGACGCACTCGAACAGGCCATCGCCCAAAAGGGCGAGGACACGGCCGTTGAGTTCCCCAATACGGGCTACTACCTCCCGGTCATTTACGGGATGACCGGCCTGAAGGTGGAGACGCTGGGCCAGTTCCGGCCGGTGCTCGAGCGTATCGAGGACCTCCTGCCGCCACCCGTCGAGCCGCACCATTGGCTGCCGTACCTCGGCCCCACCCTCGACGCCGGCATGGCCGCCCTCTTTGCCGAGGAAGTCATCGAGGCCTGCAAGTACGTCGTGGGGCCCAACCCGGCAAACGGCATCTGGCTGGGTGCAGCGGACGACGTGATCCTGCGCGAGCGCGGTGTCCAGTTCGTGGACGGCACGGCGCCCGGGTTCGCGGCCATTGTGGGTGCGGCCCCGGACGTGGACACGGCGGTCGCCATCGCACGGCAATGCCAGGAGCGGTCGCTTTACGTGTTCATGGCGGCCAACGATCGCGGCACGAGTTTCGCCGAGCAACTCGAGGAAGGCGGTGTCCAACTCGGCTGGGACACGCGTCTCGTGCCCTTCGGGCGCGACATCACGTCGGCGGTGTACGCGCTCGGGTTCGCAGCCCGGGCCGCCATGAGTTTTGGGGGCGTCGACGGCGGCGACTTCCGACGCAACCTCCTGTACAACAAGAACCGCGTCTTCGCGTTCGTGCTCGCCATGGGCGAGGTAACCGACGACTGGTACGCCACGGCCGCAGGCGCCATCAACTTCGGGTTCCCGACGATTGCCGACTCCGACATCCCGCAGATTCTTCCCACCGGCATCTGCACGTACGAGCACGTCGTCTCGAACGTGCCGCACGAGGCCATGGTCGAGAAAGCCATCGAGGTCCGCGGCCTCAAGATCAAGGTGGCCGAGGTGCCGATTCCCGTCGCCTTCAGCCCCGCCTTCGAGGGCGAACGCATCCGCAAGGACGACATGCACGTGGAGTTCGGAGGCCAGCGGACCCCCGCCTTCGAGTGGCTCACCACGAAGCCTTCCGACGAGGTCGAGGACGGAAAAGTCGAGGTCGTCGGCCCGGACATCGACACCGTGGACGCCGGCGGCCGGATGCCACTGGCCATTCTCGTCAAGGTCTCCGGGCGCGAGATGCAGGACGACTTCGAGCCCGTCTGCGAACGCCAGATCCACACCTATGCCAACCACGCCCAGGGCCTGTTCCACATGGGCCAGCGCGACATCATCTGGGTCCGCATTGGCCAGGAGGCGTATGAAAAGGGCTTCCGCCTGGAACATATCGGCAAGATCATCCACGCCACCCTGCACGACGACTTCGCCAACATCCTGGACAAGGTCCAGGTCACCCTGATCACCGACGAGGCGAAGGTGCAGGAACTCTGCGAGGAGGCCCGGACGGTGTTCGAGGCCCGCGACGCCCGCCTGGCCGGCCTGACGGACACCGACGTTGACACCTTTTACTCGTGCAGCCTGTGCCAGTCGTTCGCGCCCAACCACATATGCATCATCACGCCCCAGCACCCGGGCCTGTGTGGCGCCTACAACTGGCTCGACGGCCGGGCCGCCCACCAGATCAATCCCGCCGGCCCGAACCAGCCGGTCGCCAAGGGGGCGGTGGTCGATGAGACACTCGGCCAGTGGCAGAAAGTGAACGAGTTCGTTACCCAGGCCACGGGCGGCAGCATTGACCGGATGAGCGCGTACTCGATGATCACCGACCCCATGACCTCGTGCGGCTGCTTTGAGTGCATCTCGGCCGTTCTGCCCAGCACGAACGGCATCATGATCGTGCCGCGCGAGTACCCCGACATGACGCCCTGCGGCATGAAGTTCTCGACGGCAGCCGGCACGGTGGGCGGCGGCCGGCAGACGCCCGGCTTTTTCGGCCACTCGCGGCACTACGTTCTGAGCCCCAAGTTCATCAGCGCCGACGGCGGGTTCCAGCGTATCGTCTGGATGCCCACCCTGCTGAAAGAGGCCCTGCACGACGGCCTCGTGAAACGGGCCCGGGAACTGGGCCTCGGCGGCGAGGAGTACCTCGACACAATCGCCGACGAGACCAACGCCGCCACCGAGGAAGAGGTTCTGGAGCACCTGACCCGCACGGGGCACCCGGCCGTCGTCATGGTTCCCATGTTCTGAGAGCGGGGTCATCACTTCCACGCGGAGGCCCGCTGCCGGCAAGGCGGTTGCGGAGCCTTCTAGCCCCGAAAGGGCGATTCTGGTACCATAGCAACGCCGGTGGTTCCTTACCGCCGGACCCGTGAACTCCAGAGAGGAGGCGTCTGGCACTCATGGCCCTGAGCGGACTCGCCATCTTTAAACTCCTTCCCAAGACCAACTGCAAGGAGTGCGGACATCCCACGTGCCTGGCCTTCGCGATGGCTTTGGCCCAAAAGAAGGTTGGCCTGGACGCCTGCCCGCACGCCAGCGACGAGGCCCGCGAGCAACTCGCCGCCGCCGCCGCACCGCCCATGCAAACGGTCACCTTCGGCGTCGGCGACGCCGCCTGCACGGTGGGCGGCGAAACGGTCCTCTTTCGCCACGAAGAGAAGTTCCATCGGCCCACCGCCCTGGCCGTCACCCTGCCCGACGACCTGGACGGCCCCGCCCTGGAAGCGCGGTGCCAGAGGATTCGCGGCTTCGCCTTCGAGCGTATCGGTCAGGCCATGCCCGTAGAAGCCGTGGCCGTCACCAACCCCAGCGGCGACGCGGTGCGGTTTGCCGCCGCCACCGAGGCCGCCGGCGCCACCGGCAAGGCCGTCATCCTCGTCACCCAGGACGCCGAGGCGGCGCGTGGCGCCCTTGCGAAGGTTGGCGCCGCCAAGCCCCTGCTCTGCGGCGCGACGCCCGAGACGGCCGACGCCATGGCCGCCGCCGCGGCCGAGGCCGGATGTCCCATCGTCGCCCAGGCGGCTGATGCCGAAACCCTGGCCGACCTCACGCAAACGCTAAAGACCGCCGGCTGCGACCAGATCGTCCTGCACCTCGATGCGGCCGATGCCTGGACCGAGATGGCAGGCCTCTATCGCATCCGCACCCTGGCCCTGAAGCAGTCGTGCCAGCCGCTGGGGCACCCCGTCATCGCACTGGCCACCGAGGGGAATCCCGAGGCACAGGCCGTCCGCGCCTCATCGCTCGTCTGCAAGTATGCCGCCATCGTCGTGGTCGACACGGTCGAGCCGTGGGCCCTCCTGCCCATCCTGACGACCCGGCAAAACATCTACACCGACCCGCAAAAACCGGTCCAGGTGGAGCCGAAACTCCACGCCGTCGGCGACCCGGGCGCCGACAGCCCCCTGATGTTCACGACGAACTTCTCGCTGACCTACTACACGGTCCAGGGCGACGTCGAGGCCAGCCGCGTCCCCTCCTGGATCCTGTGCGTCGACACCGAGGGCACGAGCGTCCTGACGGCCTACTCCGGCGACAAACTCAGCGCCGAGAGCGTGGCCAAGGCCATGAAAGACGCCGACGTGGAATCCAGGGTCAGCCACCGCAAACTCATCATCCCCGGGTACGTCGCGGTGATGAGCGGCAAGCTCCAGGAGGAAACCGGGTGGGACGTCCTCGTCGGCCCACGCGAGTCGAATCAGATTCCACGCTACCTGAAAGAAGTCTGGAAAGCGTAAGGCCAACCGCAGAAACGCCCACGACGAGATGCGTCGGGTCGCAGAAGCGACCCTCAGAATGACCGCCTGACACCGACACCAAACCCATGCCCAACGAAAACGACACAACCTGCCGTGTCCGATTCGAGCCCTCGGGCCTCGGGACCGATGTCCCGGTCGGCACGACCCTGCTCGACGCCGCCCAACGCGCCGGCCTGTACCTGACCAGCCTTTGCGGCGGCGACGGGGTGTGCGGCAAGTGCAAGGTCGTGGTCAGCGCAGGCAACGTCGATGCCCCGCCCTCCGCGCTGCTCTGTGAGGAGGAGGTGCGCAGCGGCACCGTCCTGGCCTGCCAGGCCCGCGTACGGTCCGACGTCACGGTCGCCCTGCCCCGTAGCCACACGCTGGACACCAGCCGCATCGTCGTCCACGCCGAGGCCCACGGCTCCGAATCGGCGTCCGCCGAAGGCGGCTATCCGCTCAACCCGCTGGTGCGGCGGCTGCACCTGGCCCTGGCGGCCCCCACCATGCAGGACCAGTTGGCCGACCACGAGCGGCTGGGCCTGGCCGTCCGCGATCAGGTGGACGCCCGGTGCCTGCAAACGGGCCTGGGCCTTCTTCAGCAGTTACCCGCCCGCCTCCAGGCGTCGGACTACGACGTGACGGCCCTGGTGGCCCAGCGCGGCCCGGTGGCCGAGGTCCTCGACGTTGAGCCCGGCGACACCTCCGCCTCGCATTACGCCATCGTGGTGGACCTTGGCACCACCACGGTGGTCGGCCACCTGGTGGACCTGACCACCGCCACCACGCTCGACGCCGAGGCCGCGTACAACTCGCAGATGCACTTCGGCGACGACTACATCCGCCGCATCATGTATGCCGAGGAACACGACGCCTTCGGCGAGATGCAGCGCCGCGCCGTGGCCGACATCAACGGCCTCATCGAGGCGCTGGCCGACCGGCACGCCATCGACCCGGCGCGGATCGCCTTGGTCGTTTGCGCGGGCAACACGGCGATGATCCACTTTCTGCTGGGCTTGGACGCTCGGCGCATCCGCCGGTCGCCCTACGTGCCGGCGGCGGCCCACGTGCCGCCGGTTCGGGCAGCCGACCTCGGCCTCCGCATTCACGAGAACGGCCTGCTGTACTGCCTGCCGGCCGTCGGGGCGTACGTCGGGGCCGATATCGTGGCCGGCGTCCTGGCCACGAAACTGCACGAGGCCCACGCCCTGAACCTCTTCATCGATATCGGCACCAATGGCGAGGTCGTCCTGGCCGGCGACGAGTGGATGATGGGCGCCTCGTCCAGCGCCGGCCCGGCGTTCGAGGGCTCGGGCATCCGGCACGGCATGCGGGCCGGCCCGGGCGCTATCGAGCGGGTCGCGGCCGCAGGCGCCGGCCAATTGGCGTGGCGAACCGTTGGCGACGAACCGCCGCGCGGCCTGTGCGGCAGCGGGCTCCTCGACGCCCTGGCCGCCATGCTCCAGGCCGGCGTCATCGACCGGACCGGCCGATTCGCCAACCCGGACGACACCCGCATCGCCGAGGGCCCGGACGGCCTCGAGTTTACCATCGTCGCGGCCGAGGCCAACCGCAACGCCATCGTCATGACGCAGGCGGACGTCGCGAACCTCATCCGATCCAAGGCCGGCGTCTATGCCGCCGTCGAAATCCTGATGCGGATGACCGGCACGGATGCCAACGCCCTGGAGGCCGTCTACGTGGCAGGCGGGTTCGGCCGTCATCTCGACGTGGCCAGCGCGGTCACCATAGGCCTGCTGCCCGACCTGCCGGCCGAGCGAATTCACTTCGTCGGCAACACCTCGGTCGCCGGGGCGAAGATGGCAGCCATGAGTTGCCGGGCCTTTGCCCAGGCCAACGAGATCGCCGACCGGATGACGTACGTCGACCTGATGAACCACCCGGACTACATGGACGCGTTCATGCAGGCCAACTTCCTGCCGCACACCGACATTGCACGGTTCCCCAGTGTTCCGGAGCGGCTGGCTGCGGCACGCGCCGGCAACCCGTAACCTGGTTGCACGCAAAACGAAAAGGCCGTTAAGCGAAACCATGAGCCAAACCATTGCCATCAGCGGAAAAGGCGGCAGCGGCAAAACAACCCTCGCGGGCCTGATCGTCCGGGCCCTCGTCGAGCGGGCCAGCGGGTCCGTCCTGGCCGTCGACGCCGACCCCAACGCCTGTCTCGCCTCGACTCTGGGCGTGGAGGTGGAAACCACGGTCGGCGACATCCGCGACGACGCCCTCGAACGCAAACTCCAGACGGGCCCCGGCATGGACCGCGAACGGGCCGTCGAGTACGCCATCCAACGGGCCGTCGTCGAGGCCAACGGATTCGACCTGCTCGCGATGGGCCACACCGAGGGCCCCAAGTGCTACTGTGCCGTCAACCACCTTCTGCGCAAGTATCTGGACCGTGCGGCCACGGACTACCCTTGGCTGGTGCTCGACAACGAGGCCGGCATGGAGCATCTGTCGCGCCGCACCACCGACGCCGTGGACCTGCTCGTCGTGGTGGCGGAACCGACGCCCATCGGGGCCCAGACGGCCCGGCGCATCCTCGGCCTGGCCGAGCGGCTGCCCGTCACGATTCGGCGAAGCGGCGTCATCTGGAACAAGGTATCCGACCCAACCCGCCTCGAACCCCTGGCCGCCGGCCTCCCGACGATGGCCCGGGTGCCCTTTGACCCACAGATACTCGAGGCGTCGATGGCGGGCACGCCGGTGTTCCGTTTACCGGCCGATTGCGCCGCTCTGGAGACCGTGGGCAATGCCCTGGCCCAAGCCCTCGGCATCGAGTTGGCGCAGCCGTCCTAGCGGCACGCCGGATGGGTATGGTCGCCGGCCGTTGGATGACCGTGCCGCTCGTAGAGCCTGACCGAACGTCTAGCCGGGAAGAAGGAGAACGCATGGATCTGCCGCCTCTGAAAGACGCGTACTCAAGCACCGTCAACGAAATCACCGTGGGGACCGGCGGCCGCAAACCCCTGGCCATAGGCGGCGCCAGGACCGTCCCGTATGGTGGCGTCCGCGAGGCCACCGGCCGCCGGCCGCGCATCGCCGTCGACGTGCTTGACGTGGCCCCGACGGATTGGCCCCCCGTTTTGGCCGAGGCGTATCGCGACGTCTTCGACGACGCAGGTGCCTGGGCCAGGAAAGCCGTCGAGGAGGTCGGGGCGGACTTGGTCTGCCTCAAGTTTGACGGCATCGATCCCGACGGCGATGACCGCGACGCCGACCATGCCGTCGCCGTCACGCGGAAGGTCCTCGAGGCCGTCGACGTGCCGCTCATCCTCTGGGGCTGCGGCAGCAACCCGAAGGACAATGCCGTCCTGCCGAAGGTTTCCGAGGCCGCCAAGGGCGAGAACGTGTTCATCGGCACCGCGACGGAGGACAACTACAAGGGTCTGACGGCCATTGCGATGGCCGACGGTCACTGCCTTATCGCCGAGGCCCCGCTCGACATCAACATCGCCAAGCAGGTTAACGTGCTGATCTCGGACATGGGATTCCCGCTCGAACGGGTGCTGATGTACCAGTCCACGGGCGGGCTCGGTTATGGCATTGAGTATGCCTACAGCATCCAGGAACGCGAACGCCTGGCGGCCCTCGGGGGCGACACCCTGATGGCCATGCCGGTCATCTGCGACTGCGGCACGGAGGCGTGGCGGGCCAAGGAGGCCAAGGCCCCCGCCGCCGATGCCCCCGACTGGGGCAACGAGGCCCGCCGCGGGCCACTCTGGGAAGCCGTCACCGCCGTCGACCTGCTCCACTCCGGCGTGGACATCCTGCGGATGCGGCACCCCGAGGCCGTGGCCAACGTCAAAGCGTACGTTACCTGCCTGTGGGGCGACGAGCCGTAGTGAGCCACGCAGCCGGGCGCCGCGACCTCAGGCCGCCGAAACGTCTGGACGCCCTGCGGCGCGGGGGCTGGGGGGAACACCTAGGGGAAAAAAGCATGATCACCATCGGCGAACGCATTAACGGACAATTCAACGACGTCAAGACCGCCATCGCCGAACGAGACCCCGGCCCGGTCCAGGCCCTTGCCCGCCGGCAGACCGAGGCGGGGGCCTCGTACCTGGACATTAACGTGGGCACGGCCGCCGCAGACCCCTGCGATGCCATGAAATGGCTCGTCGAAACCGCCCAGGCCGCCTGCGAAACGCCGCTGTGCCTCGACAGCCAGAAGCCGGACGTCATCCGGGCCGGCCTGGAGGTCTGCGACACGTCGCGCGGCGTCCTGCTGAACTCGTCGCCGCTGTCGAAGAAAAGCGACCCCGAGGTCCTGACCACCTACGCCGGCATGGCCGCCGAGGCGAACGGCAAACTCATCGGCCTGACCATGGACGCCGAGGGCGTGCCGCAGACCGCAGACCGCCGGGTCGAGGTCGCGGCCGAACTCCTGACCCAGGCGATGGAACTCGGCCTGGAACCCGACCACCTGTTCATCGACCCGATCGTTCTGCCCGTCAACGTACCCAACGCCCAGAACCAACCGGTCGCCATTCTCCGGGCCATTGAGCAGATTGCCCTTCTCTCGGACCCCCAACCGCACATCACGCTGGGCCTCTCGAACCTGAGCCAAGGCGCTGCCGAGCGAAGCCTCATCAACCGGACGTTCGTGGCCATGCTCATCAGCCACGGATGCGATTCGGCCATCGTCGACGTCCTTGACGACGCCCTCGTCGATACCATCGCCGCGGCCGAAATGCTCATGAACAAGCAGATTTATTCCGACAGTTTCCTGAGGGCATACCGGAGCCAGGCCGGCCGGCTACGCTGAGGCACATGGCCCGGCCGTGCAGCGCGCCGGGACGCATCCGAGACCCATTATGAAACCCATCTATATTAGCGCCACTAAACAGGACACCGGCAAGACCACCGTTACCCTGGGGCTGTTCCAGGCTCTCTTGGACCTGGGGTACAACGTGGGGTACATGAAACCCGTCGGCCAGCGGTACGTGGAATTCGAGGGTCAGCACGTGGACGAGGACGCGGTGCTGGCGCGCCAGGTGTTTGCCCTGACCGATCCGCCCGCCGACATGAGCACCATCGCCATCGAACGGGGGTTTACGGCCAACTACATCTTCAACCGCGACCCCAAGCCGCTCGAGGACCGCGTCATGGCCGCCTTCGAGCGGCTCACGGCCGCGCACGACCTCGTGGTCATCGAAGGCACCGGCCATGCGGGCGTCGGCTCGTGCTTCGACCTCTCGAACGCCCGCGTGGCCGAGATGTTCGACGCCAAGGTCCTCATCCTGACCAAAGGTGGCATCGGGCGGGCCATCGACGAGATCGCCCTCAGCCTCCATCTCTTCCGGGAGCACGACGTTCACGTCCTCGGGGCCATCCTGAACAAGACCCTGCCCGAGAAACTCCAGAAGGTGACCCACGCGGTACACCAGGGCCTGAAGAACATCGGCACGCAGTTGTTGGGCGTCTTGCCGTACGAGCCCCGGCTGCTGTACCCGCGGATGGAACAGGTCGTCAAGGAGGTGGACGGCCATATCCTCAGCGGCGCCGATGCCATTGACAACCGCGTCGAGCGTATCGTGGTGGCGGCCATGGCGCCCGACCACGTCGGCAAGTACCTGAACCGCGAAACCCTCGTCATCGCCCCCGGCGACCGTCTCGATGATTCGCTCGTCTCGGTCATCCTGGAAGCCAGCAGCCCGGTCAGCGGCCTGGTGCTGAGCGGCGGTTTTGAGCCGAAATCCAGTCTGCTGGCCCTTCTCGGCCAGGCCGGCGTCCCCGTCGTCCTTTGCGCCGAGGACACCTACTCGGTGGCCAAGCGGCTCAACGAGATGCACTTCAAAATCCGCACCGAGGACACCGACAAGGTCGAAACCGCGAAGCGGCTCGTTCGCGATTCCATCGACGTTGAAGCCCTTGTCCGTGAACTCGCGTAGGCGTGGCCTGACAACGCACCGACGCCGATGGGCAGGTGCGTCTTCAGACAGAACCCAGGCCACCTGCCGTCCCGATGGCCGCCCTCGCCGTTTGCATTGGAGCCCTTTTCCGGTATAGTTAGTTCTGTGCGGTGGCACCCCGGATAGGTTGCCGTGCGCCCTGACGGGCGGTGCGCCGGCAGCAACCTGCTTCCGCAAGGCCCAGCAAGGACCTATTGATGGCCAAGCCAAGGCCCAACCCGACCCGCATCGACCGGGGCATGTCCGATCCCGACCCGCTTCCGGCCGCTGCCTGTTCCGTCCCGCTCCGGGCCCTTGCCCGAGTCAGCCAGATGATTGCCGGCGACCTGGACCTTCCGGCCGTCCTTCGCTCGTCGATCCGGGCCGCCGCCGACGCCATGAACGCCGAGGCGTGCTCGATCATGCTCCAGGACCCGGACGCGGACGAACTGCGATTCCACCTCGTGGACGGACCCCAAACGGGGGACCTGACACAGGTTACCGTGCCTATTAACGACAACAGCATCGCCGGTTGGGTGGCCAACCACCAGGAGTCGGCGTTGGTGCCGGATGCGTATCAGGATAGCCGGTTCACGCCCGTCTACGACCGTCGGACGGGTTTTCGCACCCGTTCGGTCCTATGCGTGCCGCTTATGGCCAAAGGCCGGCCGATGGGTGTCATCCAACTGCTCAACCGCCGCGACGGCCAAGCGTTCGACACCGGCGACATGGAACTGGCCGAGGCCGTCGCCAGCCTCATCGCGGTGGCCATCCTCAACGCCGAGGAACACCAGGCCCGCCTCAAAGCCGAACGCCTCGCCACCGTCGGCCAAACCATTGCCGGCATGGCCCACTTCGTCAAGAACATCCTGAACGGCCTGCGGGCAGGCTCGTTCATCATCGACCAGCACCTCGACGGCGAGGCCGAATCACGCGTGGTCCACGGCTGGGAAATCGTCAAACGCAACATGCAGCGCCTTAGCACCGTCGTCCTGGACATGCTCAGTTACTCGACCGACCGCCAACCCCTCTACCGGCCGTGCAACATCAGCGACCTCTGCGAGGACGTCGTCGCCCTGCTCCAGCACCAGGCCGCCAAGAAGGGCGTTACGCTGGTCACCGCCTGCCACGTCGAGCAGGCCAGCGTGGACGAAACCGCCATCAGCCGATGCCTCATCAACCTGGTCGGCAACGCCATCGACGCCTGCAACGAGGGCGGCATGGTGTGGGTGGACGCCAACCCCGACGACACCCCCGACCGCTTCGTCCTTCAGGTCCGCGACAACGGATGCGGCATTCCCCCCGAGGCCATCAACAAGGTCTTCGACGCCTTTTACTCCACCAAGGGCAGCAAGGGAACCGGCCTCGGCCTCGCCGTGACCCTGAAGACCGTTCAGGAACACCACGGGGATGTCCAGGTCGACTCGGCGCCCGGCGAGGGCACCACGTTCCGGCTGCTGCTGCCGCGGACGCCCCCGGACGAATCGGCCGACTGACCCGCCACGGCCGGCCTACGCCTGGGCCGCCTCGGCGCTCGTTGGCGCCGGGAATCCCGCCATAGACAGTGGACATCCGCCCACCAACGTGGTACACCACCCGCGGTCGGGGCATCCGCACGCGCGCCCCACGCACTCAGACACGAAAGGATTCCCCCATGCGAAAGGCGCTTGTGGTGGACGACGAATCCGACGCCAGGGAGTTCGTTCGAGCCATCCTCGAACCCGAAGGGTGGGAGGTCGACGAGGCCGAAGACGGCGCCGCCGGTATCGACAAAGCCCGCCAGGCCAAACCCGAACTCATCATCCTCGACGTCGAAATGCCCAACCGCAACGGCTTCGAGGTCTTCACGGAGTTGCGCGGCATCCCCGAGACGGCCGACGCCAAGATCGTCATGCTCACCGGCGTCGCCGACAAACTCGGCATCCGCTTCTCCGGCGAGGACATGGGAAACTTCTTCGGCAAGGAGCCCGACGCCTACGTCGAGAAGCCCATCGACCCCGACACGTTCATGCGTATTGTCAAGGACGTGACCGCCGGCGGATAAGACGCCCGCCGGGGCCATGGGTAACAACCACTCCTTCTAGTGCCG
>Ga0272441_10002068_pt1 | contig 41560 bp, 30 predicted proteins | sample SSMProp6N_FD_193582 | JGI IMG/M metagenome (GOLD analysis project Ga0272441, IMG submission 193582) | Marine sediment archaeal communities from Little Sippewissett salt marsh, Falmouth, MA, United States - SSM-Prop-6N | ecosystem: Environmental > Aquatic > Marine > Wetlands > Sediment ...
TGGGTACTGACGGGGGCGAGCTCAGGCCTTCGCCGTCCGGACTGCCTAGAGCATCCGGCCTTCGCTCCCGCGTTCCCCTTCACGGGGCCCCGGACTCCGCCAAGGCACGGCGCCTGGCTCGGCCGGTCGCCCCGTCCGTCAACTACGTCATACGCCTCCTTTCGCAATCCCTCCTCCCCCCAACGAGGGGGAGGAACGAGGTGGGGGGGATAACGTCCCCTCTCACCCTAGGGCGTTTTTTTTCACACCTTTCGGCGAACTTTCTTCGCGGAAGAGTGCATTTTCTTTTCGAGCGCCAGTGCGCGCCACAGGCGCGCGGCGATCCCGCCCTCCCCCGGGCCGCCTCGGTGCAACACGCCCGGGGGAGGGACAGGGGTGGGGGCCTTCTGCGGCGAGCCATCCGGTGCACCGCAACCCCTGGCCCGATTTCCGAAAAGGGTGACACGTAACGGCGCCGCAAGGCGCGGGGCGTGTAAGGACCATCGCTCCTCCCCTCGGCCCCCTGTGCTCGCAGTGAGGGGCGTACATGTCCCCCTTTTCTCCTCGCGGCCAGTATCATGTCCCCGCCCGTCAGAAAACATCGTACCCCCTCACCCTAGACCGTTTTTATTCACACAGGCCCTTTCGAGCGCAGATTCGTGAACTGAACCCCGGTTTCGGGCTTTCGCTTATAACGCGCCCCCGGGAAGTCACCTCCCTCCATAATATGAGGAAAAGTCGCCGGTTCGGCGGCTCGCCCGTGAATTCTCGCTCGAACCTATGGTTTGGCGAGTCGGCTTATAGAAGGCCCGGAATCAGCCCGTGCGGGCAAGGCGGCGGCGGTCCCGCACCACGCTCCAGACGAAGATGGCGGCGAGGGCGGCCGTCAGCCAGAACTCCCACAAGTAGAACACGCCCCACCACCATTCGGGGCGGCGGCGATGAAAGAGCCCGCAGTGGTCTTCGTACCCCGGCTCACTACGCCAAGGTACCCACTGCGGCGCGTCTATCAGGTAGTTGCCATCGGGAGAGAACTGAGCGTAGTAATACGTGCCGCCTATGGGCACGGTGCCCAGCGAACGGCCCGTCCTCAAGTCGACCACGCGCCCGACGAAAAGCGCCCGCCTTCCGTCGGGGGCCAGCGCCATGAGCAGGCCGTTCATCTCGCGGAGGAGCTCGCCCGTGCGGGATTCATGGACGCTGAGCGTCGAGTCCCCGTAACCAGTGTTACCCAAGATCCCCAGGAACAGCTCTGAGCCGTCGACGGAGAACTGCGCACACCACAGCCGCGACGTCCCGGTGATAGTGAACTTCTTCTCCCCGGTCAGGGTGTTCCACACAGCCGCGTGATTGGCCGTCTTCTCAGAGTGGAACGTGAGTGCGAGATCGCCGCCGGGCGAGATGCAGGCCTGGGTCAGGTTGCCCTTGTGCGGGCCCAATCGCCTCAACACCTTGCCCGTGCCCATCTCTACGACTCTGGCGTGGTCGCTGGAGTCGATGACGATCCCGCGAGCGCCGTCAGACGAGAGCCACTCGCCCAGACCCAGCACGGCCCCCTCCAAGTCCATTACGAGTCCCAAGTCGTCGGCACTCCAGATGTGCCTGCCGACCAGTACCGTGCAGCCCGAGCCAAGGAAGCCAGCGGTCTCGAAGCCGCCGTGGGGAATCTCGCCGACTACCTGCCTCGTCCCGAGGTCCCAGACGAGAGACCGGCTGTGGCCAACCGTGAGCATCCGCCCCCCGTCCGGGCTGAACTTGACCCAGGTCACCACTGGGCCCAGGCCGGTCTCGAAAGTTGCCGCCCGCTCCCCCGTCACGACATCCCACAGGATCACGTTGCCATCGTCGTCGCCGGTGACGGCGAACCGGCTGTCGGGCGAGAAGGTCGTCGCAAAGTACTGCCGGCACTCGAGCTCATGCGCGAGCACCCAAGGCTCACGGCGGAACGCGTACCACAGCCCCACCCCGCTCGTGCAGAGCAGCATGAAAACCGCCAGCGTCCTCAGCGAATACCTCGGCACGAGCCTAAGCAGCGACCTTCTCACGGCGCCCCCTCGAGGATGCTAACGGCTGCGCCCCGCCGCGGTTCATACGCATGCCGCAAAACGCCTTGCGCGCGAGCCCGTCGCGCCTATAATCCGTCCGGGAGGCCCGGCATCGGGCCGCTTTGCCATGAGAGTACTCGTCATATCGAAGGCGCCGGAGTTCAACGAGGACGGCGAGGTCGTCCTCGGCCAGTGCGAGCCCTACACCTCCGGGTGGCGGATGCGCCTGGTCGAGAACTGCCACGAGGAGGTCCTAATGGAGGGGACCTACTACGACCTCCGCCGCGTCCAGAGGCGCTGCAAGGGCCTCGGCGACGGGGAGCTGCGCGCCCTCATCGACGAGGCGAAGGAGCAGTCCTCCGGCGCCGCCAGCCCCGTCGTCATGTCGTCGAGCTCCAAGGCCAACGAGTCGACCCAGATTCTCGACCCCGACGCCGTCCGCCGCGCAATGGCCGAGGCGGAGGCGGCGGGCGAGAGCTACGAGGCCCCCCTCAACATCGACATCCGGCAGGACGGGCCGATCACGGTCATCGCGCTCCCCGGCGGGCGCACGCCGCTCGACGAGGCGAGCTTCTGCCGCAAGATCGAGGAGACGGTCGGCACCAGCGACACCGGCGTCGTCGTCGACCTCACGGGAGTACCGCGCCTCTCCTCGCGCATGATCAAGGAATTCGTCCGCTTCAAGGGCCTCGCCGAGCAGCGGACCAAGCGCTTCGCCCTCGCCTCGGCCGAGGACACGGTGATGCGCGTGCTCGAGCTCATGAATCTCGAGAAGGTCCTGCCGCTCTACCCGTCGGTGAACGCCGCCATCAACGCCCTCACGGGCTCCTCGTAGCCCCGGCCCGACGGAATCCGCCGATTCTCTGGACCTTGCCGTCCCCCCGCAGGGGCGCTAGTGGCGGGTGGAGCGGGAGGGGGGAGGGGGGAGGGGGGAGGGCGGGGGCGGGGGCGCCGTTGCCCCCGGCGCCCCCATGCCTGCGTGCTCGCGTCATCTATAACTACATCCACGGCCCCGTGACGGCGCGCTCGCGCCAGCTCACGACCGCCCACGGGCCCACGGGTTCCTCGCCCCCGGATGCGGCGCGCGGCAGCCCCGGAAGTACCAGCGACCCGTCGGCGAGCCGGCCGTCGTAATGGACGATCATCCTCGCGTGCTGGCCGCCGAAGTCGCGGTTCATCCGGACCTGGTTGCCCGCCGACATCAGCCCCTGGATGCCGATGTCGAGCGGCTTGCCGCGCTGGTCCAGGCAGTACTCGTCGAAGTTGTTCTCGGCGTAGAAGAAGGCCTGGGAGTCGCCCACCGGCCCGGTGTTCGGATCGCCGTAGTAGACGTTGCCCGAGCCCTCGCACGCCCCCTGGTAGCCGGGCTCGCCGTTGTCATTGAGTATCGGCTCGCCCAAGTCGTAGCGGTGGTTGTTGTTCGTATCCGTATAGGATTCGCCGTCGGAGATGGCGATGATAGCCAGGCCGTTCTTGGCGTAGTGGCTGACGGGCTCGGGTGTGTCGGTGGGGCTGGGGTTGCGGCTGTAGCCCAGCCAGAAGTCGTCGCACATGTAGACATTGCCCCTCACGACGATGGTCATCCGCGCGCCGCCGGCGGGGGGGTTGTAGAAGCGGTAGTGGTAGGCACCGGCCTCAACCCACAGGTTGCCGTCGACGAAGTATATCTTGTCGTTCCCCTCGGGCGAGATCGAGATATTCCCGTCGTTGTTCCCCTCCCGCACGTCCGCGAAGAAGAAGTTCCGGTTGTCGTGGTTGTTCTGAAGGTAGCCGAGGTCGCTCCGGTAATCCTGGTCGGTGAAGACGTGCCTGGGGTCGCTCTGCGGGTAGGTCGTGCAGTAGCCGTAGCAGCCCCATTCCCGCCTCCTGGGCGGATCGGCCATGCTGATCGTGTAGTCGGCGATCTGCTCGTAGTCCATGCCCGCGATGTCGGGCGGCGCGATGCCGTCGGCGAACGAGCTGCCGCGGATGCCCGAGCCCGTTATCCTGCCCGTCGCCGAGACCTCGCTTGTGTGGTCGCCGTCGCCGTCGAGGTCCTCGACCTCGGCGTTGCCGGTGAACTTCACGTCGCCGTTGGCGTGGATGAGGCCGACGACGTAGTCGGCGTGGTCGTCGCCGCGGACCTCGATCTCGGTCCTCTGCGCGGGGCTGCTGCGCCACTTCCGCCTCTGGCAGCGGTGGCACCGGTACCTGTAGGTGCTGAAAGCACCGCAGAACTTGCACCTGTACCTCCGGCAGCTGGGGCACCGGGAAAAGGAACTCGAGCGCGAGTAGCCGCAGTTGAGGCACGTGTAACGCGTCTCGGAGTGGCTCGCGCCGCTCTGGCCGCCGAAGCGCATCTCGTAACCGCCCGCCCCAGAGTGGTTGCCGGCATAGATCGCGTAGTTGTCGGAGAAGATCGGGTGCGGCGGCTGGGCGACGGACCTAACGACCGCCTCGACCTCGCTCGCCTGGGTGTCGCCCGCCACCCGGGCCTTCGCGACAACGCGCACGTAGGGCTGTTCCGAATCGCCATCGGCCTCGCCGTCGTTGTCGTTGTCGAGGCCGTCCTCGCCTAGCCTCACCACGTATGTCAGGCACTCGCAGCCGAGGAGCGCCCTCGGCTCGACCCCGGTCTCGCCGAAGTCCGGCTCGTCGTTGCCGTTCTCGTCCGAGAGCGGCGTCCAGTCCTCAATGCCCATGACGCCGTCGTTCGACTCGTCGACGGGCTGGCTCAGCGAGGACCGACGGTTGAGCTCCGCGACGGCCATGTCCAGAGCCCCCTCGGCCGCCAGCAGGCTCCTCCGGCCGCTCTCGATCGCGTCAACCGTGCGCGTCTTGGTGACGCTCTCCTGCAGCGCGGCCACCGAGAACATGGCGATGACGGCCATGAGGATCATTGCCGCGACAAGGATCGCCCCTGATTCGTCGTTTCTCCCCGTGCCCATGGTGCCTCCTTTCCGGGTGGCTGGCGCCATTTGCATGCGCAAGAAGCGGGCCAGAGCTCATTCCTTATGTGCACGTAGTGCAATTAGCGCCACAGAGCCGCATGAGGCCACTATCCGCCGTTCTCATACGAGGCGCGGTGCACCTGAGGGCTTCGATGCGTGGCGTAAGGGTGACGCTCCGTGTCAAATGGGTGACAATTTTCGTCACTTCTTATGCGGCGAGAGTATTCCAGCCCCGGAGGGAGAGCTCGCTCTGATGGCAGGCCGTCAGAGCTCCATGAAGTACTCGCAGCTCTTCGACAGCATCCTGAAGCCCTGCCGCTCGTAGGCGCGGCGGGCGGGAGCGTGGGCGTCGTCGAGCCCCGTGTGAACGCGCACGAAACGGCAGCCGAGCCCGCGGAGCCGCTCGAAGACGAGCGCGTACATCCTGGAGCCGATCCCCTTCCCCTGGAACTCGGGATGCACGGCGTTGTTGAGCAAACGGCCCATCCCGCGGTCGCTGGCGTTGTAGGTGGCGAAGGCAACTATGCGGCCATCGGCCTCCGCAACGAGGCACCGGGCCGGGTCGTCGCGGGTGAGCGTGGCCCGCACCGAGCCGCCCTTGGAGGCTCGCCAGTCGGGGTGCTCGGCGAGGAAGATCTCGTCGCCCAGCCGCTTGCGGCTCGACTCGAATATCGGCTCCCAGGCGAGCACCGTTATCTCGACGACGGCGTCTGTGTCGCCGGGCTCGAAGTCGCGTATCACGATCTCGTCCATGATCAAAGCTCCATCCAGTAGGTGACGTGGGGGATCATCACCGAGAAGCCAGCCTTCTCGTAGGCCCGGCGGGCCGGCGCGTGGGCCTCGTCGCCGCCGGTCGAGACCTTGGCGTGGGTGCACCCGAGCTCACGCAGTCGCTCGAGCACGCGGCCGTAGAGGCGCGTGGCGATGCCGCGGCCCTGGAAGTCGGGATGGACGGCGTTGTTGCCGATCTCGCCGAGCTTCGTCGGGCGCTCCGTCACGTGGAAGGTCACGAAGCCCGCGACGCGGCCGGTCTCGGGGTCCTCGGCGACGAAGGCCTGCCCGGGACGCTCCTGGCAGGCCGTCCTCACCTGCCGGGCCTTCTCCTCGCGCCAATCGCCCCTGGTGGCCCGGAGCATCTCCTCGCCCATGGCCTCGCCGAAGCCGGCGAAGACCGGCTCCCACGCCGCCACGGCTATCTCCTCGATGCTCGCCACGTCCGAGGGCCTCACGGGCCGTATGACCGGTTCGCTCATCTGGCCGCCTCCGCTCTAGTGAACCCCAGATGCTACCCCCGAGGCCCTCGGGCCGCAAGCGCCCCCGTCTTTCAGTATCGCTCCCGGCGCAGGTCCGTCGTGCTCCCCGCCTGCGGCGGGCTCGCCCCGACGACCTGGGCGCGCCGGGTCGCTGCCTCGCCCCGCCCCCGCGCACCGACCCGCCGGAAAATCCTGAGGAGGGGCTTGCACATCGGGGCCTTTCAGGCGTAGTATAGATAGGTGCCCGGGGCCTGCTCTGGCCCGGGCCGGAAGGGGGTCGTGCCATGCTCAGGATGAGATATCTGGTCCTCGCGTGCTTCGTCGTCGCGGCCGCGGCCGTCATGATGGCCCCGCGGGCCGCCGAGGCGGGTGATATCGGCTTCATGGGCGACGACGACGACAACGATGACGACAACGGCCTCATGGGCGACGAGAACCGCCAGCCCGCCGCAAGGCAGCGCATCAGCTGGTCCGTCTACTCGGGGGCCGGCGGCGCCGGGAAGGTGAAGCTGATCCTCTTCGCCTCGAACGCCAAGACCGTCGACGTCGCGGCGCTGAACCGCCCGCAGGTCGTGCAGGCCGTGAGATCCGCGGGCGTTCTAACGGAGATAGTCAACCCGCCCAGGAACAGGGGCGAGGTCAAGACCTACCGCGATCTCGTCGCGAAGCTGGGCGTGAGGGGCGTGCCGGTGCTGGCCCTCGTCGCGCCGGACGGCGGCACGGTGGCCCTCCTGCCCCTCAACTCGCGGGCGATACTCCAGGCGATGAAGAACCTGCAGGCGCTGCTGAAGCAGTACGAGGAGAGGAAGAAGGCGGCGGGCCGCTAGGCGGGTCCCCCGGCGCTCTCGTCCGGCCGCTCGTGGAAGGCGGCCGCGATCATCAGCCCCCACGCCAGCGCCATCACCGCGAAGCGGAAGAAATTTATCACCCAGTAGAGGCCCTCCCCCTTGGTGTGGAGCACCAGCGAGACGGCCGCGTGGACAACACCCGCGTCGGCGAAGATCACGGCAACGGCCAGCCCCATGGCCCACGTGCCGTTCCCGGAGGCCGCGGGGTGCTTCCGCCAGTTGGAGACGGCGTAGAAGAGCCCCATCACGAGCACGATGAGCAGCGGGAACTGCACGGCGATGTTCGCCATGTAGAAGGTCAGTGTCTGCATGTCTCCCCCGTGAGGTCCGGGCGCACCGGAAGCGCCGCCGATCAGTATGCGGCCGACGGGCCGCCGCGTCAAAGCAATCCTGGATCGAGAGGCGAAGCGGAGACGCGGGAGCCGGACCTAGCGGCGTCTGCGACGGCGGCTGCGGCCCGCGCCGCGGCGGCGCGAGGTCCGCCTGCCGGAGATCTTCTTCGCGGGCTTCGGCGGCTCGAAGTCCACGGCCTGCAGCGCCGCGACGAGGTCCATCGGCGCCTGGTAGCGCTGCTCCGGGCTCTTGGCGAGGCACCTGTCGACGGCCGCGGCGAGGTCAGTGGGCAAATCCGGGGCCAGCTCACCCAGCGGCACCGGGGTCTCCGCGAGCTGACTGGCCAGGATATCCTTCGGCGTGTTGGCCCTGAAGGGCGCCCTCCCTCCGAGCGCGTGGTAGAAGGTGCAGCCGAAGGCGTAGATGTCCGTCCGCGAGTCGACCTCTCCGCCCTGAATCTGCTCGGGGGCCACGTACTGGGCGTTCGTGCCGAGCAAGAACTTCGTCGAGCCGACCTTGGTGATGCCGAGGTCGGCCAGCTTCGTCTGGTCCTCGGCGTCGACCATGACCGCCTCGGGCCGGACCTCGCGGTGGATCAGTCCGTTGCGGTGGCCGTGGTCGAGCGCCTGCGCCACCTGGAGCATGATGCGGTGGCAGCGCTTGGGCTCGATGCGGCCCATCCGGCGAATGATCTTGTCGAGGCTCTGCCCCGCCACGTACTCCATCGAGTAGTAGTAGATGCCCCCGGCCTTACCTACCTCATGGACGCGAATCACGTTGGGGTGGTTGAGCTTCCCCGCCGAGCGCGCCTCCGAGAGGAAGCGGTTGACGAAGGCCTCGTTCTCAGTCATCGCCTTGGGCAGGACCTTCAGCGCCACCAGGCGGTCCATGGAGACCTGGTGCGCCTTATAGACGCTGCCCATCGAGCCCCGGCCGACCTTCCCCAGGATGCGGTAGCCCTTGATGCCGTCCGGGGGGATCTCCTCCTCGGCCGCCGCGGCGGCGGGAGCGGAGGGCGCGGCGGAGACCGCGATCTCCTTCGGGGCCTCGGCGCTCTTCAGCCGGCTCGCCGACTCCCTCGAGACGTTGAGGCTCCTGCCGGAGCCCGACGTGCCCGCGGCCTGCGGCTGCGCTGCGGGCGACGCCGCGGCCGGCTGCGCGTCAGCGGGCAGCGGCGCCGGAGCGGAGGGCTTCGCGGTCGGCATGCTCTCCTCGTCGGCGACGGCCCCGCCGCGCTCGGCCGCGTTGCGGACCACGTCCTCGATGGCCGCCTCGGCCTGGGCCCTGGTGATGACCTTGCGCTGGATCATGATGCGCGAGAGTGCGGGCGCCTCGCCGAGCTCCTCGGCGCAGCGCATGCGGTACGCGAGGCAGTCGCCGACCTGCTCGCGGGTCGCGAACTTGCGCTTGACGACCGCGTCGCCGAACGCGATCTCTCTGGCGGGCGTCTTCTCCGGCATGGGCTCCCTCGGTGCTGAAACGCCCCATCGGGACCGCCAAGGATACCGGGCCATCGCCGGTTCCGCAAGCGAGTTTGGGGCGGGCGGTGTATGTAGGGTGAGCCTGTTGCGCGGTTTCCCGGCAGAGCGTAAGATCTTTGCCGTCAGGCGGAAGGGGAAGCGCGATGCACCTGCGGCGATACGCATGGACGGCCCCGGCGGCGCTGCTGTGGGCGGTGGCCCTCTCCGCGACGGCCTTCGGCGCGGAGCCGGATGCCGCCGCCGCCCGCTCGCATATCGTCAAGCGGGTCATCGCCGGAGTGGCCTCCGGCCGGAAGAGGACCGTCTACGTCGACTTCCTCGGCAGGCCCGCCCGCGGGAGGATGCTCGCCGCCTCCGACGCCGGCATCGAGGTCTCCGTGATGGGGCAGAGCGTCAAATTCGCCTGGGGCGATCTCTCCGCCAACCGCTTCTACGGCCTCGCCAAGCGCTACGCCGACAGGTCCTCCGCCGACGACCTCGCCGCGCTCGCAGTGCTGGCGGCCGAGGCGAAGGACGAGGACGGGCTGAGCGAGCAGATCGCGGCGCTGCGGAAGATCGACGCCAAGCGCGCGGGCGCGCTCCAGGCGAAGCTGCGCGGCTCGCCGGCGGGGGCCCAGTCCGGGAGACCGGCCATGCCACGCGGAAGCTCGGTAGGCAGCTCCGGCAGGACGAAGCGGCTGACCGCCTTCACCGTCACCGAGCGCGCCGGCCTCGAGCGCAGGAAGTGGCCCGTCGCCAGCGGCATCCCGCTCCCGCCCGGCGCCGCGCCGAAGAACGCGGCCTTCAGCCTGAGCTCGGGCTCGGGCGGCGCCGTCCCCGCGCAGTTCGAGATCACGGGCCGCTGGTGGATGGACGGCTCGCCGCGATGGGTGCTCGTCAACTTCCAGACGGATCTCGCGCCGAGGGGCTCCCGGCAGTACGTCCTCTCGCTCGCCGATCGCGCCGCTCCGGTCGAGACCCCGCTCAAGGTGACGGGCGGCGCGGGGGGGGCGGGGAGCGTCACGGTGGTGACTGGGCCGCTCAAGTTCACCGTGCGGGCCCAGGGATTCAATATCATCGAGAACGTCTGCTACGACCCCGCCGGGGCCTTCGGCTCCGCGAGCAAGGTGGTCGGAGCGCACAAGGGCGGGGCCGTCGTGAGGGCCGGCGGCAAGGAGTACCGCGCCTCCGGCGGCGCGGCGAAGCTCACCGTCGAGGAGCGCGGCCCGATGCGGGCGGTCATCCGCGCCGAGGGCTCTCACCTCTCGACTGACGGCTCGCGCGGCCTCGATTACGTCGCACGCATCCACGCCTACAGCGAGAAGAGCTTCGTTCGCGTCGAGTACACGTTCATGAACCGCCAGGGGCGCGACTCGCGGGCGAACCTCAGGCTCGAGGAGGTGTCACTGCAGCTGCCCACCACGCTCGCCACGGGCGGCAAGGCGAAGGCGCTCATCGGCGGCGCCAGGACGGTCCACAGTGCGGACGCGCCGGCGAGCATCAGGCAGACGACCTCCGACGAATTCGTCCTGGGCGGCGCGGCCTCGGGGACCGTCAAGTCCGGCAAGAGCGACAGGACTCAGTCGACCGGATGGGGCGCCCTGACGGGCCGGGGCCTGATGGCAGGCGCGGCCGTCCGGTGGTTCTGGCAGAACCATCCGAAGGAGATGGCCGTCAGTGAGGGCGGCGAGCTGAAGGTGGGCCTCTTCAAGGGCCGCTACGACATACACCAGGGGGTGGCGAAGACGCACGACGTCTACCTGCACTTCGGCAAGGCCGGCGACTCGAGCCGGCTCGCAGTGCTCCGCCGCGCCGTCGACTACCCGCTCGTGGCCGTCTGCCCGCCCAGGTGGTACTGCCGCGACACGAGGGCCTTCGGCCAGCTCACCGAGTCGGACCCGTCGCTCTACACCCCCAAGGGGCAGGATATCCTGAAGCGCATGGACGAGGCGATGCGCAAGGGGCTGGCCTCGATGATCAGCCGGCGCGACGGCAACGGCGACATGGCCGGGGGACTGGACGAGTTCGGCATCTGGGACTTCGGCGACGACTGCCAGCCGCAGAAAGGCGTCAACCGTACGAAGGCGACGACCTACTGGAACAACAACTACTACTGCTTCCCGCACGCGATGATCCTCGGCTTCGCCCGCACCGGCGACGAGGGCTTCCTCGAGCACGCCCAAGAGTGCGCCCGCCACCTCGGAGACCTGGACATCTCGCACTACGACCCGCGCGGCAGCTACGGCCCCGGCGCTCCGAGGATATGCCCGGGCCTCCAGCACTACCGGAGCTACATGAGCGGGCGGCCCGAGGTCCACAACGTCTTCAACCACCTCAAGAACCAGTCGCTCTACGACCTCTGGTACCTGCGAGGCGACCGTCGCGCGCGCGAGGTGGGGCTCATGGTCTCCGACCACGTGGTCACGCGGCACAACATCGGCGGCGCCGACCCGGGCCAGGCCAGGTCCGTCGCCCACGGCATCTTCGCCGCGCTCGAGGGCTTCAAGCTGACGCACGACCGAAAGTACCTCGACGCGGCGAAGCGGCAGATCGAGATCGGCATGGAGTACGCCTCGAAGAAGGGCGGCGGCTATCCCTACGGGCAGTACAGCTTCATGGCGGGGCTGATGAGCGAGGCCTACCGCGACTACTACTACGTCACGCACGACCCCAAGATGCCCGACGCTCAGGTGAAGCTCGCCGACTGGATGATCCGCGTCCACGGGGGCAAGGCGCGCGGCGGGAAGGGGCTGGGCGGCTCGACGGGCATGTGCACGCCGGCGATGGTGCAGGCCTACGCGATCACGGGCAAACAGAAGTACCTCGACATGGCCTTCGAGGACCTCGACGTCTGGACGCTCGGCTACAACGGTCAGCGCGACTCAAAGCACTTCGCGCAATCGTTCAAGAGCTCCCAGTACGTGCTCCACTATCTCACGAAGTCTTTCAAGGCGGGCGAGGGCGACCCGGGGCCGTGGCCGAAGGGGAAGTGACGCCCCCCGCCACCCCCGGCTACTCGAGCTTCTTCTTCGCCTCCTCGGCCAGCGGCGAGTCGGGGTACTCCTTGACGAGGCGCTCGTAGAGCACCTTGGCCATCTCCTTCATCCCGGAGCGCTCGGCCTGCCGCGCCGCGCGGAAGAGCTGCGCGGCCTTCGGGTCGACCTTCTTCTCCTCAGCTTCCGCAGGAGACGCAGTGACGGCGGGATCGGGCTTCTTCTCCGTGGGCTTGGCGGCCGGCTTCGCCGAGGGGTCCACGCCCAAGACGGCCTCCTTCGTCGGCGCGGCGGGGAAGCGGGGGTCCCGGTCCCACCTCGAGACGCCGAGCTCGAAGGCGCCGAGATCCGGCCTGCCGTCGGGGAGGTCGTCGTTGATGCCCTTGATGACGACGCCCTTGTTGACGAGAGGGCTCCCGGCCTTCGGCATGAGGTCGCCGCGGTCGGCGTCGACGTACTGGGGATCGGCGACGAAGCCGTGCTTCTCCTGCCCGAGCGCCTGGAAGGCCGACAGAGACTCGGCCCTCTTCGAGAGCCACAGGAACCGGTACGTGCCGAGGGGGTTGAAGTAGCAGTCGTAGTCCCAGCTCGACGGCCCGTAGTCACGTCCGCCCCGGCGGATCATGTACGCCGTCGCCCAGTTGACGTTGTTCCGTCCGTGGATGCCGCCGGAGCCGGTCTTGGGGTCGGTGTTGAGGACGCGCAGCCGGCCGGTGTCGGCGACCTTCTTCGGGTTGGCGTAAGAGCTGTTATGGTAGTAGAAGACGTGTCCCCTGGTGTTGTTGTGGGCCTTGAGGATGTAGCGGCCGTAGTTGCTGATGACGTTGCGGACCAAGTACGCGGGTCCGGTATCGACGGTGGCGATGGAGAAAGCCATCGTCTTCGTGTCGACCATGTAGTTGTGGTACATCCGCTGGTTGACGCCGTAGCCGTCGGGCTCGAGGCAGTCGTCGCCCGTGTTCACGATCCAGTTGCCGTATATGTCGCAGTCGCGGCTGTAGTGGGGGCCCTCGCCGAAGCTCGCGGGATCGATGCCGTTGAAGAAGTTGTCGCAGACATTGTAGCGCGCCACGTTGCCGCGCCCCGAGCGGAAGGATATCGCCGAGTCCTCGCAGTCGTGGCCCTTCGCCGTCCGCCAGGGCCACTCGGCGACGGGGAAGTCGGAGACGTAGTTGTACTCGACCAGATTGTCGTCTCCGGGAAAGCGCAGGTAGGCGATGTGGCGCTTGCGTCCGTGGTGGACGTAGTTGTGATGCGCCCACGTGTTCGAGCACGAGCTGAACTTCAGGCAGATGCCGAAGCCCTCCCCCGCGTAGGCGAGCTCCAGCCCCTCCACCGTCACGTGCCTGGCGCCCGTGAACTCGATGCAGCAGTCGCGGACGGATACGTGCAGGCCGCCCTTGCGCGGATCGATCTCCGCGGGCAGCTTCACGTGGAGCGTGCCGCCTCGCTGGGTCCAGCCCGCCCCCTCGACGGCGATGTCCTTGCCGGCGGTCTTGGCGCTCCGGTACCTGCCGGACCTCAGCTGCCCCAGATCGCCGAAGTGGAAAAGCCGGCCGAGCTTATCGTGGCCGACGATGCGGCTCCTGACCGCGCGGATCTGCGCCGACCAGATGCCGTCGCCCTCGTCCTTCCATCCCTCGCCGGCCGCGAGCTTCCGGTCGGAGCCGAATATCTTGGCGCCCGGCTCGCCGCGTATCGTGATGGGCGCCTCGGCGGTGCCGGACTTCGACGAGCGGACCATCTCGTAGTGGACGCCCTTCTTCACGAGGACGACCGTGCCAGGCTTCGCCCTGTCGACGGCGGCCTGGATGCTCTCGCCCGGGGCCACGGCTATCACCTGGCCGCGCGAGGGGTTCGGCCGCCTGCGCGTGGTGACCGTGCCGCTGAAAATCCTGCTCTCGTCCTCGCCGCCCACACCGTCGGGGTCGCTCACCGTCATCCTCACCTCGTAGGCGGTGCCCTCACCGAGGAAGAGGATGCTGCCCGTCCAGTTCCTGCCGCCGAGCTTCCTCTCATCGATCCGGACCGGGGGGTGCGCCTCGCGCCACTCCTCGGCGCCCGCTTTCCTGTAGTGGATCGCGGCCTTCGAGTTCTTGTTGTCGTCGCCGCGGTACTGGAGGTAGACGCTCAGGTTCTCGAGGGTGGGATAGAGCTCGAACTTGCCCGGCGACAGGCTGTTCCCGGCCGACGCGCCGGACGAGGCCACTGCGAGGGCGGCCGTGACCGTCGCGAGGAGCCGCCCCGGGGATATCATCATCAAGTGCCCTCCTGCAAGGGTCCGTGGGTGACGGGCCGCCTTGAGGCCCGATGCTAGTACTACCCCGCAGATGGCACATTGTTCGCCGCGCCCGCAGCCGGCCTCCAGGGCCGCACGGCGGAGCGACGAGGCCCTGAGGCGCCCCTGCCGCGGAAGCGGCCCGCACGGCTTGTCGAGGATTCGCGCCGTTTTACTTGAAAAAATTCTGAGAATCTATAGACTCGGTGCCCGCCGAGCGGTTTAAAGACCTTTATAGTTGCTGCACCTTCCGTCTGCGGCGAGGCAACGCCCGACCGAGTACGCCGATGTGAGAGGGGGATCTTCGCATGGCCGTAGTCAAGTGTCCAGAATGCGGTAAGTCCTACAATGTCAAGGACGAGACCAGTGGCAAGGTGAAGTGCAAGTGCGGGGCCGTCATCGACGTGGCCGCCGCCAAGTCCACGGCCACTACCACCAAGCCGGGCGCCAAGCCCTCCGGCAGCGACCTCGACGCGATCAAACAGCTCAAGAGCGCCTACGACCGCATCCAGGCCGAGATCGGCAAGGTCATCGTCGGCCAGGACCGCGTGGTAGAGGAGACGCTCATAGCGCTCTTCGCCCAGGGGCACTGCCTGCTGGAAGGCGTGCCCGGGCTGGCGAAGACGCTGCTGGTGAGTTCGCTGGCGAGGGCGCTGTCCCTGAGCTTCCACCGCATTCAGTTCACGCCCGACCTCATGCCTTCCGACATCACCGGCACCGAAATCCTCCAGGAGGACCCGGAGACGCGCATCCGCGAGTTCAAGTTCCTGCGCGGGCCGGTCTTCTCGAACATGCTGCTCGCCGACGAGATCAACCGTACCCCCCCGAAGACGCAGGCGGCGCTCCTCGAAGCGATGCAGGAGAAGAAGATCTCCATCGGCGGCGACGACCACATGCTCGACCTGCCCTTCCTCGTGATGGCCACACAGAACCCCCTCGAGCAGGAGGGAACGTACCCCCTGCCCGAGGCGCAGCTAGACCGGTTCCTCTTTAAGGTCTTCGTGGACTACCCGACCGACGGCGAGGAGCTCGAGATCATGAAGCGCGTCTCGAGCCCCGGCTTCGGCACCGGCGAGCACTCGGTGGAGCCGGTGCTCAGCGGCGAGGAGATTCTCACTCTCCAGGACGTCGTCCTGAGAGTGCCTGTTGCCGATCACGTCTACAGCTACGCCAAGAAGATCGTGCGCAGCTCCCGCCCCGACCAGCCGGAGGCACCCGAGTTCGTCAAGAACTGGGTCTCCTGGGGCGCGGGGCCGCGGGCCAGCATATACCTGATCATCGCCGGCAAGGCGCGGGCGATCCTGCGCGGGCAGTTCCACGTCTCGCCCGAGGACGTCTCGGCGGTGGCGCTGCCGGTCCTCAGGCACCGGATAGCGTGCAACTTCACCGCGCAGGCGGAGGGCGTCACCTCCGACACGGTCGTCCAGCGGCTGCTCGAGACGATCTCGAAGACCGAGAAGTTCGACTAGCCGAGCGCGGAGCCGTGTGGGAGTGAGCGGATGGCCCAGGCGCCCAGCAAGGTAAGCAAGTACCTCGACCCGAAGGTGCTCTCGAAGATCGAGCGGCTGGACCTGAAGGCCCGCTACGTCGTAGAGGGCTTCATCGCGGGGATGCACAAGTCCCCGTACCACGGGTTCTCGGTGGAGTTCGCCCAGCACCGCGAGTACGTGCCCGGGGACGACCTCAGGCACCTCGATTGGAAGGTCTTCTCCCGCCAGGACAAGTACTACATCAAGCAGTACGAGGAGGAGACCAACTTCGTCTGCCACATCCTGCTCGACGCGTCGGAGTCGATGCTCTACGGGTCGACGGAGGTGTCGAAGCTCGAATACGCCAAGTACGTGACGGCCTCGCTGGCATACCTGATCGCGGGCCAGTCCGACTCCGTCGGAGTGGGCGTCTTCGACAGGGAGATCCGCTCTTACATCCCGCGCGGCATGAGCGAGGGGCACGTTCGCCTTATCGCCGAGCAGCTCGAGAAACTGGAACCCGAGAAGAAAACCGGCGTGGGGCGAATCCTGCACCAGTTTGCCGAGAGGATCGGCCGCCGGGGCATCGTCATCATCATCTCCGACCTCTTCGACGATGTCGACGAGATACTCGGCGGGCTGCAGCACCTCCGTTTCCTGGGCCACGAGGTGATCCTGTTCCACATCCTGGACCCCACCGAGCTGACCTTCCCGTTCGACGGGCTGGTGAAGTTCGAGGGGCTGGAGGAGTACCCGGACCTCCTCTGCCAGCCGAGGATGCTCAAGGAGAGCTACCTCCAGGAGCTCGACAAGTTCACCAAGGCCCTGGAGATCGGGTGCGCCACGCAGAACTCGGAGTACGTCCTGATGAACACCGAGACCACCCTCGACGTCGCGCTGACGAGCTACCTCGTCAGCCGGCTGAGGCAGAGCAACTGGGCCCGGAGGTAGCAACCGGATGTGCCCCGGCCGGCGGAGGCCGGGGCGGAGAGACTGAGCATCGAGTGCGGCCCGCCGCTGCACGGGCAGAGCCGCCGAACAGGTGAACATGAGCTTCATCAACGGGGCACTGCTAGGTTTCCTCGCGCTCGGCGCGGTGCCGATCCTCATCCACCTGCTGATGAAGCGGCGGTTCAAGATCGTCGTCTGGGCAGCGATGGAGTTCCTGCTCGCGTCTCTCGAGCAGAACCGCAGGCGACTGCAGCTCCGCGACCTGATACTCATGCTTATCCGCACGGCCGCGGTGCTCTTCCTCGTCCTCTCACTGGCGCGCCCGTCGGTGACGGGCAAGGCTGCCAGCCTCTTCGGAGGGCGCGGGACCGTCGGCGCGGTGATCCTGCTCGACAATTCGTACTCGATGGGCTTCCACACGGGGCGCGAAGAGCGCTTCGAGATCGCGAAACGCATGGCCCGGACCGTGATCGGGTCCCTCTCGAAGGGCTCGCGCGTCGGGGTCACTCTCTTCAGCGACGTCGCCGACCGCGAGATACCCCGCCCGGTCCACGATCTGGCCACCGCCGAGCGCGTCGTGACCGCGGCGCCCCTGACGGGCGGCGGCACTGACATCGCCACCGGGATAGAGGCGGCCTGGAAGACGCTCGCCGACGCGGACGCGGTACAGAAAGAGATCTACCTCGTCACCGACATGCAGGCCCGCGGCTGGCCCGATCCGAAGGACACGGAGTTCGCCGAGCGCCTACGCGAGATATCGAAGAAGTCGACCTTCTTCATACTCAACGTGGGCGAGGGGCGCACCGAGAACCTGGCGGCGACGGGACTGAAGCTCGACGACGAGTTCGCGAGCACCGACATGCCCGTCTCGTTCACGGTTACGGCGAGGAACTTCGGCACCACGCCGCAGCAGGGGGTGCCGGTCGACCTGTTCATCGACGACAGGAAATCGGCAACGCGCACGGTCGACGTCGGGCCGCACGAGACCGCCTCGGTGACGATGCACACGCGATTCACCACGGGCGGCGACCACAAGGTCAGGGCGCAGCTGGGCGTCGACAGGCTGCTCGCCGACAACGAGCGCTTCCTGTCGGTCGACGTTCTCGACGTGATCCGCGTGCTCATCGTGGACGGCCAGCCCGGCGAGGACGAGACGGGCTGGGGCTCCGAGTCGGCCTTCCTCAAATTCGCCCTCTCGCCGATCGACTACACCGATCCCGACTCGAAAACGCTCATCCGCACCGAGGTTGTCCAGCCGCTGGCGGCGGGCGAGCGCCGCTACGCCGACTACCACGCCATCGTGCTCGCGAACGTGGGCGAGATTCCCGCGGGGCGCGTCGAGCGCCTGCGTCGCTTCGTGAACGCCCGCGGCGGGCTCGTCATCTTCCCCGGCAGCAATGTCGACCCCGAGCGCTACAATTCGATCTTCTCGACGGGCGGGGACCCGCTCCTGCCGTGCTCCCTCGCCGCTCCCTACGGCGACGCCGAGGCGAAGGAGGAGCCCTTCACCCTCTCGACCGGGTCGCTCGAGCACCCGATCGTCGGCTACTTCGGCCTGCCGGAGAACAAGCCTTACCTCGCCGCGCCGAAGTTCTACCGGGCCTTCGAGCTCAAGGTGCCCGAGACGAGGGAGGACGAGGACGGCGAGGCCCCGGCGATCGTCGCGCGCTTCAGCGACGGCAAGCCGGCCATCGTCGAGAAGAAGGTGGGCCTGGGGCGCGTGATCGTCTTCGCCTCGACGGCGGACCTGGCGTGGAACACCTTCCCGCTGAGGCCCGCGTTCCTGCCGGTCGCCCGCAGGACCGTCGAGTACGTCACCACCGGCGCCCGGGCGCAGAGGAACATCGACGTCCACGCGCCGATACGGGCGCCCCTGGACCTGAAGGACGTAAACGTCCAGTGCACGGTGCTCGGGCCGAAGGGCAACCGCATGTCGATGGAGCCCACGCCCTTCGAGCAGTGGGCCTACGTCGAGGTTGCCGAGACCCCCTTCCAGGGCTTCTACACGCTGACGCTCCAGAAGGACCCGGAGGAGACGGTCGTCTTCGCGGCGAACTGCAACACCAAGGAGAGCCTGCTGGACCAGCTCACCCAGGACGACCTGAAGAAGAGATACCCCGACTTCAGTTTCAAGTTCGTGGACTCGCGCGAGGATCTGAAGTCGGTGATAACGAGCGAGCGGGTGGGCATAGAGCTATGGCCTTACCTGCTTGCGCTGGTGTGCGTGCTGCTCTTGCTGGAGTCGTTCCTGGCGGCCAGGTGGGCGCCAAAGGAGTAGTTGGATTGAACTGGCTTTTCGGACTGGGTGAGTCGGCCGGCGGCGACGTCGAGGAGTGGACGCTCCGCTGGATCAACGCCGACACGAAGATGCAGAAGCTGATCTTCGTGCTCGCGGCGCTGGCCGTCATCGCCCTGATATCCCACTTCTACCGCAAGGAGCCCCAGTACGTCAGGCGCCGCAAGAAGATATTCCTCGGCGTCATGCGTTTCCTGGGGTGCGCGGTGATACTCACGATCCTCGCCGGCCCGGTGATGGAGGTCGTCAAGTCCGACGTTGTGAAGAGCTCGGTGGTCATCATGTTCGACCAGTCAGACTCGATGAACTTCGACGACCGCCGGGTCGAGGCCGAGCAGATAGCCCTCGCCGCCAAGGCCGTGGGCCGCCTGAGGATGACCGATCAGGCCGTCCGCCTTTCCGACGCCGACCGCAAGGACCTCGCCCGGATCAAGCGGATCGACGTCGTCAAGGGCCTCATGGCCAACAAGGAGCTGGACCTCATCAAGAGGCTCGAGGAGCGCTTCAGGGTCGAGTACTACGGCTTCGACTCGGGGATCAGGCCCGTGGCGCCCCGGTCGATGGAGGATGCGGGCGGCCCCATCGGGGAGCTCGAGGCGGCGGGACTCACGACGAACGTCGGCACGTCGCTGCGCGAGCTGGTCAAGAAGATGAAGGGCCGGCAGATCGCCGGCGTGGTGCTGCTCACCGACGGCGGCTCGAACAAGGGCGAGGACCCGATCATCACCTCCGAGGAGATCGGCATCCCGATATATCCCGTGGGCGTGGGGCTCCCGGAGGCAAAGGACATCCAGATCAGCTACATCTTCGCCGAGGATGTCGTCTTCGTCGAGGATCGCGTGCCCATCTTCGTCCGCGTCAAGCATAAGGGCTACGAGGGCCGCTCGGCGACGCTGAAGCTCCTGCGCCGCAAGCAGGGGTCCGCCGCCGGCGGCGAGGCCGTCACCGAGAAGGAGATCACCTTCAGCGAGCTCGGCGAGCAGACCGAGATCTTGCACATGACCCCGACGCAGACGGGGACATTCAGCTTCGTCGCCCAGATCGACCCGCGCCCGGAGGAGATGATCTCCGAGAACAACTCCCGCTCCAAGGACATCAAGATCATCGACGAGAAGATCAAGGTCCTCGTCGTCGAGGGCCCCCCGCGCTGGGAGTTCCGCTACCTGCAGAACGCGATGCGGCGCGACAAGCGGGTGGAGCTCAAAACGATGCAGCGCTCCGCCGACCCCGAGGTCGCCATGCCGGGGTCGAACTACATCAAGCACTTCCCGTCCGAACGCGAGGAGTTCTTCCAGTTCGACCTCATCATCCTCGGCAATGTGGCCCAGGAGTTCTTCACCGAGACCGACCTCGAGATGATGTACGACTTCGTCGAGGCGGACGGCGGATCGATCCTCTTCATCCCCGGCAAGAACAACATGCCCGACACGTACGAGGACATAACTTTCACCCCCGAGGGCAAGGACGTGGAGGTGCGCTTCCTGGACCTCCTGCCCGTCGCCATTGAGCCGCAGCCGACTGTTTCGGGGCGCGACCAGATGGCCTCGGCGCCCCCCGAGCCCTTCAAGCTGAAGCTCTCCGCGGAGGGGCGCGAGCACACGATCACACGGCTCGACATCGATCCCGACGTCAACGCCGAGCAGTGGGAGCGTATGCCGGAGGTCTACTGGTACTACGAGGCGATCGCGCTCAAACCAGCGGCCTCGGCCCTGGTCGTTCACGACTCCGAGCGCACCCAGTCCGGGCAGCCGATGCCGGTGGTCGCGGTTCAGCGGTTCGGCCGCGGGCGCACGATGTACGTCGGCACCGACGAGATCTGGACGTGGCGCTACAAGCCCGGCCCCGAGCAATACCGCCGCTTCTGGGGGCAGGCCGTGCAGTACCTGGCCATGGCCCACCTCCTCGGCGAGTCGAAGAGGATACAGCTCAACACCGACCAGAAGACCTACGCCGTGGGCGACAAGGCGAAGATCACCGCCCGCGTCCTCGACCCGTCCTACAGCCCGATGACCTCTGAGACGGTGATCGCCCAGGTTCACGCCGGCGAGGCCGAGTCGCACAACGTGACGCTCAACCTGGTCCACGGGACGCCCGGTATGTACAAGGGCGAGTACCAGACGCAGGGCCAGGGCCCGCACCGCCTGACGCTCCGCAACGCGGAGGAAGAGGCCGAGCTCGACTTCGACGTCGTCATCCCCAGGATCGAGTTCGACAATCCCGGGATGAAGTGGGAGCTGCTCGGCGAGATAGCCGGGCGCTCCGGCGGCCAGGCTTACAGGGTCGACGGACTGGCGAAACTGGCCGAGTCCATCGACCAGCGCAGGCAGAAGACGAAGATCCGCCTGGAGGATCCCCTCTGGGACGCGCCGATAATGGTCATACTTTTCACCCTCTTCTTCGGAATCGAGTGGTTCGTGAGGAAGAGGGCGGATCTCTGCTAGGGAGCGCAACGGGACAGTGGCGGAAGTAACCCTACTGCTGAGACGCCTCAACGACGTGCGGAATCGCGAGCGGTACGTCGCGGTCACGGCCGGGGCGGCACGCCTCGTGGTGACGCTCTTCCTGCTGCTGGCGGCGTTCTTCCTGATTGACTGGTTCTTCGCCCTCTCGCGGACGGGCCGGCTGATCCTGGTGATCGCCATGCTGGGCGTCATCGGCTACGAGACGTGGACTTACGTCATCAGGGAGGCGGCGCGCTATCTCGACGACGATGAAATAGCGCTCCGCGTGGAGGGTCGTCACGACGACCTCAACGGCCGCCTCATCTCCACGATCCAGCTCGCCCGGGCCACGGGCGAGTATGTGGGCTCGGCGGAACTGATCGAGGCCCTCGAGCAGGACACGATCTCTTTCACGCGCAGCATGAACTTCTCCGACGTCATCTCGCTCTCGACGCTTAAGAAGGTCGGCATCTTCGCGGTGGTGGCGATCGTCGTCTCCCTGGGCTTCGGCGCCACGCAGCCCGACTTCGTCAAGGCGCTCCTCAAGCGCCTCGCGCTCGCCGAGGAGAAGTACCCCACCCGTACCCGCATCCTCGACGTCAGGTTCTTCCCCTCCAAGCTCAAGGTGGCCCGGGGCGAGAAGGTCTCGGTGGAGGCCACCGTCGACGGCTACGTTCCGGACCACGGCACCATCGAGTTCTGGGTCGCCAGCGCCCCCGGCGAGACGGCGAAGGTCGAGATGGCTCCCACCGAGAGGAGCCCCAAGGTATTCAGGGGCAGCATACGCCAGGTCATGGAGCCCATATCCTTCAGGGTCAAGGTCTACGACGACACGGTCGGGCCCTACGACGTGAGGGTCCTCAGCCGGCCGAGCGTCAGCTCCATCCGCATCACCTACAAGTACCCCGAGTACACCGGGCTCGGCGAGCGCACCTCCGACGTCGGCGACGTAACGGCCCTCGCCGGGACCCAGATCGACGTCTACGCAACGGCGAACAAGCCGGTCGACAAGGGAAGCCTGAGGATCCGGAAGGGCGACGACTTCCAGGAGGTCGGCATGGAGGTCGCGCCCAGGACCGTGAAGGACGCGCACGGCGAGCGGACCATCTCGGAACTGACGGGCTCCTTCGTCGTCGAGAAGGACGGCGACTACGCCATCCGCGTCGTCGACGAGCACGGGCTCGACAACCCGGCGCCCGTCCGCTACCGGGTCGACGCCCTGGCCGACACCTCGCCGCGGGTGAAGATCACCAAGCCGGGCAAGGACGTGACCGTCGCGAAGTTTGCCAACTGGCCCGTCAGGTTCGAGATAAAGGACGATTACGGCGTGGCCGACGTGCGCCTGGCCTGGCGGATGGAGGACGAGGGCGCGCAGATTACATACATCGATCTCCCCAACGTCGGGACCGGCAAGGAGGTCACCGGCGAGCGGTACTTCGACCTCATGCCCCTCAACCTCGAGATCGATAAGACCCTCCTCTACTGGGTGGAGGCGAAGGACCGCAGGAAGGTGCCGGGTCCCAACATCGGCAAAAGCCGGATGTACCGGTTCCTCATCATCGACGCCGACGAGAAGCGCAAGGAGCTCTACGGCGACGTGGGCGAGAACGTCCGCAACATCGAGGCGATCATCCGCGATCAGACCAACACCCGCGACGCCGTCCGCGACGTCATCAACTGGGTCCGCGATATCATCAGGCAGGGCCAGTAGCCCCCAGTAGCCCGGGGACACGCGCTCGCCCGGCGGCGGCCACCCTCTGCCCCCCAGCTCCCCGCGACAAGTGCCTTCTCACCTGAAGGGCTGGCCGGCCCGGACGTCCTTGTGGTACAATCGCGCCGTTCGGAGGAGGAGGTGACGCATGGGTGACAGGCTGAGGATGGGGTTTCTCGCGACGCTCGGGCTGCTGGTGATGGCGGCGTCAGGGGGCCGGGGCGCCGAGGCGCCCGGAGAAGCGAAGGGGGTGCCTTCCAGAATAGTCCGCGTGACCGTGTACCCCGAGTGGGCCTACGTGAGCCGCGAGGCGGCCGTCGACCTCGCGCGCGGAACGGCGCGGCTGGCCTTCAAGGGCCTGCCTGCCTGGATCGACGCCGAGTCGATACGCGCGAAGCTGACGGGCTCCGACGGCGCCAGGATACTGGGTGTGACGTCGAAGACGGTCTACCTCGCGCGCTCCACGAAGGAGGAGGTCCGCAACGCCGAGGACGAGGTGACCAGGCTGAAGGACCAGGTCGAGGACATGCGGGGGGAGCTCTCGGCCCTCGCGCTGGAGAAGAAGTACCTGATGGGCCTGACCGTCTGGAAACTCGACAAGATCCCCCACGAGGCGGCGGTCCGCGAGGTGAAGCTCATCGAGCTCCGCGAGGTCAAGGACTTCCTGAGAGGAGCGCTCGCCGACAACATCAAGAAGACGAAGGAGGTCGAGCGGAGGATACGCGATCTGGGGCCTGACCTGCAGGCCAAGGAGCGCGCCTGCGCCGAGCTCCGCGGCCGCTCGCGCCTCGAGCAGCGGGAGATCGTCGTCGAGGTGGGGTCCGACGCCCCCGCCAGGGCGAAGCTCTCGGTGAGCTACCTCGTCAGCGGGGCAAGCTGGTATCCCGCCTACGACGCCCGCGCCGACGCCGAGCGCGAGAAAATAGGCGTCGCCTGCAAGGCCGTCGTCCAGCAGTCGACGGGCGAGGACTGGTCGGGCGCGAAGTTCACGCTGTCGACCATCCAACCGTATCTCGTCCGCGAGAAGCCGGAGCTCAAGCCCTGGTACGTGGACTCGGCCACGGCAAGGCAGGTGGCCAACCGCCGGCAGCAGGCGGAGCAGGCACACGTCGGGTCGCAGATACTCCGCCTGGATAACCGCTCCGCCACCGTGCGACTGCAGTCAATCCAGAGGAGGCAGTACGACTACAACAAGCGAGCCGGCGGCAAGGCCGCCGAGGCCCTGAAGCTCTACCAGGGCAACGTCCTTCGGGCCCGCGAGGTCATTCGGCAGGTCGAGAAGCGCGGCACGACGGTCGAGTTCGAGATCGCCGGCACCTACACCGTCCCCGCCGACGGCAAAGCAGTGAAGATGGCCGTGGGCGAGGTGGAGCTCGCCGCCGCGAGGCGCTACTCGGCGGCCCCGGCCGTCTCCAGGAGCACCTACGTCACCGGCGCGATGCGCAACACGGGCGAGTTCCCCTTCCTGCCCGGCCCCGTCGAGATCTACGTGGCCGGCAGCCTCATCGGCAAGTCGAAGGTTGACACCGTCGCCGAGGGCGAGAAGTTCGAGCTTTATCTCGGCCTCGAGGAGCGGATCAAGGTCACCCGCGAGATCGACATGAAGAAGAGCTCGACCTCGCGCTCGGGCTCCAGCAAGCGGCTGAGGGCCGGCTACGTCATCAAGGTCCAGAGCTTCCTGATCGGGGCCGCGACCGTCGAGGTCTCCGACCAGGTGCCCGTCTCGCAGGACAACCGCGTGCGGGTCAAGCTGATGGGCGTCGAGCCGAAGACCTCGCCGCCCGACAAGGGCATCATCACCTGGAAGGTGGGGCTCGAGCCCGGCGCGTCGCAGGAACTCACCTTCGAATTCCAGATGGACTATCCTGCAGGTGTCCACTTCGCCTACCCGGCCGCGCTGGAGGAAGAAATCGAGCGGAAGCGCTAGCGAGCGCCGAAGGCCTGCACGGGGGCCTTCATTGGGAGGTCCCTCTTTCGGGCGCGCGGGTTGACTCCCGGCCCCGGCCGCCAGTAGAATGCGGCCCGGGAGGCGAGCGTGGGCGAGCGACCGAACATCCTCTTCATCATCACCGACCACCACGCCTGGCACGACCACTTCCGGCCCGGCGAGTTCGAAGTGAAATCCCCCGCGTGGGAGGGCTTCTGCGAAGCAGGGGTGCGCTTCGACCGGGCGTACTCGGTCAGCCCCATCTGCTCGCCCGCGCGGGCCAGCATGATGAGCGGCGTCTATCCGAGCCGACACGGCCTCATCTGGAACACCGAGGCGACCCGGAACCCGAAGAACCGCATCGACTTCGAGCCCGGCACGCGCCTCTTCAACAGCTACCTCGCCGAGGCAGGTTACGAGTCGGCCTACGTCGGCAAATGGCACTGCGGCCACGAGAAGCTCCCCGCCGACTACGGACTCGAGGGCTGGAGCCTTCCCGACTACGGCAAAGTCTACATGTCCGACGCATACGAGGCCTACGCGCGAGAGCGCGGTTTCGGCGAGGCGCGCGCCCGCATTGAGCACAATCTTGATCATCCCGAGTGGGAGGGGACTACGGTCACCCTCCACCACGAGTCGCCCTGGCGCTTCATGAACGGCTCGGGGATGCTTGAGGGCCCGCCCGAGGCCCACGAGGAGTTCTTCGTCGCGCACATGGCGGCCGAGAAACTCCGCGAGCTCGCGTCGGGTGGCGACCCCTGGAGCCTCGTGGCGAGCTTCTGGGGCCCTCACCAGCCCTACTACCCGAGCGGGCGCTATGCCGGGATGGTCGATCCCGCGACGATCCCCCGGTATCCCACCTTTGACGACGACCTGGAGGGGAAGCCCCTCCGCCACTTCATCCACCGCGACCTCACGCACGGGCCCCCCCGCAAGCTCTGGCCGGAGTGGGAGCCCGTCTGGCCCGAGGTGCTGGCCCGGTGCTACGAGCAGCAGATCCAGCTCGACGCCGCCATCGGCAGCCTGCTCTCGGCTCTCGAGGAGACGGGTCAGGCCGGGAACACCCTAGTCATCTGGCTCGCCGACCACGGCGACGCGCTCGCAAGCCACGGGGGCTGCTGGGACAAAGCCTCCACCTACACCGAGGAGGTAGGCCGGGTGCCCATGGCGATACGCTGGCCTGCGGGGCTCCCCGGCGGCTCGCGCGTCACGCGCCCCGTCTCGAACATGGACGCCACGGCCACGATGCTCGAAGCGGCCGGCGTGGCCGTCCCCGAGTCGATGCAGAGCCGGAGCGTCCTGCCGCTCTGCCGCGACCCAGAAGGGGCCGAGTGGCCCGAGCACGTGGTCTGCGAGCACAACGGCCACGGCGACGACATACTCCAGCGGAGCGTCATCACCGAGCGCTACAAGTACGTGGCGGCCGTCTTCGACGGCGACGAGCTCTACGACCTCGCCGAAGACCCCCACGAGCGACACAATCTGATCGACGCGCCCGAGGAGGCCGATTTGGCGCGTGACATGCGGCTGCGCCTGATCGACCATATAGAGTCGACCGGTGATCGACTGGCCGCGGGAAGGCTCCTCTACGCACTGAGAAGAGGTGTCTGAGGACGCCCGAGGAAGGAACGCGAAATGTTGAGGACAGCCGCCGCCATCGCCGCCGCAGTCGTGCTCGCCGCACCGGGCGCAGCCGCCACGAAGAGGCCGGCCCTCGCCGCGGAGCAGAGGAAGCTGAAGGTCCCGCCCGCCTGGCTCGCCTCCACCCCGACCAGCTACGATACGAACCAGCCCTGGAAGAAGGCCCGTCGCGACATCCGGGGCCTCCTGGGCAAGGCCAAGTACCGCGAGGCCATCAAGCTCACCTACATCTATATGCAGAAGAAGGACATAGGTGACGGCCACGAGTATCCCATGTATATCTACCTGGGACGTGAGTTCGCCTGGGCGGAACTGGAGTACCGGCGGTTCGTGGCCTCCGGCCACACCGAGCCGCACACGATGAAGCAGCTCGCATCCATCTACCTCCACTACGGCGAGCACAAGAAAGCGCTCGGCGTCCTCAACGTGGCCCTGCAGCATCTGCCGACGAACGTCTGGCGGACAACACGCGATGCCGACGTCAACGAGGCCCTGGGGGACGTCTACGCCCAGATGGGCGACGCCAAAAGGGCCTCGCAGCACTACCGGAAGGCCATGGGCCTCTACCCGCAGTCCAAGCAGCCCTGGGGCCGGCAGAACCTGCCCAAGCGCGTGGCCAAGGCGAAGGCGAAGATGGAGATACTAACGCTCCACACCCCGGAGCCGGGGACGCTCAGAGACGGCAGCTACAAGGGCTCGGCGATAGGCTACATGGGCGATGTCAACACGACCGTTACGGTGAAGGGCGGCAAGATCGCCGACGTGAAGGTGTCGCACCGCGAGAACATCTACGGCACCGCAGTGATCGACATGCCGAAACGCATTGTCGCGGCGCAGAGCCTGAAGGTCGACTGCGTCACCGGGGCGACCGTCACGTCACAGGCGATACTTGCCGGTGCGCACGAAGCCCTGAAGCAGGCTGGGATGACCCAGGCCCCGCGCAAGGCCCAACCCCAGGCCCAGCCCCAGGACCCGGTCGCGTTCTAGCGGATGTCAGAAGCGCCCTCGACCACGCCTCAGCGCTCGTCGGATTCGAGCTCCAGCCACGCGATCTCGGCGGGCGTCAGCTCCGTCTCCAGCGCCTTCATGTTCTCCTCGAACTCCTCGGGCCTGCGCGCGCAGATGAGGGCGTAGATGTCGAGAGGCTGGCTGACGACGTAGGCCAGGGCCATCTGGGGAACGTTCAGCCCCTTCTCGCGCCCCAACTCCTCGGCACGCTCGAGCCGCGTGAAGTTCTCGTCGTTGCAGTAGCAGTCGAGGACGAGCTTGTCGAAGTACTCCTCCGGGTCGCCCCCCCCCTCCGCGGAGCGGCTGAAGCGGCCCGAGAAGAAGCCCCCCGCCAGGCTCGACCACGTGAAGAGCGCCACGTCATGCTCGGCGTACCACTGGCGCGCAGCCCTGTTCTTCGGGCCGGCGATGGTGACGCAGTTGTCCCAAGGCTCCTTGATCTGGTCGGCCAGGGAGAAGTTGGGGCTCGAGGCCACGAACGGCGTCAGCTCGTGCTCTGCGGCATACTCGTTCGCCGCGGCGACGCGCTCGTGCGACCAGTTCGAGCCGCCGAAGGCGTTGATGCGCCCGGCCTCTTTGTGCTCGTTGAGGCACTCGACGATGGGGCCGACTGGCACGCCAGGGTCATCGCGGTGCAGTATGTAGAGGTCGATGCAGTCGAACTCGAACTCGGCCAGGCCCTTCTCGATGTCGGCAGTGATATCGGCCGGCGTGACGCGCTGGCGCTCCGCGCTGTGATGGGCTCCTTTGCCGATGATGACGACCTCGTCGCGGATGCCGCGCGAGTTGACCCACTCGCCGACCGCCCCCTCGTTGGTGCCGCCGCCGTAGCCGCGCGCGGTGTCGTAGGTCGTGCAGCCCATCTCGAAGACCCGGTCGAGGAGGGGGAACGTCTCTTCGCTGGTCTCGGGCCTGACGTTGATGGTCCCCTGCACCAGCCGGGATATTTTTTTGCCGACCCCGGGCACCTCGCCGTATTTCATTGCTCCCTCCGGTTATCTCCGTGGGTGTCGAGAGGACAGGTGCGCTACTCCATGGGGTAGGTCAGCCCCCACTGGGCACGTATCTCGTCCATGGTCTCCATGATCGAGATGGACTCGTCGAGGGGGATTACCTCGCTCTCGAGCCTCCCCTCGCGCAAACAGCGGCCGACCTCGGCGGCCTCGCAGTTGTAGCCGTTGCCGTCGTAGGGGAGCTCGATCCGCTCGCCTTCGGCGTCGCCCCCCGAGTAGACCGTCATCGTCGTGCCGCGCCACCACGGGGCCTCCAGAGCGATCCGCCCCTCGGTGCCGACGATGGTGGCGCACTGCGGCGTCGAGGTCCTGATGGCGGCGGAGAGCACCGAGAGCTCGCCCCCCTCGTGACGCAGCACGTACGCCGAACGCTCGTCCACGCCCGTCTCGCCGAGATCCGCCAGGCCCGCCACCTCCTTCGGTCCGCCGAAGATCATCGACGACAGCGACACCGGATAGACGCCCACGTCCAAGAGCGCCCCGCCCCCGAGCCCCAGGTTGAAGAGCCGGCCTTCGGGGTTTACCCCGGCGCGGAAGCCGAAGTCGGCGTAGAGCATGTGGACCTCGCCTATCTTCCCCTCGGCCAGCAGCTCCCTCAGCCTGCAGATGACCGGCAGGAACCGGGTCCACATCGCCTCCATGAGGAAGCGTTTCTCGGAGCGGGCGACCTCGACGACCTCACGCGCCTGGGCGGCGTTGATGGTGAAGGGCTTCTCGCAGAGGACGGCCCTGCCGGCCTCCAGGCAGAGGATGGAGCTGTCCTTGTGGTACGGGTGGGGCGTAGCGACGTAGATGGCGTCGACGCCCTCGTCGGCGGCGAGGGCCTCGTAGGTCGGGTGCCGCCTCGGGACCAAGAACTTCTCGCCGAAAGCGTCGGCCGTCTCCTGCTTCCTCGAGCCCACTGCGACGAGCTCGGCGTCGTCGAGCGAAGTCAGTCCCGTCGCGAACTCTCCCGCGATCCTCCCCGTTCCGAGGATGCCCCATCGGATCTTGTCAGCCATCTCTCTCTCCGTTGCCAAGCCGTCCCGTCGGCGCCGCTCGCCCCCACCCCCCAGAGCGGCCGGCCCACAATTAGAGCCGAGGACGCCCGAAACGCAAGGGGAGATTGCCCGCCAATGCCGCTCGCGTCTGTGCCCCTCAGGCCGGGGTGATCGTCACCTCGCCCACTCCGTACCAGAGGCCGTCCGCGGGGAGGTCGCAGGCGAGCTTCACGCACGCCTCGCCGGTGTGGGGGCTGACGAGGGCGAGTTGGAGCGCGTAGCTCCCCGGCTCGATGTCGCCCGGCAGCTCGAGCTCCTGCTCGAATACCCGGTAGCCCGGCAGCCAGTCGGCCGTGCTCTTGGCGATCGTGAGGACGTGCTCGCCCCTCTCACTCTTCAGGCGGGCCGCGCACTTGTATCCGTGATAGGGCGGGGCGACGCCCTGGTTCTCCCATATCGAGTTGAGCGTGAGAGCCCCGCCAGCCTTCGCCTCGTCGGCCCAGCGGACGGTGCGGGGCGCTATGCGGTAGCCCATCCTTTTCTGCATGAGCTCGACGTGCGGCCAGTAGTCCTCGGGCACCGGCGCCGACTTCAGGTTGACCGATGTCACGTGCCACCGGAGAGCCTGGTCGACGATGTAGTCGATGTCCCAGCCCTCGTCGTGCCACTTCTGCATCGTCCAGCAGACTTCGAACGAGACGAAGCCCTGCTTCCATGCCTCCTCGCCCCCCGCCGCCGCGAGCGAGACCGTGTAGGAGTCGTGCATGTGGTCCCACGTGGGAGAGAAACCGCCCATGTCGCCCCAGCAGTCGGCCCGCCAGCCGCAGCCGTTCCGGAACGAGTGCGCGAGGGCCGGCCCCGCCCCGATGAGCATCGCCTTCGGCGTCTTCGGCCACGCCTCGAGGAACAGGTCGACGCCCTTGATGCGCGTCTCGACCGAGCCCATCTCCTTGTCCCCGCGGTGCCACTCTCCCCAGTGGCCGAAGATGCCCATGTCGACCATGTTGATGCGCGGGTCGCCGTCGAAGCGCTCGCCCGCCGCGCGGACCAGGCCGCCGAAGCACTCGAGGTAGGCCGGGTCGTCGTAGTCGGGCATCCAGTTGCCGCCCTTGACGAAGGCCTGGCCGACCTTGCCGGCTCCGGCGCCGGCCCGGTACCACTCCGGGACGGTCGAGGTCTCGTTGTGAGGCATGATGCGCAGGTCGAGCGTCTGTCCGCGCGCCGCGGCCGAAGCGGCCGCCTTCTCGATTATCTCGAGGTTGTACATTCCGCGCTCGGGCTCGAGGAGCGACCAGTACCAGCGGCAGTAGGAGATGGACGTCTCCGGGAAGCGCTCCGCCGCCGGCCAGACCTGGCCGGGGGGAGTCGGCGGATCGCCCGAGTGGTCGAAGTTCTCGGGCCCGTGCTCGGTCCACTTGTACTCGCCGAAGAGATCGTCCCCCGCGAAGTGCTGGAAGGTGGTGAAGCCCATGTTGGGGTTGATGAGGACGTCGTCCGTCAGGCCGGGCCGTATGAGCTTCATCTCCATATCGTCTCTCCTTGGGTGCTGTCTGCGACTGGCAAAGGGTAACACCCGCGGCGGGGCCCTTTCAAGCCAATAAACCGACAGACCGGCGCCGCAGCGGAGCGACTCGTCACGGCCGCACTGCGCGAGAGGGCCCTCAGCCGCCTCTGACGGCAGTTGCACTTTGTGCACAAACGGCGCAACCGGCGACGCCCCCCCCGAGTCTAACAGCCAGGACAGGGGACGGAAAGGAGAGCCGAACGATGAACGCGAAGAGGATGACGGGACTGGCGATGTGCGCCGCGCTCCTAGCGGCAGCGCTCGGAGGCGCGAGCCCGGCGCGGTGCGAGGAGAAGACGGCGAAGCCGGTGGTCCAGCTCGCCATTCTGCTCGACACCTCGGGCAGCATGTCCGGGCTGATCGAGCAGGCGAAGACGCAGCTCTGGAAGGTGGTCAACGAGTTCCTCTCCGCCAAGCAGCGGGGCATGCGCCCGGAGCTGCAGGTGGCGCTCTACGAGTACGGCAAGAGTTCGATCCCGTCCTCGGAGAGGTACCTGAGAATGATCGTCCCGCTCACGACCGACCTCGACAAGGTCTCGGAGGAGCTCTTCGCCCTCCGGACCAACGGCGGCCAGGAGTACTGCGGCGCCGTGATCGGGGCCGCCACCGAGTCCCTCAAGTGGAGCACGAGGCCGAGCGACATGAAGGTGATCTTCATCGCCGGCAACGAAGCCTTCACGCAGGGAACCGTCGACTACCGCTCGGCCTGCCGGGGGGCCATCGCCAAGGGGATCGTGGTCAACACGATCTTCTGCGGCGGCCACGCATCCGGGATCGGCGGCAAGTGGAAGGCCGGGGCCGACCTGGCCGACGGCCAGTACATGAACATCGACCACAACCGCAAGGTCGTCCGCATCAACGCGCCGCAGGACACCGAGATCGCTAAGCTCAACGCCGAGCTCAACAAGACCTACGTCGCCTACGGCTCGGCCGGCAAGGAGGGCGAGGCCCGGCAGAGGGCGCAGGACGCCAACGCCGCGACCGCCGCCCCCGCCGTCGTCGCCGAGCGCGCCGCCGCGAAGGCATCGGCCAACTACCGCAACTCCAAGTGGGACCTTGTCGACGCGGTGAAGGACGGCAAGGTCGACCTCGACAAGATGGAGGACGCCGAGCTGCCGGAGGAGATGAAGCAGATGGACCGGGCGGAGCGCGAGGAGTACGTCAAGAAGCAGTCCGCCCGGCGCGACGAGATACGGGCGAAGATCAGCGGGCTGCACGCCGCACGCAGGAAGCACGTCGCCGAGAAGCGCAAGGAGCTCGCCGCCGAGGGCGCCGACACCCTCGACCAGGCCATGACGAAGGCCATCCACGAGCAGGCGGAGAAGAAGGGGCTGGAGCTCGAATAAACCCCCGGAGGGGGAAGATGCCGACGGCCGGGGCCATCGCTCCGGCCGCCGGTCCGTTTCGCGGCCGCGCACGCGCACGAAACGCCCCCTCCAGCCCCTCCCTCCCGCCCTCAGAAGAATCTGCACCCTCCGGAAAGATTCCTCTGACGCCGGCCCCCCGCAAAGCGTCTGTAATATGGAGGCCGCCGGGCTCGTTACCAGGGGGTGCGCGATGAGAGTTTCAAGGTGGCCGTTGCTGTGCGTCATGCTGGCCGTGGGGGCCGTGGAGGCGGGTGCGGCCGAGGAGACCGTCAAGGCCGACGAATACCGCATATCCGCAGCGCCGCACACCCACAAGAACCTGTCGGTCTTCTTCATCTACGGCGAGAGCAAGCTGAAGGGCGGGAAGTTCCTCACGCTTCAGGAGGCCATGAAGCAGAAGAAGGTCATCGTCCACGAGACCGGCAACGTCGGCAAGCTCGCCGTCGAGAACCTGTCGGCCACCGAGGCCGTCTACATCCAGGCTGGCGACATCGTCAAGGGGGGCAAGCAGGACCGGACGCTCTCGGTCGACCTCATAGTGCCGCCGAAGTCGGGCAAGCTGCCCGTGAGCTCCTTCTGCGTCGAGGCGGGCCGATGGAGCGCGCGGAACCGCGGGGCGGCGCCGCAGGCTGGCAGCGGGGGGGTGAACCTGTTCTCCGCAGCGACGCCGAACGAGAACGATGCCCAGCGAGAGCAGGCCGCCCGCGCCCAGCCGGCGGCCTCGGCCGGAGCCGGAGGGGACGCCCTGGTCGTCAATGACGTGAGGCGCATCCAGGCCGAAGACTTCCCCGGGCCGAACCTCGACATGACCGCCGGCCAGTCCTTCAGGGAGTCGAGCAACCAGCTCTCGAGCAAGCAGCTCAAGCTCGCCGCCAAGCTGAAGGGCGACCAGAGCGCCGTCTGGGACGAGGTCGCGAAGTCCCAAACCAAGCTGAGCGAGAAGGTCGGCGAGCGCGTTAACGCCCCCGAGTCGCAGACGAGCATGCAGCTCGCGCTCGAGAACAAGGAGCTGGGCGCGAACGTCGACGAGTACGTCAAGGCTCTGTCGAAATCGATCGAGGACAAGAAAGGCGCTGTCGGCTTCGCCTTCGCCATCAACGGCAAGATGAACTCGGCCGACGTCTACGCGTCGGAGGTGCTCTTCCGCAAGCTCTGGCCCAAGCTTCTCAAGTCCAGCGCCGTCGAGGCCGTCGCCGAGCTCGAGAAGGACAAGAAGCACGCCGCCGCCAGGGCCGCCGACGTCGTCGAGTGCGTCACCTCGGCCGCCAAGGCCGAGGCCACCGAGAAGCGCGTCTCCGAAAGGGTCCGCATGACCACGCGCAAGTCGAAGAAGTATGTCCGCTTCGACACCATCGACGAGGAGAACGACGACGTGGAGTTCCACAGGAACTGGCTGGCCTACTAGCGCGCGTGGCGCGCGCCTCTAGTTCCCCGCGATGCAGTCCACGCGGCAGAATACCTCTCTCAGGCGCTGCACGTCCCTCTCGGGGAGCGGCGGCCGCAGTATCGACGCGACGTTCTCCTCGAGATGCTCCGCGGAGCCCGTCCCCGTAAGCACCACGTGCACGCCGGGCTCGTGGCGGCAGAACCTGTAGCCCGCGTCCTGAACCGAGTGCGCGCCCCCGTCGTCGGGGTGGACTACCCATCCCAGCGGATCGCCGGGATCGAGATCGTCCGCGTCGATCAGCCCCTCGTCCACGAGGCCCGAGACCGTCTCGACCAGGCGCTCCGGCTTCGACAGGGCCTTGCGAAGGGCGAACATGATGAGCACGCCCACGTCCTTCTCGACGGAGCCGCCGGGGGCCGAGAATACCCGCTCCCGCGCCGACTGGTTGAGGATGTTGAAGCCCACCATGAAGACGTCCCAGCACGCGTCCGCGGCCGCGAGGCGGAACATCTCGTGACCGCAGTCGCGGCCGAACATCTCGGTCACGCCGATGTTGCGGATCTTGCCGGCCTCGCGAGCCTTCTCCAGCGCGGGGACGATCTCGGAGACGGCGTAGTCGCGGTCCTCGGGGTAGAGGGCATGCAGGTGATAGACGTCGACGTGATCCGTCCCGAGCCGCTCGAGCGACCCCTCGAGGCCGCGGATCATAGCTTCGGGGCCGAGGCGCTCGCCCTTCCGCTTGATGGACTTCTTGGTGGAGATCACGAGCCCGTCGCGGTCGAGGTCGCGGATGGCCATTCCGACGGCCGGCTCGGTGCCGTAGGTCTCGGCAGTGTCGATGAAGTTGACGCCCAACTCGACGGCACGGCGGACGACCGCCGCCGCCTCGGCTTCGCTGCGGCCGTAGCTCATCCCCAGACGGCTGTGGCCGCCGCAGCCGAGGCCGGCGACCGAGACCTTCAGTCCGGTGCGTCCAAGCGTAGTGTGGTCCATGGCGCCTCCGCAGGCCGATGCTAATCGAACCCGGCCCGCACCGCAAGCCGTCGGAGGGCAGCGTCAGGCCAGCTCGGTCATGAAGCTCTCGAACTCGGAGAGATCGTGGACCTGGCGGAAGAGCGAGTCGAGCGCCTTCCGGTCGCTCTCGTCGCCGACCCCGTACGGCCCCCAGTGCAGAGGTGAAGGGGTCACCGCCAGGGCACCCAGGTCGTCGAGGGTCGGCCTCACCACGAGGCGCTCGCAGTGCATGATGATGGAGTACTCCTCGAACTCCAGCATCGCCTCGGCCCCGCAGCGCGAGCACTTGTGGTGCCACGCGTCCCCCATCCGGGCGGGCGGGCCGCCCTCCGCGACGTAGACGGCCTTCTTGCCGCGCACGGCCAGCGCGAGGAACTCGTCCTGCTCGTGCAGCGCATGCGGCGAGAGGCCGTGCTCCTTGAAGTCGAAGGAGACGAGACGGCGGAAGCGCGGGAAGCGGCACGGGCAGCCGTGCTTCATGTAGAACTCATGGACGGCCGCGACCGAGTCGCGCAACGGCTGCATCGCGTCGGGCATGGCGTCACCGCGTCCCGCCGGGCGCTACGCGGGGCCTACTCCTCGGCGTCGGCCTTGGGCTTGCGCCTCAACCTGGGCTTCTTGGCAGCGTCTATCGCGCCCGAGGACCCCGAGGACTTGCCCTTGGCGCGGTCGACGCGGGAGCTCCTGCGCCTGGCCGGCTTCTTCTCGCTGGCCGCACCCGGAGCGTCAGGGATGTCCATGGTGGGCGGCTTCTTCTTGCCGGCCGCGCCCGGAGCGTCCGGGATGTCCATGGTGGGCGGGCCGGGCGGCGGGGGAGGAGGCGCTGCGCCCGCCTCTTCCTCCTCGAGGTCGACCTCGTCCTCGTCGTCCGCCACGTCGACCTCCGGCTCCCTCTCGCGCGCCGGGCGGGCGGCCCTCGCGAGCGTGGGCAGAGGCGGCAGCGACAGGAAGAGCGAGAGTGTCACCACGCCTGCCATCAGCCACGATATGCCGTTCAGCAGCGCGCCTATCATCTTCTCGGCCCTCTCGCCCTTGGCGCCCGCATGGAGCAGCGCGAAGAAGAGGATCGCGAAGAAGGCCACCACGTAGAGGTAGAAGCCGACCTTGAAGGCGCCGCGGTTCTTTATCTTGTCGGGGTTCAGCCAAAGGTAGAAGAGAGCGGCACCCAGTGCCGCGAAGACCCAACTGGTATTTGCGATCTGGAGTCCTGGCATCTCGATCCCCCCCATTCGTGCGCTGTCACTCCTGCACCCGCACAGCATAGCGGAGGGCACCGGGGATGGCAAGTGCCATCTCGGCAAAAGGAAGGGGGCGGCCCGGAAGCCGCCCCCTCTGAGTCAGCCCGAAGGCCCGCCGCCTACGGCTGGGGGCTCTCCTCGAGGAAGCCCTCCAGCCGCCTCGAGCGCACCGGGTGCTGGAGCTTGCGGAGCGCCTTGGCCTCGATCTGGCGGACGCGCTCGCGCGTGACGTTGAAGCGGCGGCCCACCTCCTCGAGCGTGTAGGTGTAGCCGTCGCCGATGCCGTAGCGGAGCTTGATGATCTCGCGCTCGCGGAACGTCAGCGTCTCGAGGACCGTGTCCATCTTGCCCTTGAGCATCTCGTAGCTCGCCACCGAGACGGGCGACTCGACGTTGGTATCCTCGATGAACTCGCCGAAGTACGAGTCGTCCGAGTCACCGATGGGTTTGTCGAGCGAGATGGGGTTCTTGCCCATCTTGAGGACGCGGCGCGTCTCGATGATCGACATGTCGGCCTCGTAGGCGAGCTCCTCCACCGTCGGCCCGCGGCCGAGCTCCTGCATCATCTGCTTCGAGATTTTCCGCAGCCGCGACATGGTCTCGATCATGTGGACCGGGATCCGGATGGTGCGGGCTTGGTCGGCGATGGCCCGGGTGATCGCCTGCCTGATCCACCACGTGGCGTAGGTCGAGAACTTGTAGCCGCGGCGGTACTCGTACTTCTCCACCGCCTTCATGAGGCCCGTGTTTCCCTCCTGGATGAGATCGAGGAAGGACAGGCCGCGATAACGGTACTTCTTGGCGATGGAGACAACCAGCCGCAGGTTCCCGCTGGAGAGGTCCTGCTTGCCGCGCTCATACATGCGGTAGCGCTTGCGGATGACGGCGACCCGGCGGTGGAACGCAACTGGCCCGGCGCCGGCCTCGCGAACCACGCGATCGATCCGCCGCTTGAGCTTCTGGACGTGCGTCGACGCGGCCCTGCCGCCGCGGAGCTCGCGCTCGAAGCGCCTGAGCCGACCGTCGAGGGAGAGCAGCCTCCTCATCATCGGTATCAGGTTCTTGGTCCTGAGGCCCAACTCCTCGATGATATCGGCGGCCTTCATCTGCCGCCCGCAGACCCTCCGGCTGAACTTCTGTCTCATCTTCTTCGAGGTCTTGGCGCGGCGGACGATCTTCATGTCCTCGCCGTTGGTGACGAGGATCTGGCGGAGCTTCGAGATCGTGCCGTCGAGCCGCCCCAGCAGCTCCTCCTTGCCCATCGCGTGCGCACCGGCGGTCTGCACCGTGCGGTCAAACGCGAGATCGTTGCGGCTCACCCGCTCGAGGATATCTATGCACGCGCGGATCGACGAGTCGCAGGCGAGCACCTTACGGCGAAAGCCGGCCGAGCTCATCTCGATCAGGCGTGCCAGGTTGATCTCCTGCTCGCGCGAGAGCAGCGGGATCGACCCCATCTGCGAGAGGTACATGCGGACGGGGTCGTTCGTCTCCTCGTGCGCGGCAAGCGAGGTCTCGCGCTGTACCTCGGCCCCGGCCGGCCGGTAGCGCGGCAGGGCCTTCAGCTTCTGCGACGAGAGCATGTCGATGCCGGACTCGTGCAGCCGCGTCAGCACCGCGTCGATCTCGTCCGGATGACAGAGATCCGCCGGCAGCTTGTCGTTCAGACCTTCGAAGCTGACGGCCCCCAGGTCCGAACTGTCGTCTATGATCTGGCAGAGCGCCTTCTCATGCTCTTCCTTGAGATGCAAGGTCACACCCCTCCAATCCCGCGAGCGCCATCCTGCCCCTGCTTGGTGACGCCCATCCAGCTGTTCCTGATCCTCTGTATCTGCTCGCGCTTGCGCGCGCGCTCCCTCAAGAGCTCAGAGTACTCGGCCGTCGCCGTATCGCCCGCCTTCTCGGCCTCCAGCAGTCTACTCTCCATCTCCTCAGCCTCGGAGAGGAATATCCCCTCCAGCCCGCCCAGCGCGGCGCGGAGCTCGCTCTCGGGCGGCCGCTTGCGCCGGGAGGCCCCCTCCACCGATTCGATGACGAGGGCCTTCCCCTCCTCGGACTCGAGCCTCCCGACGAGATCCTCGGCCGCGGCCGAACCCCCCGTCCCCCCCGCCTCCGAGATCGCCTCCAGCACCTCCCTCGAGGCCGCATCGCCGAGCGCCTCGCCGCCGAGGACGTTCTCGACCTCGGCGAGCATCCCCGGCACCAGCACCAGCCTCGAGACCACGTCCCGCTCGGCCCTCTGGCGGCGCGTGAGCGTCCTGCCGGAGCCGCCGGGCTGCCGCGACGCCTTCCGCGGCCCCTTCGAGAAGCCGAGGCTGTCCTCCGGCACGCCGAAGCGGTCCGCCACGCGCTCGCGCATCAGTGACCGCGTCACGGGGCTGGGCTCCGCCGAGGCGAAATCCATCACCTCCTCGACGGCGGCCGACTTCTCGCGCAGGTCGGCGAGGTCCCGGCCCCGGGTGGCGCACTCGATCACGAACTCCAGCGGCGCCACAGCCGACTCCGTCACCTCGCCGAGCGCTTCGGGCCCTCCCTCGGCCAGGAGATCCGCGGGGTCGCGCCCGTCCGGCAACCTGCCGGCCCGGACCTCGTACCCCTGCGAAACCGCCACCTCGACCGCCCTCCGCGCCGCCTTGACCCCCGCCTCGTCCGGGTCGAAGAGCATGACGGCGCGCTCCGCGTGGCGCCGCAGCGTCCTGACGTGGTCAGCCGTCATCGCCGTCCCCAGCGCCGCCACCGTGTTCGTGAACCCCGCGCGGTGGCAGGCGATGACGTCGGTGTAACCTTCAACCAGCAGCGCCTCGCCCCCCTTGCGCATAACTCCCTGCGCCCGGTCGAGCCCGTAGAGGAGCGTCCCCTTCTTGAAGACTGGCCCCTCGGAGCTGTTCACATACTTCGGCGCGTCGTCGGCTGCTCCCGGAAGCACCCGGCCGCCGAAGCCGACTATCCTGCCTTGCGGATCGGCGATGGGGAAGATCACCCGGTCACGCAGCAGGTCATAGACCCCGCCCGAGTCGCGCGACCTCACCAGCCCCGCCGCCAGCATCAGCTTCTCGGGCGCCTTCTTGCCGGCGAGATGCCTCGCCAGCTCGTCCCAGCCGTCCGGGGCGTAGCCGAGGCGGAACTCCCCCACCAGCTCGTCGTCGATCTCTCTCGCCCGGAGGTACTCCCGCGCCGCCTTGCCCCTCGGCGAGTGGAGCATGCGCCTGTAGAACGCCGCCGCCGACTCGTTAACCTGGTAGATCAGCTCCTTCCCGCGTCTGTGGCGCCGTGACGTCTCGGGGTCCGACCCGAAACGGTCGGGCATCTCGATCCCCGCCCTCTGCGCCAGCATCCTCATCGCCTCGGGGAAGTCGACCCTCTCCATCTTCTGTACGAAGGTGAAAACGTCGCCCTTCTCGCCGCACCCGAAGCAGGTGAACCACTGAAGCCTGGGGTTTACGTTGAAGCTCGGCGTCTTCTCGTCGTGGAACGGACAGAGGGCCTTGAAGCCGCTTCCCGCCCGTTTCAGCGGAATATAAGAGCCGACGACGTCGGCGATGTCGTTCGCCTCCCTGATCCGCTCCTTGATATCCCCCCGGTCGAAGCTCAAAGCTTAGAAAGGAACCTCCTGCCTGGCTCCGACGGGGAATTCGAATGCCCCTTCACTATATAGGGCACTTCTGTGACGGTCCAATAGGCGGCCCAGCATGGGAACCTGCCGTGCCGGGAATCCCCTGAAGTGCCGTAAATCAACGAGTTAGCCCGCCTGCGCGGCAAATTGCAGCACCTCTGATATATACCACACAAACCCCCCCACGTCAAATTTGCAGTGTATTTTTTCCACATTTTTCCAGGAATATGCTAGCGGAGCATTCCGGAGGCCCGTGTTGCGGCACCGCAAGCGCCCCGGCCGGCGCTCATGAGGCCACTGACGCCCCCGCATGCCCGCCTCGGGCCTTTCGATTGCGGCCCGGCGTGCCCTAACGTATACTCCGGCCGGCGCCGGCCAGGAGAAAAAGTCTCCGGCCTGGGGGATTTTTTGCAGTCAGAGCCGCCGCCGCCGTACAGACTACCGGGTGGAGGCATGGAGCTGGTGGCGAAAATATCCGAGGCCCGCTGGGGCGATCAGCCCCGGGGCCGGGCACGCGCTCCGGACGGGAGCGGGGGGGAGGGCCTCGATGCGAGGCCGGCCTCCGAGCTCGGCGACGGCGACATCGTTCGCGCGTGCCTCGATGGCAGGACCGAGCTGTTCGCGGAGCTGGTGCGGAGGTACACGAACGTGGTCGCGACGTACCTCTTCAGCCGCGTGCGGAACAAGGAGCTGGCCGAGGAGCTCACCCAGGAGGCCATGGTGCGGGCCTTCGAGTTCCTCCCGCGCCTGAAGGCCCCGAGGAGCTTCGCGGGGTGGCTCCTTGGCATAGCCCACAACACGATGACGAGGTCGCTCGAGGAGAGGAGACGGTCGGTCCCGCTGGAGGATGCGATCCTGCACGCCAGCCCACTCCACCCGGAGGACCGCGCGGCGGGACCGGCCGAAAAACTGAGCCGCGAAGAGCTCAGGGAGCGCGCGCTCGCGGAGGTGGGACGCCTCCCGCCGCGCTACAGGATCCCCCTCATGCTCAAGTACCAGGGGGAGCACTCCTGCGAGCAGATCGCGGAGTTCCTCGGCGTCCCCGTCGGGACCATAACCAGCCGCCTCTCGAGAGCGTACCAGATGCTCTACGAGAACCTGAACGCCGCCGTCAGCGGCTCCAGGGCGGGGGGGCCCCGGGGGGGCGCCGGCAGAAGCGGGGAGACGGAACCCGAGTGATGGGATCGGCGCCGCTGGCCCGAGGCCCGGCGTGGTGAACCCGGACGCAGATGGGAGGTAGGGAACAATGCTCTGCTCAGAAGTCGAGACGATGATCCACAGCTACCTGGCGGATCACCTGAAGGACAAGTCGCTCAGGGAGTTCGAGGCGCACATGAGAACGTGTCCGCGGTGCGCCGAGAAGCTGCGGCTGGCCGAGGAGGTGCTCCACGAGACGGGCTCGGCCCTCAAGTGGGCCCTGCCGGAGTCCGACCTCGAGGGCCGCGTCGCCGCCCACGTCGCGGGCGCGACGATGATCCGCGACAAGACGTGGTCGGACATCATGCGCGAGCAGTGGGAGCGCGCTCCGTGGTGGATGATCTCGGCCGCGGTGCACGCCGTCATCCTCATGCTCATGACGGTCATCACCGTCGCGACGGCGAACAAGCGCAAGGACGACATCGTCATCACCACCGACCTCGCCAAGAAGAAGGAGCCCGAGTACGACGAGAAGAAGGTCCGCGACATCTTCCGCAACACGAAGGAGGTCGAGGCGGACGAGATCGTCGAGAACCCGGTCTTTGTGCACGAGGAGGTCGAGGTCACCGACCACTTCGAGACCGAGAACGACATGGACACCCACACCGCCCGCGGCCAGGAGGA
>Ga0272441_10002070_pt1 | contig 41554 bp, 39 predicted proteins | sample SSMProp6N_FD_193582 | JGI IMG/M metagenome (GOLD analysis project Ga0272441, IMG submission 193582) | Marine sediment archaeal communities from Little Sippewissett salt marsh, Falmouth, MA, United States - SSM-Prop-6N | ecosystem: Environmental > Aquatic > Marine > Wetlands > Sediment ...
CACCTGTGAGCCTGGCCTTCTGGCGTTATCGAATGCCGAGCCTATCTCCACGCCCTTGACGGCCTGGATTGAAAGCAATGCGGCAGCAAGCGCGGCATCGAGTCTGCGATCGTGCTGGACATAGGTGCCGAGCCCCAAAGGGACCCCGGTGATGAACACCTCGATGATGCCTCCAAGGGTATCTCCATCCTCCTTTGCCTTGTCGATTGCAGCGATAGCCGCCTCTTCATTCTCTTTGTCGAGCATTCGTACACAGGAAGCGTCAGCTGCCCTGGAGAGGCTGGCTGCGCCTTGAGAGAGCAGTTCCTGCACTTTCGGGGATGGTGCGATTTCGCCCGCCGGGCCGATGGCAGAGACATAGCTGCCGATCTGAATGCCTGCATGGCGGAGAAACACCTTGGCCAGCGAGCATGCGGCAACGCGTGCTGCGGTTTCCCGAGCAGAAGCACGTTCGATAACCGGGCGGATGTCCTGGAAGCCGTACTTGATCATTCCGGTAAGGTCGGCATGGCCAGGTCTTGGAATCGTGATGGCAGGAATATTTTCTTCAGGCTGTTCAAACTGTGCCATTTTTACGGTCCAGTTTTTCCAGTCCCGGTTTTCGATCTGCAGGGTGATCGGCGAGCCGATAGTTTTGCCAAAGCGGATGCCTGAGAGCACAGCGGCGGTATCGGTCTCTATGTTCATTCGTCCTCCGCGACCGTATCCCCGCTGGCGTCTTGCCAGTTCATCGTTGATGTCTTCAGGCGCGATGCTGATGCCTGCGGGCATTCCTTCAACAATGGCCGAGAGCGCGGGTCCGTGGGATTCTCCAGCGGTAAAGTATCTTATCATGGTCTATCCTGGAATAAAAAGACCCGGCTGCACTGCTGCAGCCGGGGCGTGAAGATCTGTTGATAATGAACGCAAATCAGGAAAGCCTTTTTGCGGCTTCTTTTGCGTAGTAGGTGAAGATGATGTCAGCACCGGCGCGTTTCATGGAGAGCAGCGATTCCATCATCACGCGGTCACCGTCGATCCAGCCTTTTTCTGCGGCAGCTTTTACCATTGCGTATTCTCCTGAGACGTGGTAAACAGCAACCGGAACATCGAATCGTTCCTTTGCTTTACAGACGATGTCCAGGTAAGCCAGACCGGGTTTAACCATGATGATATCGGCGCCTTCAATGATGTCGAGTTCGATCTCTTTCATGCCCTCGATGGCATTGGCCGGGTTCATCTGGTAGGTGGATTTGTCGCCGAACTGTGGAGCGGAGTGCAATGCGTCGCGGAACGGGCCGTAGAAGCTCGATGAGTATTTTGCAGCATAGGAAAGAATGCCTACGTCAGAATAACCTGCGTCGTCGAGTGCTTCACGGATCGCACCGATGCGGCCGTCCATCATATCACTCGGAGAGACGAAGTCTGCGCCTGCTTCTGCGTGGGAGATGGACATTTTGCAGAGGACTTCAACGGTCTCATCGTTGAGGATGATACCGTCTTTGACAAGGCCGTCGTGTCCGAACGGTGTGAAGGGGTCGAGAGCGACGTCGGTCATGATGCACATTTCAGGAATCGCTTCCTTGATGGCGCGGATGGCGCGCTGAACGATACCGTTGTCGTTGTATGCTTCACGGCCGTCTTCGGTTTTTTCTTCAGGAATGCCAAACAGATCAATGGCCTGAATGCCGAGGTCCCAGAGCTCCTGGCACTCTTTTACCGCATTGTCGATTGAGTAGCGGAAGCTATCGGGCATGGAGGGGACTTCTTCCTTGATATCGGTTCCCGGACAGACAAACAGCGGATAGACAAGATCGCTTTTCGAAAGGCTGCATTCCTGTACAAGGTTTCTGATAGCAGCTGTTCTGCGAAGCCTTCTCGGGCGGTGTACGATACTGAGTAAATCTGTCTGGCTCATGTTTCGGATGATTTTGTTAAAGGAAAAACCCAAAATACGAAAATCTCGAAATTTCCTGAAGTCCATGAGGAAAAATAAGCCGTTATGGCAGGATGATTCTTTTGGTGCATCGCAAAGGGTATCGTCTCCTGTTCTCTCTCATGGGGAGAGCTGATTTGCAGGGGTGACAACGATGCTGCGGTGGGCTTGGCTTGACCGGGATCTGAACGATTGCATGCTTTACGTTGCCGCTGCAATCGGTTTTATTGCGTTATTCATGCAGGGAAAAAGTACTTTTAAAGAGGGGTATGCTATCGTGCTTTTTGATGTTGTCTTGATGGACGATTATTTCGTGACGTCTGCCGATCTGTGTTTTCTGTTTCAGAGCATTATTAACCGATACTGGAAAAGTGATGATGGAGAGCCGTTTTCTCGATAGAGCGCTTGCTCTTGCCGTTGAGAACGTCGCAGCAGGCGGCGGGCCTTTTGGCGCGCTCATTGTCAGAAACGGCGAGGTTGTCGCAACGGGGGTTAACAGGGTTACAAGGGAGAATGATCCCACGTCGCACGCCGAAGTCAATGCGATCCGGGCTGCTTCGCAAAAACTCAAAACCTTCAGGCTGGAAGGCTGTGAGCTCTATTCCTCCTGTGAACCCTGCCCGATGTGCATGGGGGCGATTTACTGGGCCGGAGTGACGACAGTTTACTATGGAGCCGATAGTGACGAGGCGGCAGTGGCAGGGTTCGATGATCGGTATATTTATGATGAGCTCCGAAAAAAGCCTCAGCAGCGCACTCTCCGTTGTATTCAGATCCCATCCCCTTCCAACAGTGAGCCTTTTGATGCGTGGCGTTTATGTGATAACAAAGTGATCTATTGAGGCTGTTGCCGGGCAGAGGAGGCTCTTTGGCGCAGCAGGGGGGCTCGTACGTAATTTGCTCTTTTTTATGTACTTTATTGTGTTCATTTCTGTTTGCAACAGGGTTTTTTCCGAGAGGTTATTCAAGGGGGATATCTATGGGATTTTTTGCTAAAGTGTTTGGCAGCGCATTTGAACCTGAAGCCCAACCTCCTCGTTATGATGAGGATCTTCCCGGGGTTGAGGATTGTTTCGATCGGTTGGCGGCATGGACTACCGGAAAGCGGATGGCGGATGCCGATCCGCAATATTCGTCAATGATCAGAAGTCTGCCGCCAGGGGAAGCTACTTCGATGAGGCTTTCGCGTTCACCGGGGACAATTTCTCTTGAAGGCGATGATCCCAGGGTTTTCGGCTATCCGGGATCTATTGAGCTCAATATGCCAACATTGACTGAGCTTGCAGGCACTCCCCGGATACTTCTTGACCTGGGTTATGCAGGTATTGAACATGAAGCAACGGGCATTCTTCATGATCTCGTCAACAGGACCTACCGTCTGCGAATGTCCTCTATTGCATCGAGGCGATATCCGCTGCTTCGGTTGCAGATCAGCTTCTACAGCAATTTGCGTGAACCGCTTCATCTTGAGGTTCTGTCTGATATGCTTGACTGCAATGTTCAGGATTTCTATGCCTCTTTGTGCGATTCCGGACGTTATGAACTTTCAGTGCATGTCATGCGCGACTATATCGGGTCGGTTTTTTCCTCGGTGCCCGGCGATGAGATACAATCCCTTCACGCCGGCATCGTCGGTCTTACCCGTGACCTCGAAGCTCTTGCTCCAGAGAGCCGCGATATGCAGCAGGCCGTCGCTGAATTTGAGCGCCGTCATCCTCTCGGGGAGGGGATGCGGTCGGCATTGTTTACCACAAACCATCTAAAGTAGAGAGTATCCGACCTTATGACCGATGACCTTCAACTCGCCATTGAACTTGCCGATGAAGCAGGGAAGCTGACGCTGACCTACTTTCAGAACAAATCGCTTAAAATTGATGAGAAACGAGACGATACTCCCGTCACCGAGGCGGATCGCAAAGCCGAGCAGCTGATACGTAAGGGTATAGAGGCCAGATATCCGGAAGACGGTATTTTTGGTGAGGAATTTGGTGAGAAAATAGCGGTTAACGGGAGACGATGGATTCTTGATCCCATTGACGGAACCCGTTCTTTTATTCATGGAGTTCCTCTATACGGCGTAATGATTGCTCTCGAAGTCAATCGTGCCATGCAGCTTGGCGTCATCTTTTTTCCGGCTCTTCAGGAGATGTACTATGCTCAATCCGGTTGCGGCGCGTTTATGAACGGTGAACCGTTAAAGGTTTCCGAGATCGGTGATACGCGTGAAGCGACGGTGGTGTATACTGAAAAGGAATATCTGCTTGATCCTCCTTCAGATCATCCTGTCGACAGACTGCGTTATGATGCAGGCCTTGTTCGCGGATGGGGCGACTGCTACGGGCATATGCTCGTTGCATCGGGAAGGGCGGAGGTTGCTGTCGATAAGGTGATGAGCCCCTGGGATTGCGCTGCCGTCATTCCTGTTGTGACAGAGGCCGGAGGGTGTTGTTTCGACTACAATGCCAGAACAACGATTTACGGCGAAGGCCTGGTCAGCGCTAACCGCAAAATCGGTGATGAGCTCGTCAGGGATATTCTTGGATGATCTGATCTACGCCATTTTTTTGTGAGCCTCGTTTTCCCGGTTCATATTCCTCCAACACTCCTTTTCATGGTAATCTATGTTCAATGCAGTTTCTCTGGAAGCGCTGATTCTTGTTGCGCTGTTCGTTCTTCTCATTTTGCAGATTATTCTGATGCTGCGCAGCAGCACGTCGGGCGAGAACCAACATGACCTTCAGAGCATCGAGCGATTCGTGCGTGAAGGCATTGACAGTTTACGGCGGGAACAGCAGGAGGAGTTTACCCGCAGCCGTCAGGAGCAGGTGCAGGCTCTGGGAGATCTTCGTGCAGAACTCATGGCTTCCCAGAGGGAAAACCGCTCCGAACTCGCTAACTCCTTCAAGACGTTCGAGGATTCACGGCGACGCGAAGTACATGAACAGCAGGAATTTCAGCGCAGCAGGTTTTCCGATCTCGTTGCTGCTCAGGATCGCGTACGCATAGAGACTGCTGCAACGCTGGATAAAATCCGCGATACCGTTGAGCTTCGTCTTGCTTCGCTTCAGGAGCAGAATGCGGCAAAGCTCGAGGAGATGCGTGTGACCGTCGATGAAAAGCTGCAGGCGACTCTCGAAAAGCGCTTGAGTGAATCGTTCAGACAGGTCAGTGAACGCTTGCAGAAGGTTCATGAAGGGCTTGGAGAGATGAAGAGCCTGGCGACAGGCGTGGGCGATTTGAAAAAAGTGCTGTCGAACGTCAAAACCCGTGGTGTCCTGGGTGAAATGCAGCTGCAGAACATTCTGGCCAGCCTGCTTTCCCCTGAACAGTTTGATGAGAATATCGCTACCCGTGAAGGGAGCCGCGAGCGGGTAGAGTTTGCCGTGAGACTCCCTGGAAAAGACGATGATGGGGATGTGGTTCTGCTGCCGATTGACGCAAAATTTCCTCTTGAATCCTACTATAGGCTTCTTGAAGCAGGGGAGAAGGGCGATGCGGCTCTGCTGAAGCAGGCATCCAAAGAGGTCGAGACGGAGATCCGGCGCTGTGCAAAAGAGATCAGCGACAAGTATCTCAACCCGCCTCGTACGACCGATTTCGGAATTCTGTTTCTTCCTGTCGAGGGGCTGTTTGCTGAAGTCGTTCGCAATACGTCACTGCTTGAACTCCTTCAGAGAGAGTACAATATTATTGTTACCGGCCCGACAACGCTTGCTGCACTGCTCAACAGCCTGCAGATGGGCTTCAGGACGCTTGCGATACAGAAACGCACGAGCGAGGTCTGGAAGGTTCTTTCGCAGGTCAAAGGGGAGTTTGCGACATTCGGCGATGTCCTGACGCGGGCACAGAACAAACTCACGCAGGCAAGCACCGAAATCGACAGGCTTGTCGGGGTTCGGACACGCAAAATTCAGAATACGCTTCGCAGCATCGATCAGGACTCCTCAGGAGAGCTTGATGCGGGCGATCGGTAAGGCTATGCTTTAAGGAGGGCTCCGGCAATTGCTTCTGCGAAGTGAGGTGCGTCGTAGTATCGGGGAATGATGTCAGTATTGACACCGAGCTTTTCAAGCGCATTGGCGGTGGTCTGTCCTATTGCAGCGACAAGAATGCCTTCAGGCAGTACTGTGGTGCCCATGGCCTGAAAAAAGTTTTGCGCAGTTGATGGACTGGTGAAGGTAATGCAGGAGATTTCGCCTCTCTCAATCTGTTGCCTTACCTCTTCGGTCGCGTTGAGGTCGGGCGGATGATTTTCATACACGGTAACGGCACTGCAGGAGCCACCGCGTTCTGAGATCACGGCAGGAATCGTGCCGAGCGAAAGGTTGCCTTTGAGAAAGAGAAATGATTTGCCGTTTATTTCTTCAGGGCTGATCGTCTGCATGAGATTGACGGCATCGGCGACTTTCGGTACCGGCTCAGTGGTTATACCGTAGGCCGCAAGATCACGTGCGGTCGTTTTTCCCACAGCGTAGACCTTGATCGCCTTGAGATGGACAAGCTCATGAGGAGCCTCTTGTGTAAGACGCTCCATAAAATAGCGGACGCTGTTGGGACTTGTAAAAAATGCGCCGCTAAAGGTTGAGATGTCTGGAATATTCCAGTCAGAAGCCGGTCTGATCTCTATTGTCGGAAAGACAACAGAGTTCAGACCGTATTTCTGTAATTCCTGAACGAATGACGCTGCCTGATGTTTCGGGCGAGTGACGAGAACAGATTTCATCATCAGATTTTTCTGATTTCTGCAAGGATCTCGTTGGCACCTTGTTTCATCAGTTCTTCTGCCAGTTCAATACCTGTTTTCTCTGCCAGCTCCGGAGTTGTGACGTTCTCTTTTGTGATTTCGTTGCGGATTGCACGTTTTCCGTCAACAGATCCTACAAAGGCTGAAAGGTGAAGCGTACCGTTTTTATAGGTTGCATACGCGCCGATCGGGATCTGACATCCACCCTGCAGATGACGAAGCAGTGCTCGCTCGGCTTTGGTGCAGTACTCTGAGTTCTGGTTGTTCATCACCTTGACGATCTGGCGTGTCTGTTCATCATCGATACGGGTTTCGATACCCAGCGCACCCTGGCCGACGGCCGGAAGCAGTACGTCGTGAGGGAGGATTTCCGATATCCTGTCACCGAAGTTGAGACGGTGGACACCTGCATAGGCAAGAATCATAGCGTCGAAATCGCTTTCGTCGAATCTTTTGAATCGGGTGTTGAGGTTGCCTCTGATGTCGCCCATTTCAAAATCAGGCCTTATACCCAGAAGCTGTGATGTTCTTCGCAGACTGCTTGTCGCAATTTTTGCGTTCGGTTTGAGTTGCTTCAGGTTGTCACCGTTTTTGGAAATGATGACATCGCGGGTGTCTTCTCTTTCGGTAAACGCAGAAAGTATAAGCCCTTCCGGGGTCTCTGTCGGTACATCTTTCAAACTGTGAACAGCCAGATCAATCTCTTTTGCCAGCAGGTGCTTTTCGATATCCTTCGTGAAGAGACCCATGTCTCCGATTTTTGACAAAGGGGAGTCAAGGAGGACGTCACCAGTGGTTTTGATGAGTTTGAGCTGTATGTCAAGTTCCGGGAAGTTTTTTGACAATTCGGCTTTAGTAAATTCTGCCTGCCACAATGCCAAGGGGCTGGATCTGGTACCGATAATTAACTGTTGTTTCAATGCGATTACTGATTATACGGTTACGGATTACTGTTTTAACTGATTTTGTTCTTCGAGATCAAAAATGTTTCGTACGAGATTGACCTTGCTCGGAATGTTATCGGCAGTGTCAACCGGAGATTTGAGCATTTTAATCGGATGGTGCAGAATCTTCTTGAGAATTCTGTCGCTCAGCCTCTCCATTCTGCGAAGTTCCTCGTCGCTGACTTTGTGGCGATAGCGTTCAAGTTCTTTTTCCTTGATTTCAAGAAACTTGGACTGAAGGTCGACAATGGTTGGGCGTACCTTCAGGGTATTGATCCACTGGCCGAACCCTACGAGTTCCTCGTCGATGATCTCCTGAACCTTCGGAAGTTCGGAACGCCTCATTTCAAGGTTCTTGTCGATAATATGCTTCAGGTCGTCAATGTCTTTGAGAAACATGTTCTGAAGGCTGCGGATTTCAGGATCAACGTTTCTCGGAAGGCCGAGATCAAGGATGATCACCGGTTTGAGACGGCGTTTCTGCATACTCTGATGCATATCCGGCGCTTTAAGCACGTAATCTTTCGTACTGACAGCGGTGATGATAATATCAAATTCGTGAAGATTGTCCCGGAAGGTTTCAAACGGCAGGACCTGGTTGGTACCGAGTTCTTCAGCAAGGGCTTCGGCTTTGGACATTGTCCTGTTGGTGATGACGATGTTGCGTGCATTTTTCTGGAACATATGCTTTGCAGCAAGCTCACCGGTTTCGCCGGCCCCGACGAGAAGAATTTTCTTCATCGACAGATTCGAGAAAATTTTCTGTGCGAGTTCCACAGCGGCATAGCTGACCGAAACCGCCCCTTCCATGATTCGGGTACGGGTTTTTACCTTTTTTGCAACACTGAACGCTGTATGACAGAGCCTGGTGAGAAGAATACCAGCAGACTGTTCTTCAACGGCAATGCGATAGGCATTTTTAACCTGCCCGAGAATCTGGCCTTCGCCAAGAACAAGCGAGTCCGTTGCCGATGATACCTCAAACAGATGTCTTGCGGTATTGCAATAAAATCGATTGAAGAAATGCTCCGGTCTGACCTCTTTCTCTGCGTTTTTGTAGGAGATCAGGTACTCTTTGAGATAGTGCCCTGTTACTTCCGACATGCCGGGAACAACATACAGCTCAGTTCTGTTACATGTCGACAGCACCATAGCTTCTTGAGCAATGCCGCTGGAAATGATGTCTGACAGAAATTCTTTTGCCTGAACTTCAGAAAGAGAAATTCTCTCCCGGATTTCAATGGGTGCAGTTTTATGATTGACACCGACTGAAATTATGTTCATAATGTACTTGTTTTAGTGGCCTGACTCAGCAGTAATGGTAATAAATTCTGCCAATCGCTATGTCTCAACAATAGACTACAAATATACCGTAATGGCTTGAATTTCTCAAATCACAAACTCTTAAAAGCTGAGATTGTGGAATGTGGGAGAGAAGAGGCTCATCATCACAATCAGGCTCGTTATAAAGACAAAGAGGATAATCAGAAGATAAGCCATGTGCTTGGTATCCCAGCCAAAAAGCTTTTTGATAAAGAGACTTGCGCCGTAGAGCATCCAGATGACAATGAGTGCGATAAGTTTCGGGTCGAGCAGGTTGATTGCTTCGTTGCTTTGGGCAGAGCCGACGATACCTCCCACCAGGGTGAGGCTGAGAAAAAGGAATCCGAATGCGACGGCATGTTTGATGAGTTGCTCAAGCACCTCGAGGTTCGGCAGATTTTCAAACAGTATGCCGTAGTGATTGTTTTCGATCTGACGGAACAGCAGAAGATAGAGGAAGCTGTAAAGGCCTGCGATGGCTATTGCACTGAAACCGAAAATGGCTGAGAAAAGGTGGATTCCTATACCGATGCCGGAGAACGAGGGACCCTGGCTCGATGAAAGCGACAGGAGAATCGATGAGAGTATTTCAGTGCCTGCAGAAAAGGAGAGTACGAAAAATCCTGTTTTGTCTGTTTTGGTGGTAAACTCGATAAACATATAGATTACCGCCAGCGTCAGGGCGACCATACTCATGACGGTATAGCTTGAATAGCTCAGCTGATATCCTGCCGGCGCGGTCAGAAAGCCGAGAAACGCAATATGGGCAACGATCGTGACAATCAGCGCAGGCTGTTTGTATGCCTTGGCCTGTTTGATGTTTTTGAAGAAATCCGCACCGTATAACCCCGTGGTGATGACATAGAGCAGTGAGACCGCCTGGGTCAGTAGAATCAGCAGGGTATTATTGAGAACGCTTTGTTGCATAGTAAGAGATAAATATAAAAAGGGGTGAAGAGACCTGATCCGATGCTTTGCTTTATTGTGGCTTCCACAAGCCGGTTATCCGGTCGATAAGAAGCACCATGATAATCGCGAAAAAAGTGTATATTCGGCCATTCCGTTGTGAAATATAACTATATCTCAGAAAAAAGATGAGTACGAAACAGAATATTCGAAATATTGCGATCATTGCCCACGTTGATCATGGTAAGACGACACTTGTTGATGCAATTTTTAATCATACGGGTGTTTTCAGGGATAACCAGCAGGTTGATGCCCGTGTGCTTGATTCAAACCCCCAGGAGAGGGAGAGAGGAATCACGATCTTTTCAAAAAATGCGGCAGCTTTTTACAAAGGGCATAAAATTAATATTGTCGATACTCCCGGCCACGCCGATTTTGGCGGTGAGGTAGAGCGTATCCTCAAGATGGTTGACGGCGTCCTGCTTCTTGTCGATGCGTTCGAAGGACCGATGCCTCAGACTAAATTTGTTTTGCGCAAGGCGCTTGAACTCAATCTGAAGCCTGTTGTCGTTATCAACAAGATCGACCGTCCGCAGGCCGATCCTGTGAAGGTTCACGACCAGGTGCTTGATCTGTTTATCGCTCTTGGTGCTGATGAAGACCAGCTTGAATTCCCCTATATGTTCACCTCTGCCAAGATGGGTATCGCAAAAGCAAGCATGGAAGATGAAGATCATGATATGAGCCTTCTGCTTGACATGATTATCGAAGAGATGCCTTCACCGGAAAGCAGCGATGAAGATGGCTTCCAGATGCTCGTTACCACGTTGGACTATAGCGATTATCTTGGTAAAATTGCCATTGGACGAGTTCAGAGAGGACGCGTCAGAACAGGCGATGCGCTTGTTGTCGTTACCGACGAGGGCGTTGTGGCAAAAGGAACGGCAGCCAAGGTGTTCACCTTTGATCAGACCAGGCGCGTCGAGGTCAAGGAGGCTGGAGCAGGCGATATTATTGCCATTTCCGGTATTGCAGGGGCCAATGTCGGTCAGACACTGGCTGCGGCTGATAAACCCGATGCATTGACGTCATTCGAGATCAGCAAACCGACCCTGTCGATGCTTTTTTCGGTCAACGACTCGCCCTTTGCCGGCCTGGAAGGCAAGGAGGTTACCAGTCGCAAGATCAGGGATCGACTGATGAAGGAAGTGATGACCAATGTCGCTCTCGACATCGAGGAAACCGACAGTGCAGATACCTTCAGGGTGTCAGGCCGCGGTGAACTGCACCTTTCGGTCCTGATCGAGAGTATGCGTCGCGAAGGATTCGAACTATCCATCTCGAGACCCCAGGTTATTACCCGTACGGCAGAGGATGGAACGGTACTCGAACCGGTCGAACATGTGACCATTGATGTTCCCGATGAGTACAACGGCGTTGTCATCGAGAAAATGGGCCGCCGTAAAGCTGAAATGAAACATATGGAAACCCTCAAAGGCGGTATGGTCCGTCTCGAGTTCGAGATTCCTACCCGTGGTCTTATCGGCTACAGTCAGGAGTTTACAACCGATACCAAGGGAGAAGGTATTCTTTCTCACGTTTTTCATGACTATCAGCCTTTCAAAGGCAAACTTCCTGCGCGTGAAACCGGTGCCCTTGTTTCAGGTGATAATGGTCAGTCTGTTGCGTATGCGCTTTCCGCACTTGAAGACAGAGGCACCTTCTTTATCGGGCCGAACGTCAAGGTTTATGAAGGTATGGTTGTCGGAGAATCGACAAGGGAGTTCGATATTTCTCTGAACGTGTGCAAAACCAAAAAGCTCACCAATATGCGTTCTTCCGGTGCTGACGACTCCGTGCGTCTGACCCCGCCGAAGGTGCTGACGCTTGAGCAGGCACTTGAATTTATCAATGATGATGAACTCGTTGAGGTAACTCCTCAGAGTATCAGGCTCAGGAAGAGAATTCTTGATTCAAACCTTCGTGCGAAAGCCGCCAAGAAAGCCAAAGGATGAATCGCTGAATTGTTGATGCATTGAACACACCAAGGGCGCCGACAGGCGCCCTTGGTGTTTGGGCTCGGAGGCGGCGTTGTTGCGCTCCAGATGCTTTATTGAGTGAAAATCAGTGCAGTTTGCGGGGGAGAAAACGATATCATGACGGGCTCGATGATCGGCTGGCTTCCGGTATTGTTCAGCTTGCGAAGAAAAGTTTTTTGAGGTGTGTTCTTGCGCTTTGAAGCAGGTCAGATACCACGGCTTCCTCAATGCCTTTCAGCATTGCGGTTTCGGCAGTGGTTTTTTTTTCTACTTCCATCATGACGTAGATTTCCCGTTCCTCTTCAGGGAGGTTGTCTATACAGGCAAGCAGCTGCTGGTTTACTGCAGAAGGAGGGTTTGATGGGTGCTGCTTTGCTGTGGCGCGTTTCTGCAGCTCTTCGGCCTTTGCAGGAATTGGCAGTGCATTGCTGACATCGCCGAAGAGCCGCACAAATTCCGGGAAATCGAGTCCTGCAGCTTCACAGGGCGGGATGCGGCGTTCGATGATATCGGTGGCGAGGTGTCTGAATTTCTCTCCTATATCAGGGATTTTTACCGCGAAGTCGAAACTGTCATCTCTGTCGCGCGCTGCAGTATTGTAGGGTAGTTGCATCAGAACGTTTATCCCTGCTGCACGGGCATATTTTTCAGCGATGCCACTGCCGTCGTCGCGGTTAATGATGAGGCCGAGCAGTTTCGACTGGCCTCCGACCGTTTTGAAATAGTTGTTGGCCTGACAGATGTTGTTTGCGGTAAAAATAGACTGGCGGTCGTTGGTTGTCAACAGGATGACCTCTTCGCTCAGTGAGCGGGCAAGGGGGGTCGCAAAGCCGCCGCAGACAACGTCACCGAGAAAATCCATCAGTATGATATCGATATCCCAGGTGAAAATGCCGAGTTTTTCAAGGACATCGAATCCCGAAATAATGCCTCGCCCGCCGCAGCCGCGCCCGACCTGGGGGCCGCCCAGCTCTATGCCGTAGACCGGCTGACCGATTCCGGGTATCTCTTTTTTGAAGACGATATCGCTGATTTCAACCTTCAGGTTTTTCGCATTCTTTTCGGCGAAAACATCTGTTACCGTCGGCAGAGAGATGCCGCCGAAGAGCGACGTGGTGGAGTCATGTTTCGGATCGCAACCGAGCTGGAGGACTTTTTTGCCCATCATGGCAAAGGTCGCACTGAGATTGGTTGTGGTAAAACTCTTTCCGATGCCGCCTTTACCGTAAATGGCAATGGTTCTTGGTTTCATTAGCTGATGGTTTCTATGCTCCGGTTTTTGCGGGCAGTATCGGTTGCGGTTATGTTTTTTTCCAGTTCAGGATCATTTTCAGGCAGTCCGGATCGTTGAATGCCTGCTGGTAGGCTTCTTCCAGGTTCTGATCGACAGCATGGCTGTGGGTGAAGATTTTTTCAGCATGCAGGTTTCCGTTTCTGATCAGTTCCCTGACTCGCAGGAGGTCCCCTTTTGCCCACTGTTTTGCCGCCATGAACGAGAGTTCTTTATCAAATGCCTGGGAGTAGTCGATATTCATCCTCTGATAGTAGCCTCCGAAAATCACTTTGCCGTGGAACTTCAGAAAGCGAAGGCCTGTCTCGATTGCGCTCATGACCCCGGTGCTGTCGATCATGATATCGAATTCGTGTCCGGCAAGCGACGCAGAGACATCCTGAACGTTCGGATTAATACAGAGATCTGCTTCGGAATAGTTGAGGCGGTTCTGATAGGGTTCAGTTGCGGCGACAAGTTTCGCTCCCATATACTTGGCCAGCTGAACAGCAAGAATCCCGACGGCTCCCTGGCCGAGAACAAGCACTTTTTTGTCTTTGATCTCTGCAAGGTCCATGAAATGGAGTGCTGTTGCGCCAAGCGGAAGGGCAATGCCGCATTGCGGATCGGCTATGCCGTCAAGGATGGTGATGCTTTCAACCGGGCAGACGACATATTCCGATGCTCCGCCAAAAGCAGCGTTGACATCGGTATAGCCGAATGAGCCTGCGATATAGGCGTATTTTCCTAAAAGACTGTCGTTGACATGGTCACCGACTTTTGTGATTTTTCCGACAGTTTCATAGCCCGGAATAAACGGGAAAATGAAAGGCGGAGAGGGAATAAGGCCGTTAAAGGCCATTTTTTCGGTCCCCGTACTGATCGACGACCAGTATGTTTCGACAAGTACATCGGTCGATGACATCGATTTGAGGGTAACCTTTTTGACCTCTATCTGGCGTACGCCGGTAAAAACAATGGCTTTTGCGTGCTTCATCCGTCGATTTTTCTCCAGTTATGCCGAATGTATGGCGTTTGCTTTTTTCTCATGACGTTTTTCCAGAATCAGGCGAATCACAAACTGAGCCGCGTTGATCAGATAGCTGAGATATGCCAGAAGCGCGGTCAGGATGAGTATCTGTTCATCCAGACCCATGAAGAAGAGGATAAAGTAGGAGATGTGGACGACCATGGCAATCGCACTGCCGACATCCTCCCAGAAAAACTCGGGGGCAAAAGCGTATTCGTCAAAGACTTCTTTTTCAAAAAATGCTCCGGTCACGAATATCAGGACGAGCATCAGGGTTTTAAGGATGACAAAAATTGTGACCCAGGAGAAATCCTCTATCCAGATTCCTTCCTTGTAGAGCCACGTGACGGTCAGACCGGCAAGGAACAGGATGAATTGTAAAGGGGCAAGAATGGCCTGGACTTTCGTCCAGACCGATGCGTTGCGTTTTTCGAGTTGTTCAGGTGTATAACGCGGCATAAGATAGGTGTTACTGACTTGGCGTCTTTCAGAATGAAATTGTGTGAAAAAAGTTCAGAAATATAGCAAAATTGAACGTACGCCCAAATCATGCACGACCTACTCCAGACGCCAGTCATAGGCGTTATAAAGGGTCGAAAGCAGGTTGACTTCGACGTTTTGCACCCGCTTGTTGAACCCTTCGAGTTCGTCATAATAGTAGAGGAATGTTCTGGGCTGTTCTTCGTGGAGGATTTCCTGATAGCGAAGCCAGTTAGCGCTTTTCTGCTCTTTGGTAAGCGGTTGGCTCAGGTTGTCGATAACATGATCGAGCTCCTTATGCTGAAACGCCGATGAGTTGAATGGGCGTTTTTTGAAATCCGATCCCCAGATGATAAGCTGAAACGGCAGCGTCTCAGCAGCAAGACCCGAGAGCGCGGCGTCATAACGGAAATCGTTCTGGTTTTTGAGAAAGATCAGGTTTTCATCAATACTCATTTTGCAGTCGATGCCTATCTCCCGGAGGTTCTGCTGGATAATGGTAGCAGCATAGTTTCTTCTGGGGTTGCCTACAGGAGCGGCAAGGCTGAAGGAGAACCGGGTAGCGTTTTTCTGCAGGATTCCGTCCGGACCGGGAGTCCATCCTGCCGATTGAAGGAGTTTCAGCGCTTTATCAGGATTGTAGTCGTAGTTTTCAGTTGATTTGAATGCGATGGCTTCATAGGCAGGGGAGAGCGATGTGTTGACGATTTCAGCATGAAGAGGACCCATGAAGCCGTCGATGATGGACTGACGATCGATGGCGTATGTCATGGCCTGCCGCACCGTTTTGTCTCCGAAAAATGTGTTGGGCACAACCTCGCCGGTTGTTCTGTATCGTTCACCGTCAATGTTGAGCCAGACTATGCTGTCGAAGTAGCGGTCTTTGACAGGGCGAACGACGATTTCCGGGTTGGTTCGTTCAAGTTCTCCGATATCCTTGGGGTTGAGGCCTCCAGCCGAAATAAGGGCATCGAGCTGCCCTGATTTCAGCATGGTAAGGCGGGTGGTATACTCGGGAACGACAATATAGCTCATATATGTTGTGACTGCCGGATGGGGAAGCCTCGATAGCGGGTTGGATTCGAGCACCAGTTTTTCCTGACGAGCCCATTTTTTGACTTTGAACGGACCGGCTCCGATCACAGGGATTTCTGTTGCGCGCATGCGGATTTCAGCGGCGGGAATTGCCTCGTACACATGTTTGGCAACCGGCATCAGGTCATTGAAGTGGTCCAGGATGATTTCGGGGGCCATGGCATGGCTGAAATGCAGAATCAGCGTGTAGTCATCCGGGGTTTCAACGCTCCGGTCGAAATCGATCGTGGCGTCCTGAGTCATGATGAAATCGTTCAGATAGTGCTGACGGGTGCTGGCTATCTCCGGGTTTGCGTAGAGCCTGTAGGAGTAGGCAAAGTCATGTGCCGTAAGAGGGGTGCCGTCCTGCCAGACGTTTTGCCTGTTGAGGTGGAAGGTCGCTTTTCTGCCTTTTTTGTCGAACTCCCAGCTGTCAGCTGCAGCCGGCAGGAACTCGATTTCGCCTTTTGCTTCGTTATATGATGGCTTGACAAGAGAGGGATAGATCAGCGTACAGACTTCTCTTGAAAGAGAGAGCTGCATCAGGAGCGGATTGAGGTAGTCGAAATCCGCAGCGATACCGATTGAGATATGGTCAGTCGGGCGGGCTTTTTCCCCGGGACGACAGGAGAGGAGAGCGGTGAAAAGAAAAAGAATTGTAAGTGATAGTAGTATTTTTCGCATGACTTGTGTTTTTTTCAGACAACTGAAGTTTCGGGTTAAGTGTATGAATGACCCGACATATCAAATTATCTGCCCTGCCGGTAATAGTCAAGGATAAAATTTTTGAAATGACTTTGTAATTTAAATTGATGTTTTCATGGAGACTCTACATTGTGATGTAGCCATCATAGGCGGAGGCCCTGCGGGCTGTTCTGCGGCGATATATACGGCGAGGGCTGATCTGGATACGGTTATTATCGACAAGGATCCGCATGCGGGGGCTCTTGGTATGGCCCATATTATCGCGAATTACCCCGGAATGGGTAACGACATAACCGGTATGGAACTTCTGGAGAGCATGCGGCGCCATGCCGGTTCATTTGGTGCGCGTTTCATGAAGCAGAAGGTGAATGGAATCGATGTCAGAAATCCTGAAAAAACCGTCTTTACCACCTCAGGAACAATGTTCAAGGCAAAAGCATTGATTCTCGCGACCGGTTCCATGGGTAAAAGCCGCGAACTTCCCGGTGAAAAAGAGTTGCTTGGCGCAGGGGTGAGTTATTGTGCGACCTGTGATGCCGCGTTTTATCGACAGAAAGTTGTCGCTGTTGCCGGCAGGACCCGTGAGGCTGTCGAAGAGGCTCTTGTGCTATCGCGTTTTGCGTCAAAAGTGTATCTCTTCTGCCCGACGGCGTCTTTGACAGCTCCACCTGAGGATATCCATATGCTTCAGGAGCAGAAGAATATCGAGGTGTTTTACAGCAGGCGGCTTGATGCAATCAACGGCGGGAAGTTCGTTGAATCTGTGACGCTTGGGGCACCTGAAGAGGTTGTTGCGGTTGACGGTGTATTCCTCTATCTGACAGGATCGGCTCCGGTACTGGATTTTACCGGAGGGCAGTTGGATGTTTGTCAGAGCGGCTGCTTGCAGGTCGATAAGGATTTTATGACCTCTGTTCCCGGTGTTTTCGCCGCAGGTGATATTTTGTGCAAGGAGGTTAAACAGGCCGTCATCGTGGCTTCAGAAGGGTGTCGCGCAGCATTGCAGGTCGATAAATTTCTTCGTGGCCGCGACAGGGCAAGAAGTGACTACCAGTGATTGCTGTCAGCAGAAGAGGTTGCTGAAATTTCTGACTCCCGCAGGAGATGAAAGAAGAAACCCTTCACCATACAATGTGCCGATCTGTTCTCCGAGGTAGCGTGCGCGGGCTTCAAGACCAGTGAGAAATTCCTTCCGGTTGATCATGGTTTGCTCTGTACCGGTTTTTTCTTCACTGTAAAACTGTGAAGCAAAAGCAAGAACCCCTTGTCTCGATGCCTCGAACGTTTCTGAGACGTCGACGATGATGGATGGTTCAAGGTGCTTGAACTGTATATAGCTGAGTATATACCTGGGGCGGTGTGCTTCCTGGGGCTGGTTATTCCAGCTGGTCTGGATTTTTTGAAGTCCGGAGTAAAATGCGGCATCATGAACAAGTTTTGCTGCTTTCATGTGGTCTGGATGACGCTCAACAGCCGGGTTGGCAAAGATGACTTCCGGTCTGAAGTAGCGCATGACCTTTATAATTTCAGCCAGCGATTCATCGTTGTAATGCAGCTTCGAGTCCCCGAGATCGAGGGTTAAGCGTTGGCTATAGCCCATGAGTTCCATTGCCCTCTTTGCTTCTGAGGCTCTGGTTTCTTTGGTTCCGAGGGTGCCCATTTCACCTTTGGTGAGGTCACAGACGGCCACCGTATGGCCTTCACTGGAAATTTTAAGGAGGGTGGCGCCACAGGAGAGTTCAACATCGTCCGGATGGGCTCCGAACGCAAGGGCGTAAACCGGATTGGTATGTGCGTTCACAACAGCTATGATTTTCTTGTATATTCTGCCTTCACTCTTACAAACTGATCTGATCAATGCTAAAAGTAAACATTGTTCGTGTAAACAAAAATGCCATCCTGCCGCGTTATGCGACGCAGCATGCAGCAGGAATGGATATTGCCGCATGTCTGGATGTTCCTCTTACCATCCAGCCTTCAGAGACGGTGCTTGTTCCCACCGGCCTTGCAGTGGAGCTTCCTGAGGGCTATGAGGCTCAGCTCAGGCCTCGCAGTGGTCTTGCTCTTAAATATGCTATTTCGCTTCCTAACGCTCCGGCTACCATCGATGCCGATTACCGGGGTGAGGTCAAGGTTATTCTGGTGAATCTCGGTCAGGAGCCTTTTTGTGTCAATCACGGTGATCGTATCGCTCAGATGGTGATCGCAAGGTATGAGCATGCTGAGCTGCAGGAGGTGGAAGAGCTCAGCAGGACCCCCAGGGGCAGCGGCGGCTTCGGCCACACAGGGGTATGAGAATAAAAAACAGGTCAAAAGTCTACGCTCAGCACGTAACAGAGGAGAAAGGATGCAGGGCTTTGCAATACCGGAACGGCGCCAGCGGCACCGTATCAGTTGAGTCCGAATTTTTTGAGTTTTCGGTATAGCGTCGCTCTTCCAATGCCGAGAAGCTGGGCGGTTTTTGTCGGGTTCTCTCCACAGGCGCGGTATGCGTCTTCTATGGCCTGTCGCTCCATCTGATCAAGAGGAACGATTGATGACGGTGATGAGACGGGCGACTTTTTTTCTTCCTCATTCGTTGATCGCCGGGAGAGATCTTCTTTGTGGTATTCTCTTGAACCCGGTGTCATGACCGAATGGATTTCGTTCAGGTTCTTGCTTCTGATTGCTGTTCTCTGTATGGCATTTTTCAGTTCCCGTACATTGCCGGGCCAGTGGTAGTTTTTCATCTCTTCCTGGGCTTCACTGGAGAAGAGTGGAGGCTTGATGTTGTTGGCACTGCAGAATTCTTCCAGGAAATGCTTTGCAATGAGCACGATATCGTCTTTTCTGTCTCGTAGCGGCGGAATGAAGATAGGATACTCTTCGAGACGGTAATAGAGATCTTCCCTGAATGAGTTGTTGTTGATGGCCACAGTGAAGTTTCTGTTTGTGGCCGAAATGACTCGGAAATCGACGCTCCGCTCTATTTTTTCTCCAACCCTCCGGATTTTTCTTTCCTGAATAGCCCGGAGGACTTTTGCCTGAATATCGGCATCCATATCCCCGATCTCATCGAGAAAGAGCGTCCCCTTATGGGCTTGCTCAAAGAATCCAATATGATCGTTGTTGGCTCCGGTAAAAGCGCCTTTTACATGACCGAAAAGAAGACTTTCGGCCAGTTCGTGGGAAATGGCGGCACAATTGACGGAAACAAACGGCCCGTTTTTTCGCCGGCTTCCCTCGTGGATCGCCTGTGCGAACAGCTCCTTGCCAGTGCCGCTTTCTCCGAGGATCAGGACGTTGAGTTCTGTATCCATAACCTGAAGCGCCTGTTCTATCGTCTGTTTGATGGCAAGGCTCTGACCGATGATGTTGTGGAACAGCTCTTTTGTTTTCAGTTCCTTTTGCAGCTGCTTGACTGTATCGTGCAGCTCCGATTCCGACAGCGCATTTCTGAGCACGATCTGCAGCCGTTCGGTGTCAAGTGGCTTGGTGAGGTATTCATATGCTCCCATTTTGATGCATCGTACGGTCTTGGGAATTTCATGAGAAGCAGTGACCATAATGACCGGGATGCGGATATTATGATCTTTCAGGTAGGTCATGACCTCAAATCCGTCTTTTTTCGGCATATGAATATCAAGAAGCAGAATATCGATTTCTTCGCGTTCCAGAATTTCAATACACTCTTCACCGTCTATGGCGTAGATGGGCTCATAGCCCATTTTTTTTATGAAATGACCAAGCATGATGCGCGATGATTGCTCATCATCGGCCACCAGTACTTTATTCTTTCTGTTCGACTCTTCTTTTTTCGAATCCGTTGTGTGATGATATGATTCCAACACGTATAGTTCTATCTGATGGGGAAATGAGGGCTGATCATGATCGTAATGTCTTGCGAGGCGCTGCTGTCCAAACCCCTGCCAGGCGCAGGGGTTTGGAGTGGCGCATTACTTCTGTCGGCCTTTTGATCGTGGAAACGTTCCTTTCCTTGAAGGATCAAATTTGCCTTTTCGGTTCTGATTTTTTCCTTGCGATTTCTGAGCGGTTTTTGGTTCTTCTTTCTTTTCCGGCGAAGGGGCGCTGCTTTCAAGAGTAATGTAGGCCTCTTGAGAGGTTTCTGTGCGCATTGGTTCGGTTCTTGTCTGCAGAGCGGGTTTCTCCTGTTGTTCGGCAGACGCTTTCTGCACCGGAGCGTCCTGTTTCGGAGCTGCTGCAGCTTCCTCTTTCATGGTTTCCTGCGGCTTTGAAGGAGCTTCCTGTTTCTGCGTTGTCTGGGTTTCAGGGGTCTTGACCGGTTTGTTATGTGAATATGGTATCTGGACCGCTTTCGGATGACCCGGGCAGCAGCTGCCGTCCTTTGGCGCCAGATTACCCATCAGTTGATTGATGCCGGAGTTGATCGTTTCAAAGAGGTTCTGGATCGGTTCAGCGTTGAAGGTCGAACTGATGGTTCCGGAAATATTGTCGAGTACTTTTCCGAAAACAGTAAGAGAGTCTTTCAGCTGCTGTGCGTTCAGGGTTGCATTGAGGTTTTCTGCAACTTTTTCCGAGACGCTGCCGATATTTTTCATAATTCCCTGTACGGCGTCAGACTGCACCGTGACATTGACATTTTCGATGATCTGCCCCGTTACGTTAGTTGCCGATGTGAGCATATCGGATACCGATTCTATTGTCGAGTCGATCAGTGTGCCGACGTTTTCGAGCAGCATCGGTATATCGCCGTATTGACCGCCGGCACTGCTGTCGTTCTGTGCCTCTGCGGTGTTTTGCTTTACCGGGGTGGATGCAGGTTTGTTGAGTTCTTCTGCCATGGTTCTGTTAGATGATCTGTATTCTGTTGTTTGAGAACAGATGGTGTGAAATATAGGGTTACTTTACTCTATAATTATAACGAAATAACACCGTCTTACAATATCTGCACAGACAATTCACCTGTGCGTTGCCGGTTCAGGAGATATTTCTCGAATAAAAATCTGCCATGATATCCTGGTCGAACCCGAGCCAATAGAAAAGATGCATGCAGCCGAAAATTATCTGAAGGCGAAATCTTCCGTTACGGTCGTATTTTCTTGCGGAGGTTGTGACATAGCCCGGCAGGATATGAAATGTTGCTGAGCGCTGCAGGCGTTCAATGATGTCGATATCCTCCATAACCCGTAATGTCGTGTTGAAGCCTTCTATAGCATTAAAAAGAGAACGTTCGACAAAGAGTGACTGATCGCCTCCGCGGCAGATGGCCAGGGGCAGTTGAGTAAACCAGCCATAGCACTGCATCACCCAGTGCTTATCGTCGAAGTTCATCTGAAAACATCCGCACTGTTTGCCCTGCTTGACACTTGCAATGATGTCGTCGGCAAAGTCCGGCGATGGAATGGTATCTGCATGCAGGAAGTAAAGAATTGTTCCTGATGCGGCTTTGGCTCCTTCATTCATCTGCACCGCCCGGCCTTTTGGAGAACGGATGACACGCACAGGCCATTGGGCTGCCTGTGCGGCAGTGCTGTCACTGCTTGCGTCACTGACAATGATTTCGGTGTCCTTGCGGTTTTTCAGCATTGACACCAATATTGAAAGGGTGTGGTCTATATGCTCTGATTCGTTGTAGGTCGGAATAATGATGCTCAGCTTCATGGGAGGCCATTTTCGATGTTCAGGAGATCTTCAAGCGTATCGACATCTGAAAGAACCGGAAGGAGTGTATAGTTTGTTCCTTGCTGTTTGAGTTTTTCTTCTGTTTCACAGAGAACAGAGGCTGTACTCCATGTGATGTCAGTAAAGAGTTCCGGCAAAAGGGTGCGCATGCCTATCAGGTAATACCCCCCGTCTTTTGCCGGGCCTATGACGACTTCATGACTGTTCAATGCGTTGAGGGCGGAGGTGATGATCTTTGCGTTCAGTTCGGGACAGTCCGTTCCTATGAGGACAATGCGCTCGAAGCCTTCACGGAAGCCCTCTGTGAAGGCTTCGAGCATTTTTTCTCCCAGGTTTCCGTCTTTCTGGAGATACAGATGTGCTCTGCAGGATGAAAAGATATCGTTGTCTGGAATATGGTCCGAGTACCAGACAGCAACATCGGTGTCCACCTGTTTGACGACGAGCATCGTGTGTTTGCGGAGGCGTTGGTAAATCTCAAGAGCGAAATCCGGGCTTGTCGATGCAGCAAGCCTTGTTTTAACTCGTCCGGCTACCGGATTTTTCGTAAAAATGATGAGCAGAGGCTTGTTCATGGTGACGAGAGACCAGAGACGGGTGACGAGAGGCCAGAGAAGAGTTACGTTGTTAATATAGAGTTTTTATACGTTGTCTTTGAGGATGAACTGATGTATCAGGAAACAGAGAAGGCCGGAAAAAAACATTTTTTCCGGCCTTCTCTGACTGTCTCAGGAGTGCTGGCAGGTTATTTTACCATTCGTGCGTGGAGTTTTTCGGCAACCTGTTTTCCGCTCAGGGCGGCTCCTTCCATCGATGCCAGATAGCGCTGGTAGGTGTAGTCGCCAGCAAGATAGAAGTTATCGATCGGGCTGACCTGGTCCGGACGGAACTTGTCGACATCCGGTACAGCTTTGTAGACCGATTCGGGGATTTTTACCAGCGTGGATTTCAGGAGTTTTGCATGGCGCGATTTCGGGAACCGGTCATGGATGTCTTTCATGACAAGGTCGATGATTGCCTCGTTCGGCATATCCATAAGCTGGTGCGCCGGGGCGAGGACGAGGCTCATGACACTGCCTCCTGCAGCACTTCCCATACCCTCCTGGAAGTCTTCCGGGCAGGTGAGTGAAACGTCGGCAAAGGTCGCAAAAATTGTCCCCTGTGAAAACATAAGGTTGTCGGTATCGGTGATTTTTTTGTCAAACCAGAGCTGACAGTTTGCAACGGGGCTTCCCGTGAACTGGAAGATATTGGTGAAGTAATCGTGATGCAGCCACTCTTTCGGAAGTATTTTTTTGAGGTTATGTACTGGCATCGCTGAAATATAGGCATCTGCAGTAACCTCGTGACCGTCGGTCAGAATCGCTTTTTTTATGGTGCTGTTTTCGTCGAGTTCAAATCGGGAGAGTTTGGCATCGATAAAGATCCGACCGCCTTTGGCCTGAATATACTGCCGCATCGGCTCAATCATCGAGTCTCCCGGGTTCTGGCGGAAAAAGGCGAATTTCGTGGCGTGGTAATCGGTGCCGAAGTATTTGAAAATCGTTATCATCGGTCTGGCGCTGATAACGTTGGGTTCGATAAAATTCATAGCAAGCGCAATTGCTCGCCACAGCTTCTGCAGGGAGTGTTCCGATGCGCCGCGTAAACGGTGCCACTCGGAATAGGTCATGTGGTCCTGGCTTCTGAAATATTCTTCATTGCCGGCAAGGGCGGGGAAGAGCCCCTTGATCAGTGAGATCTTATCCCACATGGTCAGAAAATCCGCCTGCAGTCCCCCTATAACCTCGGCCCATGGACTTGGCAGGTTGGCTTTTTTGAAAAAGGACTGTTTCCCGTCAGGTTCGGCATAAATCAGGGAATGGTCTTTCCAGATATAATTGTTGCCTGCACCGACCCGGTCGAGATAGTTCTGCAGTTGCTCATAGCCTCCGAAAACAATATGCAGTCCCGATTCAACAGAGTCACCATCTTTATCTTTCCATACGGAAACTTTGCCTCCGAGTACCTTTCTTTTCTCATAGATTTCAACGTCATATCCGCGATCAACCAGTTCTATGGCTGCGCTCAAGCCGGCGACACCGGCTCCGAAGATTGCTACTTTCACAGTGATTCCGGATTGTAGGGTTATGCTTCCCTTTCTGGGGAACGAAGTCTTAATTTAAGGCTGAATATAATAATTTGATAAACGATCCGGAAAAGGCGCCCTCTTAGAGCACAGCAGGCGTAACCGGGGGTGGAACCCGTCTTGTCAGGAGTTTAATTTTGTCAGGACCTTGTCGAGTTCCCGAAGCATCCGCGCTCCTATTGTCAGTGTTGCTTTGACGATAAATCTCAGATCGTCAAATGCGGGAGGCCGACTGGATTTGTCATCTGTCCCGGTGTTTTTATCAGGACGCTCTGTCTTGGGTTGCTGGCTCTGTTTTTCGCTGGTGTCCATGAATTGCCGATCGGATCTGTTTCTGAAAAAAATCATGCAATAGTTACACATTTTTTAAAAATTCCTGAAGGAATTCTGTTTCTTGCTTGAGGAGTGGCCGTCAAAGTGCGCCTTCATCCTGATGTTGAGACCTTATTTTTTAAGGCCTGAGTTGTTCAGGTGATGGTTTTTTTGGAAAAAGCTTGTGTCAGTCTTATTTTTTTTGTAATCTTGAGTGGTAAAAATACAAAATTGTAGGTTTATGTCTGGAAATCTGGACCTTATCGACTTGAAAATAGTGGAGACCATGGGGGATAACGCCCGCATTCGGTTGAGCGAGCTTGCCGAAATTGTTGGTTTATCCATTCCGTCAGTCAGTGAACGTCTCGACAAGCTTCAGAAAAAGGGGATTATTCAAAAGTTCACGACGGTTGTCGATGAACGGCAGCTGGGCTTCGATATTCAGGCTTTTGTTCGCGTGAGGATTGATTCCTCAAAGCACTATAAATCCTTTATGGAGCACGTGCTTCGTGAGGAGGAAATTATGGAGTGTTATTCTGTTACCGGAGACGGTTCTCATATACTCAAGGTTATGACCCACAATACGGCTTCACTTGAACAGTTTTTATCCAGAATTCAGAGCTGGCCGGGAATATTGGGGACTAATACAAGTTTTGTGTTGTCAGAAATCAAGAGAAATACCCGTCTGAGTTCTGAGATTGTCAAGAAAAACCTGCTCGACCGGCAGGTGCTTATCAGTTTTGACGAAAAGAAGTCCCGGAAATAGGTTTTGTATTTATTACTGTGATTCGTTTCATGAAAAATCATAAGGAGGATAACCTTTGGAAAATGTTAACAAAAAAGCGGTATCATCGTATTTTGGCGCTTTGACCTTCGATCAGAAGGCAATGCTGAAGAAACTGCCGAAAGAGGTGTATCAGGCACTTCAGAAAACTATAAAAACAGGCAACAAACTCTCTGAGGAGATCGCAGGAGCTGTCGCTCACGGTATGAAAGAATGGGCAATGGAAAACGGTGCGACCCATTACACGCACTGGTTCCAGCCTATGACCGGTGCCACTGCTGAAAAACACGATGCTTTTCTCTCTATCGACAGGGACGGTACTGCTATCGAGCGTTTTTCCGGCGGGCAGCTTATTCAGGGTGAACCCGATGCTTCGAGTTTTCCTTCCGGCGGGATGAGAACGACCTTTGAGGCCAGAGGTTATACCGCATGGGATCCTTCCAGTCCGGCCTTTCTCATGAAAGGCGGCAAAGGCTATACTCTTTGTGTTCCGACAGTGTTTATTTCCTACCATGGAGAGGCCCTTGATGAAAAGACTCCTCTTCTTCGCTCTATGGATGCTGTCAGTAAATCTGCTATCCGGCTTCTCGGTATTCTCGGCGTCGACAACGTCAGCCGTGTTAATACCTATGCAGGCGCTGAGCAGGAGTATTTCCTTGTGGACCGCAAATTCTATTCGATGCGTCCTGACCTTATCATGAGTGGACGGACTCTTCTTGGCGCAATGCCTCCGAAAGGGCAGCAGCTTGAGGATCACTACTTCGGCTCTATTCCAAACAGGGTTCTCGAATTCATGCAGGAGGTCGAAGAGGAGCTCTATCTGCTCGGTATTCCTGCTAAAACACGTCACAACGAGGTTGCCCCGCACCAGTTTGAGCTGGCTCCTATTTTTGAACGTGCAAATATTGCCGCTGATCACAACCTTCTTGTCATGGAGGTCATGCGCAGAGTCGCCGACAGAAAAGGCTTTGCTCTTCTGATGCATGAGAAACCGTTTGCCGGAATCAACGGTTCAGGTAAGCACAACAACTGGTCCATCGGTACCGCAGAGGGTATGAATCTGCTCGAACCGGGTGATACTCCTGAGTCGAACATTCAGTTCCTTGTCTTCCTGGCTGCTGTGCTCAAAGGGGTGTTCAAGCGCTCTGCAGTACTGAGAGCATCGATTGCGAGCATCGGTAATGATCATCGTCTCGGTGCCAATGAGGCTCCTCCTGCCGTTGTGACTGTCTTCCTCGGTGAGCTTCTTGAGAAAGTGCTCGATGCCATCGAAGCCGGTAAGGTTGATTTCGCGACCGAGAAACAGGTTCTGAACCTTGGTCTTGCCCATCTGCCGATTCTTAATAAAGACTATACCGATAGAAATCGCACCTCTCCTTTTGCCTTTACCGGCAACAAGTTTGAGTTCCGCGCTGTTGGTTCGTCCCAGCCGATTTCTGTTCCGAACATGGTTCTCAATACGCTTATGGCGGAGGCTATGGATGAGCTTGCCAACGAGATTCAGGAGAAAATCGATGGTGGCGTCGAGAAGGATGCAGCTATTCTTGAAGTGCTGCGTGCCGAGATCACGGCAACCAAGCCTGTTCGCTATCAGGGTGACAACTATAGTGAGAACCTTCAGGAGGCAGCTGCAAACCGCAGTCTTCCAAACCTGAAGAATACTCCTCAGGCTCTGAGGTCGCTGCTTGAGGTTGATACCCGGGAGATGTTCTCCAGATACGGCGTGCTTTCAGACCAGGAGCTTACTTCAAGGCTCAATACCCGTCTTGAACGCTATGTCAAAGGAATCGATATCGAAGCACGAACCCTGCAGCTGATGCTCAAGACCTTTGTTATTCCGGACGTGTCGGAGTATCAGGGCGAGCTTGCCAGCTCCTACAACGCTCTGGTTGAGGCATCTTCCAGGATCGGGGTTTCCGACAAAGCACTCAAGAGCCAGGGAGCTCATTTGAAAGAACTTGCTGAAAATCTCTCTGATCTGCTTGATCTGACTGCCGAGCTTGATGTGGTCATCGCAAAACTTGGCAGTGTCGGGGAAGAGTTCGAAGCGGCTGATTTCTGTGCTGAAGTCGTGCTGCCTTCCATGGACAAAGTCCGTGCCGTGGCTGATCATCTCGAACTGATGGTCGACCGCAGTAAATGGGAGTTGCCGACCTATTCCGAGATGCTCTTCGAGCATTGATTTGTTCCTGATGTGGACTATAAAAAAAGGGGGCCTTCAATGCTCCCTTTTTTTATGCCAGAATGATAGCACAAGCATTCAGCAACTCAATACCTTCCGGTATTACTCTCCGATAATCTTGATCAGCAGCCGTTTTTGTCTTCTTCCGTCAAACTCGCCGTAAAAAATCTGTTCCCATGGTCCGAAATGCAGCTGTCCGTCAGTGACAGCTACGACGACCTCTCTTCCCATGATCTGGCGCTTATGGTGTGCGTCCCCGTTATCTTCACCTGTCATATTGTGGCGGTATCGGCTGAGCGGTTTGTGCGGGGCAAGTTCTTCGAGCCATCGTTTGTAGTCGCTGTGAAGGCCCGCTTCATCGTCATTGATAAATACTGACGCGGTAATGTGCATCGCATTGACAAGACAGAGCCCTTCACGGATGCCGCTTTCAGCCAGAGCGAGTTCAACATCGCGAGTGATATTGACGAAGCCCATTCTTTCTGCGACGTTCATCCAGAGTTCTTTGTGATAGGATTGCATGATCGTTTTTGTTTTGATGTGAGCCGATCCCCTCCAGGAGGAATTTTTGAAATATGCAAAAAGCGCTATCTTAATCCTTTTAATAGGCCGGACTAACGATTTCTGAACAAACTTAATACTATGCAGCAGGTATTTCAATACCCCATGACTTATCCGGGCTGGTGGCTGGATTATTATTACATCTTCACATGGACGCTTTCCATGGCTTTTCTTGCGGCCGGATGGGGTATTTTTTTCCGTTACGGTAAATTCAGTTACGGTATTGACCTTGGCTGTCTCTGGAAAAGTCTTGTTCTGCTGGTGATGACAACCATCTCTCTGGGTGCTCCGAATTATTACAATACTGTTTTTGTTGCTGAACATGGCCAGGAGGGAGATCGTGTCGTTCTGACTGAAGACTCGATGATCTACATCTATAGAACCGGTGACTCAAAGTCTTTTCGGGCAGGGGATATAGACTCGGTCTATCAGGAAGCGGTCACGTTTAATCCTCCGCCGAAAGTTTTTATTGTTGCCGAAAGAGGGGGTGTCAGGGATTCAGTTTTCGTGACAAGGAATTTTCCTGGTTTCGACGATATTCTCAACGGTGTGTCTGCGCTCTCCGGTGTTCAGGTTGAAGGTCCCTGAATGGAAAGGACGTTGTTTATGAGAGAAGCTCTTCTGATTATAGAGATCGGTAATTCAAGTACCGATATTGCGGTTTTTCAACAGGACCGCTGCTTAGAATGCCTACGGGTTCCGACTATATCGCTTGCCTCGCTGAGAGATATTGAATCTTCTCTTAACGAACTTCTTCAGCGTCATCAGAAGATTCGTGTCGCCGGAGTATGCAGCGTAGTGCCGAGATTGACCGATCTTTTCGCAGTTGCGCTCAAAGAGCTTTTTTCAATGCGTATTGTCGGGATCGACAGCACTCTTGATCTTCCGTTTCGTTTCGAGTACAGCCCTCGGGAATCATTTGGCCCGGATCGTATCGCTCTGTTGGCGATCAGTGCGGGGATCTACCCTCAAAAAGCAGTTATTGCTGTCGATATCGGGACCGCTATGACTTTTGATGTGCTTGACTCTTCACATCGCTATCGAGGCGGGATGATTCTTCCGGGGATTGATCTCATGGCATTTTCACTGCATGATCGTACAGCAAGGCTTCCTCTTGTCCGGATCTCTGACAGTGCGTCTCTCCTGGGGAGGTCAACAGAATCCTGTATCCGGAGCGGGATCTACTGGGGGTGCATTAAGCAGGTTGACGGGATTCTGGGGGAGATACGCGATTTTCTTCAGACAGAGACCGGTGATACCGACGTGGAGGTACTCATGACCGGCGGCAATTGCCGAATGGTCGCTTCAGGGCTTTCTGTTGCGGTGACGGTCGATGAGCATGCTGTACTCAAAGGTGCGGGAATGCTTGTCGGAATGAATTCCGCATGATCGCTTCAGCCGCTCCTTGCAGGTGACGAACCTTTTCAGCAGAACGTTTTTGCTTTTTCTATAGCGCCCGTAATCAGCTCATCGTCAAGTGTCTCGCGGTGAAGAAATGCTTTGCCGAGCCCGTCGAGCAGAACGAAACGCAACGCGCTGTCTACCTTTTTTTTGTCTGAATGCATGCTTTCAAGGATCTTTTGTGCAGGATGGACCTTGAAATGTTTTTCGACCAGACCTTTTCTGAATTTGAATCTTGAGAGGACGTTGAGCCCCTGCTGCAGTTCCTCTTCAGTGATGGTCCCGAGCATTTCGGATAATATGAGCGCGCAGACCATGCCGAGCGCAACAGCTTCACCATGGCGGATATGGCGATAGTCGGCAAGCTTTTCCAGTCCGTGGCCAAACGTATGGCCGAAGTTAAGGGTGGCTCTCAGTCCGCTTTCCTCTTTGAAATCTTTTTCAACCACATCGGCTTTGATCATCGCGCTGGTCCGGATGGCGTAGGTGACATATGGATCTTTGACGGCAACGATCTCATCGAAGTGTTCGTCGAGGTAGGAGAGGAACTGCCTGTCGGCAATGAAGCCGTATTTGACAACTTCAGCCATGCCTGCATAGATTTCCCTTTCAGGAAGCGTGTTGAGCCATGCCGGATCAATCAGGACCAGTTGCGGCATGTGGAAGAAGCCGATAAGGTTTTTGCCCAGAGGATGGTTGATGGCCACTTTTCCTCCAATGGCGCTGTCGGTCATTGCCAGCAGAGTTGTCGGGAGTTGAATGACCGGAATGCCCCGGTAATAACTCGCTGCGACGAATCCTCCGAGATCCCCGACGACACCGCCGCCGACAGCAAGAAGGTTCCACCCCCGGTCGACATGCGCCTCGATCATTTCCGTGTAGAGCTTCATTGCAGTACGGAAGCTTTTGGATGTCTCCCTGGCCGGGATGACAAGTTCTTTCCAGATGAAGCCCTGGCGATCGAGGCTATCGAGAATCTGATTGCCGATAAGCTTTCTGGTGTTTTCATCAAAAAGAACCACGGTTTTGCGTGCCAGGCCATGTTTGTCGAACAGGACTGCAATATCTTCGGTAACCGGGGTGCTGACTATAATTTCACTCACTGTTTTCTTTGTTTGGTATTGCGTTCAAGCTGTTTTTTTTCGCACCGGCGAATATAGCGCTCTATCTTTCTGGTCAACTCTTCGACTGTGGTGCCGATTCGTTTGGTATCGGTTTCGACGGTGATCTGCGCGGTTTTATAGCGTGGTTCGCGCTGTTCGAGCATGTTGAGAATTTTTTGTTCGATAGCATCACGCGAAAGTCGTTGACCATCTTCCCCCTTCATAAGCGGGCGGTCGCTTTTATGGCTTAGCCGTTTGGCCAGGACGAGAGGGTTTGAATGAAGATAGACCAGGGTTCCAGTCGAAATAATGAGTGAAAAACACCGGTCGTTCTGTAAGAGCCCGCCCCCGAGGGAAACAACCAGCTCGCTCTTTCCGCTATAGTTTTGCAGAACCATCAACTCAAGATCTCTGAAATGCGCCTCACCCTCTTCGGTAAAAATCCGGTTGATGGTTTTGCCGGCCAGATGCTCTATTTGCTGATCAAGGTCGACAAAATCGTATCCCAGAGAGTTAGCCAGAAGAGGCCCGATGGTTGATTTGCCTGAACCGCTGAATCCTGTGAGATATATCAGTGAAGGTTGTTTCATCTATCGGGAGCTGTCCGGCATTGGTTTGCTTAAACAGTATTGTCCGTTGCCTTTGCGATGATGCCGTTTGTCGCAGAGGAATTGGTCGTAAAACAAGATAGTTGTCAAGCGCAAAATATAGTAAAAAACAGCTGTAATGCTGACAGGGTTCTTCCTCGGGGGATTTTTTGCGTCGGAGCAGTTCATTTTTTTAATTTTACCGTATCTTTTTACCTGTCTGTCTGTGGCAGACGCAGGAGGTGGAGCGTGCGGCATTAACGATAAAAAGAAGGTCAATCGATGGCGATTCTTGCTCTGGATCAGGGTACGACAGGAACGACATGTATGCTTTTTGACGCAGCCGGAGAGGTTCTGGCAAGAAGTTATCGTGAACTCAACCAGATCTATCCCTGTGAAGGGTGGGTTGAGCACGATCCGGAAGCGATCTGGCAGAGCGTTCTTGATACGATCGATGATCTCGGCGATGCGTTACGCTTTTCGTCGGTGAAGGCAATCGGGATAACGAATCAGCGAGAGACGACGGTTGTCTGGGATGCAAAGACGGGCAGGCCTGTGTGCAACGCTATTGTCTGGCAGTGCAGACGGACCTCGGAGATGTGTACCCGTTACCGGGATCAGAGCGCGATGATTACCGCTAAAACCGGTTTGCCTCTCGATGCCTATTTCAGTGCCACAAAGATTCGCTGGATTCTGGAGCATTGTGCTGCTGATGAGAGTCAGGATCTTCTTTTCGGAACCGTCGACAGCTGGCTGTTATGGAAGCTGACGGGCGGCAGTGTGCACGCCACTGATATGACCAATGCGTCCAGAACGCTGCTTTTCAATATCGAGGAGCGACGCTGGGATGATGAGTTGCTTGAACTCTTCGATATACCTCGTTCGATGCTTCCGGAAGTGAGAAATTCCATGGCGGATTTCGGGCGTGTGAGCGCAATCGATCTTCTTCAGGGGGTCCCGGTTACAGGGATTGCCGGTGATCAGCAGGCGGCGTTGTTCGGTCAGTGCTGCTTTGAGCCGGGTAGTCTCAAGAACACCTACGGGACTGGATGCTTTATGGTCATGAACACCGGCCGGGAGCGTATCCGTTCACAAAACGGTCTCTTGTCAACGCTTGCTCTCGATGCATCCGCCAGGCCCTGCTATGCGCTGGAAGGTTCAGTATTTGTTGCAGGAGCCGTTATTCAGTGGCTGCGCGATGAATTGCAGCTTATCTCCTCTGCTTCCGAATCTGAAATACTTGCTGCGCAGATCGCATCGAATGGCGGCGTCTATATCGTTCCAGCCTTTGCTGGTCTCGGAGCACCTCACTGGCGGATGGATGCCCGCGGTACGATTGTCGGCCTGACCCGTGGCGTTAACAAAAAGCATATTGTCAGGGCGGCACTTGAGTCTATTGCCTATCAGTCCTACGATGTTTTCAGGGCGATGGCTGCTGATACAGGTATGATGCCGAAGGCCCTGATTGTTGATGGGGGAGCGGTCAGCAACGACTTTTTAATGCAGTTTCAGGCAGATATTCTTGATATTGCGGTACACAGACCCCGACATATCGAGTCGACCGTGCTCGGAGCAGCTTTTCTTGCTGGTTTGCAGTCCGGTTTCTGGACCTCAGTCGATGAGTTGAAGGGGTTGCGGGAGATAGCCTTCGGGTTTACGCCAGCCATGGATCCCGATGTCAGAGAGCGATATCTCTCCGGTTGGCAGAAAGCCCTGCGTCAGACGCTTAGCGTATAGCGTGATGCATTAACTCTGGAATGAAGAACTATGAATCACAGCAGTCACGAGGGGTCAGGAGGCCCGAAATCCGTTACCTGTCCCCGATGCGGGAAAGCGTTTGAATGCAGGCTCGCTGGCGATTGCTGGTGCGCTTCTGTCGATGTTTCCGAGGCGATCAGGAGGTCCCTGGCAGAACGGTATGACACGTGTATCTGTCGTACATGCCTGGAGGAGCTGATTGAAAAAGAAGATCGATCGCAGGGTTTTCCTGCGCGGCTATGACGGAGTATTTCACCGATCAATACCTCGACAGTTCAACAGTCATTCACCCTTCCATGCAGTTCATAGGCTGAGCTCTCCTCAATGGTGACCGTACAGAAATCGCCTGGTTGAACGGGGTTGTCTCCGATATCGACAAGGACGTCGTTATCGACTTCCGGTGCATCGTATTCGGTGCGTGCATAGGCTATACTGCCTTCGACTTCATCGACCAGGACCTTCATGACGCGTCCTTCCAGTTCCCGGTTACGCTCAGCAGCTATTGATTCCTGCAGTTCCATGAGCGCCTCGACCCGTTCTTTTTTGATCTTTTCGGGGATATCATCTTCAAGGTGCTTGAAGGCGGAGGTGTGTTCCTCGTGGCTGTAGGGGAAACATCCGAGCCTGTCGAAGCGCAATTGCCCAACGAATTCCAGGAGTTCGTCGAACTCCCGGTCGGTCTCTCCAGGGTAGCCGACGATCATGGTTGTGCGAAGCCTGATGTCCGGATTCTTTTTGCGGATGCTTTCCAGGAGTCCGATCGTCCCTTTTTTGTCGATGCCGCGTTGCATGGATTTCAGAATGCGATCGCTGATGTGCTGGACGGGCATATCGAGATAGTTGCAGATATTTGCGTGTTCACGCATGGTATCGATCACGTCGAGAGGGAAGTGCAGGGGATAGGCGTAGAGGAGTCGTATCCATGAAAACTCCTGAGCAGCAAGCTTTTTGAGAAGGTCGTTGAGGTGAGAGCGTTCGTCGAAATCCCAGCCGTACTGCGTGATGTCCTGCGAGATGATGTTGAGTTCTCTGACGCCGTTTTTCAGCAGCAGAGACGCTTCTTTTTCAAGCCGTTCAATCGGCTCGCTGCGGTATCGGCCTCTCATTTTCGGAATAGCGCAGAAGGAGCAGGTTCTGCTGCATCCTTCTGCGATTTTCAGCCATGCGTAGTGCGGTGGCGTCAGGAGGGTGCGTTCATGGATGTTTGACGGGCGGTAGCTCCCGCCAAGGACGCTGATAATCTCTTCAAGGTCGGAGGTTCCGAAAAAATGGTCGACCTCCGGCAGTTCCGCTCTGAGTTCCCGGCTGTAGAGTGCACTCAAACAGCCCATGACAAAGAGGGCTTTAATCTCACCGTTGTGGCGTTTTTCTGTGGCGGCAAGAATTTCGTTGATCGATTCCTCTTTTGCATCGGCGATAAAGCCGCAGGTATTGATGATGATGATATCGGCATCATCGGCCTGGTCGGTAAAGTGCAGGCCGTTGAGCTCTGCCTGGCGTATCAGACGTTCAGAATCAACAGTGTTTTTCGAGCAGCCAAGGCTGAGCAGAAAAATCGATTGCATGATGTTTTTCATGTTCGGGATTGTTGACCGGCGTTGAATTGCCGGAGGAAATGCTCTTTCCATTCACTGAAACTTCCCTGAAGAATCTGTTCTCTTGCGCTGCGGGTCAGCCACATGAAAAAAGAAATGTTGTGGAGGGTGCAGAGTTTCAGACCAAGGATTTCACCAACATGAAGAAGGTGACGGATATAGGCTCTGGTGTAGTGACGGCAGACGTGATTGTCGAATCCTTCATCAATGGGGGTGAAGTCATCGCTGTAACGGGCCGAACGCAGGTTGATGTAGCCGTTGCGCGTATAGACGCGGCCGTTTCTTGCTTCACGCGTTGGAATGACGCAATCGAACATGTCGACACCTCGTTCAATGGCGTTGAGAATGTTTTCGGGTGTTCCGACCCCCATCAGGTAGCGGGGTTTGTGTTCCGGAAGGAGCGTATGAGAAAGTTCGAGCATACGGTACATCTCTTCAGCAGGTTCCCCGACAGCCATGCCGCCGATGGAGTAGCCGTCAAAATCAAGATCGACAAGCTGGCTGGTCATCTCTTTTCTGAGATGGGCGTAGGTTCCGCCCTGTGTGATGCCAAACAGTGCCTGGCTGTGACCATAGAGCGGTGTTGTTGCTTCCAGGTGGGTTCTGGCGCGCTCAGCCCAGCGAACTGTCATAGCTGCAGATTGCTCAACATAGTGTTTTTCTGCAGGCCAGGGGGGGCACTCGTCGAGCGGCATCATGATATCGCTGCCGATGATCCGTTGAGTTTCGATGACGTTTTCAGGGGTGAAGTACAGCGTTGAACCGTCAAGATGGGATTTAAACCGCACGCCCTCTTCGGTAATGGTTCTGAGGTCCGAAAGGGAGTAGACCTGATAGCCTCCGCTGTCGGTCAGAAGCGGCTGGTCCCAGCCCATGAACGAGTGGATGCCTCCGGCTTTTTCCAGAATCCCGTTGCCGGGTTTGAGATAGAGATGGTAGGTGTTGGCAAGAATGATGTGAACCTGCTGGTCTTTGAGCTCGTGAGGTTCGACTGATTTGACGCTTGCTCTTGTTCCTACAGGCATGAAGACAGGGGTCGGTATTTCTCCGTGATCAGTCGTCATGGTTGCGGCCCGTGCGGCTGTTCGGGAATCTTTGTGTGTGACGCTAAAATTCATTATATCAGCAGAAGAAGTAGAGAGTACGTGTATGTTTGTTGTGAATATACGCTTCTCTATTGAACGAGTGTAGTATATTAAACGAGATAGAAAAAAATTCAGGGAGTATGTTATGGACGAGACTGGAAACCTTTGCTGGTATGCAGTTTACGTTCGTTCCCGCTTTGAAAAAAAGGTGCATCTGCTGCTGCAGGAGAAGGGCATTGTAAGTTTTCTGCCGCTTGTCGATACCTGGCGTCAGTGGAGCGACAGGAAGAAAAAAGTGAGCATGCCGCTTTTTCGTGGTTATGTTTTTGTCAGAATTCATTACAGGCAGGATCACCCTTTTGTTCTCGACACCGATGGGGTTGTCAAATTTATCGGGATCGGCAGAGCAGCTTCGGTTATTCGCGATCGCGATATTGAGTGGATAAAGATTCTCACCGGTGAGCCTGATGTCCGTAAAGAGGTTCTGCCGCTGCTTCCGCCGGGCAAACAGGTCAAGGTGATCGCCGGACCGTTTGTCGGGCTTGAGGGTGTTGTTCGTAAGGATGGCCGGGAATCAAAACTTGTTGTGTATTTCGAAAGTATCATGCAGGGGATAGAGGTGACGATCAATGCGGAGTATCTCAGCCCTCTTTCCGATACGTAAGTTCTAACAGGATTGCTTTGAATAAAATACTTGTTACCGGCGCAGCCGGTTTTATCGGTTTCCACGTCAGCCGCCGTCTGCTTGAACGCGGCGACGAGGTCGTAGGCATTGATAACCTGAACAGCTATTACGATGTTGCGCTTAAAGAAGCGCGACTTGAAGAACTCGAGCCGTTCGGGCAATTCCGGTTTATCCGTATGGACCTGGCCGACAGGGAGGCGATGGAGGACCTTTTTGCTATCGAAAAGTTTGACTACGTGGTCAATCTTGCGGCCCAGGCGGGAGTTCGCTACTCATTGCAGAATCCCCATGCTTATATCGACAGCAACATTCAGGGGTTTATCAATATCCTTGAAGGGTGTCGTCATAACCATGTGGGGCATCTGGTCTATGCATCGTCGAGCTCTGTCTATGGTGCGAACGAAACAATGCCTTTTTCGGTACATGACAATGTCGATCATCCGCTTTCACTCTACGCGGCGACCAAGAAGGCTAACGAACTGATGGCGCATACCTACAGCCATCTTTATCAGATTCCTACAACCGGTCTGCGTTTTTTCACCGTCTACGGTCCATGGGGCAGACCCGATATGGCGCTTTTTCTCTTTACAAAGGCTATTGTGGAGGGAAAACCGATCAAGGTTTTCAATTACGGTAAACACCGTCGAGATTTCACCTTCATCGACGATATTACGGAAGGGGTTATCAGAACGCTCGATCATGTCGCTGCCCCCAATCCTGAATGGTCCGGCCTCTCTCCCGATCCCGGTTCCAGCAGAGCACCCTGGAGAGTCTACAACATCGGTAACAGCAAGCCGGTCAATCTGATGGATTATATCGACGCTCTTGAGCGCGAGCTTGGCAAAACCGCCGAGAAGGAGTTTCTGCCCATGCAGCCTGGAGATGTTCCCGATACCTATGCAGATGTCGATCAGTTGATACAGGATGTAGACTATCAGCCCAAGACACCGGTAGCCGAAGGGATCGGCAGGTTTGTGGAATGGTACAGAGGGTATTACGGCTGTTCGGTGCCAGGGGACTGATGTCGGAGAGATTGATGCGCTTCAGGTCCCCTACAGCGAATAATAGCTTGTCGTTTTATCGTTGCAAAGTTTTATCGTGCCGGTTCTTACAAGGGTTACAAGTGTCTGCATGGCGTTCTGCAGCGAGAGGCCGGCAAGTGAGCTGAACTCTTGTGCTGTAATGGTCCCGTGACGCCCGAGATGTTCCAGGAGCATCTTTTCGTTTTTTCCGAACGAGAATCTCAGCGGCGTACTTCCCGATTCCATGAGGGCTATCCTGTCAGGTGAAGCGGCTTTGTTGTGGCTTCCTTCTCTGGTATAGACTTTCTGTATGGTGACCTCCTGCAGCGTGTCAGGGTCCCGTTCTGTGGCGGTATGGTAGTGCGGTTTGCTGTCACTTTCGGCAATAAATACCAGAAGTACCAGCCTTCGTTTGTACTCTTCAATGATGGTTTCAATCTCAACATGAGGTTCCACATGCATTTTCAGTGCAAGGTGGACGACTTCAAGCATCTCTTTCTCGCTGTGGATGCCCGTGATCCTTTTGTCGTCGTCAACACCGATGAGGATGACTCCCCCTTCAGTGTTGGCGAATGCTGCAATTGATTTTGCTATTTTTTTCGGGGAGTGCACAACCCGTTTGAATTCGGTGTGCTTTGACTCCCCCTGCTCGATGAGTTCGAGCAGGGGAGCGTTTTCAAGCTGAGGCCAGGTGAGTGACATAATGCTTGAATCCAGGGTTCATGAGACGGATTATTCCGGTTTCAGATGAGGAAAGAAAATGACATCCCTGATCGATTCTTCGCCGCACAGAAGCATGACCAGTCGATCGATGCCGATGCCGAGGCCAGCGCACGGCGGCATGCCGTACTCGAGGGCGCGAAGAAAATCTTCATCGACCACCATGGCTTCATCGTCCCCGCGAAGACGGAGTTTTGCCTGTTCTTCGAGTCTGTTGCGCTGAATGACCGGATCATTGAGTTCGGAGAAGGAATTACAGAGCTCTTTGCCTCCGACGATCAGCTCAAATCGCTCGACGACACCCTCTTTTGAACGGTGTTCTTTTGCCAGCGGTGACATTTCTGTCGGATAATCCATAATGAATGTTGGCTGGATGAGCTTTGGCTCAACGAACTCGCCGAAGATTTCATCAATGATTTTTCCGCTGCTGATTTTCGGGTCGAGTTCCAGTCCGAGATCCTTGGCGATGTTTCTCAGTTCGGATTCAGACTTCCCGCTGATATCGCGGTCACAGTACTGCATGATGGCATCAGCGATCGAGAGCCTCGTGAATGGAGGCTTGAGCGAGATCTCATTGTCGAGAAACGTTGTGTTCTCGCTGTTGTTGACAGCAAGGTTGGCCCGGTAGATGAGCTGTTCGACCAGTTCCATCATCCAGTAGTAATCCTTGTAGGCGACATAGAGTTCTACCTGAGTGAATTCAGGATTGTGAAAGCGGTCAATGCCTTCGTTGCGGAAGTCTTTGGCAAATTCAAAGACACCGTCAAAACCGCCTACGATAAGCCGCTTGAGATACAGCTCATTGGCGATCCTGAGGTAGAGCTCCATGTCCAGCGCGTTATGGTGTGTTGTGAACGGGCGTGCTGCTGCACCACCGTAGACCGGCTGGAGAATAGGCGTTTCGACTTCAAGGTATCCTTTTTCAGAAAAGAAGGTACGCATGAAGGTGACGATCGCGGAGCGCTTGACAAACGTATTTCTTACTTCAGGATTGACAATCAGGTCGACGTAACGCTGACGGTAGCGCAGTTCCTTGTCGCTGAATGCGTCATAGGTGACTTTCTGGCCGTCAACTTCTTTTTCTTTGGCGACAGGTATAGGCCTGAGCGATTTACTCAGAAGCATGAACTCTTCGGCGTGGATCGAGATTTCACCGGTTTTGGTTCTGAACGTGAACCCTTTGACGCCGACAATATCACCGATATCAAGCAGTTTGAATATCCTGTATGCATCCTGCCCGACATCGTCGCGTTTCATGTAGACCTGTATGCGTCCCTTTGCATCCTGAATGTTGAAAAACGAGGCTTTTCCCATTTTTCTGACGGCCATGATACGACCGGCAACTGATACCGTTTCAGGTGTTTCTTCAAGGAAGTTCTCTTTGATATCTCTGGAATGCCTCGTTACGTCGAACCCGTAGGGGTATGGTCTGACGCCTTCTTCTTCAAGCAGCTTTCGTTCTTCAAGGCGTCTGTGCATCTGATCATTGAGGGCTTTGTGTTCGCTCTCCTGGCTATACGGGCTGTCATGGAGATTCGTGTCCTGTGCGTCTGTCATATGTTGTTAACTGTGTTGAGCGTGTGATGAGTTGTTACTGAAAAAGTTCCAGGCAGGGTCCCCCGGTCGCCTCCCGGCTATCAGGAGACGGTCGTCTTGTACCAGATGTAGGGAATGGTGCTGATCTTCTGGTAAAAAGAGCGGTAGGCTCGTTGCGAGAAGACATCGTACCCGTTTTTTTCAATTGTCTTTAGGATGGCGCTGTAGTTAAGGCTGCTGACCATCACGGCGAAACGTGCGTTTTTCTGCAGCATCGGTATTCCTCGTTCGGACTGACGGTAGTAGTTCCTGGCCCGTTCGATCTGAAAGCGGATAAGCGCAATGAAGTTATCATTCATCTCCTTCTTCATGAACTGCTGCCTTGTATATCCGAACCGGTCCAGGTCTTCGAGCGGCAGATAGATTCTGCCCCGGTCGATATCCTCTCCTATGTCGCGCAGGATGTTGGTCAACTGCATGGCTATGCCAAGTTCAATGGCGTGTTCCAGGGCTTTTTTGTCGCTGTATCCGAAAATTTCTGAACACATCAGGCCAACGACTGATGCAACCTTGTAGCAGTAAATATAGAGATCGTCAAAGGTCTCGAACGGCTTGAAATCGATATCCATGGCGACGCCATCCATCAGGTCGAGCGGCAGCTCGATGGGAATGGTGAAGTGTTTCAGGGTATCCTGCCACCCCATCATGATCGGATCATTGTTGTGATCGCCATCATAACATTGACGAAGCCTGGTTTTCCAGTTCTCCATCATACCACTGAGTTCGGAGCGGCTGAGAGAACCGCTCCTGATCTTATCCTCTGCCATGTCGACCAGATCGTCAACTGTCCGCAGAAGCGCATACATCGCAAAGATCGGTTTCCTTTGCTGTTTAGACAGGAAGAGCGTCGCCAGGTAGAATGTTTTTGCGTGGTGTTTTGCGATCTGACGGCAGTATTCGTAGGCGTTTTCAAGCGTCAGTTCGCCATCAGACCCCTGTACAATGGTTTGTCCAGTATAGCTGTAATTCATCGAACCTGTATGCTTTGTTTAGCCTGAAAAAAAAGAGCGGGCTTTTCCTGTTTCCTGCTGGTTATAGCGTATGCAAAGAAAGCAAAAATATGTAACTTTTTAAGGCCTGATTAAGTTATAAGGAAGCGTTGGCAAGATAAAATAAAGCTGTAAATATAGCAATACGCAATCGCGTGGTTGTATGCGCGATAGCATGCAACTGTTTCATGATTTATATTCTCATCTATTGGATACATATTTTTCTTCCGAAATTACCCGTGAGACGGCATTGCTTGTAGGAGTAAGCGCCACTCCTGAGCTTCCCAGAGCGTTAGTCGAGGACTATCTTGATGAACTGGCTTTTCTGGCAGATACCGCAGGCGCGGATGTCGTGGCCAGGATCGTTCAGGAGCGCAAGGTCAAAGATCCGGCATGGTTTATTGGAAAAGGCAAGGTCGATGAGATGTCCCATATCGTCGAGGGCGGCCAGATTGATCTCGTTATTTTTGACGATGACCTTACGCCTGTTCAGGCGCGCAACCTTGAAAAAGCGTTCGACTGCAAAGTGCTGGATCGCACAGAGCTTATTCTTCAGATTTTTGCCATACGGGCTAAATCGTCCCAGGCTAAAATGCAGGTGGAGCTTGCTCAGCTCGAATACCTTCTTCCCCGTCTGACAAGACTGTGGACTCATCTTTCGAAACAGAAGGGAGGTATTGGAACCAAAGGCCCTGGTGAGACCCAGATAGAGACGGATCGGCGGCTTGTGCGCAACAGAATTTCCTTGCTGAAAAAGAAGCTCAAGGAGCTCTCACTCCAGCACGCAACCCAGACCAAGGATCGTGCTGATATTGCGCGGGTCGCTCTTGTGGGGTATACCAATGCAGGTAAGTCAACGTTGATGAACCGGCTTTGTCCGAGTGCCGGAGCCTATGCCGAAGACAGACTGTTCGCAACGCTCGATACCAAAACCAGACGTCTCGAACTGAGAATCAACAAGGTGGTTCTTCTG
>Ga0272441_10002072_pt1 | contig 41499 bp, 23 predicted proteins | sample SSMProp6N_FD_193582 | JGI IMG/M metagenome (GOLD analysis project Ga0272441, IMG submission 193582) | Marine sediment archaeal communities from Little Sippewissett salt marsh, Falmouth, MA, United States - SSM-Prop-6N | ecosystem: Environmental > Aquatic > Marine > Wetlands > Sediment ...
GAACGGCCAGACAAATGTTCTTCTCTCCGATACATCTGATACATCCTATCAGTCCTATACGTTCCCGGACGAAACCTTTTACTATTTCCGTGTGAGGGGCACGAACATTCTTGGTGACGGTCCCTGGAGCGGATGGTTCGGACCGGTGGAGACGGAAGATCGCACACCTCCCGATAATCCCGACTTTGATATTTATGAAGGGGGAACCTACAACCAGCAGACGACCTATTCGCAGACCGTGGGGGTGGATATCAGTGATGAGGATGACGCCTATTACTGGCTCCTCTCCGAGGAGGAGAGCAGCATGCCGGACCCCAATGATCCATCATTCCAAGATTCCAAATCCTCAACATTCCAACTTTCTCCCCACAATGAAGAGAAGACGGTCTACGTCTGGCTGAAGGACGATGCCGGCAACATCAATCCGGGAACGGTGGAAGGAGGAATCAGCGACGCGATTTACATGGAAGCGCCCGATAGCTGGGGTCCGGAGTATTTCGATCCGGCAAGCCTCCGCAAAGACGGAGAAACCCGGGTGGAAAACTCCGGATGGAACGACTGTTTGAATCCGAATTACGAGTTGAAGGCCAAGGACCTTGAAAACGGGGTAAAAATTTTACCCGGCGGATATAAAACGGATGAATATACGGTGGGGTTGTATCATCTGAATGGAAATTGCCAGGACAACTCGGACCGGGGAAATCACGGTGTTCTTTACGGGACTGACGGAGTCTGGTCGCCGGCCCGGATTGGAAGGGGGATCGAATTTTCCCTCCTCACCGAAGCCGAACCCGATTTTTATATCCTCCTTCCGGAAGATGACGACGATTTCGACTTCACCGATAATTTCACCATCGAGCTCTGGTTCAAAACCCCGGATTGGACGGTCTGTGATTCGGGTTTCAAATCATACGAGCTGGTTTCCAAGCCGGGTTCTTACTACGTCAGGTTCGAGTATTATTGCGATCACGATCTGCTGGGAATAAAAGCGCTCATCTACAACGGATTCAGACTTTGCTATCTACAAAGCAAGTACCTGAACAAAGGAACCTGGTATCATCTCGCCGTGACCTACGACGGTGAAGTGATCAAGCTGTTCGTGAACGGCAAGCAGACTGTCGACCAGTCCTGGGCCCACGGGGAGGGAACCGCGGGAGTAAACGATAATCCGGTGATCATCGGAACCCTGCCGGGCCATTTTCTGGTGGATGAAGTTCGCTTTTCCAGCCGGGTCCGGACGGCGGAGGAGATTGCCCTCGGTTTTTCTCATTCGGCAGCGGCTTACAGTGTTGACGGAGGAGAGAGCTGGTCCGGGGCCAAAGATGATTTCTCCGCGGATGATATGGACAGCTCCTTCTGGAGCGCTCAAACATCATCCGGCCTGGAGGTGTCCCAGAACGATCCCGCCGATCCCGGCGCTCTGAAAGTCTGGGGAACCGAAGGAGGCGGCTTCAACGGTTATATCTCGCGTCCGGTCAGCGCCGAGAAAATGGTGGTGGCGGCGGTCGAGCTGCGAAGCGCGGGAACCAACGGGATTCCTTTTCTGGATATCCAACTGGCCCCGGATTACGGCAAGTGGGCGCGCCTCGGCGTGAACTGGGGGACGAATCAGTGGGAATTTGAGGTGGACGACGGCTCCGGCGCGGAAATTGTCGCTTCGCGCGGTTTTACCGATTTTCCGCCGGGGACAGACCATTTCCTGAAGCTCGGCTATCAGCCGCGGACGGGGGGGGTGGAGGCTTTCCTGGATGGAGAGTATCTGGGAACTTCATCCTCTCTCTCTCCGGGCCCGGGTAGCACGGAAGCGCGGATCAGGCTCGGTTATGAAGATACTGCCGGCGGAGGTTCCGAAGAAGCTTTCTTTGATAACTTTTTCCTCAATTGCCTGCCGCCGGCGATAAATTCGTCCTGTTCCGGTCCCGGTTTCATCGAAAAAGAAATATCCGTTTTCGGGATCCCTTTCTGCCGTCGTTCGGAGGAACAAAACCGGATTAAATTCTTCTCCCTGGATACGCTTGACAACGCCTCCGAAAATGTCTTCACCATCAAAGTTGATCCGGACCGCCCGCAGTTAGGCGAGTTTGATTATACTCATTACGATCTTGCGCCCGACTGCCTGGCAGGGATTTTGGATTCGGAGAGCGGCTCGAAACGGGAGCCGGCCAAACTCGACCCGGATGAAAACACGGTCGGTCTCTGGCAGTTCGATGGCCTCCATCAAGACTCATCCGGTCATAATTATAATGAAAATATGATTAATGCGAGTTTTGCTACCGATACGTCCGAAAGGAAATTCGGCACGGCCTTAGAGTTTGAAGAAGGTTCCCAAGTCACGGTTACCGACCATGAATTGCTGGATCTTCAGGACTTCACGCTGGAGGGCTGGATCAAGTCCACCGTCATACCGGTGGAAACAAAATTTATCATGGGAAAAGCCGATTCCTATGTTCTCAGTTACAACTACGGTGAGATTCAGGGCGCGGTCAAGGATAGCGGAGGAGAGTGGCATTTTGTGGGCAGCTCCGGTGCGGGAACTGAAGCGGAAGAGTGGTACTATACCGCCTTAATTTTTAACGGCCAAACTTTGAAATTGTACGTGGATGGGAAACTGCGTGGAGTCAATATTGCTCCCTCGCCGTATACGCTTTATAACTCGAGCGGCCCGTTCGAGATCGGCCTCTCCGGCGAATTCCGGGGGATAATCGATGAGGTCCGCTTATCCGATGTTGCCCGGAGCGAGGAGGAGATCGCGCTCAATTACTTCGGGGCGCTCTATCAATACTCCATCGACTCAGGTAGTTCCTGGAGCGGATGGACGGAGGCGGAGATCACTGGCTTCAACGGCTCGACCGCCCTGGAGACGATCACCGCCTATTCCGTTCCTTTCAATCAGTATTCGGAAGATCAGAACCTGATCCGTTTCGCCGCTTCCGACATGGCGGGGAACTTAGTAATCAGTAATCCGTATACGGTCGTGATCCGTGAGTTCCCCACGCCGACACCCACGCCATCGATGACGCCGCCGCCAACGGTTTCTCCGACACCGTCACCGACCTCATCGCCCACGCCTCCGCCCCCTCTCATGCCCGCCTGGGAGATATCTCCCCACTGGTTGGACATGGGTATGAACTCGGGCGACAACCAGGGGATGGAGATGTCCTGGGAAGCTTTGTGGGGCGAGACCTACGATCTCCAGTGCGCATGGGGCTCCGAGACCTCCGATCTTCTCTCCGATACGTCCGATATGTCCTATCTATCCTATGATTTCCTCGATGAGACCGGCTACTACTTCCGTGTCCGGGGTAGAAACGTTGCCGGCGAAGGATCCTGGACTGAGTGGTTCGGGCCGGTGGTTACTTTAGACCGGACGGCTCCTCCCAATCCCTCTCTCGATATCTTTGAAGATGATCCTTTCAACCAGCAGACCTGTTACACCCAGACGGCTTCGGTGGATATCACCGGTGATGATGAAGCGGATGGCTGGCTTCTTTCCGAGATTCAGGAAACGATGCCGGCCCCCACCAATCCATTATTCCAGGATTCCCGGCCTCTATCTTTCCAACTATCGGATCACAATGGTGAAAAGACGGTTTATCTCTGGATAAAAGACGCTTCCGGGAACATCAATCCCGGCCTGGGCGAGGTTCCTCCCCTGGTGGGCGTTTCGGACTCCATTTACATGGCAGCGGAGGACAGCTGGGCTCCGGAGATCGACGGCGGGAGCTGGGGGATACTGGGGAGGGACGGGGGGAGCTGGGCGGAGGGGAGTTCGTGGTCCGACTGTTTCTATCCCCGCCTGCGGGTGAGGGTGAGGGACGAGGACAGCGGTCTGGGGGGCTCGGCCCGGATGCGGAGCGGAGATGATTATGTTACGGGCTGGTGGCATCTGGACGGCAGCGGTGAGGACAGTTCCGGTTACGGCAATGATATCGATTTCAAGGTTTCGGAGGGCTATGATGCGGGCAGGTTCGGTCAGGCCTACTTCGCCGATTTCACCTCGTACGGAAAGATAAACCATATCGATGAATATTATTTCATGAGAGATGAATTGACTGTGGAGGCGTGGCTGCGGCAGGATGAGGTGCCGCCGGAGGGGACACTGGCGGAGATAGTGAATAAGGGCTGGTGGGATTCCTGGGCTCTGATGGCCCACCCGGTGGGAACGCTGGTGGCGGGTGAAATTTACTTTACCTGCTGGGAAGAGGGGTGGCCGGATGATCGTTCGCTTTTCACCGGGAGGAACCTGCGCGACGGCGGCTGGCATTACGTAGCGGCCACCTACGGGACCAAGAACACCACCGGCAGTATCCCCGGCCTCAATGTTTACGTGGACGGGAAGATGGAGCACACCTGGCCTTTCTGCACCAGCCGATTGGTGATCACCAACGCTCCGATTTACCTCGGCCATTTTTTCCGGGGAGCGATTGATGAAGTAAGGTTAAATTATCGTTGCTTGAGCGAGGAGGAGGTCTCCTCGGTGGTGAGCGGGGGAGAGTACCGCCTGAGCACGGACGGGATGAACTGGACGGGGGACCAGCCGGTGCGCTGGAGCGGTTACCCGGGGAAGAAAACCTGGGAGTATATCTCGACGGGGCCTTTGAGTTTACCCCCGGGAACAAGCTGGGTGGAATTTTCCGTTCCCGATGAAGCGGGCAACTGGTCGGTGGGGACATTCATGGTCAAGATAGACGGTTATGAGCCGGACATTTCTGATTTTTATCCTTCTTCCCGGACAGCTGATCTGACGCCGGATTGCGCTCTGGAGGTTCGGGACGCGGAAAGCGGTATCGCTATCGAACCGATAGCTTTCGCCGTTGATGAAAATACATTAGCACTGTGGCACCTGGAGGCCGGCGGCGAGGATGCTTCCGGCAGCGGCCACTGGCTGATCAACAAGCACGTGGCGAACGGTGCGGGCCGTTTCGGGGGAGGGCTAAGCAATAACGGCCTCGGTTACCTGGAAGTCAGGCCTCATCCCGCTTTCGAGGTCGGCGATAATTTCAGTCTGGAGTGCTGGCTGAGAGTTGACGAGTCTCCAGGCGGCTATCCTCTGATCGTGGGTCAGGAATATGAGGAAAGCTGGGGTTTAAGGCTTCATCCCGGAGGGGGGGAGCCTTGCTTTGAATATCTGCCGGAAGGGGAAACAGGCGCCATCGCCTTCCACTCGGGCAAGCCCCTGGCCGACAGCCTCTGGCACTACCTGGCTGTGACCTATGACGGGAACGAGCTCAGATTTTATGTGGATGGAAATCTCGCGCAGTTTACCAGTGAGACCCGGGGGATAAGTTACGGGGGCAGGGCGCTCACCTTGATGGCGGGTTTTGACGGTGATCTGGACGAGGTCAGGATCTCGGAATGCGTGAGGACTCCGGGAGAGATCGCCCGGAATTATTTCGGCTCGGCCTGGAGCTATTCGACCGACGGGGGAGGGGAGTGGAGCTTATGGAGCGCTGTCGAATCGGAAGCTCCGGATGGTATCGTCAACTGGGCGATCTTGACCGCGTCCTCGGTTCCCTTCAATCAGTATTCACTGGAGGACAATAAAATCCGCTTTCTGATCACCGACCGCGCCGCCAATAACTTTATCTCCGAGCGGACGGTGATCATCACCGAGGAGCCGACACCCACGCCGCTTCCCAGCGAGACTCCCACCCCGAGCCCAACCCCGAGTATATCGCCGGGCCCCAGTGCCACGTCGACGATTTCTCCGGATACGACGACCACACCTTCTCCCAGTCCAGCGCCTACGTCCACCCCCCGCCGTTCCCGCTGGATACTGGACTACGACGGGGACGGAACGAGCGACATCGGGATTTTCCGGGAGGTTTCCGGATTGTGGTCGATTCGGGGTGTGAGCCGTGTATATTTCGGGGGGATTGACGATCTTCCGGTCGGGGGCGACTACGACGGTGACGGGACGGCGGAGATCGGGATCTTCCGGGGTGCTTCCGGCCTCTGGGCGATCCGGGGAGTGACGCGGCTGTACTTCGGCTCAAGTGAAGATGAAGTTATCACCGGTGATTACGACGGCGACGGATGTTGCGAGCTGGGGATATTCCGGGAGGCATCCGGTCTGTGGGCGATCAGGAATATCACGCGGGTGTATTTCGGGGGTTCCGGTGACGGGTTGGTTCCGGGGGATTACGATGGAGACGGGGTGAGGGATATCGCCATCTTCCGTTCCTCCTCCGGCCTCTGGGCCTTGAGAAATATCAGCCGGATCTACTTCGGATCGAGCGGGGATGAGCTGGTTGCCGGGGATTACGATGGTGACGGGACCTGGGAGGCGGGGATCTTCCGTTCTTCATCCGGATTGTGGGCGATCCGGGCAGTTACCCGGGTTTACTTCGGGAGTTCTTCTGATCTTCCGCTTCCCGCCGATTACGACGGCGATCTTGCCGACGATATCGGGATTTTCCGTGAGTCTTCCGGCCTCTGGGCGGCGAAGGGAATCACGAGGGCGTATTACGGAGCAAACGGAGATATTCCGGTCACGAGGTGAGCATAGAGCATAGAGCAAAGTGCATAGCGTTTCCACCCTTATTACTGACCACTGACCCCGAGGCGCGAACGGAAATCGGAAATAATAAAATTTTCCACAGGAAAAATTTTAAGGAATGCGATTTCTCGAAAACTTAAAAATACACGCGCTTGTTGCTTTCCCGCTGATTTTGCTGCTGGGAAGCTTGAGCGGCTTCGTGGTTTCAATCTTGCTGGCTTATTCAGGATATTTTTTCATATCCTTTCCGGCCGTGTCTGACAAGATCGCCTTTGTGGTTTTTCTCACCTCCGTCTTAGCTTTGGTTTCAGTTGCTGCTTCTCTGCCTTTTCTCATCTTTTCAGCCCTGCTGGGCCTATTCAGCTTTTTTAAAAAGATAAGCTTGAGACGCTATTATGTGACCGGATATCTTTGCATACTGGCTCTGTTTGTAATTTTGCTCTGGCTCCATTCGTCCGTCCTCCGCCTGAGCAGGTCTCCCCTGGGCTATTCGGTGAGCGGGATCGCTTGCGTTTTTTTTGCCGGCTTATTTGTTTCCCTTAATCTCGTCCGTCGTCGGCGGGACCGGCCCATTAAAATATCGTACCTCTTGGTCTCAATGATCCTCATCCCGATATACGCTTTCCTGGCGTTTTTTTCTTATGGATACCTGAAAGATAAAGAGGCGGAAAAGGACATAGTTTTGGCTTCAAAATCGAGTTTAACGCCGAATCGATTAGAGCGGGATGGAGAAACGGAATTGTTCAATATCATATTGATATCGCTGGACACTCTGAGAGCCGATCATTTAAGCTGCTACGGTTACGAAAGGGAGACCTCTCCTCACATAGATGAATTTGCCGCTGCAAACCGCGTGTTTAAAAACGCTTATTCCCCGGCACCATGGACGCTTCCCGCGCATGGCAGCGTTTTCACCGGGCTTTACCCATCTTTCCATGACGCGTATATCCCCCCGGATTACACCGGGATAGTCGACGCTTTGAACCCCTCGAATTACACTCTGGCGGAAATGCTGAAAGACGCCGGCTACGACACGGCGGGATTTGCCAGCTGCGTTTTTGTGGGTGAAGAGTACGGCTTCGGACAGGGTTTCGATATTTACGATGAATCCTGGAAGTATTCCGCTTCCGAGATAACGCAAAAAGGTATCGATTGGTTGGAAGGTCGTGGGGAAAAGCCCTTTTTCCTGTTTCTGCATTTCATGGATATCCACAATTATGAGTCCCCCCCGCCGTTCGATCATATGTATGTAAATTCTGAATATGACGGAAAGTTGAAAGATGCTCATTTCTCTTCTCTTTCCCGGAATGAATACTACCGCCTCTCCGAGGAAGATCTTTCTTACGCCCGGGCCAAATACGACGGGGCGATCAGGTACGTGGATGCAAAGCTGGCCGAATTGTTCAATGCTCTCAAAAAACAGGAAAAATTCGACTCCACGTTCATCATAGTATTTTCCGATCACGGCGAGGAATTCTGGGAGCACGGGGGAACCGGTCACTCCTATACCCTTTATAATGAACTGTTAAAAGTTGCCCTGATCATTAAGTTGCCGGGAAAATGGCAATCTTCAGCCGGCAATAACCGGATCAATGATAACGTCGCCTTGATCGATATTGTCCCCACCCTGCTGGATTACCTGGGATTAAAGCTGAAGGATGCTAAATTGCAGGGAATATCCTTAAGAAAAATTATCGAAGGAGAAAGCGAAGAAAAGGAAAAGCGCTATTTATTCGCCGAAGCGTCCTGTCATTTCAACGAGAGGGCGGTGTTCTCCGGCGGCTGGAAGTATATTAACAACCGGGTTGTTCCCGCCGATCTGTTGAACCCCCGCCTTTTTCTGGTGAACTGCCGGAGCATTTTCAATTTCGGAAGGAACGAGTTATTCCGGATCGATCGCGATCCTTGCGAAAAAGATAATTTAATCGACAGCTGCCAAGGCGAAGAAAAATTGCTGGAGAATAAATTGGCGGAGTATCTCCTGAAATCTCAAGAACCGGCCTTGAGAGGACAGGAAACCGTCAAAAAGCTCGATGATACTTCAAAGAGGGATCTTAAAGCTTTAGGCTATCTCCAATAAAAAAAACATCCCCGAAGTTCAAAATTCAGGGATGCTTTTTCTTATTTTTTCTCGCTACTTGCTGCTCTCTACTCTCTACTTTTTTAACATACCACCTCGTAACCTCTAACGCGTCACCGGGATATCACCGTTTGCGCCGAAATAGAGTTGGGTAATATTGCGGAGAGCCCAAAGGCCGGTGGCGGGCCGGAAGACGGCGGTTTCATTTCCATCGCCGTTGTATTTAAAAGGAACCGGTATGTCACCAGTTCGGCCGAAATAAAATCCCTCGCCGTTCCGTACGGCCCACAGGGAGGATGAAGGCCGGAAGACACAGATCCGGCCCGTCCCGTCTCCTTCATAATCACCGGGAAGCGGTATGTCGCCATCCCTCCCGAAGTAAGCGATCGTAATTACTCTCACCACCCAGAGGCCGGTGGCGGGGCGGAAAATCGCGGGTTGCAAAGTTCCATCGCCGTTGGGGTCCCAGGCCAGGGGAAGATCACCGGAGGAACCGAAATAAAACCTGCTGATTTCCCGGATCGCCCACAGGGATGAGGACGGCCTGAATACGGTCAAGTTCACGGTTCCATCCCCGGTGTAATCGGCCGGGACGGCGTAGTCACCCGATTCCCCGAAATAAGCTCGGGTTATTCCCCGGATGGCCCATAAGCCGTCTTCCTTTTGGTAAAAGGCGGAGTCGGTGGTGCCGTCCCCGTCGTAGTCGCCGGGGAGAGGGATTGTAGCGCCGCTGCCGAAATAGAACCTGCTGATCTGTCGGATGGCCCAGAGACCGGAAGCGGGACGAAAGACGGCGATGTCGGAGAGAAGATCACCATCGTAATCTCCCGAAGTAAAAAAGATATAATCGGGTGTAGCTACCGGCAAAGGCGTGGGAGAAAAATCATCATCGCCGTTATCGGAGTTCCCCCCGCCGGAGGGAGTGAAATAAGCGTTCTGAAAAACCGCTTCCCCGATATCGGAAGTGGTTCCGTCGTAAACCAGGAGACCGAATTTTCCGCTCGAGTAGGCGCTGTCGGTGGCGCTGATGATCTCGCTGTCGTTGAGGTAGCACTTGATGCTGCTGCCGGAGGCCACCACCTTGAGATCGTACCACTGGTCCTTGTTTATCGTAACTCCCTCCAGGGCGATCCGGTGGTAGGGGAATCGGTAGAGGTGCATCCAGTCGTAGTTATCGTCGATCAGGAGGGAGTAGCAGCCGGAGGCGTATGGCGTGGTCTGGGACTGGGAGCGGAAGATGAGGGCCGCGCCGCCGGTCCCGGTCACTTTGACGTCGGCTTCATAGGTAAAATCGGTTCCGTTTTGCGAGGCGATGGTAATCCCGTTTCTCCAGTCGCTCGCCTTGGAGCCGACCCTCCCTTCGGCGGTATCGTACCAACTGCCGTCGATCTCGTTCCAGCCGGTAAGGTTGGTGTTGAAGAGGGGAACCGGCGTGGGGGTAGGGGGCGCGGTCGGAACCGGTGTGGGGGCCGAAGTGTCGTAATACACGTTCTGGAAGACCGCCTCCCCGATATCGGAAGTGGTTCCGTCGTAGACCAGCATGCCGAACCTGCCGCTGGCGTAGGCGCTGTCGGTGGCGCTGATGATCTCATTGTCATCCAGGTAGCACTTGATGCTGCTGCCGGAGGCCACCACCTTGAGATCGTACCACTGGTCTTTGTTTACCGTAACTCCCTCCAGGGCGATCCGGTGGTAGGGAAAACGGTAGAGGTGCATCCAGTTGTAGTTGTCATCGATCAGGAGGGAGTAGCAGCCGGAGGCGTATGGCGTGGTCTGAGACTGGGAGCGGAAGATAAGGGCCGCGCCGCCGGTCCCGGTCACTTTGACGTCGGCTTCATAGGTGAAGTCAGCCGCGTTTTGGGAAGCTATGGTAATCCCGTTTCTCCAGTCGCTCGCCTTGGAGCCGACCCTCCCTTCGGCGGTATCGTACCAACTGCCGTCGATCTCGTTCCAGCCGGTAAGGTTGGTGTTGAAGACAGGGGGCTGGGGTGTCGGTGTCGGCGCGCCGCCGGTGGGGATGTTATAGGCTTTCATCACCGGCTCGTGATCCATCGCCGAAGCATGGGTGTCGCCGTACTGGACCGGCGATACTTCGGAAAGCGGCGTGAAAACGTGGCTGTCGAATACGATCCCCCCGCCGTAGGAGTAGCTTCCCACGAAGAGGGTGGTTACTGTGTCTCCGAGCTCGTCGTTGGGGATGATCCAGTCGTAGTTATAGGTCCTGATCTCGTTGGTATCGCTGTCGCCGTTGCGGTCGGCCGGGGTGCCGTCGGAGGTGGTGAGGTAACTCTGGAAGATGCTGATCGGGCTGGAGGAACGGTACTGGGTATTGAGGTCGCCGCCGATGACGATATATTGATTATCGTCGAAGTTGGCCTGGATTTGCGACTTGAGCTCGTTGGCCTGGTTTTCCCTGGTCTGCACGTCTTCGGAGCCGGTGCCGGATTTGAGGTGGCAGGATACGACCTGAAGTTTTTTTGTTCCCGGAACGTTGACCACCGCCCAGGCGAATTCCCGATCGGAAACCTCCGGGCAGTCCCAGAAACCGTAGGTTTGAAATGACCACTTGCTGACGATGGCGTTGGGGTGATAGCGGGGCTCGACGTAGAGATAATAATCCGTCCCGAATGCGTTATCGACAAAGCTATACGGATTGTCGGGGTTGAATTCCTGGAGGCAGGCGATATCCGGCTCCAGGCCCTGAAAAATGCGCGTGGCCTCTGTTTCCGGATAATCCTGGACTATATCACCCAGATTAGCGGTGAGTATCTTGACCGTCTCCGCCCTTGAGTCATTCGAAACTGGAAAGGCGCTCAAGAAACCCAGGATGAATAATGTCGATAAAATCGAAACGGCTGAAGTGGTTTTCATGGTGACATACCTCTCAGGGTAAGCTGCGAGTGAGGATCGGATATATTCGGGATGTCCTCTCTCCGTTATTGAGATATATTAGGATTTAGCGCTTTGCGCTAACTTCTTTTAGAATAATATAAACGGTTTTGCGGCCTTCCGGCAAGATTAAAGTTTCTGAAATATTTGGTCTTTTTGAAAAAATATATGCTCGGGGGAAGGAACTTAAAAAATCGAATCCGTAGGCTTGCATAATTTTAGACGGGATTAACAGGATTTACAGGATATCCGCTCGGGGCCAGCGGTGGAGGCTGAAAGCCTCCACCCTCACGTCAGAAGTGGACGCAGAAGAAAATAACTTCAATTTTTTCTGCGCCATCTTCTGACGCAGGGCACGAAAAATTATTTTCGTGCCCGCTGGCCCCGAGCCGAAAATTGAGCTCTCATCCCGTTAATCCTGTATATCCTGTCAAAAAAAAGCCCATATTCCTTCCTGCACTTGCTATTGAGATATTGCTTAATCATGAAGAAAACGGATGGTATACGGAAAGATGTCGATAAAAGCGGGGAGTTCTCCCGTTTCCTCCGCCTGTGGAAATCGGGTGCGAGTTTCCGCGTAACCGGCGCGGCCGGTTCCTCGGCGGCTTTTATCCTCTCCCGGGCTTATCTCCGGTCTCCTTTCCCCTTCCTGGCTGTTGCCCCCGATCCCGGCCGGGCTGAAATTTTAAGACGGGAATTGGAAGGATTTCTGGGGGAATCACTCAATCTGTTCCCGGCCCTTGAAGTTCTCCCGGGGGATGACGTGGCCCCCTATTCCGAGCTGGTGGCAAAAAGGTACCGGATTCTGGACAGCCTCCTCCGGCCGTCCGCTGAAAAGTTACTGATCGTCAGCACTCCTTCCGCTCTTCTTCAGCCGCTTCCCTCCCGGCGTGAATTCAAAAAGCGGCTTCTGACCGTCAGGGAGAAGGAAAGGATAAAGTTAGGCCAGCTGGTTAAATGGCTGGTAAAAACAGGATTCGAGCCGGCCGAGCCCGTTTTGGTCAAGGGTCAGTTCGCCCGGCGGGGGGGAATCGTGGATGTTTTTCCCGGTCACACCGGATACCCCGTCCGTCTGGAATTCAGCGGAGACGCTATTTCCAGCCTCCGATATTTTGATCCCCAGGATCAGCGTTCGCTCCGGCCGCTTTCCCGTATCGATATATTCCCGGTCCGGCAATCTGGTCTGAAAGGCGGGACAACTTTAGGTGATTATCTCGGAAGGGATTATAAACTGGTCTGGATCGAACCCGGTAGAGTTGATGAAATGCAAAGCTTACTCAAACGGAACAATGATTCATCCGCGGTATTTTTCTCCGGTCTGGATTTTAATATTCCTAAAAACAAAATCGCGTCGGTGGTGGAATTTTCCACCCATACACTGGAAAAGTACAAATATCCATCCGGGAGATCAGCTCATCCTCTCCTGGAAGCTTTGCCCGGTTGGCTGAAAGAAGGTTATCGCTGTCTGATCTTCTCGCACAATCCGGGAGAATCCAGGAGGCTGCGGGAAATTTTGAAAGATCGCGGGATCGCTCCCGATTCCCGGTTGCGGTTTATGGCGGGTGAGGTGGAGCGGGGGTTCATCTGGGAGGAGGGCCGGTTGGTGCTGGTGGCGGACGGAGAAATATTTTCCCGCTACCGGATACCCCGACCCAGAAGGAAGTTTGCCGGACGGGAGAAAGAGCTCAAGCCGGCCGATTATCATCCGGGGGATTACGTGGTTCATGTCGATCAGGGGATCGGACGCTACCTCGGCGTGGTGAGATTGGAAACCGCCGGAACGAAAGAGGAAAAGCTGGCCATTCAATACGCCGACGGGGCCCGTCTTTACCTTCCCCTGACCCAGGCGCATCTGATCTCGCGCTATTCGGGTTTGGGGAAGAAAGCCCCGGTCTTGGATCGCCTGGGGGGAAGGCGCTGGCTGAGGGCGAAGCGGGCGGCGCGGCGGGCGGTGGAGGATCTGGCTTCCCGGCTGCTGGAGGTGGAGGCTCACCGGGAGGTTCTCCCCGGGCACGCTTTCTCCGCCGACACCGCCTGGCAGAAAGAATTCGAAGCCGCCTTCATCTACCCGGAAACGGCCGACCAGATCCAGACCCTGGAGGAGATAAAAAGAGACATGGAATCGGCCAAACCGATGGACAGGCTTCTCTGCGGCGACGTGGGGTACGGGAAGACCGAGGTGGCCGTCCGGGCGGCATTCAAGGCGGTGATAGACGGAAAACAGGCGGCGGTCCTGGTCCCCACCACCGTTTTAGCCCAGCAGCATTTTGAAACCTTCCGGGAACGGATGGCGGATTACCCGGTCAGGATCGAGATGCTTTCCCGTTTTTTGAACCGCTCCAATCAGCGGCCGGTGGTGAAGGGTCTGAAAAAAGGCTCGGTCGATATCGTGGTCGGGACCCACCGTCTCCTTCAGCCGGACATAGAATTCAAAAGGCTGGGATTGGTGGTGATAGACGAAGAACAGAGATTCGGCGTGGCCCATAAAGAACGGTTCAAGCAGATGAGGAAGCTGGTCGATGTTCTGACCTTAACCGCCACGCCGATTCCCCGAACCCTTTACCTGGCACTGACCGGCGCTCGGGATTTAAGCAGCATCAACACTCCGCCGCTGGACCGGCTGGCGGTCGAAACCAGGGTGGGCTCTTATGATCCGGAAGTAGCCGTCCGGGCGATCAACCGGGAACTGGAAAGAAAAGGCCAGGTCTATTATCTCTTCAACCGGGTGGAAGGTATCCGGAGAGTGGCCGGGCGCATCGAGGAGTGGTTCCCGGACAGAAGGGTGGCTGTCGCCCACGGGCAGATGGGCGAAAAAGAGCTGGCGGGGGTGATGAAACTCTTTTCCCGGGGAGAGATCGACATTCTCGTCTGCACCACCATCATCATGTCGGGACTTGATATTCCCAACGCCAACACAATACTGGTGGAACGTGCCGACCGTTTCGGCCTGGCGGACCTCTACCAGCTCCGGGGCAGGGTGGGCAGATTTCAGCACCGGGCTTACGCTTATTTTTTCTATCCGCCCCATTTTTTTCTTCAGGAAAACGCCCGGAAGCGCCTGCGGGCGATCGTGGAATTCTCCCACCTGGGAGCAGGTTACAGCCTGGCCCTCCGCGACCTGGAGATCCGCGGGGCGGGCAACATTCTGGGACGGAAGCAGCACGGGCACATCGCGGCGGTGGGATTCGAGCTTTACTGCCGGCTCCTGGAAGAGAGCATCGGGAGGCTTAAAGGCCGTCCGAAAAAGCCTCCGCTCCGCCTGAAACTCGAATTCAAGACCCGAGGAGAACTACCCCCGGCTTATATTCAGAACGAGGCGCAGCGGATCGAGATGTACCGCAAATGGGCTGAAATCACCGACCGGTCGGCCTTCGAAAGATGGCGCGAGGAGCTCAAAGACCGGTTCGGCCCTCTTCCGGAGCACGCGATGGATCTGGCGGCGGAGGTTGAGATGAAGCTGGCCGCCGCGGAGAAGGGGATTACCTCTGTCGAGAAGGCCGGCGGCCGCTATATTTTTCGCCGGGAGCGGAAAATCATGGCGAAGGTTGGCGCCGGCAGGAATGGTTCCTCTGAAGACCGGCCGCCCTGGCGGCGGCTGATAAAAAGATTGAAAACCATGGATTAAGCTGATAATTTACCGTGTCGCATTTTTCAAAGGAATTTGAAGTAAAATTTCTATCGAGTCAAGGAGGCGTTGATGAAAAAATCGATTTACTGGGCAGGGATCATCATTCTGGCGGCGGTGGTCGTCGCGGCGGTTCTGATCGGGCATAAGAGCAAGGCTCCGCCCGGAGAAGCGCTGGCCTGGGTCGATGAAGAAGCTATCACGGTTGATGAATTCCGGAGGGAATGGATAAACAATATCTCCTCCCCCCAGAATTTTCCTCCGGACACCATGGAAAAGTTTCTCAACGACATGATCGTGGAAAGATTATTCTTAAAAGAAGCCCGGCGGCGGGGGATGGATGAAGATACCCGGTTTGAGCAGGAAGTGGAAAACTACCGCGAGCAGCTGCTGGTGGAAGCGCTCCTCAACCTGGAAGTTCTGTCGGTTCCGCGCCCCACCCAGTCCGAGATCGAACAATACTGGGAGGAACACCGCTCTGACTTCTCGGTCCCGGAATTAGTCCGGATCAGCCACATCGTCGTCAAAACGGATGAAGGTCAGGATGAAGATTCCGGCGAAGAAAAAATTCAGGCGGTATCGAGCCGGCTGAAGGAAGGGGAAGACTTCAGTAATCTGGCTTCGGAGGTATCCGAAGACAACAGTTCTTTCCGGGGCGGTGACCTGGGGTATTTTCCCGCCGGCCGCCTCGCCCCGGAACTGGAAGAGGTAGCCTGGAAACTGGAGGTGGGGGAGATCAGCGATCCGGTCAAGACCAGATACGGTTATCATATCATCAAGGTGACGGATAAAAAGGAACCCCGGGATAAGACCATGGAGGAAGCTCAGCGGGAAGTGATAGCCAAGATTCTGGCGGAAAAGCGGAAAAACAAATTCACCGCTCTGGAGGCTGAATTGAGGGCGGATTCGACCATCCGGATCGACCAGGGTGTTCTCGGCCGCCTCGAAAAAGAGTCAGGAAAAAGGCCTTGAAAATTCAGATTAATATTGTTCTGGTCCTTTCCGCAATTTCTGCGTCTATGGTGCTGTGCCCGGTCCGATCCTCATTCCCCGCTCAGGAAAAAGTGGAGGCAAGGGTGAATGACGAGATACTGACATCGAGCGAGCTTTCACGAATTCTCCTACCGATCTACCGGCAGTACGAGGAACTCAAAAGCGGTATGGAATTGAGAAATTTGAAGGAAAAAATACGCCGGAACGCGATCTCCAACTGGGTCAAAAAACAGCTGATACTGCAGGAAGCGAAGGAGCTGGAGGATACATTGCAGATCGACCCGCTGGAAGTGGAAGAGGAACTCCAGGCGGCGAAAAACAGGTATCCTTCCGAAGAGGAATTTCAGGAAGATCTGAAGAGGGAGGGATTGAGCGAAGAGGAATTCAAAGAAACGATCGAAGAGGGCTTGATGGTCCAAGTATTAACCTACCGGAACGTCACCTCTAAAATCATAGTGCCGCCCGGCGAGATCATCGATTATTACTCCCGGAACGAAGAAGAATTCCAAGAACCGGTCCGGGTCCGGGTGAACCACATCATGATTCCCGCTTCAGAAGACCCGGAAGAGGACAAAGCCGCTTATTCCGCCGCGCAATCCATTATTGAAAAACTCCAGCAGGGCGATGATTTCGGATCACTCGCCCGGGAATACTCGCGCGGTCCCCATGCCGATCAGGGCGGCGATCTCGGCTACTTCAAGGAAGGGCAGATGCTCCCCAAGCTGGATGAGGCTGTTTTCAAGCTCTCGGTGGGTGAGCACAGCGGCATCATCAAAACCGAACTGGGCTACCACATATTAAAATTGACCGGCAAGAAAAAGGCCAAGCAGAAATCCTTCGAAGAGGCTTACCCCGGCATCGACGAAAAACTCTTTCAGGAAAAATTTCAGGAGGCTTATGAGGCCTGGATGAAAGAACTGGAAGAGAAAGCCTACGTTGTTATCGGCGACTGATAAATTGAAGGAGCCTGCTGAATGTATTGGACGCGTCTGGTTCAAGCCGGGGTTATCACCCCCGCAAAACTAAAATTTTCTTGAAAAGAAAATTTTATTGTTGAAATCACGGAAAATCAGATTGGCAATCAGCATGGGCGACCCCTCCGGTATCGGGCCGGAAGTTGTTCTGAAAGCGCTCTCCTCCCCGAAGAAAAAATACCGATTCCAACCTCTGATTATCGGCTCCCGGCGGGTATTCGAACGAACGCGTTCCTCTCTCAAGCTTCCCCTGCTTCTGGCACCGATAAAAAAACCTGAGGATATCGCTGCCCCCCACCAGGGAATACCGGTTCTGGAAACGGAAACCTTCCCCGAGCGTTTGCCCCGTTTTGGGGCGATTGATCCCGCCTGGTCGGCAGCGGCGATGAAATGTGTCGAAAAGGGTGCGGAGCTCGCCCGCTCCGGCGAAATGGACGCACTGGTCACCGCCCCGATCAACAAGGAGGGGATTCACAAAGCGGGCTATTCCTTTCAGGGGCACACCGATTTTCTCGCCCACCTCACCGGCGCCTCCGATTACGCGATGATGATGGTGGGGGGAAAAATCCGGGTGGTCCTGGCCAGCGTCCATATTCCCCTGAGACGGGTGAGCGCTTCGCTCACCGCCGCGGGTATTTTAAATAAAATCAAGTTAGCCCATGCTGCTCTGGTTGAGCTGGGGATAGCCTCTCCGCGGATCGCGGTGGCCGGGCTCAATCCCCACGCCGGGGAGGGCGGGGCCTTCGGCCGGGAGGAGATCGAAGTAATCAAGCCGGCGGTCGATCTGGCCAAAAAGGAAGGGATCGCGGTTTCGGGCCCGCTGCCCCCCGACGCTCTCTTTCACAAGCTTTTCCGGGGGGATTACGACCTGGCCGTCACCATGTACCATGATCAGGGCCTGATTCCCCTGAAGATGGTGGCTTTTGACCGGGGTGTCAATGTCACGCTGGGGTTGCCCCTGATCCGGACTTCACCCGACCACGGAACCGCCTATGATATCGCCGGCAAAGGCCTTGCCGATCCCGGCTCGATGATCGAGGCGGTCGAGATGGCCTGCCGCCTGGCTTTTTCCCGCAAATAAAGCGCTGAGAGACAGCCATAATCAAGGAGGAGATTTGAATGTTCAGCATAGCGAAAATAAGATCTCCGGGGCGCGCCTACCGTCATCTTAAGCGCTACCGGCAGATTCTTCAGGTCCTCTTCAAATACGGTTTCGGAGAGCTGATCGACAAACTGAAGCTGGAACAGTATATCGAAATCGGCCTGGAGAAACTCTCGCGGAAGAGCAGACCCCGCCTGGAGACCATGACCGGTGCCGAACGTTTCAAGCTGGCCCTGGAGGAGCTCGGCCCGACTTTCATTAAAATGGGGCAGATCCTCTCCACCCGCCCCGACCTCGTACCCATGGAATACGTCAGAGAACTTTCGCAGCTGCAGGACGAGGTCCCCCCGTTCGCTTACCGGGAGGTGAAGGAGGTGATGAGGGCGGAGACCGGAAAATCCCCCGAGGAGCTATTCGCCCGGTTCGACGAATCCCCCCGGGCGGCCGCCTCGATCGGCCAGGTCCATCAGGCGAGTCTGAAGGACGGAACGGATGTCGTTGTTAAAGTGCAGCGCCCGGGCATAAAAGAAATCATAGCCACCGATCTGGAAATAATGCTTCATCTCGCTTCCCTGATGGAAAAGTACATCAAGGAAATGGAAGTTCTGCGCCCGGCCAGGATCGTGGAGGAATTCGCCCGCACCCTGGAGGAGGAGATAGATTACAACACGGAAGCTTCCCATATCGAGCGCTTCGCCCGGCAGTTTGAAGGGGAGGAAACCATTCGGGTCCCCCGGGTGTACCGTGAGCTGAGCACGGAACGGATTTTGACCATGGAGGACATTCACGGGATCAAAGCCGATAATATCGATCTTCTCCGTGAAAAGGATTATGATCTGAAGGAAATCGCCTCCCGCGGGGCCGATTTGATCATGAAGCAGATTTTCGTTTTCGGTTATTTTCACGCCGATCCCCATCCCGGCAATATTTTTATTCTTCCGGGAAATATTATCTGCTACGTCGATTTCGGGATGATGGGAAGGATCAGCCGCCCGGAAAGAGAAATTTTCACCGATCTCCTGATGGCGGTTATCGGCAGGAACGAGAAGAAAGCAACGGAAGCTCTTCTCCAGCTCACCGATTATGATCGGGAGCCCGACCGGGCCCGGCTGGAAGGGAGGATGGGGGAGCTGATCGATCAGTATTCCTACCTCTCTCTCAAGGAATTGAACCTGGGAAAGCTCCTGGAACAGTTCCTGGAACTGATCACAAAAAATAATCTGGTGATCAAGCCCCGTCTTTTTCTGATGATGAAAGCTCTGGGCACGGTCGAGGGTCTGGGGGTGGAACTCGATCCGGAGTTCGACATCATAAAGAGGGCCGAACCCTTCGTGCGGAGGATTCAGCTCGAACGTTTCAATCCGAAAAGAATCGCGTCGGATTTGATCGGTTCCAGCATCGAGCTCGCCCACCTCATGAAAGAGATTCCCGGCCAGCTGCGGGCGCTGCTCAAGCAAACCCGGGAGGGAAAACTGCAGATCGAGTTCAAGCACCGCGGTCTCGACCGGATGTTTTCCACCCATGAGCGCATCAGCAATCGGGTCGCTTTCGCCATCGTCCTCTCCTCCCTGATCATCGGTTCCTCCCTGATCGTGCTCTCCCGGATCCCGCCGAAGTGGAATGATATCCCGCTCATCGGTCTTGCCGGTTTCCTGGTGGCGGGCATCATGGGATTCTGGCTTCTGATAACCATCCTCCGCCACGGGAAGATGTAAGCAAGAACATCCGGAAGACCCGGTCCCGGTGAAAAAAGATCCCCTTATCAATATCGGTTCCCTGAAGCTCCTCCTGAAAGAAAACGGTCTGGTCCTGAAGAAAAACCGGGGCCAGAATTTTCTGATCGACGGCAACATCCTCCGCAAAATCATTCGCGAGGCCGATCCCGGGCCGGCCGACCGGATCCTGGAGATCGGGGCGGGCCCGGGGACTTTGACCAGGGAGCTCTGCCGCCGGGCGGGCAGCGTGGTCGCGGTGGAGTGGGACCGGGGCCTGGCGAAGATCCTTAAAAAACAAACCGCTGATTTCGGAAATCTCCGCCTGGTCCAGGGTGACATCCTCAGCCTGGATCTCGGGGAGCTGCTGCCAACCGGGTTTTCCGGGGCGGGGGGGGAGGAAAGCGGTGGAGAAATAAAAGTCGTCTCCAATCTTCCGTATTCGATCGCCAGCCCCGTTCTGATCAAGCTTCTGGAGAGCCGATCGGGAATTCGCAGGATGATCTGCATGGTCCAGGAGGATCTGGGGAGGCGACTTGTTTCCGGCCCCGGCAAAAAAACCTACGGTATTCTCTCGCTCATCGCCCGGATGCACAGCCGGCCCCGTCTGGCGTTCACGGTGAGCGGGAATTGTTTTTTCCCCCGGCCCGCGGTGAGTTCGGCGGTTATCAATTTTCATATGCGCCGATCACCGGCTCATCCGGTGAAAGATATACGATTATGGAAGGCGCTGGTGAAAGCCGGTTTCGGCGGTCGGCGGAAGATGCTGAAGAATGCCCTGGCTCAGGATGCCCGACTGGGTTATACTGCTTCCGAGATAGCCGCGGCCGGCCGGTCGGCGAAGATCGATCTCCGCTTGAGAGCCGAGCAGCTTTCGACCGCTGATTTCGCCCGCCTGGCCAACGCCCTGGGGGAAAGGGGGAAAAGATGAGCGAGAAAAGGAAAATAACCGGCGCCGCCGTCGAGCACGTCGCCCGCCTGGCCCGTCTCCGCCTGAACGACAAAGAGAAAGAAAAATTCGGGCGCCAGCTCAATGAAGTCCTGCTCTACATGGAGAAGCTGGATGAGCTGAAGACCGGGGAAGTGGAACCGCTCGCCCATGTTCTGGATTTAACCAATGTGATGCGGCCGGACCGGGCCCGGCCCGGCCTGGAGCGGGACGAGGTTCTGGATAACGCCCCGGAAGAGAAAGACGGCTTCTTCAAAGTACCGCCGGTGATCGAGTGAAAAACGATTCCGCCACTAAGGCACGAAGGCACCAAGGAATTATAAATTTTGCGGTTTTGCGCTCATCGGATTCAAAGAAAAACATCAGGCAAGAATCTTTATTATTCATTCTTGGTGTCTTGGTGTCTTTGTGGCAAATAATTTCAAATGGAACTCAATGAACTGACAGCGCATGAGGTCGCCCGGATGGTGGCCGGAGGAGAGGCCAGCGCCGCTGATGTCACCGAAGCCTGCCTGGGGCGGATCGAAGAAGTCGAGCCCCGCCTCGGCTGCTTTTTGCGGGTGGATCCGGAGGGGGCGAGGGCGATGGCGGCCCGGGTCGATGAGCGCCTGAAGCGGGGCGAAGGGGCGGGTTTGCTCGCCGGAGTGCCGATCGCTCTCAAAGACAATCTCTGCGTCCGGGGCAGGGAGATCACCTGCGGCTCCCGGATCCTGAAGGGCTTCACCGCTCCCTACGACGCGACCGTCATCACCAAACTGCGCGATTCCGGAGCCGTTTTCCTGGGGCAGACCAACATGGATGAAGTCGCCATGGGATCTTCCACCGAGAACTCCGGCTACAATCCCACCCGCAATCCCTGGGACCCGGAGAGGGTTCCGGGAGGTTCGAGCGGGGGGTCGGCCGCCGCCCTGGCGGCGGGGGAAGCCCTGAGCTCGCTCGGCTCGGATACCGGGGGCTCGATCCGCCAGCCGGCCTCCCTCTGCGGGGTGGCCGGCATGAAGCCGACCTACGGCCGGGTTTCCCGCTACGGGCTGATCGCCTACGCCTCCTCGCTCGATCAGATCGGGCCTTTCGGAAAGGACGTGGAGGATATCGCTCTTCTCCTGGAGATCATCTCCGGGCACGACCGGCGGGATTCTACCTCCGCGCCCCTGGAGGTGCCCCGTTACCGCGACTTCTTGAAAAACAATATCCGGGGGATGAAGCTGGGCGTGCCCCGGGAATGTTTCGCCGAGGGAATGGAAAAAAACGTGGAGGGGATTTTTAAAGCGGCGCTCGATACATTCCGCCGGCTGGGGGCCGAGGTGATGGAGATCGAACTGCCCCGCATCCCCTATACGCTGGCGTGCTACTACATCCTTTCCACCGCCGAGGCCAGCTCCAATTTAGCACGATACGACGGCGTGAAATACGGCTACCGGGCTCGCGAATACCGCAATCTACTCGAGATGTATGAGAGGACCCGCCAGGAGGGTTTCGGGGAAGAGGTGAAACGGAGGATCATCCTGGGAACCTACGTGCTCAGCGCGGGATATTACGAAGCGTACTACGCCCGGGCGCTGAAGGTAAGACGCCTGATCAAGGATGACTTCGACGCCGCTTTTTCCGACTGCGATTGTGTCATCATGCCCACCTCCCCGAGCGTCGCCTTTCAAATCGGGGAAAGGAAGGATGATCCCCTGCGGATGTACCTCTCCGATATCTTCACCATCTCGGTTAACCTGGCCGGCCTGCCGGCGATCTCGATCAACTGCGGCTTCGACCGGCAAAAGCTGCCGGTGGGACTTCAGATCATCGCGCCTCCCTTCGAAGAGGGGAGGATTCTAAATGTGGCTTACGCGTTTGAGCAGAACACCGGCTTCCACAAGCAGAAGCCGGAGTTAAAAGGAATTTAAGAGGGTTGAAAATCATGATAGGCCCCTCACACTTTACACTCCAAACTTTACACTTCAAAATTTTTCCATGAAAAATTTTGAGACTGTAATCGGCCTGGAAGTTCACGTCCAGCTGAAAACCGAATCCAAAATCTTCTGCTCCTGCCCGGCGGAATTCGGCGGCGAACCCAACACCCGGGTCTGCCCGGTCTGCCTCGGTCTGCCGGGGGTGCTGCCCGTTTTCAACGAAAAAGCGCTGGGGTTGACCGTCCGGGCCGGTCTCGCCCTGAACTGCTCGGTTTCCTCCTTCAGCAAGTTCGACCGGAAGAACTATTTCTATCCGGATCTGCCCAAGAACTATCAGATATCACAGTACGATAAGCCGTTTAATCTCGGCGGTTACATCGACGTCTGGATTGACGGCGAAAGAAAGAGATTCGGCATCACCCGGGTTCACCTGGAGGAGGACGCCGGAAAGCTCATCCATTTCGAAAAGGAGGGTTTCAGCGGCGTGGATTTCAACCGGACCGGCGTACCGCTGCTGGAAATCGTCAGCGAACCCGATCTCCGCTCCCCCGGGGACGCCTACGAGTACCTGAAAGCGCTCCGGGCCCTGCTCCGCTACATCGAGATCAGCGATTGCGACATGGAGAAGGGAAGCTTCCGCTGCGACGCCAATATCTCCCTTAGACCTTCGGGAACGAAGGAACTGGGTGTGAAAGTGGAAGTGAAGAACATGAATTCCTTCCGGGCGGTCGAGCGGGCCCTTTCTTATGAAGTGGAGCGTCAAACGGCACTGTTGCAGGAAGGGGGGGGGATCGTCCAGGAGACGAGACTTTACAATGCCGACGCTCAGAAGACCTTCCCGATGCGGAGCAAGGAAGAGGCCCATGATTACCGTTACTTCCCGGAGCCGGACCTGGTTCCGGTGGCTGTTGAGACTGAGAAAATCGAGGAAATTAAAGCAGCTCTTCCGGAGCTTCCGGCCGCCCGGGCGCTTCGCTTCCGCAGGGAATACGGATTGCCGGAGTACGATGCCGGCGTCCTCACCTCGGAGAGGCCTCTGGCCGACTTTTTCGAGGTGGCGGCCGCTCTCAGCCGGAACCGCAAGGTATTGAGCAACTGGATCATGGTGGAGCTCCTGGGAAAGCTCAACCGGGAGGATCTGGGCATCGAGGATTCACCGATCGGGGCGGGTCAGATCGCATCTCTGGTCGAGTTGATCGACGCGGGCACCATCAGCGGGAAGATAGCCAAGACGGTTTTTGCCGAAATGTTCCGTTCCGGCCGGCCTCCGGAGGAAATCGTCAAGGATAAAGGTCTGGTGCAGATCAGCGATGAGGGAGAGCTGGAAAAGATAGTGGCGGAAGTCATCTCCGCTCATCCCGATCCGGTCGCCGATTACAGAAGCGGCAAGGAGCAGGCTCTCGGTTTTCTGGTCGGCCTGGTGATGAAAGCGACCAGGGGAAAAGCCAACCCCGGTCTGGTCAATAAGATCCTTCGTCGGAAACTCGCCTGAGATTTTAACCCCGGGCTGATTTTGTTTTCACCTGACAAACACCGGGACGTTGCTTGATATGCGGCCTACCGTCCGGTTTACTCTCACCAAAACATAATCTCCCGCGAGGGGATGGCGGCAAAATTTGTTTATCTTATCCGGAGAGAGGGTAATCGTCCCGTTTTCTTCGCGGAATACGGTGTTGTTTTCCGGGGAAACCCTGTAGCGCGGTATCCGTTTCTCTTCCCAGTTTAAACGTCTGAGATTGCGGAGGGCTCGACGAGAGATAATCCAGATTGAACGATTATCCCCCAGGTTCCAAATGTATATCCCGTTGAAGCTTCCCAGGCGAAAAAACATTTCCTGTCCCGTGATGTTTTCAACCATTATTTCAACATCATCATGGTATGGAATCAGGCGGTGGAAAGCGGCCACCTCCTCAACCGCTCGCCTGCAGGTCGCGAATTTGCCAATGTCCTTCCTGATGAGCAGATGGGACCGGAAATAAATGATCAAGCCCATGTTTATCGCCAGCGCCAGGTAAAAAAGAATGCTCCTTCCGTCTTTTCGCAGTTTCCGGATTCCCCAGTCGCGGTTCAGAACAATATACCACAAAGGAGCGAGGAGCCAGATCAGGTGGCGAGAGGATCCTACCTGTCCCGCGTTTAAGTTATCCGTGGCTGAGGCCATCCAGGCGGCTCCGGCCACCGAAAATAGAGTGCCGAGGACGAAAAGATAGTTTTTTTTGCCGATGATCGCGGGGAGAAAGAGAAAACATGTGGGGAAGAGCCAGAAGCCGCCGATCATGGGACTGAGAAAGAAATGAAGGGCCCTTTTTATAGAGGCGTATTCCGGGCTGGCCAGGCCGACCGCTCCCAGGACGCTAAAGACTCCGAAGTAATACCAGTAATATAATACCGAGCTCAGTGCCAGCAGCCCACCCAAAAGGTACGATAAGAAAATTTTTCCGTCCGGCCGCCGTTTCCCCTCCGGCCTGCTGTATGTCAGCCGGTAGAAAAGATGGACCGGGAAGAAAAGTATGATTGGTAGAACCTGGCCGGCCGCTGCCCCCAGCAGCAAGGGGCCGAAAAATCGAAACCTCTTCGATTTAACCGCCTGAAATGCCAGGAAGATAAAGCAGAAACAAAACAGCTCGCTGTGTTGCCAGTCCGTGAGCGGCAATAAGGGAGAAGCAAGAATCAGCGCGCTTATGATCAAACGGGGCCAACTCCCTCGGGTACCCCAAGCCACCAGGAAGGGGGTGCAGAGAAAAATAACATTCATGATCCGAAACGCCTGGTATTCCAACCCGCCGCCCGGAAAGATTGCGTGGAGAAGCGCGTACAGAGGTGCGACCACCAGAGAGTAGATCCAGAAATGAGAATAGTGATACTCTCCGAAGCGGTCGGGGTAAAGCCCTCCGAACCCACCGCGGGCCTGGGAGGACTCTCTCAAATCAATACTTATCGCCGGTAGCACGGAAAGTTCTTTCCCGTATGGATTTGTCCGGTTCCAGTAATCACTGATCGCTTCCCGGTCGATTTTTAGTTGCCGGTTCAAGACTATCGCTTGCGTCTGGACCGTATATTCGAGCCCATCGCCGAAAATATGAGTGACTCCGATCAGACCCCGGACCGCGACGAGCCCCATCAGCAGAAAGAAACACCAATTCAGCAGGGGGAACCGCCTGAGAGCTGCGCTTACCCTCTTTTTGCCAACCAGGAAGAAGATTCCCGCCAAAGTGAATAGGCATAATCCCAGCGGCCTGTCGTAGTCTTTAACCGAAAATAACTTTAACCCTTTTGCCTTCAGGGTTATTCCCCCGAAGAAGGTGATGCTCATCAACGCCAGCAGAGACAGGGTGAAGACGGAAAAAAGAATCACCGCCAGCCATAATCTCCAACCTTTCAGCGGCCGGCTGCTTGACTTGCGATCTGCAATTTTTGAACGAAGCAAGAACATCGTCCGTGAGCGGAATACATTACGGAAACTGTTCCCACCGGGTCCGGAGGCGGGTTAGCTCTTTGCCGTCTTTTTTACGGAGTATCTGGTGGATAAACGTCGGCGATGGTTCCCCCGCCGCGATCCGGGTCCGGCAGATGATGCTGTCGCCGTATCGGGCCGCCTCCCGAAATTGGCTTTCTATCTCCAGCGGTTGATAATCTCCCCGTAACTCCTCCGGGACCGTCTCCAGAGCCCACTCCATGTAACGGGCGTGGTTGACGTGCCGGTTCAGGTCCAGGTCGTCCGCCCGCACCCGGAAGAGCGATCGGAGGTTTGCCTTGTTCACTTTCGGAAGGGGCCGGAAATCATCCGTGATCGCCCGCCGGTTATTTACCGGAAAGCTCCGGAGAATTTTTTCCGGCCGTACCGGCCGTCTCTTCTTCAGGTCGAATAATATCCAACCGCTGCTGGCGAGCGCGCACCTTCCTTCTTCTTTATCCCGCGCCTCGAATTCCCGAAGGAATAAGAGTTTGTTTTTTCCCGCCGGCCAGGTTATGACACTCACTTTCTCGCCGAAGGCGGGATAGCGGGTGATCTTCAGATGGTAACGGGACAGTATCCAGGTCAGATTCCGTTCGATCAGATCGAAAATTGAAAAACCGAGGAGAGCGGCGTGATCGCCCGCCGTGTCCTGTAAATAATTAAGAAGAGAAAGGGGTTGGAGCTTCCGGTCGAAATCGATTTCGTAGGAGTGCACCCGGAAAATTTTGCTGAGTTCAGCCTGCAACTGTTCTGCGCTCTTTTTAGACTAAATCAATGTTTACCACGAAGACACGAAGATCACGAAGTTTTAAGATAAAATTATCAATATTATCCTGTTTTTCTATCATGTTTCCTTCGTGCCCTTCGTGACTTCGTGTTGAAAACAAATTTTTTAGAAGAAAAAGTCGCAAAATACCTTTTCGATTAAAATCTAAATAATCGGGTATTATCGGGATGATTTTGTCTAGCTCTTGGCCTTCAATATGCTGGCCTGGGTGATGATGCCGGCAGCGGTCAGAATTACGATTATCAGGATGGAATAGGGCTCCGAAGCGGTAAAATAGCGGGCTATCAGGGCCGCCCCGGCGAGGGAAGAGAGAATAATCAGGGCCCAATCCAGGAATAGAATCACCAGCACCGCTCCGGCGATTCCCCCCAGTATGAACGGGATCCAGGAGATTTGCCCCGGATCCCATCCTTCTCCGCCGAGCAGACCCTGGACGAAGTAACCCGCCGCGGCGAAACCGGCCACCACGAAAGCGATCCGTTCCAACAGGATGGCGAGGAGGGCGCCTCCGACGCCGGCCACGAAGGAGATGATGATGACCACCTCCTGGGACTGGCCGGGCAGGTAACTGGCGACGAGATTGGAGCCGACCATGAAACCGACCGCGCCGAGAAACAGCCAGAAGAGCTTGCGTCCCAAAACCAGTATCGCCACCCCCAGTAAAATTTGAATTACGTTCATTGGTTATCCTCCCAGTCGGTCATATTATTTGCGGGCGGAGCGATTGCCGGCATTTTCAGTCTTCCTCATCGGCAAGCTCCCGGGCCAGGACCGAAATGCGCATCGGAAGTATCTTACGGTAAATCCGCTCCGGCGGCAACTTTTTGCCTTTCACCGTAAGCAGGTCGGCGACTTCGATCCCGAAAAGTTCTTCGTTCTCGTCGAGATAAGGCTTGATCAGTTCCCAGTCCTCCGGGCTCATCTCTGCGATCCTGCCCCCGTTCAGCTGCTGCTCGAGCAGTGTCCGCGCCGGATCCCGGATGTAAAGGGCTCCGCCGGAAGCCAGGGAGAAAAGGTTGGAACCGGGGTAGGGGAGGGGAAGGGGGAGGAGCTTTCCTTCTTCGTCGTATTCCATGCCGTTGACGATGACGAAGCCGCCGCCGTTCAGGGCGTCTCCGGCCATAAAGGATTCGGCGAGGAAATCGAGGCAGGTCCCGTTGATGACCACCCGGGGCCGTCCCACCGCGTTGATCAGGGGGCGTCCGGCGGCGTTGCCCCTCACGTAAACCGTGCCGCCCTTGGCCCCGTACATGAACGTCTGGCCGACGCTGCCGTGGATGACCATTTTGCCCCGCTTCATGATCTGGCCCAGCTGGTCCTGGGCGTCGCCGTGGATGAAAAGCCGGCCTCCGTCCAGGCCGCTGCCGGCATAGTCCCCTGAACTGCCGTAGAGGTCGATCCGCAGGTCATCGCTTCCGGGACCGAAGCCGCAGCCGTGAAAGCGTTGCCCCCGGAGGCTGAAGACGATGAATTTTTTCCAGCCCAGCTCAAAGGCTTCCAGCAGAAGGTGGGCGTCGGAATTTTCACCCTCCGGTTCGAACCCGGAAGCGTCCACCGCCAGAATTTCCTCGTCCGGTCGGGGCGGACGGAGAACGCGCCTCTCCGAGACGATGATTCTCCGGAAGGTCGAGTGGTTATCCTTCCCCTCGTTGATGAGGGGCACGTTTTCCAGGAGACGGTTGATGCCGGAGCGGATTATCTGCAGGACCGAGCTCAGCTTCTTGTCTCCCAGCCGGTAGCGGCGGTCATTGAGGAGGGTGAACAGGCGCAGCGCGCGATCGGTTCCGCCGCCGGCGCCGTGGGAAACAATTCTATCCACCGTCCGGAGCCACCAGGAGAAATCAACATCCGCAGCTCGGGAAGCAATCAGCCGGAAGAGCGCTTCGGGCTGAACGTCCGACAGCATTTCTACCAATTCGGCGTCTTCTTTGTCCCGTTCCCGGTACGGGTGCTGCCGGGAAAGATCGCAGGCAATTTTATCCGGCTCCGCCCGTACCGCCTCGCCGAACTTGTTCGAGCATTTCAGCGTGGCGCCGCCGCCTTTTTTCTCCACCGTGAAGATGAAAGCGCCTCCGTCGGTATGGCTGCCTCCCCGCGCGTTCCAGTAGCGGTCGGCGATCGGCCGGAAGCGGCCGTCCAGTCGCGATAAGCTCTCCAGGGTGGCGTCGATCGCCTGCTTTTCGGAAGCGCAGAGGCCGATCTGCGCCTCCCCTTCCTGAAGGGCGAATACCTGGGGCCGGAGCATGGAGGTGTCGGTGATGCCGAGGAGCTGGTATCGCCCCCGGTCGGGAAAACTGCGGGCGATGATAAAGAACCAGGGACCGTCGGGTGATCCGTGCATGTGGGTTTTCTGAAGCGCCGAGTACATTTTTTGCCGCCGCCGCGGCAGCCGGTCGAAGTCGAGCTCGGTGGTGGGGGCGAGCGCTTCGATCACGTATTCCAGGGGATATTGATAGATCCGGCTCCAGAGGTCGAAGGTCAAAACCGATACCTCGGTGTCGGTGAGAAACTGGGGGTGGATATCGCGCTGGCGCAAGTATTCGCAGACGGAATGATAGTTGGCGAAATCACCGTTATGGACCAGGGCCTCGTTCATGCCGATGAAGGGATGGGCGCCTCCCGGGTGCCAGACCCGCCCCTTGGTCGGGTAGCGCTGATGGGCGATCCAGACGCGGGCGGGCATCTCCTCCAGCTGATAGTACTGCACGACGTTCTCGGCGTACCCGACGATTTTGAGGATGATCAGGTTCCGGGCGTGGGAGAGCACGAAGGCCCGTTTCTCTCCCAGGGAGGCGTAGAAACGCCGGTTGATCTTGAATGAATTCTGCCAGATGAACTCGTCCTCGGTCCGGCGGGAAGCGGGAAGGCCCAGTTCGGCGGCAAAGCGTTCGAGAACTTCTTTTTTGACCCGGACGAAATATCGCTTCACGTCCGGGGGCCGATTTTCTAAACCAAGGTCTCGATAGTCGGATAGAGTGGAGAGATAGTGGGAATGAAGGACGCGGAGGCGGGGAAAAATAAATTTCTTCTCCAGCTCTTTCTCGACGTCCCGATCAAGGAGGGCGATCTGGAGTAGATAGCATTCATCGAGAACAGTCTGGTCCACGCCCAGGTAGACGGGATCGATATCAGCGGCGGCGATCCCGCCGCCCTTTCCGTTGCCCCGGTTGTGCATCTGGAGAGCGGGCTGAAAAATATGGCGCCCGGGCAGGCGGAGGTTGGAAGCGAAACCCACCACCCCGCAGCCGCCCTCCTCGGATGATTTGGTGAATTTTTTCCGCTGCCCGCCGGGTGCCAGGGATTTCCGTGACCGCAGTATTTTATCCGCCGCCGAGCTCATCTTTCGTTATCGTAGTCGAGATGAAACAGCAGGTCGGTCCGGCCGACCAGGTCAGTTATCCGCTCGATCCCGCGGCCGCCCAGGAGGTTCCGCAGCTGGTCGGCGAGAGATGAATATAGATTGAACAGTCTCTGGAAAGCCCACTCCACGCCGTACTGTTCCGCAAGCTCCGGATCGGTGGTGGCGATACCCCGGGGGCAGCCTCTTCCGCTTTCACAGGCCCCGCAGCGGATGCATTCCAGGGCGACCATTTCGGCGGTTCCGAGCACCACCCCGTCCGCTCCCAGGGCGATCGCCTTGAAAATGTCATGAGCGGTCCTGAGGCCGCCCGAGACGATGAGGGTTATTTTCTCCCGGATGCCCTCTTCGGCCAGGAAACGGTGGGTTTTGTTGATGGCGTAGTCGATCGGCATGGCGATGTTCTTCTTGGCTATTTCCGGGGCCGCTCCGGTTCCACCGTAACTTCCGTCCAGATGAATGACGTGGGAACCGGCGTAGTAACTCCCCACCGCCACCATCCCGATGTCCACCGGAGTGGAGACCTTGGTGGCCACTATCGCCTCCGGATTGATCTGCTTTATCCAGTCGATGTGTTTTTTATGGTCTTCGATAGAATACACCGAGTGGAACGGGAAGGGCGAAAAGAGGGCGCTTCCCTGCACCGATTCCCGCATCCGGGCCACCGCCGCGGTCACCTTGTCCCCCAGGAGGTGCCCGCCCAGCCCCGGTTTGGCTCCCTGGGCGTATTTGAATTCCACCATCCTGACCCGCTGAATTGTTTCCTCGCTTACCCCGAAGAGCCCGGTGGCGACCTGGGTGATGACATGGCGGTCGTAGGGATATAAGCTTTCGGGATAGCCGCCCTCGCCGGTACAGGTCAGGGTGTTGTGGGCGGCGGCGCAGCGGGCGCGTGCGACCATGGTGTTGGAACTGATGGAGCCGAAAGACATGCCCCCGCCGTAGACGGGAAGTCCGATGATCAGGTCGGGACGGCCGTCCTTTCTCCGGTTGAGATTGAGGCTGAGATCGACCGCGGAGGGTTCGATCCCTGTCGCCGCCGGGGGGGGAGCGATCCGGATCCGGTCGAAGCCTCCCCCGGAAGAACCGGTTCGGCTCTCCAGCTCCCCGCCCGGGAGTCTGCCGTTTTCGGCCTGGTACCAGTTGGACAGGATCAGATCGGGGGTCCAGCGGTAGTCGCCCAGCACCAGGAAATTAGGGTCGAGAGCCACCGAGAGAGCCCCGGCCGGGCAGTTGCTGACGCAGCCTTCGGGTGAATCCGCGCATTCCGGTCCCGCGCAGAGATGGGAACGGGGCCGGAGCATCGTTTCCCCGGCCTTCGTAAAAACTTTCCGGGGGCACAATTCGACGCATCTGCCGCAGCCGATGCAGCTCGAATCCCTCCGGACGATGTATTTGCCGATCGGGTTGCGGAAGCGCGAAGGAGCCTTCGCGATCCCGGTCTTTGTATCAGTGAGCATGGGTTTTTTAGCGGGGGCTGACCGAATTGGTTATATTGAAAATATATTTGTGATTTATGATTGTTATTTGGAATTTATTCAAACCGGCAAATTAAAGCATTTTCCTGCTCACAAACTATTGAACCCTGATGATTAATCCGGGCGGGCTTTCCGATTTCCGAAAATAGGCGCGAAGCACTCTTCTTCCAGTTCCGAAAAGAACATCACCCTGCCGACTTCTCCCCGCAAGCGCCTCACCTCCCGCAGCCCCATCGCCCCCAGGACTTCGATCAGCTGGGCGTGCCAGGAACCGAGCAGGTTTGTTATTCGCTGGGTTCCCCAGGCGGGATCGATTTTTTCCAGCCCCCACTGGCAGCGGTTCTCACCGAGGCAGCGAAAGCACATCCTGCATTCCAGGGCCACCAGTAAAGCTTCATCGATGACCGCGCCGTCGGCCCCGCAGGCGATCAGCTTCGCCACGTGCTCGGCCTGGGCGATGCCCCCTCCGGCGAGCAGGCTTACGCGGTCCCGGAGCGATTCTTCCACCAGCGCCAGGTGGATGTCCCGCACCGCTTCCTTGATGAATGCGCCGGAGCCGTTATCATTTTCTTTACCGTGGTGTCCGGCATAAAGGTGGACGGCTCCGATCCCCGCCCGGGCCAGCCGCAGGACGTTCTGTTTCGTTCCCTTTTTCAGGGGGAGACCGATCCAGACCACCGTTCTGGGAGCGGTCTTTTGCAGGGCGGCGACAGTAGCTTCGGCGCTTTTCAGAGCCGGGGGGGAGGGGGAGTCGAGAAAGATTTCAATCATCCGGCAGGTGGTCGCCGGCTCGATTTTTTCTCCGGGGCGGTGACGGGGAACGATGAACGCGCCCCGCGCTTTTTTCCCGTCGCTGAGAACCGGGAGGCGGCAGCGTCGCCCGGCCGCGATAATCGATTTTCTGACCGGCGCCCAGGAACGGCCCCGGGGCGGAATATCCAGGATCACCGGCAGGGGAATCGAATAATTAGGGGGGAGCTCACCGGCGAGGCGGTTATTCCTGAAATTCAGAAAATCCGGTTTGCGGCCCAGATCGATCGAAGTGCTGATATATTCCCGCCCGTGGATTCCGTCCCGGGTCGGTCTCACTATCTCCGACATGTCGGTCCACATATCATCGAACCCGGTCCCGGAGAAATGCCCGCCGTATCCGGTTCCGGAGACCGGAATTTTGCCGGTGCCGGCCTGGTGCCAGAGAGAAGTGATTATCTCCGGCGTCCAGTATTCATCGCCCAGGTTAACGTATTCCGGGTTCAGCATCTTGACCAGAATTTGGTTGTGGCATTCCTGGACGCAGCGCAGGCAGAGTTTGCACCGGCTGTCGGTGGAGTAAACGAGCTGGTCGGGCAGGAATCGCCGATTTTCATACACCTCGTAAACGCAGTCGCGTTTGGCGCAGTCCAGGCAGCCCAGGCAGCGGTCTTTCTCGATCGAACTTAATTTAAAGACCGGCTCCAGCCGCGATTCGGTTGGTTCGACCTCGATCTGGTACCGTTCGGGCATCCGATTCCCTTTCAGACTGAAATTTATCCTTGGTGACTTGGTGCCTTAGTGGCTAAGAGTTGCGAATCTAAATTTTAGCTTAATAAGCAAAACGGTTAATCCGCAATATCCTCCCGGATCAGTTTTCTCACGCCTCCATCCCGGGTGGTTTCCCAGTTCTTGGCCGGGATGATGTTGACCAGCTCCCGCTCTCTTCCGAGCTTCCGCAGGCGCTCGATGATCTCCACCCAGACGCAGGGCATATCATCGTCGAGTTCGCATTTCCCGTCGGCGGTGGTGCCCCCGCAGGGGCCGTTGAGAAGGTTTTTGGGGCACCGGGCCACCGGACAGATACCGCCGGTGATGTCGAGGATGCAGTCGCCGCATCCGGCGCAGCGCTCTTCCCAGACCCCGCTTTGAGTATGAGCTCCCATAAAAGTCGTGTTCAGGCCGGGGTAAACGGGAAGGGGGAGGAAACGGCGGGCCATCTCCTGGACCCCCACGCCGCAGGCGAGCGAGAGCACCGCGTCGTTTTTCAGTATCTCGGCGGCCCGCTCCTCGATCATCTCCGGCTCGCATTGCCGCTCGATTGAGCAGCCGGATACTTCTATCTTCAAACCGGCGTCTTTGAAGGCCAGCCTAAGCTGGCTCACCAGTATTTCGACTTCCTTTTGCCCTCCGGAATGGCATTCGGCGACGCAGGTTTCACAGCCGGCGATTATTATCCGCCGGTGCTCTTTAAGATTTGCGATGATTTCCGGCAGCGGTTTTCTTTCCGCGACGATCATTGTTTATTTCCTTTTTCCCTTTGTTACCCGATTGTTTCCCATAATCTCCGCGAGACGGTCGCCGAATTCGGATAGTTCTTCTTTCAGATCGCAGCCGTCCCGGTAGATGATGGATCTGATTCTTTCCGGATCAAAGCCGATCTCTTCCAGGAGCTTTCGGGCGTATGTTATCCGGCGGCTCGCGGATCGGCTCCCCTGGAGCGTCCGGCACCGGACCGGCTCACAATGAACGACGCACACTCCCCTCGCCCCGTCTTCAAAGGCCCTCAGGATGTGAACGGCTTCCAGCTGCCCTCCGCAGCCGAGGATCACCTCCCGCACCCCGGGCAGCTTGCCCAGTTTCTTCCGCCCCCCGCTGTTCTGACAGCGGTACAGAACTATCTCCTTCATCTTCTATATCGACCTTCTCAGGATTTCCGTCAGTTCCTCATCGCTCAGGGTCAGCGGATTTCCCCGCATGCTGCTCGAGCTTTTTGATTTCTCCACCACCGCGGGAAAATCATTTTCATTCAGCCCGATCCGGGACAGGTCTGGAATCTTCAGGTTCCGGCAGAGGTTCTGGATCCATACGATCCCGTCGCCCCCCCGCCCCTCCGCTCTCCCGGTCAGGATGCGCCCGATCTCATCGTAGCGCCCCAGCGCCGGGGAGGAGGGTTGTCGGTTTTGCAGGGCGCGGTAATTGATCTCCATAACCTCCGGCAGAAGCCGGGCGCAGATCAGTCCGTGCGCCGCCGAGTACATCCCTCCCAGGGTCCCGGCGAAACCGTGCACCGCCCCCAGCCTGGCGTTGGCCAGGGCCAATCCGCCGAAAAGGCTGGCCAGCGACATGTTCTCCCGCGCGGTCTCGTCGCTTCCGTCTTGATAGGCCCGCCGCAGCGAACTCGCCGCTCTCTTCAGTCCCTCCCGGCAGATTCCATCGGTGAGCGGGTTGGACTCAAGCGACAGATATGCTTCCAGGAGCTGAGTGAGAGCGTCCATCCCGGTGCTCGCGGTAAGCTCGGGAGGCAGCGAAAGTGTGAGACGGGGATCGACCAGCGCCAGGCGGGGAAGCATCAGCGGGCTGCGCATGCTCACCTTGATCCGGTCTTCGGGCACGGTCAGTACTCCGTTCCGGGTGACCTCGGCCCCGGTCCCGGAGGTGGTGGGGATCGCGATGTAAGGAGCGGGAGGGCGGTGCAGTTTTTCCCCCTTCCCGATCACCTCCAGGTAGTCCAACGGCTCGCCGCCGTTGGTCAGCAGAGCGGCGATGACTTTACCGGCGTCGATGACGCTGCCTCCGCCGATTCCGATCACCAGGTCGGCTTCGGCATTGTTTGCTTCTTTCAGCCCGGCCATCACGGTGGAAATTGCCGGCTCGCCCGTCACCGGAAAGGTGAGGAATGGCACACCTTGCTTTTCCAGGTCGCTCAGGAGGAAAGCGACCCGCTCCGGGGTGCGGCCGGTGACCACCAGGGCCTTGCCGCCCATCTCGCGGGCCGAAGGGGCGGCTTCGGCGCTGGTTCCCGGTCCGAATATAATCCGGCCGGCGGTGACGAACTCAAATCTCATGGTAAATTTCCCCGGCAAGAGGAGAAACCGATGTGATTACCAGCCGGAGTCATCGGGGAAAAGGTTGTTGTACTTAATGCTGCTCCTCGGCTCCGCCATCATCTCGGCCACGGTATCCCGCCATTTTTGATAATGGGCGGTTTCCTTGTGCCGGGCCGGGTCCTCCGGCGTGCGGTAAACCTCGACCAGAGCGAAACGGCCCGGGTCATCCCGCTGCTGCAGAACGTCGAAGCGGGCGATCCCCGGTTCCAGAATGCTGTTGCGGGCGTTTTCCAGCGTGGCCTCGCGGAAAGCGTCGATCTGTTCCGGCTTGACCTTGACGAAAACATGGACGATGAACATCGATACCTCCTTATTCTGAATTCGGGGCGTGGCGCAAAACACCCCTTAATCGGGGCGGGCGGATTTGAACCGCCGACTTCGTGCTCCCAAAGCACGCGCGCTAGCCAGACTGCGCCACGCCCCGAATTAGATAGTTAATATGAATTTTACTCTTTTTCCACTATTTTATTTGAACCGCCGACCTCCCCGAAAGCATTCGGGGCGCGCTAGCCAGACTGCGCCACGCCCCGAATTAGATAGTTAATATGAATTTTACTCTTTTTCCACTATTTTATTTGAACCGCCGACCTCCCCGAAAGCATTCGGGGCGCGCTAGCCAGACTGCGCCACGCCCCGAATTTTAAAACAGTAATCAGTGATCAGTAATCCGCAATCAATTAACGATTGCAAAGATTAAAAATCGTGTTTTACACAGCTTAGAAGAATAACCAATAACCAAGATACAATAATCAGTTCTCTTCCATTTTGTGTGGGCAAATTCACTTTTAAGAGTCATTGCGAGGAGCGCTTGCCCCGAACGTTTTCGGGGCAAGGAGCGACGAAGCAATCTCTATTTTTCGACCAAAATTAATAATAAAAGCGAGATTGCTTCCCGCCACGCTTCGCTCGCGGCTAAAGGCTAAGCGCTCGCAATGACGCCTTTTGATATTAATGTTTGCAACCCACACAAAATGGAAGAGAACCCAATAATCAGACAAATCCCAAATTCCAATAACCGAACATGCGAAACACAAAGTCAAATTTCAGCGCAAATCAATCAGCGGGCAGCGAATATATAGTGAATAGCTAATCAGAGAAAATGTCAAGCTTGCAGCTGGCTGTACCGTTTGTTTTATTCTGCATCAGGCTCAGAGGTCAAAAACCAGCGGCAACCATCCGGGAAAGTCCGATAAATCAATGTCGTTTCATCCTACTATTTATTTATTAACCATCAACTGGACAAATGGTTTGATTGAATCCCTATATCATAACCCATTAATTACCGAGAGAAACTTCCGAATTATTCATTAAATTCTTCGGATTTCATGAGTAATCCGGAGAAAAAGGGACTGACTTTCTCGGAGATAAGACTAAAATATAATTGCATAACAGGAAGATAGAAAAATTTTCAACGGTCATATGAGATGAACCTCCGCTGCATTATTCCTTTCTTGCTGGTTGTCGCGGTCCTGGTGGTTTTCGCCCCGGCGGTCGGCTATGAATTCGTCGGCTGGGACGATGATATCCATGTTTACGCCAATACCCTGCTCAACCCGCCTTCGCTTTCCAACATCTGCCGGTTCTGGAAGCGGCCCCACGAAGGGATGTTCATACCCATGACCTTCACCCTGTGGGCGGCGATAACCCGGCTGAGCAACCTTGCGCCGGGAATGGGGGAAGAGATCAGTTTCCACCCCCAACTTTATCACCTTGGCAATGTCTTCATTCATCTGCTCAATGTTCTGCTGGTGTACGCGATCCTGAAGCTGGTGCTGAGAAACGCCGTTTCCGCGAAGAAGCCCGGGGACCGCCCCCCGGAGCGGACGGTGAAGTGGGCGGCCGGCGGCGGCGCTTTCCTCTTCGCCGTCCATCCCCTTCAGGTCGAACCGGTGGTCTGGATTTCGAGCCTGAAGGATATACTCTGCGGTTTTTTCTCGCTCCTGGCTTTATGGCTCTACGCGAATTATTTGCGGGCGGTAGCTGCCGATAACCAGGCGCCGGCGGTCCAGCGTCCGAAAAGAAAACCTTATGCCATTTCAGCGACGATATTTTTTATTTTCGCCCTCTTTTCCAAAGCGGCGGCGGTTCCGCTCCCGTTTCTGGCGCTGCTTCTGATCATATTTGCCTTTGCGGATAACGTTATTAAAAAGGGAGGGAAAGTCCGTTCATTTTTCCGGATGCCCTCCGGGCTGGCTGTTAGCTGGCTTCTGCTGGCTGTCCCTTTCATATTTCTGGCCAAGTTCTCCGAGAAAGATATTCCCCTCGGCTTTGTCGCTCCCCTGGGGACGCGTCTGCTTCTCGCTCTTGACGCGCTTTCATTTTATCTATGCAAGCTTTTTCTTCCGGTAAGACTTGGGATCGATTACGGGAGGACGCCGGCACTGGTTCTGAAAGAAGGGTGGCTTTACTGGATCTGGCTTTTCCCGGTGACGCTGGTCTTTATCCTTTTACTCGTAAAAGATCGCCGGCAGTGGCTCTGCGCCTTCGGCATTTTTATCGCCGGCGCTTCGCCGACGCTGGGGATCGTCCCCCACGGTTACCAGGTTTTTTCGACCACCGCCGACCGTTTTTTGTACCTGGCGATGCTGGGCCCCGCCCTGGCGGCGGCCTGGCTGCTTCTTTCCCGCCCCTCCCGGGCGATTCGATGGGGAGCAGTCGCTGCCGCCCTGCTTCTGGTATTTCTCAGCGTGCGACAAAGAAGTTTCTGGGCCGGAAACCGATCTCTTTTCGGTCACGCTCTCCGGGTCAATGAACGCAGTTACATGTCACACTATAATCTCGGTCTCACGCTCGCAGACGGGAAAGAGCCTTCCCGGGCGCTTTTCCATTACCAGAAGGCGCTCGAGATCAAGCCCGATTACGGCAGAGCCCATAACAACCTGGGGGCGCTTCTCACCACGCAGGGGAAATACGCCGAGGCGATCGAGCATTACCGGGAGGCTTTCCGCATCAATCCGAACGACGCCAGGGCCTACTTCAACCTCTACAGCGCCCATAATGACCTCGGCCTGCGCCTGGCGGAACGGGGGGATAATGACGGGGCGATCGAGCATTACCGCCGGGCGATCCGGGTGAACCCGCGCTATGCCGAAGCCCACAACAACCTCGGCAACCTCCTGGCGGGGCGGGGAGATCTGGAGGGAGCGGTTTCCCATTATCGTCAAGCCCTTCGGATCGATCCCCGTCTGGCGATGGCCCATAATAATCTGGGGATCGCCCTGATCAAACAGGGGAAAGCCGAAGCGGCCATCGGCCATTTCGAAGAGGCCCTGAGGATCAGGCCGGATTTCTCTCTCGCCCGATCCAATCTGCATCGGGTCCTGCAAGAAGGGGGCAACATTAACGATTTAAAATCGCCTTGAGTATTTCATTCTTCGAGTGCAGATTATGTAGAAATAATATTTGACATTTGCTTATTCACCGACATTCAAACCACATAAAATAACAGAAAACCAAAGAGGTTAATCTATATGGGGGTGATCGGAATCAGGCGGGTTTACAGCAGCGCCCTTCCCAGCGATCGGGCCCGGATCGAACAGGTTCAGAAAATCTTCCGGAAAAATTTTCCTTACGCGGCAGCCGAAGCGGACCGGATCCCGGACCTGCTGAATCATCCCTTTGATTACGGATACCGGACGGTGCTGCTGGTCTCGGAGAGCGCTCTCGGCAACGTTACCGGATTTTCCCTCTTCCTGCATTTTCCCGAGGTCAATAGTTCCTTTCTCGATTACATCGCCGTGAAAAAAATCACCCGGGGAGGGGGCCTGGGCGGAGCGCTCTACGAGGCGACCCGCGAGTACCTGCGCAATATCAACTCCCGCGGTCTTTATCTCGAGGTTCTCCCCGACGATCCGGATTTGGTGAGCGATCCGGTAAAGTTGAAGGAGAATCGAAAAACCCTGCGTTTCTACGAGCAATACGGGGTGCGTCCGATCACAGGGACGCTTTACGAGCAACCGACCGAGAAACTCCAGGCCGGATATTTGATGTTCGACGGCCTGGGGCGCCGGGGGCCTCTCGGCCGGGCGGAGGCCCGGGCCGCGGCCCGCCTGATCATCAGGAGAAAACACGGCGACACGGTCGGCCCGGATTATATTGAAAGAGTGGTGGAATCCTTCATCGAGGACCCGGTCCGCTTTCGCCCTCCGCGTTACGTCCGGACCGCCGACCAGCCCCGGGAAGTGAGCCCCAGCCGTTTGATTAAATCCTTCGCCCTGGTATCCAGCGAGAGCCACGCCATTCATCTCGTGCGTCAGCCGGGCTACGTTCAGCGCCCGGCCCGGGTGGGCGCGATCATGGAAGCCCTCTCCGGCCTCGACCTCTTCGCCGCTGTACCGGTCCGGCATTTCGGCGAGGGAGTCATCCGGGCCGTCCACGACGGCGATTTCGTGACATTCCTCAAAGCGGTCTGCCAGAAGCTGGAGAGCAAGCATCCGGTGTATCCTTATGTCTTCCCTATCCGGCGGCCGGAGAAGCGTCCCAAAGACCTCTCGGTCCGGGCGGGATATTACTGCATCGACACTTTCACCCCCCTCGACCGCAACGCCTACCGGGCGGCAAGGAGCGCGGTGGACGTGGCAATGACCGCTGCCGGCGAGATCCTCGCGGGCTGCCGGGTGGCCTTCGCCCTCTGCCGCCCGCCGGGACATCACGCCGGGAAACGGACTTTCGGGGGGTTCTGCTATTTCAACAACGCGGCCATCGCCGCTCACCATCTCAGCCGGACCGGACCGGTGGCGGTCTTGGATATCGATTATCACCACGGCAACGGGACCCAGGAGATTTTCTACCGGCGACGGGAAGTCCTAACCGTATCCCTTCATGGTCACCCCAACGTTGCCTACCCTCACTTCAGCGGGTTCGCCGACGAGGTCGGGGAAGGCCCGGGCCGGGGCTTCAACCGCAATTTTCCACTACCAGAGCATGCCGATGAAAAAATCTACTGGGCGGCTTTCGAAAAGGCAATCGGTTTGATCCAGCGCTTCCGGCCGGACTTTCTAGTGGTATCGCTGGGGCTGGACACGCTCAAGGGGGACCCCACCGGTTCGTTCACGGTACCCGTGAGACTGATGAAAAAAATTGGTAACCGACTAGGGGGTTTCGGAATGCCCCTGCTGATTGTCCAGGAGGGTGGATATAGTATCCGGAATCTCAAGCGCGGAACCCCGGCACTCTTTCTGGGCATCGCCGATTCCCTGAGGGAGAAGTACGCTTAATGAATGGAATGATGGAATGTTCATGAAGTAGAGAGGAGAAATGAATAAAGGATTGCATTGTGGGTACAGATTATAAAAATAACCAATAACCAAGGAACAATAACCAGTTAATATCCAACAACCAAACTGCCAAAGCTCAAATTTCGGCTTCCAGCGACGGCTGCTCGGCGAATTTGAGGTCATTTGATTATCAGGTTATTGGTGATTGTTTGGTTATTGTATCTTGGGATTTGGTTATTCCTCTGAACTGTGAAAATGAGCTTGAATACGGGAGAAAATTGAAAATGACGGGAGGCGAAACGGGAATCGTTTACTCCGATGTCTATCTCCGGCATGATACCGGGAGCCACCCGGAGTCGGCCCGGCGCCTGCGGGCGATAATGGAGGGGCTGCGGGAAAAGGGCCTACTGGAGCGATTGGTCTGCATCGAGCCGAAAAGGGCCTCAATTGAAGATATCGCCACCGTTCACGATCGCGGCTATATTCTCTGGGTCGAAGAAGCGATCCGCGAAGGAACCCGACTCCTCGATTTCATCGAAACGGTGGTTTCCCGAGATTCCTTCGATGCGGCTCTCTTCGCCGCCGGAGGGGTTATGGCGGCGGCGGACGCGATCATGGA
>Ga0272441_10002073_pt1 | contig 41497 bp, 33 predicted proteins | sample SSMProp6N_FD_193582 | JGI IMG/M metagenome (GOLD analysis project Ga0272441, IMG submission 193582) | Marine sediment archaeal communities from Little Sippewissett salt marsh, Falmouth, MA, United States - SSM-Prop-6N | ecosystem: Environmental > Aquatic > Marine > Wetlands > Sediment ...
CCATTTTTTCCAGTTTTTCAAAAAAGTATGCCGCAGAAATACATAGAGACTTTCCCTTGTTGTTAATATGGTCAGGCATTTCGCCCCAGTCAAAGACAGAGTAACGGTCGGAAAATATAAATCTTCCTAATCCGGATTTATTTTGATTCGGTTTTTTTAATATATTTAAATCTTTTACGCTTCCCATTGATTTACTCCTTTTTAATAAACTAGTCTTTCTTGAATAGTGAATATTTGTTAGTAAAGAAAATATAAGATAATTCATTGATTTGCTGATTCATCAATTCATTTATCCTCCAATTTAATAATTGGTCAATTACCCAATAAGATGAAAGATTAAGGTTGTGTAATTCACCAGTTTAATAATTGGATGATTAGATTAGTTATTAGCTTTGAATATAAGTTTTACTATCAATCTCTAATCATCACTTTATTATGTTCTCTGTCATTACGAATTCTTTGTACCAATTTTTATATTTCAATGTCTTTTATTTTTTGAGACATATCTTGTCTATATTCTTTTAGCTTTTCTCTAATTTTTGGATTTTCTATTGCTAAAATGTGAGCTGCCAGGAGGCCTGCATTTTTTGCATTCCCAATTCCGACAGTTGCTACCGGAATACCACCCGGCATCTGTACGGTAGATAATAAAGAATCCAATCCACCCAATGCTTTTGTCTCAATAGGAACACCGATAACCGGCAGCAGGGTCTTGGAGGCAATAACTCCGGCTAGATGAGCTGCTCCGCCTGCACCGGCAATGATGACTTTAAATTCTTTTTTTTCAATTTCTTCGATATATTGATGCAAAAGTTCAGGAGTGCGGTGAGCAGAAAAAACCTTCATGTCATAAACAAGCTCCAATTCTTTTAGTATTACTGCTGCTTTATCCATCACCGGCTTATCGGATATACTTCCCATAATAATTGCAATTTTATTCATGGTTCTTCTCCTTAAATAAAAATGATAATATTATTCATAATGCCTATAAAATAAAAATCCCAGGTAGAAGAAATTCCCCTGAGTGGAACCTCTCCGCCTGGGATTTTAACCCTTCGGTGTAGTACAAAAATATACTTTGCACCACTTGGTTCTATTCTTATTCTAATGACTGTATTTATAAGAATAATCGTTAAAATGAATCCCTAAGGTGCACTTCCACCCGTAGCCTGTCGTGATTTACGGTCACATGGTAGAAAACACCCTTGCCATATTCAAGAGTTTATACGAGTATGATTATTTAATTGTGAATTTTTTCCTGCCTAAATATAGCATTATTCATTTATAATGTCAAAATTTAATTGGATATCAATTTTTAGCTGCCAGAATTTTTTATTCGGGAAAAAGCATTTTATTCAGAAATAAATCACATCCAAGACAAATAATCCCAATAGAAAAATCAATCGATTTTTCTAAATTCACAATTGACAGCCTGGCATATCCTGCAGGAATTATCATCCTTGGACGGATTCACCAAATGCTTTCCAATACCAATGGCCCAGGATAGAGATTTTGCAGGAACCATCATAAAAGAATCGGTTAAATTCACATCAATCTGATAGGCCGGCATGATATTAAAAATCATTTTTTGTGCTTTTATATCCCATTCATGTGTACCGGGAACAAAACGTTTTGTGGTTTGAAGCTGCATTTGTTGAGCTTCCCGGCAGATGATGCTTATTTCATATTGACTTAAATTTCGAACCGCCACTGTACCGATAGCATCCAGAATCAATCCCCGGGAGTACTCTTTTTCCTGAAAATATTCCGAAGTTTGTTTTTCCAGGGCATGACCAAGAGTAACGATACCTATCGCTAACCGGCTTATTCCCTGTAAATAGTCTATCATTGTATCAGTGAGACTTAATAAGATATGATTTTCTAGCTCGATTTTTTTCTTTAAAATTGAAAAGTGTACAATCTTAAACACATGGAAGATTCCTTTTGAGTCAATTAATTTTTCTGCGATGTTCATCTCTTCCCTGATAGTGTTTAAGATTATTTCTTTCGGTTCATTTATTCTTTCTTTCCTATAACCGAGATATCTCAAGACTTCTGATTCTTCAATTTTTAATGGAATCTGACTGATTGTTTTCATATATCTCCTGGTTTATACATCTTAACGTATACATTTTAAAAAATAACGTTTGTTTATTAAAAATCTACTTAGGTCTACAATTCTACTTAAAAAAACATGGCATCTATAAACTCTTTTTGAAAATCTTTTCGTGATGAAAGTTCAATGTACGCTACTTCTTTTGTAAAATCTTCACAGTTCTTCTTGCTCTTGTCCGAGAGAAGTACCATTTCGGCTCCCCTGCCAGCTGCATGACCGATGGATTCGATTTTATTGAGCGCAAGCGGTGGAATTAATCCTAATCTTTTAGCGCTCTCTTTATTAATGAAGTTTCCAAATGCCCCTGCCAATAATATTTCATCAATATCCTCGATTTGCAGATTCGCTTCCTTTAAGAGAATCTTGATACCAGCAAAGATGGCTGCTTTAGCCAACTGTACTTCACGTATATCCTTTTGGGTAATAAACAGGGGAAAACCGCTGTGGGTCTCATTTCCGTTTACCAATAAAAATTGATTCTTTTTTTCGTCCTTGATAATTCTATGGGAAACTTCTTCGCCGACCTTTAAACGGCATTGTTCCTGGTCGATAAGCCTACCGGTTTTATCGAGAAGTCCCAGGTTCAGCATTTGAGCAACCAGGTCAATCAAGCCGGAACCGCAAATTCCCCTGATTTTACCGTCTTTTATCACATGATAAATCAATTGTTTTTTGTCAAGCTCCACCCGATCCATTGCCCCTGCTGCAGCCCTCATCCCCGAACTTATGCGCGCACCTTCAAAGGCCGGGCCGGCTGCGGCAGAGCAGGCCCATATCCTATCCTTGTTTCCCAACACAATTTCCCCGTTGGTCCCTAAATCGACAAAGAGTACGGTTTGGTCCTTTTTCCATAGACCGGATGATAAAATCCCGGCTGTGATATCTCCTCCGACAAAGGCTGAAATATTTGGAAGGAAATAAATCGGGGTATTGGATGGTAAATTGATACCGGAAAGTTCCCTGGCTTTAAGAGTCATACCTTCTTTGATTACTGGGATATACGGCGAGGCGGCTAGCGAGGCAACCTCAAGTCCTAATAATAGATGATGCATGGTGGTATTACCGGAAATCGCGATTTTATAAATATTTTCCCTTTTGACCTGTGCTTTTTCTATTGCTTCCCCGATGATTTCGTTCAATATCTCTATCATGACTGATTGCAGTTTTTGCACACAATTCTCATTTTCCTGGGTAAAGCCGATTCTGGTGATGACATCATCCCCGTAGATGATTTGCGGATTGGCTTTGGCAATGATGGAAAGCTCTTCCCCTTTAGCCAGATCTATCAAGTAACCCGCAATCGTGGTCGTGCCGATATCAAAAGCCATTCCATAACCTGCTGCAGTTGTATTTCCTTCTTCGATATCGAGTAATACGTGATTACAGATGGTTACGGTGATATCATAATCGGCATCCCGGATTAAACCGGGCATCTTTCTTAATACCTCTATGCTTGGCTTTAAATTTCGTGAAATATGCGTCCCATTATGTAATAATTCTTCTTTGATTCTTTCCCAATCTGAACGCTGGTCGGTTAAAGCCGGTTTTTTCAAAGATAAAAATATTTTCTTAAAATCAGATGAAACGGAAAAACCTCCGGAAACCGACTTAACATTTCCTTTCAGTTTAGAGGAATAGATTTTTTTGAAATCAAGTCGGTTTTCACACGGAATCTCAATCACAATATCAGTATCCGGTCGGGCTTGACAGGCCAGTCGGAAACCCTTTATAATTTCTGCTTCAGTCAGTAGGTCCTGTTCGTTGTCAGTCGGTTTAGTGATACCTTCTTTGATTAATATCTTGCATTTTCCGCAAAGGCCCTTTCCGCCACAGGGAGCATCCATGTGTATACTGGCTTTTTCCAGGATTTCAAGCAGGGTTATACCACCGTCGATATGGAATGATTTCATTTCAGGTAAGAGAGTTACTTTGGACTTTTTATTTTGCATGAATGATTACACTTTCATAATTATTTTTTTATTTGCCTCCCGGGCGGCTTTCATAAAAGCGTCGATATTTTCAAAAGGGGTTTTCATGGGAATATCACAACCCGAACTTAAAATAAAATTTTCCCTATCTTTCATATCTTCCATTAGATCACTGGTCGTTTTTTCAACGCCCTCGGGAGTTGAGTTTAAAAATACATCAACCGGAGCCAAATTACCCATTATAGTAATATCCTCTGATACTAATGCCTTTATTTTTTTTAAATCTACCTGACTGTCCAGGCTCAATCCAACTGCACCGGATTCACACATTAATTTTACAAGATGATGCGTGTTTCCGCAAATATGCAGGATTAAAGGTCGATTATCCAGTCGGGAAAGGAGGCGCTTGAATGGTTTTAAGGAAAATTCTTTATATTGTTCCGGTGAAAGAATAACCGCGAGAGGTTCAAGCACTGCTATTGTATCGGCTCCGGCATTAAAAAGGGTACGGGCATAATCAGAGATGACCTGAAGGGAAAAATCAAGGCATTCCATGACAAGCTCAGGATTGAGTATAACATTTAAAGCGGTGTCCTGAGCACCCATCAGTTCACCTGCCATTGAAAAAGGTCCAATGACATATGCTCCTTTTATAAGGGTATATTTTTTCGCCATTTTCTCTATTATTTCCGCAAAGACATTCATTCTGCCGGAAATACCCTTCCAGCTTTCCTTGAGCGCCATTAAATCTTCTTTGTTTTTTACGGGATGATTAACCACAGAGGGATGACCATTTTCCGGAAAATTGAGGCTTAATCCTAATGCTTCAACCTCTACCGTTAAATCCATCAGAGGGAAAATTCCGTCAGGTTTAAAACGGTCGAGTAGCATGGAAAGTGTTTTATACTGCGTTTCAGAACAGGTTAGATTTTCTTTTAAAGAAGTCTTGGAAAGTTTGATTCCCGGCATGCCAAGCAAAGGAATAACAGAATTTTTCCAACCTTTTGTATCATGTCTCATTGTTATACTCATTCAACACCTCGATTTAACTAAATTATGCAACAAATGATTTTGCTGCATCCACAGCTGATGCTGCATCGGGAGAATATCCATCGGCCGTGATTTGCTCAGCATAATTTTTAGTAATCGGTGCGCCCCCGATCATCACCTTTACTTCATCTCTTAATCCGGCGGATTCGATTTCTTTAATGACTTCGACCATATTTATCATGGTTGTGGTCAAGAGAGCGGACATGCATAATATATTCGGATGATGTTCTTTTATCGCATTGACAAATTGACTTGCGCTCACATTGGTTCCCAAATCAATCACTTCAAAACCAGCACCCTCCAGCATCATTCGGACTAAATTTTTGCCGATATCATGAAGATCGCCGCTTACAGTACCAATAATAACTTTTCCAATCGTTTGAACTCCGGTTTCGGTTAATTTCGGTTTTAGGATATCCATACCCGCATTCATTGCACGTGCGGCAATTAATACTTCCGGTACATATACTTCGTTTTTCTTGAATTTCTCTCCGATAACCCCCATTCCTTTAATCAATGCATCGTGTAATATTTTTTCAGGGGTAATATCTTCCTCGAGTGCCTGTTTGACCAATTCACTTACCTGTTCCGCTTCTCCACACTGTAATGCTACAGATATCGTATCCAAATTTACCATAATGATTCCTCCATAATAATATATTATTGTATTATTCAGCTTTTAACTTTTTCCTACATTCCTGGTTGCATTTTTTGTTTTGACTAATTGGAAAAGGATATACTCAGCCTTCCAGCGTAAACAGCCATATAATTTGTTCTATCCATTGCAACACTTTTAAAATATAAAATATTTTTTATAACTTGATGCTGGCGACTTTAATTAGTAAGCCACCCCAAAAATAACCGGAATTGTAAGTATTTTATAGAATATTTTACTTAAAGACTATATAAATTCTGATTATTTTAGGTATTATATTGCTTTATTAAAAGGTTTTTTATTAAATATACAAAACCGGGAAGAAAATGAGAAAAATAAAACTTTTTTTCAAAATAGATTTTTCGGCAGGCAATAAGAAAGGGGGTTCAATTAATTTTTTCCAGACAAGACAGATCATTATTTTTTTGCTTTTTTCTTATAAGCTAAAGGTGATATACCTTCTATTTTTTTAAATTTTTTACAAAAATAACTCTGGTCCAAATATCCAATTTCATATGCGATATGCGTTGTATTCCACGAAGTGTTCTCCAGTAAATATTTTGCTTCCTCAATGCGGACTTTCGTGAGATATTCCATGAGAGTGATACCGGTTCCCGTTTTGAAAATATGACTTAAATAATAAGCGCTTAGTGAAACATGATGACTGATGTCATTTATTTTTAATTTCTTTTTATAATTGGCACGTATAAATTCTCTTGCTTTTCTGATAGCATCTATATTTTTTACATTCCTGTTTTTAAATACCGACTCAGTAAATCTGTCCAGGACTTTAACGATCCATAGGCATAAATCTTCAATTGTCTTTACCTCTTTAAATTCCTGGATATGTTCCAGGTTCAAACCTAAAATCATCTCCAAGTCAGCACTCCCTTCAACCGCTGCCCTTGATAGAACCACCGCTAATTCCAGCAAACGTGCTCTAATCAATTCAATATTTCCGGCATTTTTAAATAATATCTTACCTAAAATCTCATTAAGGACTTTTTTCGCCCCTTCATGGTCTCCCAATCTGACTCTTCTTAATAACTCCCTTTCGGTTTCAAGAGGATATAAAGAGCTTATTGCAAAAAATGCATTTTCATCAATTTCATTCTCTTCGAGTAAAGCAAGCTCTTTTCTTTTTATTTTGTGAATCTCTTCCGATATCCTGGCTTGCTGGATATATTTTTCCTGATGTTTTTGGATATCCACTTTCCCTTGTTTGGATAAATAATTAGCGGAAACATAAAGAATATCTGCTAATGATTTTACTTTTTTCTCATTGATTATTTTCACTTTTTCAAGTGCCTCTTTCACCCTGAATTCTTCAATATTCAGACTTCCGGTTTTACTGATCACCTCTTTTAAAAAATATGAAGTAACCGGTCTCATGAGCAGTGCCTCAGAGACAAATGAACCTCTACAATCATCATTCACCATGAGCGGAGCAATCCAGGTGACTAATCCAAAAGGGCAACGAAAAATATAGGGATATCCGTACTCAATGCTCCGTAGACTATTTTCCCGCATAGATTTCCTGCATATCTCTTCACCTGCAGGATAACTCTGAACCAATTGGCAAAAAGTACAACCCCCTTTGGGATTGGATGATAAAATTTTCATGCCTTCTTTACTATTTAAAAATATCACATTCAATCCGGTGATATCATAGTATAGATTTAATATCCATTTAATCATTTTTTTCATAATTATAGATCTTTACCTTATGTTCTTTATTCCTTTAGGGAATATTTGTTATTTCATGTTTTATATTTTACCTATTTTACAATAAAATTATCTTCATTTGTGGCTTTAAAGAAAAAGGGTGTAAAAAAAAACATAATTTGGAATATTACTTATTATTTCTTAACCTTTTTAATAATTTATGTAAAGGAAGCGTGTTGATGACATCCGTTTCCTCAAGCCATCCCCTTCGGGCTACTGATACCCCGAATTCTATTGCTTTTAATCCCGGGGCATTGTGCGCATCTGTTCCGATGGCAATTTGTACTCCTTTTTCTTTTGCGATTCGACAATTTACATCATTTAAATCCAACCGCTCCGGGCAGGCATTGATTTCCAAAGCAGTTCCGGTATCCGCAGCAACTGTAATCATTTTATTGATATCTATCAGGTAAGGTTCCCTGTAGCCAATGAGCCGACCGGTAGGATGGGCAATAATGTGTACTCTTTTATTTTGCATTGCCCTTATTATCCGATGCGTTATCTGCTCTGCTTTCTGCTTGAAACCGCTATGAATTGCAGCAATGACAATATCCAGTTCGGCCAGTATTTCATCCGGGAAATCCAGGCTGCCATCTGACTTTATATCAACTTCAACTCCGCATAGGATGGTGATTCCTTTTATTTCAGAGTTCAGTTGTTTTATTTCCTTTACCTGTTTGAGTAATTTCTCTGCCGTTAATCCACCGGCAATACCCAGAGACTGAGAATGGTCGGTAATGGCAATATATTGATATCCAATTTTCCTGGCTTCGAGTGCCATCTCCAAAATACTATTTTTCCCATCACTCCAGGAAGTGTGAAGATGCAAATCACCTTTTAAGCATGATGGTTCCAAAATATTTGGCAGTACATTAACTAGTCCGGACTCTATTTCACCCCGGTCTTCTCTTAGTTCAGGAGGAATATGGGGTAGATTTAGCATTTTATAGATTTCTGCCTCCTGTTCTCCGGCAATTCTTTTATTAGTCTTTACATCATATACACCATATTCGTTGATTTTAAGACCACGTTTTTGTGCTAATCCTCTGATTTTGATATTATGATTTTGGGAACCCGTAAAATATTGAAGTGCGGCTCCATAGCTTGAAGGCTCGACAATTCTAAGGTCAATTTGAAGATTATCTTTAGTAAGAATGGCAGATTTGGTTAATCCCTCTGAGAGAATTTCAGTAACCTGTGGCAACGATGTAAATGCTTTCATAATCACATCGGATTGATTTGAAGCTACAAGAATATCAATATCCCTGATAGTTTCTGCTCTCCTGCGTAAACTTCCGGCAATACTTATTTCCCGGACTTCTTTCATTTTACTTAAATGGTTCATGACTGCATTCGCAATCGGCAAGGCCTTTCCCAAAAGGATTCTCTCATGTCTTTTTTTATAGGCATTAATACCTCTTAAAATGTTTTCTTCAGTTTTTTCACCCATCCCGGGTAAATCTTTAATCCGATGTTCCCTGGTTGCCTTTTCCAGTTTGTCAATGCTATCCACCCCGAGTGATTTATATAATAACCCTGCAGTTTTCGGTCCGATTTCCAGAATATCTAAAAGTTCTACCACTCCCGCGGGGATAGTTTCTTTTAACCGTTCGTAATATTCAAGATGATTGGTAGTTAAATATTCTTCTATTTTTTGGGCAATGGCCTTACCCACACCCGGAATATTATTTAATTCACCTTTCCGGTACACCATTTCTATATCCATCGGTAAACCGTTTAATACAGAGACAATATTTTCGTATGCCCTGATTTTAAAGGGATTCTCCCCTTTTATCTTTAATAATTTAGCAATTTGGTTAAAAATATCCGCTAATTCCGAATTTTTCATTTTTTAAACCGGCCTTCATCCATGTTTTAAAATATCTTAGATATAAATATCGTTTCCCAATACGATTGTCCATAAAAATATTCAATAAGTGCAATGGATTGATTATGAGATAAGAAAAACATGGTCAATATATTTTTATACCATTACAGTGCACCAAAATCCTTCATTGAAATCATGGGTATTCTATTTTGATTTTTTTCTAAAAAAGAAGACAGAATGATATACACCCTGTCTTCTTTCTATTTTTATATTCTTTTCATGATTATCTTCACGCTTATAATTCTTTAAATACTGCTCCGGTACTTGCTGATGTGACCAATGCGGCATATCTTTTCAAGTAATGGGTAGAAGGAATATTATTTTCAGGTATCTTAAATGAGGATAAACGTTCTTTTATTTCCTGTTCTGATAGATCGACACTTAATTTCCTATTGGAAATATCAATATGAATCATATCACCATCTTTAAGAATTCCAATCGGACCTCCTTCTGCTGCTTCAGGTGATACATGCCCGATGGCTGCTCCCCTGGTCGCACCGGAAAAGCGACCGTCGGTGATAAGAGCAACTTCGCTATCCATTCCCATACCGCATAATGCGGAAGTTGCTGCCAGCATCTCCCTCATGCCCGGACCGCCCTTAGGTCCTTCATAGCGAATCACGATCACATCGCCCTTATTAATTTTCCCGTCGATGATTGCCTGATAGGATGCCTCTTCCGAATCGAATACCCTTGCCGGTCCGCTAAAGACATACATCTTTTTGTTAACGGCAGAGGTTTTTATCACGCCGCCTTCCGGGGCAAGGTTTCCGGTCAGAACTGCAATACCGCTTTCTTTGCTATAAGGATTTTCAATATTTTTGATAATCTCATTGTTTTTTATTCCGGCAGTTTCGATATTTTTTTCGACTGATTTCCCGGAAACGGTTTTTGCGTTTAAATTGATTAAATCTGATTTGGCAAGTTCTTTCATGATTGCCTGAATGCCACCGGCGAAATAAAGGTCAGTCATATGGTAAGAGCTGGAAGGGGAGATTTTGGTCAGCACCGGCACTCTTCTGCTTAATTGGTCAAATAACTCCAAAGTTACCGGAACTCCGGCTTCATGGGCAATAGCCAACAAATGCAGAACTGTATTGGTGGATCCGGCCATAGCCAGATCAAGGGTTATAGCATTCTTAAATGCATCCAGTGTCATAATGTCTCTTGGCATGGTCTGTGTTTTAATCAGTTCCATGATGGCTTTTCCGGCCATATTTGCCAATTGTTTTCGAGCACCATAACCGGTTGGTATCGTCCCGTTTCCCGGTAGAGCCATACCCAATGCCTCTGCCAGACAGTTCATGGAATTGGCGGTAAACATACCCGAGCAACTTCCCGCAGTGGGACAGGCACAACATTCCAGCTCAACAAGTTCAGATTCCGTTATTTTCCCCTGGCTGTACTTTCCAACCGCTTCGAAAACAGTAGATAAATCGACATTCTTTCCGTGATACTGACCCGGCAACATGGGACCACCGCTGATATAAATAGCGGGAATATTCAACCGTCCTGCTGCCATCAACATTCCGGGCACAATCTTATCACAATTTGCCACCAAGACCAGTCCATCAAAACGATGCGCCATGGTGACTGCCTCAATTGAATCGGCAATCAATTCACGACTTGCCAGAGGATATTTCATACCATCATGATTCATGGCAACTCCATCACATATCCCGATAGCAGGAAATTCCATGGGCACCCCGCCAGCCGCTGAAACTCCGAGTTTAACCGCTTGTGCGATTTCATTGAGTTGAATATGTCCGGGGATAATCTCATTGTAGGCATTGACCACTCCAATAATCGGTTTGTCCAAATCCTCTTTTGTATATCCCATAGCATATAATAATGAACGATGGGGAGCCCTGCTATTTCCTTTAATAACAATATCACTATTTTTTTTCATGTTTCTTCTCCTTTTTAGTATATCTCATCATAATTAGCCTTCTCTGATGATTATTTATTAATTTCAAAATCATAATCATTTATTTTTATCTAATAAGCATATCAAATGGTGTCAATCTTTTCAATGACCTGAAAAATATAATATTATTATATTTATTGGAATACCTTACTTATTCATGAAATAATGATTCACCCTCTATCGGTCAAACTGCATCGTTCAAGTAAAATAAATCCTAATGATGTTTATCGTCATTACATGAGCATTCTTCAAATTTTCAGACCATAAAATATTCCGGTGAAATTATTTATCGTATCACTCAAATGATTCAACACTTTTTTCATGGTGAAACTTGCCTAAAAGCAACAAAAAGTGTTAAAATTATCATAATTTTATTAAACATATACTCTCTCTCTTACAAACAGGCTTCAAATAATTTTATAAGGAGCATTGCATATGACTGATAATATTACTAATCCTACGATTGAAGAGATTGCTGATGAAATCGGCAAATGTAAAAAATGCCCATTATACCAGACCCGTCATCATACCGTTCCCGGAGAAGGTGATAAGCATTCAAAAGTTATTTTTATCGGTGAAGCACCCGGAGAGGAAGAAGATGACAAGGGAAAACCCTTTATTGGGAAAGCAGGACAGCTTTTTTCCAAAATCTTACAATCGGTGAATATAAAGAGAGAAGATATTTTTATCACCAATATGCTAAAATGCAGACCGCCCGGAAACCGCAATCCTTCAAAAAGTGAAATTGAAACCTGCCTGCCTTTTTTAGAATCACAGATTGCTTTAATCAATCCCAAAATCATTGTAACTTTAGGTAATGTCCCTACCCAGTTTTTTCTGGAGACCACAAAAGGAATCACAAAACTTAGAGGAAACTGGTATGACTGGTTGGGAGAAATAAAGATTTTTCCCATGTTCCATCCAAGTTACTTATGCAGAAACGAGAGTACTGCTCCCGGAAGTCCCAAGGCAAAAACCTGGCACGACATCCAGACACTGAAAGAAGCGATGGATGAATTGTAAGAATGAATAGATTATTTCCAAATATCTTTTGTTAAATAATCCAAATTTAATTCCCTTAATTTTTCCTGATTCGGTTTTCCGGTTCTTAAATCCCAATTCATTTCTTGAAAATATTCTGTTTTCATCAATTCCAAATCAATGCAAATATCTTTATTGGGTCCCTTTTTAAGAGGAGGAATTCCTTTCGAAATCCCGGGTATATTCCTCTCTAAGATATTTTGACCTTCTCTAATATTAAAAGCCAAACGTAGTATACCTATACGTTCCCCAATGGTCATTAATTCATCCAGGCTTGTTTTATTTCCAGTCACTGCAGAATAACATTCACTTAAAAAATTGACATGTGTAGAAAGGTATCCAAACAGACAGAAACCTAATGAATTTACACAGTGCATCAATGAAGATAACATTCTTTGCGCTTTAGCCCTACCGGAAAATGTATTATTTTTATTGCCAAAGCTAAAACTAAAATCGATCTCGGGATATAATTCTGCTAGTTTGGGTGGAACACAATATTGAGATGCTTGAGTATGTCTTCCGGGAGTAGCGTCAAATAAATAAATACTGGCTATACTTGGCTCAAATCTAGAATCATGCCCCGGTAATTCTTGTCCACCAATATGAATGGCATATTCCCAAGACTTTTTACCGATCTTTTCTGCTGCTATTTTAACTCCATCTGCAAGCACCTCTCCAATACCCTCTCTTTTTGCGATTTTTTCAGTTAATTCCACGATGGATCGATGATTTCCCCATCGCAATTCAATGCCATCCGTGTCCTGCCTTGTAATAATGCCTGCTTCATAACAATTTAGTGCAAAAGCAATGACTGCACCGGTTGAAATGGTATCCATCCCGAAGCGGTTGCAAATATCATTGCACTTAATAATTGATTCAAAGTTTGTATTTAAACAATTGATGCCCAACATGGAAATCGTTTCATATTCCGGGAAAGAAGCCATTTCTTCCAAGGCATAAGGTCCGTCATCTATTTTTGCATATTTCCAGTCTCCCATGGGGCAATGATAACAAGTACTTTTCTTAACAATATATTTTTTGATATTTTCATAGTCAAAATTGTCAATTTCATCAATGTCTCTTATTCCTACGCCAGACCAATTTTTCACGGGTGAGTCACCGTTTAAAACACTTTGATAGGCATATCCGGGAGTTCCCGATGATGTGTAAAAATCCGCAAAGCCTACACCCTGCTTCATCTGATTTGTATATTTTTCCCTTAAATGTCTGATTTTTTCCGGATATGCTGCCTTGATTTTTATATTACCTTTTACTATAACTGCTTTTAATTTTTTTGAACCCATAAGGGCTCCTAAACCGGATCTACCTGCTGCTTTTCCTTTGGCTGTAATAATGCAGGCATTTTTTGAAAGTTTCTCTCCGGCAGGACCGATGCATGCTATCTGAGAATCATTTCCATAAATTGCCTGAAGTTTATCTTCGGTTCTATACGTATCCTCTCCCCACAATGTCCCCGCATCACCTATTTCTTTTTTATCAGCACTAAGAAAAAAATAACAGGGTTTATCAGATTTACCAAAGAAAAAGATTCCATCATAGCCGGAAAATTTTAAAGTCGGTCCGAAATATCCCCGGCAATTTGCATCCCCCCACCCGCCTGTTAATGGTGATTTTCCAACAACGGTAAAGCGGGAAACAAAAGGTAAGCCAGTTCCGGTCAACGGTCCGGTCAGGAATCCCATGATATTTTCTTCATCAAATGGTCCAAGTCCTTTTTTCTGCAAATCATAGATAATCTTTGCACCTATACCATATCCTCCCAAATAATTGGCCATGATAGAATCATTTAATACCTTTTCAGTAATTATTTTTTTAGTTAAATCTACAAAAATTATTTTTTTTAAATAGCCGCCAAACAAATTTCCTCACCTTTCTTCCGTTGCAAAATTGTAATTATTTTGCAACTCTTCTTTCACATGGCTTTAAAAAAATTAAAATTTGAATTATTGCTTCATGCTATTTTATGAACCTTCGGAATTAAAAATAAAAATTACTATAAGTACCTTGATATGTTCGATTTATTTTGGAAAACCTATCACAAGAAATTCTTAGAATCTTCATGCTATAAATAATAAAATCGCGGTAAATAATTACAAATCTTAAAATAGGATCAATATTCTCTATTGGTATTATTTGTAAAGTAATCATAGTTCGTCATAACAAGATAGGTAGGAATAAAATGAATAAGGGAACTGTTTTTTTTATATAAATTCACTGACTAAACAAAGATGGAAAATCAATTCCATGTTTCAAAATAATAATTTTCAATGATTCTATAAATATGGTCAAAGATTAGCGCTTTTGGATTATTTTTTAATACTCCCTCTCTTATTTTACAGTATTGTATTGGCATAAATTGACTGATAAGAGCAAGTGGAATCTTTTCTTTATTCATATTTTCTAATAATTTAGTTATTGATTCTCTTATGGTTGGGACATTCCAATAGTACCTTGATCGGTCTAAAAAGCTATATTTTCTTTCAAATTCTTTTTCTTTTTCATTCCCTATATAATAATCCATCCAGTACTTTGGATTTTTATTCATTTCTTTTTCCATGTTCTCGATTAGATTTGACTGTAAGTGCATTTTATTTGAATAAAGTTCTTTTTCGATATGACACAAGGAAAAAACTGCCTCCCTGAAAGCAAAAGTGAGGGCAGGTCCTACTTTTAATATTCCCACGCCATCATTCACCATATCAGAAATTGCTTCTCTTGACTGATAATCCGTTGAATGGGCTTCAATAGTCAGCGCAGGATATTCTTTCATCACTTCAATAATTTTCTGAGCTTTCTTTGCATCATATTTAATGACATTATAATTATTAAATTCGATTCCCAAATTGACAACTACCGCAATAACCCTTTCCCAGGCACTTTTTAGGTTTAAAGCATAAAATGCATTTTTATTCAATTCAATGGTTTTCCTCAAGTTATCAGGAACAGTCAATTCCCTAACCATCATGTCATCTTTTGTCCCGCCCGGAGATGGTACCTCTGTACCAACAATATAGACCGGCAATAAAGAACTGCCTAATAAATTATTGCTATAGTTTTTTTCAACTTCCTGACAAAGTTTTGCCGCTCTTAGCGCAATGAGTTCCGGATTAAGTATTTCACTTTTTTTCTTTAAATCATCAGCAAGGCTCATGCTGGCATCCAGGTGAATTTTAGAATAACCGGCTAATGCATATTCTTTTACCATGAAGCATGCTTTTTCCATAGCATCTATGGATTTCTCAGTTTTCCAGGGATTTGGACCCAGATGATCTCCTCCAAGTATAATTTTCTCTCTGGGAAATTTTACTCTTTCTGCAATTGAAATGATAAAATTGACAAAATCTCTAGGTCGCATTCCTGTATAGCCACCGAATTGATTCACCTGGTTACAAGTTGATTCAATCAGGATTCCGGATTTTTTTTCTTTTAGGAACATCATTGATGCTTCAATGACATATTCATTTGAACTGCAAATTGAAAAAATCCCCTTTGGAATGCCATTTTTTTTGTTTTTTATTATTTCTATTAAAGGATGCTTTTTATTTTTTGTCATATTACAGTGTAATTGAAAACAATGTCCTTTCTTTTAATAAATCGTTATCTTAACAATTCCTTGAACGAAAAAGAAAAATATTAATTTTCGATATTTATAATATTTTTTTTAATAATATTGGCCATGTATACGGATTTCCTATATACTAATATTAACCAAAATATTCAAAAACAGGAAAGTATACAGCACACATGGCCAAAGTTAAAAAATACCGATAGCAGATATGGCAAGGCACTGATTGACCTGCCTATACAGTAAAAATTAATTTGTTTCTATTAAAACCAATAACATCATTTAGGATTATTCAAATAATTTCTTTGCATTAAAGATCAAGAAGAAATGAAATTATGAAAAGAATCCGCTAGTTGCTATGGTTATTTCTTTTGCCAATTATCAGATGAATAGTATAAAATAATTCACGGCAAAACCTATCTATAAATAAATATTTATCGATTCATTTTGAATTTTGCTCATTCATGTAAAGGACATGATGAAAAATATTTTATAGGTACAAATGAATATTTCCTTACCTGTATTCTTTAGTGAATTGAACAGTTTTACCTAAAATACTTTTTCTCCCCCAATAAAAGTTGCTTTTACTCGAAGTGCCTTATCCAGAACAACAAAATCGGCTAATTTCCCGGTAGAAATTGAACCAGAAACTGCACTTCGGGAAATAGCACTTGCAGAGTTATAGGTCATCATCCTCAACGCATCTTTTAATGGAATCCCGACAATATTCACCATATTTCTAAGTGCCTTATCCAATGTAAGTGTGCTGCCTGCGAGTGAACCATTCGTCAGGCAGACAACTGAGTCTTTTACAATTACCTTTTCTCCACCCAGTGAATAATTCCCATCACATAACCCGGTTGCACTCATTGAATCGGATATGAGGATCATCTTTTCAGGACCTTTTAATCGATAAATCATTTCAATAATATGTGGATTTAAATGAACCATATCAGCGATTAATTCACATGATACACGATTATCCAACAGGACTGCACCTACAACACCTGGTTCTCGATGATGAATAGCCCTCATTCCGTTAAATGTGTGGGTAGATTGACTTGCTCCAGCATCAATTCCACTCATGGCATCTTCATAAGTTGCATTAGTATGTCCAAGTGAAACAGTTATTCCTTTTTCAGATAAATATCGAATGGCTTCCGTTGCTCCTTTTACTTCAGGAGCCAAAGCAGCTATAACTACAAAATCCTGCGACGCTTGGACAAATTCCTGAAGTTCTTGCAAATTGACCTCTCTAATATATTTCGCAGGTTGTGCCCCTTTTTTTTCCATGTTGAAGTAAGGACCTTCCAGATGAATTCCACAAATTCTTGCACCATTCATCTTCAAATCTTTTGCTTTTCCAATGGTCTTTATTGCTAAAAGAGTATCACTTTTTGACTGGGTCATCGTCGTAGGAATAAAGGATGTAACTCCATGTTCTGCATAAAACTTAGATTCAATACGAAATATTTCAATATCAGGCTCCATGGCATCATGTCCCATGACTCCATGAGAATGAATATCGATAAAACCGGGAACAATCATTGAATTTTCGAAAAAAATCATTTCATATAAGGAAGCATCAATTTCCTTTTGCTTTTTAATCCCTGTAATTTTACCATCCGTTACTAAAATGCAGCTCTCATCCCTTGTCTCAAAAGGTGTATAAATTTTTTCAGCACAAAATGCCTTTTTTCGATTCACTCGAAATTACTCCTTTCATGTCAGCTTTTTTGTTTTAGGTTTGTTTGTACAAGATATATAGTAGAGAAATTCCATTTATCCTGTCATGATAGTCTATTTATGGATTTTTACTTTTGTATAATAGATTATGGTTAATGCATATAAAAAAGCCTGTCTTTATATCTTTCAAGAATCTTGCTATTAAACTCTTTTCCACCATCAAGGTTTGCACTCATAAATACGGGAAGCGGATCCATTTTAGCCTTTGTCAGGTTATCAATGACTCCCACAATCATAGCATTCAACATGTAATGCCCGCAAATCGTGGAAACGGGACCTATTTTCTGTGGATAATCCTCCAAGGAAATAGTTGCGTCTCCGGGGGGACAACAATAATCAAGAATGGCATCATGATCCAACTCAAATAACCTTTTCCCACTCGAATGTCTGGATTCAACGCTTTTAGAAAAAGCGGTTGAAGTAAGGACGATAAGTTTTGCACCTCTCTCTTTTGATATCAACGCTACTTCAATTGGAGCAGCATTTCTTCCACTCACTGAAGCAACCAGGACCACATCATTTTTCCCGACCTGAGATCTCTCCATTATTACCTCTCCTACACCTTCCAGTCTCTCAAAAACCGTTGTTTTGGTTACGGGTCGGACATTAAGCATTAGTCCTTCTGAAAGTATTGGATTTACCAGGACTAATCCACCTGCTCTATACACTATTTCCTCAGCCATCATTCCTGTATGCCCGGCACCAAAAACATATAAAGAACCACCTTTCATAATTGAATCAGAAATCAAATTGGATGCTTTTTCAATGTTTTCATATTGCGTATCCCGTATTACTTTTAATATTTTTTCAACCTCTCTGAAATAATTTTCAATCAACATAAAACACCTCCTGAATTGTTTAAACAATAGATTCGCTTTTAACTAAAATAATTTATATACTTCTTTGCTTTCAATGGTTATTATTTGCATTTCTCATAAATAAAGTTATTTTTTAAGAATGGTTAGATTGACTATAAACCTCCTTTTAATTGGTATTATAAATATTCCTTATCTCATTTTTTCAGTATATGCTGATACAATTCGTTTAACATTGACTATCATCGCCCCAACCGTAACAGCATATGCGCCATGTTTTAAGGCTTCTTTCGCTTCCACCGGAGTAGATACGCCTCCTTCGCAAATCACCGGAATCTTTATTGCCTGAAAAATCCTTTGTACCAGGTCAAAATCGGGCTTTTTCCTATTTCTGGTATAGCTGGTATATGATGAGAGAGTCGTAGCAACTAGGTCTGCACCGGCTTTTTCTGCTTCGATTGCTTCCTCTAATGTGGAAATGTCTGCCATGATCAGCACATTAAAATTATTTTTTATTTTTTTTATTAATTCAGTGGAGGTCATTCCTTCAGGGCGAGAACGAAATGTAGCGTCTATTGCAACAATATCGGCACCTTTTAAAATAACCTCTTTTGCGGTGTTAAAAGTAGGAGTAATTCTTACATCATATCCCGGGATATCAGTTTTATTAATACCTATGATTGGAACATTGACTGCCTCTTTTACTGCCAGGGTATCTTCAGGCCCATTTACTCTAATCCCAAGTGCGCCACCGTTTACCGCCGCCCTGGCAATGAGCGCCATCATCTCGGAACCATAAATTGGATTTTCAGAGTCGTAAAACCCCTTATCATCCGTGATTTGGCAAGATACGATTAATCCCTGCTTCATTGATAATATTTTTTTATTCATTTCATCACACATCCTTTCAGGTATCACTTTTTTTATTTCACGATATCCTATTATCTATACCTGTTATATGATTAAATTTTTCCATCACGAGAGTGGATGCACCTATTACACCTGCGAAGGTGCCAAATTTTGCTAAAATTATTTTCATATCCCTGGAAGCCAAACCAAAGACATTTGCCTCGACCGTCTTTCTTGCGCTGTTGAGAAGAGGTTCATTAAATTGAGCGATTCCACCTCCGACAACAACTATTTCAGGCCCTATCGTGTTTACTGCATTCGCTATGGTATAGCCAAGGTATATTCCCACCTGATGTATCACTTCTGTCGCTATTTTTTCGCCTTCAAGATGTTTTTGATAAATCAATTCAGGAGAAATGACTTCTTTCTTTTGAGAAAGAGATGTTCTTTCAGCATTATTTTTATCGACTTCCAATCTTTTTTGTTTGTACATATTAATAATCGCCTCTTTGGAAATATATGCTTCCAAACAACCTTTTTTGCCGCATGGACAGATTGGCCCGAAAACATTAATTGAAACATGTCCTAATTCCGCGGATAAATTATTTCCTCCTCCCCGAAATAACTTACCATCTAGGATGATTCCACAACCAATCCCGGTTCCTATCGTTAATACAACCATGCTATGTACAGAATCTTGCATACCGAATATATATTCCGCTAGTGCAGCAACATTTCCATCATTATCCACAGAAACCGGAAGATTAAATTTTTTTTCAAATATATTTTTAATTGGTAATCCTATCCATCCGGGAATCTTACCTTTTATGCCACCAACTATTTTTCCTGTGTTGATATCTACCTGACCAGTTACTCCCAATCCAATCCCACTTACCAGAATTCCTAATTTTATTGATTGCTCTAAAATTTCAGATATTTTTTTCGTAATCAGGTCGATACATGTTTCAATTCCTATTCCGGGATTCGTTGGTATCTGCTCTTTAAGGATTATTTCCCCATCTTCATTGACGATACCTATTTTAGTATTTGTTCCACCAATATCCACACCAATTACGTAAATTTTATTTTTCATTTAAATCAATCACTTCTCTTTCTTTTAATTTATCATTCTTTAATTGCGCCACCGGTAAAAGCACGCACCAGGTATTTTTGCAGAAAGAAAACAAAAAACAATACAGGAATAATTGATAGTGTGATGGCAGCAGCGATTTCACCCCATTTTACTTCCCATGCGGTTATAAATAAAGAAGAGCCAACTGTAACCGGAATAGCATTTTGAAAACTTAAAATAAGTGACATAAAGTACTCATTCCAGGTGAAAATAAAAACTAGGCATGCTGCTGCTGCGATTCCGGGTAAAACAAGCGGTAAAATAATATACCATAGAATTGCAAGCGTATTTGCATTATCAATCATTGCCGCTTCTTCAATTGACTCAGGGATGTCCTGAACAAAACCAACTAATAATAACAGGCTTAGTGGTGCATTTATGACAGTATTCATGAGGATTAAGCCTGTTTTTGTATCTAATAAAGATAAATATTTAAATAATATGAATATTGGTATCACAAAAACAAGAATAGGAACCAGCCTTAAACTTAAAACCATAACCAAAGGATTTCCACCAAGAGGGTTAAAACGAACGATACTGTAAGCTGCAGGTAAAGCAATAATGATGACTAAAAGAGAGGTAAATAATGAAATGATAATACTATTTATAAAAAATTGTTTGAAATTATAACCATAAGCATACAATACATTTTGATAATGGGTCAATATTGGTTTAAACATCCATTTGGGTGGAGAAGATGAAATATCCGCATTCGTTTTCAATGAGGTTAAAACTGCACTTATAATCGGAAAATTAAATACAAATAAAATGATTAAGATAATAACATAAATAAAAAGGGAACTTAGTGTTTTTTTGAAACTATTATGTATCATTACTATGAAGCTCCTTTATATATTTTCCGCAAAACCAGTGTTAGAGGTAATGAAAAAATAAGTAATAATAAGAGTGATGCGGCGGCCGCTTTTCCGATATTGGCAGATTGAAATGCCAATTTATAGATATAAATACTAACCGTGGTCGTCATGCTGCCAGGGCCACCGGAAGTAAGAATATTAATCATATCAAAAGATTTAAATGAATCAATTCCCCTGATAAGTATTACCATCAGAATAAAAGGTTGTATCCTTGGTAAAGTAATATACCAGAACTTTTGATTCCTTCCGGCGCCTTCGATAGAAGCTGCTTCATAAAGTTCTTTGGGAATGGTTTGAAGAGCAGCATATAGTATAAGAAAGGCAAATGGGCTCCATTGTAAGATATCAATAATGACAACCGTAGGAATGACATATTGAGACACTAAAAGACTCTTTCCAAGATAATAGCTAACCGGACCAATAAATTCATTAAGAATTAATCGATACATTATTCCAATCAGGGCAGGTGCAACCATCATTGGCAGTAAAAGAAAACTGATAAAAAATCTTTTACCTTTTATTCTGCGATTAAACAGTATAGCCAATCCTAATCCTATAATTAGTTCTGCAATAGTGGTTAGTAATGTAAATTCAAAGGTAAAAATAAGAGATTTTTTAAACATCCGATCTGTTAGAACATGCAGGTAATTCTGTATACCATTAAAAATTGGATGATTGAATGTTGATAGAAAGACTTCATTAAAACTCAAATACCATCCAAAAATAGTCGGAAAAATCATCAAACCGAAAAAAATGGCTAATATTGGTAATATTAAATAATATTTTGTACTTTTTTTTGTTATCATCAATAAAAACCCTAACTATAGAAATATTAAATCCATTACATTGCTACCATTGGATATTTGGGGAGAGATAAGCTTCTCTCCCCAAATTTACTGTCATATAGACAATCACTTTAATAACTGGTTAATTTGGTCCTGGGTATCTTTTAGTGCTTCTTCGGAGGTAACAGTCAAAGCACAAGCTGCGGAAATATTGGTTGATAGTATCCTTAATATGTCTAATGTTTTTACTCCGGATGTGCCACTGTAATTAAAGGCATAATTTTTCAAGTAATCTTCTACATATCTAAATATGACATCTTCTTTTCCAAGTTCGCTTAGAACTTCAGTGACAGGCGGAACACCACCGTTTTTACCATAGATGCTCATGGCTTCCTGGGTAGATAAAAATGCCAGCCATTTAAAAGACTCTTCTTTGACTTTAGAAAATTTACTTAAACCTACTCCCATACTTGTTAACCAGCAGGTATGCCCAAAGGGTCCTGCAGGATATGGAGCTATAGCCACTTTATCCCAGATTAATGGTGCTTTTTCCTGATTGCTTAACTCGTTAAAAGCAACACCCCATTGTAGAATCATTGCGGCATTTTCTGTTTTCATTGCTTCGTTAGGGCCATTATACTCATAATTTACAGAACCGGGTGAAGCAGCTTCCTTTTTCATTAGATTTACATACATGTTTATTGCTTTTAAAGCTTCAGGGGTATTAAAAGTTGGCATACCTTCCCTGTCAAACCAATAGCCATTGCATGATCTTAAAATAGCAGTCCATATTTTTGCATTCGGCCACATTGCTTTAGCCTGCAAAGCAGTCCCATATTTTGTTGGGGATTCATCATTATATTCTTTGGTAAAGAACAAGCAGGTAACATAAAAATCATCCCAATTCCAATTCGCCGGATATTTTGGTTCTAGATCTATTCCCAATTCTTCTTTCGCTAGCGCCATATATTTTTCACGCCATGAGGCATCACTTATGAGCCTGTTAATTAGGTCCTTACGGTACAATAATACTGTAATGCTGGCATCCGTAGGAACCGTATAAAGATTTCCATCCATTGTAAATCCCTGTGTAACACTGTTGATAAAAAGTTCTTTTTTTCCTTCACCGACAAGATCGGGATTTGCGTAGTATTCATTAAGACTTTCAAAATATGGTGCATGTTGTTCAATTATATAGCTCGTTGTAAATATCATATCTACTTCCGAGGAACCTCCGGCTAAAATAGTAGCTTCTTTTTCAAAAAAACCTTCTCTACCAAAAAGTACCATTTCAACTTTTACTCCGGATTCAGGTGAAACATTGGTATTATAATAATCAACAACTTTTTGCATTGCCTCTGCTTCCGGCCCCGGCCAAAATACCATTTTTACCGTTGTTGCATCTGCAGCTAAAGCCTGAATAAATACACTTATCATTAACACACTGGTAATAACCAGGATTGTTAAGATCCTCCTCATCATCTTTCCTCCTTAATAATAAAATATTTTAATGGCAAACATGTATTCTTGCTTACTGTCAATCACCTCCTTTAAGAATTTTTTAGACTTTCAGCATTCCATGTCAATTTAAGCTTCGGGTTTATTTTTTAATTTCACCATTTTGGTCAGGTGCATGGGTTCATCAGGATTAATTCCTTTTTGAATCGCTTTTTTTAAAGCCAATATTTGCAGAGGGACTAATCGAAGAACCATATCAGATCGATCAATCACATCCATTTTGGTGTCGATCCAGATATCAAAGCTATCTGAGTACCAGGGAGAAATATTGACTGTAGTGGCTCCTAATTGTCTCATTTCATGACTAACTCTTTTTTCGTCCTTGAAACTTTCTGAAGAGGGCAAAAAACATATCAAGCTGGCTTTGGATACAAGTGACTTTGGACCATGCCTATATTCCAGAGTCTCATAAACCTCGCTATGACTTAAAGCCATTTCTCTTATTTTTAGAGCTCCTTCATTTGCAATTCCTAAATATTCATCATATCCCAGGTAGACGAAGTGATTAAATTGCTTCCAATCTATTCTGTTAAATATGCTTGAAGCATTATCGATTACTTCTTGCAAAAGATCAGGAATGATATCGACTCTTTTATCTTCCATTGCAATCTGAATTGCAAGTATCATTGAACTCACCGATTGTGTCATAACAATACTCTTTTCATTCACAAATTCTAAAACCAATGACCTGTCGGTTACTTTTGTGATAGCACTATTATATTCACAGGTAAGGGAAATTGTGTTAAATCGAGAATTATTTTTCAAACTTTCCAACGCGTAAACAGTCTCTGACGACTCTCCGGAACGTGAGATGGCAATAATCAAATATTCCTTATAATTTTCAAATCGAGTATCCGGATATCTCATAGCTCCATAACCAGTAAAGGGATTTGCATTTATTTTCAAGATTCTTCTAATATGATAAGAGACTGCAATGGGTAGATAGTAAGATGAGCCGCAACCGATAAAACCAATCCTTTCTTTACCAGAAAAACCTAATATTTTTTTAATCTCATTTTCTTTTTTTAAGACTTTTTTAAGTATTTCCGGTTGCTCATTTATTTCTTTGGTTGTGAAATAATTTCCCAAATTCATTTACCTCCTATGCTAATATGACTTTCACTCTTTCTTTTTCAATCTCTTTTTTTAGATCTTTAGGGATTCCTTTGTTCATTATTAAAAGGTCAATATCCTTGATATTACAGATATAACCCATTCTATTCATATCTATTTTTGAATTATCGGCTATTACAATGGTCATTAATGATTTTTGCAGTACTGCACGTGCAACCGAGCTTTCTTCAATGTTTGACATGGAAATGCCTCCTCTTAAGGATAAACCATTGATTCCCATAAAAAACTTCCCAATGTTGTACTGTTTTATTGTATTTATCACAGATTCTCCAATGCATTCATAAGATTTCTCTCTTATTGGACCACCGGCCACTATTACCTGGAAACCCTGCCTGCCAATAAGTTTTGCAGCAATGTTTATGGAATTTGTTAATATAGTAAGTTTTTTTAATTCGGATTCAACTAAAGCTAAAGCTAGTTGAAATGTGGTGCTTCCACCGGTAAGTGCAATGAAGTCATTTTCTTGTATAAATTCAAGTGCTTTTATGGCAATGTTTTTTTTCTCTTCTCTGAATTTCAACAATTTTTCTACAAAAGAAAGTTCTGTGCCTAATTCTTCTAGAATTGCCCCTTTGTAGGTTCTTTTAAGATATCCCAATTCTTCTAATTGTTTTAAATCTCTTCTAATCGTCATAAGGGATACATTGAATGATTTGCTCAATTCTTTTGTCACAACATTTTTGTCTTCTCTTATGATTTCTAATATTCTTTTTCTCCTAATTTCGGAAATCATAGTTTTAGTACTCCTCGGCTTATTTAAAATTATTGTTTGCGCTAAAAATTATTAATATATTGGTAAAAATTATTTGCAGATTAAAGAAATCATTCATGAGTAAAAAAGTAATTTATTTGATTAGATTATCAAGGCTTTACTTCGATGATGTTTTTCTAAAACAAGAAAAGATGATTAAAATATTGATGACCTTATTGTTAATATGGAAGGGATAATTCTTAAATTATCCTGTGTTTTCAAAACAACAATGTTAAGGTGTAAATAGGTGGTAGTTTTACTTATTTATGGCAATTTACTGAGATATGTACATTTAGTAACATAAAAAAACATATTACATCATTTTTTTTAATACTATCATTGTCTTTTTTGTTTGTCAAATCAATTTCGTATTGATTTATCAATTTTTTCTCCAGTAAAGATTATCCGCTCTTATTTGTGTATCAGCTAATAATTTTACCAGAATTTTTACTTCGTAGTATATTATCTTACACAATATAAACATGTATTATTTCTTAACCTGTTTCCAAACTTGTAATAATTTTTAAAATATAAATTCCTCCTACCAGCTAGTATACTTGCAATGTAAGCTAAGCTGTTTGAACAGATTTTCTATTGTAGTAATTTATTGGATAAACTATGAGATTCTATGTGAAATAATATTAACAATTCTAAAAAAATTAGTCCAGCAGAATACTCCGGGAAAATCATATAAATTCTGCCATCATATTTGTACTATATTTATAAATTGTTCAAAAAATCGACACATAAACATTTTTTAGAATAAAAGCTGTAAAAGATGCATCCCCCTTTCATCAATTTGATCAAAAATGTATTTTATGCTATTTCAATATCAAATTGGAAATGTTAAATTGGAAAGATATTTAAACTATTATTCCGGGACATTGAATCTACTCGTTTACTCGTAAAAACAATAAAAGGATTTACAAAATAGAAGGGAATGATTTAGAATAGTTAGGAGAAATAAATATTTTCCCATATTTCATCCCAGTTACTTATGCAAAAATGAGAGTACTCCTCCCGGAAGTCCCAAGGCAAAAATCTGGCATGATATCCGGATATTGATAGAAGCGATGGATGAATTGTAAGATCAAATTACACCAGTTAAACTTGATTCGGTTTTTTTCCTTGATGTTTTTTACTGACTTTTTAAGATGAGTTAACCATTCTTTATTATCTTCTAAGTATTGCATGTAAAATCACTCTTTCTCGAAATAATTCAGCCTATTTAAATCAAAAACATGTTTTGAATTACTCTTCAATAAAAAAAGGTCATGCGTGTAAATGTTCTCAAGAATATATTCACCAAAAATATTCAAAATAGAGAAGAGCAACACACATGACCCAAATCAAATTTTACAGTAAAAAATATGATTTTGATACTAAAAATATTTCAGCCCCATGTTTTACGGGAAACAGCAACAGTTCATTTTAGAACTCCAAATAGCCTTATATTAAAGGCTTTCAACAAAAATATTCACTTGTAATAATTTTTAAACATATTATAAAAATTATAATTTTTTTCGCCTTAGATTATTCTGTTTAGATTTATCTTAATTAAATAATCAATTTTTATGATTGAAAAAAATATATTTAAACATATTCCAAACTTGGTTTAATAGTACGAACCTGAGATTCATTTATTCCAAGCTGTTTAAATGCTTTTAGGTCCTTGAATCCGGTTGCACTATTAATGCAAACTACTTTTTCACCTTTTGTTACAAGCCCTTTTTCCATAGCAAGCTTTAAACCTGCAAAACTAAGAGCACCTGTTGGTTCAGCAAAAATACCCTCTTTTAAAGGAAGATATTTAAATGCATCAAGAATACTTTCCTCCGGAACCGAAATTACAAATCCTCCGGTTTCCAATATTCCTTTTAATGCAGCTTCGCCTGCAATTCCGGGATTATCGACTACCACCCCTGTTGCCATTGTTTTTCCGGGTACAATAGCTTCCACCTTAGACTCACCTTTCTGATATGCACGGTCAATTGGATTTATCTCAAGAGACTGTACACCTGCAACACGGGGTAATTTTGAAATAATTCCCATTTTAAATAGTTCTTTAAAGCCTTTCCATATCCCCAAAACCAATGTACCAGACCCCATGGGAACAACCACAACATCCGGTAATCCAATATCTCGAACAATTTCATAAGAAATTGTTTTATAGCCTTCAATATTAAATGGATTCGCTGATGACATGGTAGTAAGCCAGGCCCAACCAAATTTCTTACTTGCTTCTTCAGCCATTCGATGTGCATCAGATTCAATCGGGCTATCAATTAAAAATATTTTATGGCCAAAACTCTGTGTGTGTAAAAATTTGCCTTCTGTCGGTTGATACATAAAAATATTTAAGTACATACCGGAAATAGTTGAGTAAAGCGAAAGGGAACCGGAAGCATTACCACTTGAAGCAGTAGTGCTGCTTGAATGACCCAGTTCTTTTTCAGTTGAAACAAGAACTGTTGATGCACGGTCTTTAAACGAACCGGTTGGATTTCTTCCCTCGTCCTTAATATAAAGTTGAATATTATTTTTAGGTCCAAAATTATTGCTCTTTACACAAGGTGTTTCACCTTCATTAAATGAATAAATATTTTCTACATCAGGTAATACTTTAGAAAATCGCCAGATTCCCGGTTTTGAAGAATCTTCAAGCTCATCTATTGAATTTATTTTTTTAAAATCATATTCCGCCATTAACACTCCTGACTTACAATCGCACGAATAAGTGCCAAACGGATATTCTTTACCGCAACCACTACACCGAAGTACTACATTTTTTACCATAATTATTCTCTCCTTATAATTTTAAGTGATTTCATCATTGAAAATAATAATCCAATAATGATTTAGTACTTTTTATCTTGCTCTAATTTAGCCCAAAAATGCTTGTGATTTTACATCCTCGGGATGTCATATCATTTATTCGTTTCCCGCTCGTTATCTATTTTTCTTAGATTATAAACGTAACATTTTTTATAAATCCCAAATGTGATACAGCTTTTCTTTGCAAACACATTTAGAAAGGTATCCTTTAGAAAAAAAATAGCATATTTCTTCGATTTTGAATCTGCTGCATTACAAATTTAGTTATTAATTATATTGTTAACTATTAACACATTACTAATCTAAAAAAATAAGGCATACTTTTTTCAAAATTTAAATATATTTTCCGATGTACTGAAGGAATTTGAAAAATATTATTTTTTCAAATTGAAACTGATCATAAAAGGCTGTTTATTATTTTTTATTCTGTAAATTTCTATTTCTCTTTGAATTCTATATCTCAAGATCAATGCTAATTATCTAGTAATATTATTCTCTCGCATTTAATCTGAAATCAATTGCAAGGTATAGATATAAAATCTAAAATATTATGTATCTTTCCTATAATATTTTTTATATTATCATACTATTTTTGCAATTTCAATCGTTCTTAAATTCATTTTTATATCTATTAACGAGATAAATATTTTTTTACTTACACAGGTTCTTCTTCTTTTCATGCCATTAAAATTCTTACACACATCAGCTTCTTTTTTAATTTAAGCCATAATTTTCATGAACGCTTTAATTGCAAAAATTTAATAAAACTTTAAACGTTTCTGGCTTTTTAATCATTAGTAAAAAAACATTGCTGTAGTCAATTTGGCTATGTATATCATTCATTTCGAGAATATATTCACTAAAAATATTCAAAAATTTAAAGACAAACTATACACAAAAAAATATTTCCTTTTGTATGATAATAGTATTTATATTGAATAAAATGCTATACAAAAACTGATTATTAAAAATATAAATCAAAATAATCAATCTATTTGCTTCATGTCTATTTTTTTAGAAAGAAAGATGCAAAAAGACAGGCTTACTTTTAGGCATGGCAAAAAGTATGATTTTTTCAAATCAAACTTTAAGTTTGGCTCGTTGAATAATCTTTTTCATACTTTTTTGTACTTCTTCATCCAGTTGAACAGGTTGATGATTTTCCAATATCATCTTAACTTTTTTATAAGCCCTTTGCTGTAGCGATTCTTTGCCGTCGGTTACCCATTCGCCCCAGGATTTGCGATGCATTAATTCAGAATCCATTAATTCTTCCCTAAAGTGTTTCACCGTATGGTTCTGGGTAATAAAACTTTCATTCGAGTGACTCACTTTTCTTATCAATTCTATCGCCAAATGCTCCTCATCAACCTTAATTCCTTTTAAAAGCCTGGCAATCCAGCTAATGATTTCATTATCAATGACCAGCTGTTCCAGTGAAAAAGTTAATTTTGTATCAGTAGTTGATATATCGAGCAAATCAATTCCGGAAAGAATGGAAGGGAGAGAAGTAAATATCTTTTCTATCGATGCCTGCGCATCAGCAGTTTTCGAATCGGTGCCACAGGTCATATCGCAAGGTAATTTATATTTCTTAGCCATTTGAGCAAGAGCACTTCCTAAAAGGCCTATTTCCACAGCTCCGGATAAATTCGAACCGGTTTTCATATTGGGGACTGAAGCAGAAGTACCATAAATAATCGGTGTTCCAGGATTGATTAACTGGGAGATTGCAATCACTGCTAAAGTCTCGGCATTCATTTGAACAACCTCACCCGCCAGGGTAACCGGAGCAGAAAGACCAGCCATCGGATGGGAATGCGTATAGACCGGTAATCCTCTTTTTGCATAGTTCAAGAGTAATTTCATTTGTGCCTGGTCAAGCTGCATAGGAGATGTTGCCTCACAAAACCCGCTAATCAAAGGTCTTTCTTTTAGTGCGTCTTCTCCTCCGACAACAAGTGCTGCCATTTCAATGACAGATTCAAGAAATTCTTCATTATGACATACATAAAATAGATGTTTTTCTGTGTTACATAGAGAGGTATAAGCTGAATGTAAATCAATTAATTCTACCGGAACATCCATCGGAACCATATGAATAATTGAAACTCCATGAATATTCGGTAAGGCGTCTGCCAATCTAACGGATTGTGCAAGGTCTATTTGCGTTGCTTTTCTTTGTTCCCGGGTATCCATGTCTATAATATAAGGAGCACCACTATTGGTTCTGGCATAGAGTGTCCCGTCCCCTAGTTGAATATCATGTTCTTTATTTCTACCACAAAGCATCACTCGTTCCGGAGATTTAACAATACCATTCTCCACTATTTCAGCAGAAATTTGGGCAATTCTGGTAGAAAAATCAACTTTACAACCTACATTTTTTAATAAATCAAGGATTTCCTCATTATGAATCTGTATTCCTACTTCTTTTAAAAGCTGTAGCGAATATTTATGTACCAGTTCTACTTCTTCTTTTGTAAAAAACCGTAAATCAGTTCCCTTTAAACCTCTACGTGAAAAACCCATGTCCCTTCCCCTTTCATTATTTGCAAAATAGTTCATTATGTTTATTATTTTTTGTGGAGCAATAATTCTTTTTCAATCGCCTTCTTAGCATTTTCAGCATGTTGCCTCATCAAAGCCTCGACTAGTTTTGCATTTTTTTCTTTTAAAGCGTTCACAATTTTTTTATGTTCCGATATCGCTTCATTCTGACGTTCTCTCCGGGAAATAATGACTGCAAAATTTTCCCTTGATTTCTTGTTAAGATTATCCAGCAACATGATTAGTTCTTTACTGCCACAACAATTTTCAATCAATTTATGAAATTTCAGATTTATACTGGATACTCTTCTAATTGAATTTACTGAAAGAAGAGATTCCATTTTTTCAATGTTTTCTTCCAATTCTTTGATTTCCATGTTAGTGATATTCTTTACAGCTTTCCTTGCTGCCAGTCCTCTTAAAACTCCTCGAATATCGTAGAACTCAGATAAATTCTTAATTGTTGGAAGAGGGGCAACTTTAACTCCTTTCGGTGGAGATGGTACGACCAATCCTTTCTGTTGCAGTTCAATAATTGCTTCCCGCACAGGAGTTCGACTCACTTTCAATGCTTTTGCTAATTTAGATTCTACCAATCTTTCTTCAGGTTTTAATTTTCCTTGAAAAATAGCATCACTTAATAATGAATACACTCTATCCCGTATTGCAATTTTTTCACTTAAATCGCCTAATTTTTCATAACTCATTTAGAATATGCTCCTCTCAATTTTTTATAAACTCATTTCACTTTAATGCTTTACTTCTCTGCATAGAAACTAATTTATACTTGTTTTAATTGTCGGTTTGCATAATAATTCACCAATAAAAAGGGAACAGCGAGTACCATTCCACAAATAGTCCATAAATGACTTGGATACATAAATAAAATTCCTGAAATTAACAGAGTCAATCTTAGCGGGAATCTATTTCTTATTTTTATTTGAGCAAAGAACCCATAGGCTAAAATCAGTGCTCCAATAAATGCACTTCCACTAAATAGTATGACGCTTAGCATATCACTTCGTCCGACCAAAGCAGGATTAACTACAAAAAAGTAAGGAACAATAAATGCCACAATCCCTAATCTTACAGCCACCAATGCAGTCTTGAACCAATTGCTTTTGGCAATCCCTGCGGCAACAATAGCAGAAGTACAGGTAGGAGGAGTTACTGCCCCCAAAATTGCCCAGTAAATGAAGAATAAATGCATGGCAATTTGGTCAACACCTAATTGCAACAAGGACGGACCCAGTATGGAAAGTGATAATATGTAAGTGGGTACTACTGGTAAGGATGTTCCAAGCAGGAATGGAATAATGGTCGCAATAAATAAGGCTAAAAACAAGTTTTCACCACCGACTTCCATGATCAATCCTCCCATTTTAGGAGCAATACCTGTAATTCCAATCATATTTACCAAAATATTCACTGCAACCAGAATTGGAACTATCTTTGCCAATCCCAATCCACCTTCACTTAATCCCTGACCAATATTGCTTAAAATGGTTTTTAATTCTGAAGGAGAGTAGTTGGAAATAACGTAAACGGTGATAGCCGCCACACAGGCATAAAATCCTGCATACACAAGTGCACTTCCAATAGTGATGTAGTATAGCAAAACACCTGTCGGAATAACCAGCGAGGCAAGCCGTTTAAATGTCAAAATGCTTTTCCAACTGGGTATTTCATTATCAGGTACAGCGGCCAAACCGTGTCTAATCGTTTCAAAATGTACTCCTGCAAAAACCCCGGTATAGTATAAGATACACGGAATTAATGCATAACCGATGATGTTTACATAATGAATATTTAAGAATTCCGCCATGATGAAAGCAGTAACACTCATAATCGGGGGTGTAATTCCACCACCGGTTGAAGCAATTGCTTCAACTCCCGCTGCAAAATCATGGTCATATCCCAATCGTTTCATCAGGGGAATGGTATAATTTCCGGTTACTGATACGTTGGCAACAGAACTTCCGGAGATACTCCCGAAAAGTGCACTGGAGACAACTGCAGTCTTTGCAGGACCACCACTATATCTACCGGTAAGGGCAAGGGCAAAATCGATGAAGGTCTTTCCTCCACCAGCTGCCGAAATAAGTGCTCCGAATATAATAAACATCCCAATAAAAGTTGCCGACATTCCTGTGACACTTCCGTAAATTCCAAGTGGAGAGTAATAAACAGAATTCACCACAAATTTCCAGGATAATCCGGCAAGCCTCCACATTCCCGGCATGGCCGAACCGGCTAAAACATATATGAATAACAGAACCACAAATGCAGGTATGGCCCATCCGACTGACCGGCGTGCTACATCCAGAATAATTAAAATCAGTGCCGAACCAATAATTAAATCAAATGTAGAAGCACTTCCCGGAATCATGTAAATCTGCATTGCTTTCAAAAATGTATTTATGTTTGCCACAACAATCACTACAATGATAAATACTTCCCAAAAAGATATCTTATCCTGGTCTGAATTCGATTTTTTATTAGGAAAGGCCAGAGATGCCAAAGATATTCCCATGATAATATGCAGTGCCCTCAACTGAAGGTCAATTAATGAAACAAAGATAGGTATGACTAGCTGACAGACCGCAAAGAACATTCCTCCCCAAAATAAAATGTTAAATCTACTAAATACAAAATTCTTATTAGTTTGAATTGACATCACCGTCTCCTTTTTAAAATCGCTTTTCATTCATAATAAATATAATCATATAATTTATAAATCCATATTAATTTTAATATTATTCATTTTTAATTTTTAACTTATAATTTAAATATCCGCTTATACATATCAAAGACGCACCAACTATACTGAGTAAATCTGGAACCTCTCTAAAAAAAAGCACTCCAATTATTGTCGCAAAAATTATTTGAGAATAAGTATACAGAGATACTCTGCTCGCCGGTGCCATCTGATAAGCTTTGGTTATAGTAACCTGGGCTCCTAAGGCAATAATTCCCAGTAAACTTAAATTTAACAGAGTTACAAAATCGGGAAAAACAAAATTATTTTGCCATATTAATATTAACAAAGCCAATGAAGTTGACGCATAAGAATAGTAACTTACAATCACCAATGGATGATCAGTTAAACGTAAAATTCTTAAACTAATCTGTACCCCTGCGTTAATTATTGCTGCCGATAATCCCACTATCGCCGGAAGTATTTCGAAACGCATCCCCGGTTTTATAACTAAAAGACTTCCTAAAAATACCAACAGGAAAACGGGAATCCTTCGAAGAGATATTTTTTCTCTTAGAAATATGATGGCAAATATAATTATAAAAAATGGGCAAAGTTGCCGAATGGTCATGGCATCAGTCATGGTCATAGTTCTAAAAGTATAAAAATACCCTACAACTGAGATAAAACCTAATAAACACCTTAATAGTAAAAGGGGCTGGTTTTTTCCCTTGAGAGAAATATTCTTTTTTTTTAAGATCAGTGGCAAGATTAAAATAGAAGGAAGATTACGGAAAAAAATCATTTCCATCAAAGGGATATTTCCAATATACTTTATCATTGCACTTGCTACTGCGAAACAGATGGAGGAAAATATCATCATCATAATCCCTGCATTAATTTTGTCTTCGGGTATTTCGTTTGAAATTAATCCTTCAACTTTTTTGATTGCAATGATACCTCTATTTAAAACTTCTGTAATAATTTTTTAATAGAGAGGGAAAAAATTCCCTCTCTATTTTTTCTACTGACAATTCACCCTTAAAATCTTCTTTATCTTTATTACTTTTTCGGTAATACTTCTAAGGGTACTGTAGCTTTAGAGCCTTTATCTCCAATGGCTTCTATGGTATATACACCAGGTTTAAGCATTACTTTTGGAATGCCTCCGCGAGGTTGAAGTTTAAAAGCGCCGCAATCATTTACGACAACAATTCCGCCTGTACCTGTTGTACCAAAAGCATAAGGGACCTCATCAACTGTGAGGAGAACCCTGACTTTTTCTCCCGGAACAAATCCAGCACCATAGAAAGTCAATTTTGTTAGAGGCTCACCACTCATTGGAAATACAAAAAAGCTTGGAACTTGTTTATCGCTAGCCATCGCTGCAAAACTGAAAACACATAACAATATAATTGCTATTAACAATATTCCTGAATTTTTCCAATAGTTCATTTATAACACCTCCTGTTAATTTTTTGTAAATCTTTACATTAAAATTACTTATTTACTTTCCGGTGGAATAAAACGTTCCGGCACATCTATACCATTTTCAACGCAATACTTATAAAGACCTGCATGAATTGGTATTTCACTTCCTTCAGCTATCATCATGAAACAATCACCAACAGGATCCCAACCTTTTACACCTGAGTATGCTGCCTGAATTGTGTCAAATCCTTCCACGTATGCTTTGATAATCTCATAACCGACTTCTTCGGAAAGATTTGAAGATGCAATAGCACCAACGACTTGAACTTCTTCAGTAACTTCTCCCTGGTCGGGTAGTTGAATGATGCTTCCTGCAGGACTTGTATGGAATACTACGTATGGGTATTTCTCTCTGATTTTTTTAACATCTTCTTCACTGTATCCAACGATAGCCAGAGGAGTTCTTAAATTTACTTCAATCAATGAAGAATCAAGAGAATTCATTGAACAGGATTTTTGCATTCCAACAATTTTATTTTGTTTAAAAGCAGTGATAGCATCTCCGAGTGATGAAGGAACCATCTTGATGCCTGTTCCCAATATCTCATCAAATTTCATGAAATTAGCAGTCGATGAAGCTCCAGGGAATCCCGGATTGAATTTTTTGCCAGCTAAATCCCCAAAGGTTGTGATGCCTGAATCTGCTCTAACATGAAGTCTGTCAACGATAACATTACGCAGGAATAACCATCTGACCTTATCCCATCCTTCTCCTTCAAAATTATCTATGCCTTTAAATAACTGCATGGCTGAGGGAGAATCAACACATAAAGCAAAATCAAATGCTCCGTCTTTTACTCTTCTTAAATTATCATGAGATGCTCCACTTTCTACAACAGTTACAATGATATCATTGTCTGCTTTATTAACGACAGAAGCAGTTGCCACAGCCCAGGAATAAAGTCCTGATGTAGATGAAGTGCTACCCATGTTTAAATAAGTTTTTGCAAATCCTGAATTAAATCCAACCAAAAACACCAATACTATAACCATAACTAAACCAGTTAATAATCTCTTTTTCATATTTTTCACCTCCTTTCATTTTTTGATTCTTCCCTCTGTCTATTAATTTATTTCTCATTGAGTTAAAAATAGTAAAATTAATAAAGCAATAAACAGAGTAGAAAGCAATTCTTTTAAAAATTCTCAGGATAAAATACATTACCAAAATAAATATTGTTATCCGTTAAAAATTGTTTAGTTTTCGTAGTTGAATTCATTTCACTGATGAGAAACAGTAATCATCCCTCATCAGTCCATAACCATAATCATGCAAGTTATAATAATTTTTGATTACTTTTAATATTCTGATACTCTCTACATTTTTCTAAAAAAGCTTCAAATATTTTTAAAAATATAGGATAATCCTTATACATCTCTTCCGGATGAAATTGCAATCCTAAAACAAAGCGGTAGGCAGAACTTTCAATAGCTTCAGTTATTTTATTTTTTGCCCAAGCTGATATTTCAAATTTTTCACCTGGTTTTATACAGAATTGACTATGAAGGCTATTTACTTTTGTTTCAGTAACTCCTAATATTTTATGTAATAGACTATCTTCTTTTAAAGTTATTGCATGTGTAGGAATACATCCTTTGCCTTTCTGTCGATGCAGAACACCTCCAGTATCCATTTCATCTAAAAAATCATAATTTAATTTTCCCCCGGTTATCTCGCAAATCATCTGCATTCCCCGACACATTCCCATCAAAGGTATATTTCTTCTCAGTGCAGCCTTAATAAGAAAACTGTCTGCAATATATCGATTCTTGTTCTGTCCCCGCAAAGTCCTTGGTCTTCCTTCTACTTCAATCCGATCTCCTTTATCAGAACCTCCAGGACCTCCGGACATTATTAATCCATCGATACTATTCAATATTTTTTCGGTTAAACTTTCGTTAATAAATTCAGGAATAATGAAAGGTATTCCTCCACATTTAATAATTGGCTCTATATATTGCCTTTCTAAACGGTAATAAGGATTTTCGTACGTATTTTTTTTCCCCAAATTACAAAAACAACTGATTCCAATTATTGGATTCATTGATTTTACCTCTTTTTTTTATCTATATTTACTTTACCCTATGACAGGCAATTTGATGACCTTTTGATACCTCAACCAAAGGAGGCATTTCTTCTTCACATATTTTACCGACTTTCGCAAAACAACGAGTTTGAAACGGGCATCCAGGAGGAAGGTCAATGGGAGTCGGAACTCTTCCTTTGAGTAAAATCCTCTTCTTCTTTTGAACACTTTTTCTGCCTAATGTAGGAATTGCTGAAAGAAGAGCTTGAGTATAAGGATGATAAGGAAATTGAAAAAGTTCATCAGTAGGGGCAATTTCCATTATCTTACCTAAATACATTACTGCGACACGGTCACTTATATAATTAATAACACTAAGATCATGAGCAATAAAAAGATAAGTTAGATTAAATTCTTCTTTTAGCTTTTCCATTAAATTGATAATTTGAGCCTGGATGGAAACATCTAAAGCTGAAACAGGTTCATCAGCTACAATAAATTCCGGATTCATAGCTAAAGAACGGGCAATGCTAATTCTCTGCCTTTGTCCACCACTAAATTGGTGTGGATATTTTACAATATCCCTTTTCGTTAAACCTACACGTGATATTAAGTCAATAATTAAATTATCTTGTTCAATTGCATGATTAATTCCTCTCATTTGTAAAGCAACTGCTATTATTTCCCTAACAGATTTACGAGGATTTAATGAAGAATATGGATTCTGGAATACTATTTGAACATTATTTCGAAACTTTTTCATTCCATTTTTACTTAATTTATGTACATCTTCTCCTCGATAAGTAATGCTTCCAGAAGTAGGTACATATAAATTAGCAGCCATTTTCCCTAAGGTAGTTTTTCCTGAACCACTCTCACCAACCAAACCTAATACTTCTCTGTTTTTCACCTGTAAATCTATTCCATCAACAGCTTTTAATGTTACATTCTTTTGTTTTGCTAATATTTTTCCAAAAAAACCGGGCGATTTTACAAAATATTTTTTAATATTTTTTATATTTAGTAATACATTATTATTTTCCAATTTATTCTCCATGCAAAATGAATGTTACATACTTTTTAACTGTATAATAGGCATCTTACCTGACGCCCTTTTTCTATCACTTTTAAAAGAATTTCATCTTTTTGGCAATCAGGTATAGATTTACTGCACCGCGGATAAAATGCACATCCTGAAGGCAAGGCAGCTAAATCAGGTACATCTCCTGGAATTGATTGTATTTTACTATTCTTATCTCCAATTCTTGGAATGGATTTTAACAGTCCTTGAGTATAAGGATGTTTAGGATTAAATATTATTTGCTCTACTGAGCCGGTCTCTATTATTTTTCCCGCGTACATAACTGCAACCTTATGACAAAATTCTGCTACTACTCCCAAGTCATGAGTAACCATAATTATTGCTGTTCCAAAGTCATTATTAATTTTCCGCAATAAATCCAGAATTTGTGCCTGCACTGTTACATCTAATGCAGTAGTAGGTTCATCTGCTAAGATTATTTTCGGATTACAAGAAAGAGCAATGGCAATAAGAATTCTTTGCTGCATTCCCCCGCTTAATTGATGAGGATATTGTTGGTAAATTTGTTCTGGTGAAGGAAGTCCAACATCTTTGATTAGTTTCAGGACTTTTTCCTTCTCTGCATTCTTTGATATTTTCTTATTTTTATGGACATTTAAAGATTCTCTAATTTGTTCTCCTACACGAAATACCGGATTTAAAGTAGTCATGGGATCCTGGAAAATCATGGAAATTTTATTTCCTCTAAAATGTCTCATCTCTTTAGAAGATTTTTTCAGTAAATTTTCTTCTTCAAACCATACTTCTCCACCGGTTATTTTCCCGGGATAAGGAACTAATCCCAAAAGAGAAAGCAAAGTGACACTTTTCCCACAACCTGATTCGCCTACCAATCCCAATACTTCACCTTCATTCAGTTCCAGGCTAAGACCATCTATTGCTTTGACTATTCCACGATATGTAAAAAAATTAGTACATAAATTATTTATTTTTAGCAATTACTTCTATCCTCTTAACATTATTCTAATTTTAGTCGAGGGTCGAGAATATCCCTTAATCCCTCTCCTAATAAATTTATACTCAACACTAAAACAAGTAATGCTATTCCCGGCATAGTGGAAATCCACCAGGAAGTAAGCATAAATGCCCGTCCGGAATTTATCATTGATCCCCAGGCAGGAGTTGGAGGTTGTATACCTAAGCCTAAGAAACTTAAAGATGCTTCCAAAATAATAAAATATCCAACACGTAAAGTTGCTAACACTAAAAGAGAATGTATAATATTTGGTAATATTTCTTTAAATATTATTTTTGAATTACTTTCTCCTAAAGCTTGAGCAGCCTCTATATATTCCTTTGTCTTTTCTGAAATCATTTCTCCTCTACTTAAACGAAAAAAGTTTACCCAGCTTTTAAAACAAAGAATAAGGATAAGATTAAAAAATCCCGGTCCGGTTATTGCCATAAGAAAAATAGCAAAAATTAAATCAGGAAAAGACAATAGTAAATCTGCAATACGTGACAATATTGAATCAAAACGTCCTCCGTAATATCCAGCCATTGCACCCAATACGGTTCCTAAAACACCTGATATACTTACAGTAATTAATCCTACCAATAAAGATACTCTAGCTCCGTATATTATCCGGGAGAATATATCACGACCAATCTCATCAGTTCCAAAAAGATAGGTGGTGCTTCCCCCTTCAATCCAGAAAGGAGGAATAAAACGTTTTATAATACTTGCCTTCAAAGGATCATAAGGAGCAATAACGGGAGCTACAACAGCGACTAAAATAAAAGTTAATACTATTATTGTACCTATAAATGCAGTACGGCATTTAATCAATTCTCTTAAAGAATGTTTAAAATTCTTCCACCATATTTTTTTTTCATTAAATTTAATATTTTTTTGTAAATCTTTTTGAGTAACGAAAAGTTCTGTCAATTGATTTTACCTCTTATATCAAATAGATAATTATATACAAATTAAGTTTTCTTTTATTTATAAAGATATTTTTGGATTTAGATACGTATAAATAATATCAACGATTAAGTTCGCTGCAACATAAATAAGAGCATAAAACATTACTGCTCCCTGTACTACAGGAAAATCCCGATTAAAAATTGAAGTTACCACTAATCTTCCTAAACCCGGCCATCCAAATATTGTTTCTATAATCATGTTTCCACCTAAAAGCATTCCTACTTGCAAACCAACGACTGTAACTGTTGGAATAAGAGCATTTCTTAAAACATGTTTAGTAATTACCATATATTCACTTAATCCTTTGGTTCTGGCTAAAGTAACATAGTCAGCTCTTAGCACCTCTAACATACTGGAACGAAGGATACGGGTGGTAACTGCTGCCAGAGCAGCGCCCAAACTGACAGAAGGAAGAACTAAATGCATAATGCTATCTTTTAAAGCAGGCCAATTACCAGACAGAATACTATCCAGTACATACATTCCAGTAATATGAATGGGCTTGTAAACATAGGCAATTCTGCCATAAACTGGAAAAATATTCAATTTAACTGAAAATATTATAATTAAAACAATTCCTAACCAAAAAGCAGGAGCAGATATCCCCAAAAAAGCAAAAGCCATTCCTAATCTATCGACTAAAGAATTTTGTTTTACTGCTGAAATAATTCCAATCGGGATAGATATAATCAATGAAAATAAAAGGGCACATAAAGCTAATTCCAATGTAGGTGGTATCCTTTCGGCAATTAACTCCCATACCGGCCTTCTTTCCTGAAAGGATATTCCTAAATCTCCGTGAAAAGCTCTGGAAAGAAATATTTTTAATTGGGCTAAAATAGGTAAATCAAGATGAAATTCTCTTTCTAATGCCTGGACTTCCTCAATATTAATATTTCCACCTTTACCCATCATCTTATCTACAGGATCACCAGGCATTATTCGCATAAGAACAAATATCAGGATAGCAATAAATAACATTGTTGGAATTGCAATAAGAATTCTCTCTAATATCTTTGTACTTTTCATCTTTGCTCCTATTTAAAACCTTACAATTTTAAGTTGCGAAGGAAAGTTTATCTCCCCCACAACTTAAAATATTTTTTAAAATTTTCTATTTAAAATCAGCATCATGTAAATTAATACGACTATCTGGAATTGGCTCCCAATTTATCAAATCAGCGGAACAACCGGTTAAGCTATTCACGCTCCATCCAATATAAAAATAATCATCATAGATAAGCCTTTGCATCTTTTTATAAATTTCTTTTCGTTCAATAGGATCAACAGAAATTGCTCCTTTGGCAATCAAGCTATCAACTTCGGAATTTGAATATTTTGAATAA